>Ga0100377_1003171_pt1 | contig 13436 bp, 9 predicted proteins | sample CryGeymeta201501_FD_83664 | JGI IMG/M metagenome (GOLD analysis project Ga0100377, IMG submission 83664) | Groundwater microbial communities from Crystal Geyser aquifers in Utah, USA - Crystal Geyser metaG 2015-01 | ecosystem: Environmental > Aquatic > Deep subsurface > Groundwater | place: USA... | reverse complement strand
TCCTCCGCTTGCGCTCCCTCTCCTCGTCAGGCGACCTCGCCGACTCCTTCGCCTTCCACCGCGACCAGGAGGCCCAACGCAACCACCTCCAGCACTACGCGAACAACGACATCCACTGGACTCAGAATGCCGCTGCATGACCGTCGTCGCAAACGAGCTGCACCCTTTGGCTTTGCTGGCGGAGGATTCGCTGGAAGCCAAGCTTCAGCGCAGAGCCGCCGGCCAGAGACAGGGAGTCGGTGAGCAATTCGCAAGGTGCTCCCCGGCGGACCAGGCGGCCGATCAGGATCGCGGCCTCCGCAGCGCCTTGCTCACCGCCGCAGCCGACACGCCCTCGCCCCGCGCCAGCTCGGTCTGGCTCGCGGAGACCCCCTCGTCCAGCATCCGCCGCCAGGCGCGGGCGCGAGCCCCCGGCTCGGGGCGGGCAGGCTTCCTCGGGGCCGGCTTCTCCTCACCCGGCGGGGTCCAGCCCTTGGTCGGCTTCACCTCGGGCGCCTCAACGCGGATGCGGAACTGCGGGCATGGTGGGATGACCCATGAATTCCACCACCAGGGAATGGGGTCCCCCGTCGAGCGGATGCTACCCCATCCCTCCCCCTCACCCCCCCTCCAGACTCTCCTCGTAGAACCGCAGCAGCGCCAACAACACCGCCATCAGCACGGGCCCGACCAGCAGGCCGACGACGCCGAAGGCGGCGAGGCCGCCGAAGACGCCCAGGAAGACGAGCAGGGCGGGCATGTCACCGTGGCCGCGGACGACCAGGGGCTTGACGATGTTGTCGACGGTGCCGGTGAGGAGGATGGACCAGAGGGTGACGACGAGGGCGCCGATGGTGTGGCCCTGGAGCAGGAGGATGAGGGTGACGGGCACCCAGGCGGCGGCGGTGCCGACGACGGGGACGAAGGAGAGCACGCCGGTGAGGAAGGCGAGCAGGATGGGGCGCTCGATGCCGACGAGGAGGTAGCCGAGGCCGGCGACCAGGCCCTGGACGACGGCAGCGACGAGGCCGGCCGTGACGACCTTGCGGGCGAAGTCGGAGAAGACCTTCAGCAGGCGCTGGGTGTGGGCCGGGCGCAGGGGGCTGAGGCGGGTGAGCCACATGAGCAGCGCCTCGCCCCGGTAGAACAAGGTGCTGAGCGCGAGCTCGAAGACGGTGACCTTGAGGACCAGGCGGGCGGTCCGACCGACCAGGTCGGGCACGGACTGGCCGATGGCTCGCGCGATGTCGGCGACGGTGTCGCGACTGGCGCCGCGCAGCTCGACGGTGAGGGCGTCGGCGCCACCAACCTGGCCGACGAGCCAGGCGAGCAGGGGCACGCGCTGCATGGAGGTGATGAAGGTGGCCAGGTCCCCGCGGTCCAGCTCGACGGCGACCTGGTTGGCCAGGGCGGCGAGCTCGCGGCTGACGAGCAGGAACAGGCCGACGACCGGCAGCACGACGCCGAGCGTGACTGCGACGACGGAGAGCCCCGTGGCCAGGGCCCGGCGCTCGTGGGTGAGGCGCAGCAGCCGATGGTGAAAGGGCCAGGCCAGGACGACGACGACGGCGGCGACGATGAGGGCGTCGGCGAAGGGACGGACCAGCCAGCCGACCAGGACAACCGTGGCCAGCAGGAGCACGCGCAGGGGTCGGGTCGAGTCCGTCATGGTCTGCCTGGTTGGGAGCGTCCTCCTGGGATCCTAGCGCACGGGTCTGCGCGGCGGCCTGGGACAGGGCGTCCTATTCCTCGCCGCGCTCCAGGCGCCGGTACAGGGTGGCAAGGTGGATGCCCAGGGCCTCGGCGGCGCGAACCTTGTCCCCCTTGCAGGCGGCGAGGACACGGGCGATGTGCTGGCGCTCGAACGCGGCCAGGGCGGCCTTGAGCTCGTTGCCACCGGCGCCCGGGCTGCGGTGCAGATCGGCGGGCAGCAGGTCGGCCTGAATGTGGTCCCCCTCGCAGAGCAGGACGGCCCGCTCCAGCAGGTTGGACAGCTCTCGCACATTGCCCGGCCAGGGCCAAGCCTGGAGCAGGCGGAGGGCGTCGCTGCCCAGGCTTGGCGCGGGGCGGCCCAGGGTGGCGGCGTGGCGGGCCAGGAAGTGCCAGGCGAGGGGGGCGATGTCCTCGGGCCGCTCCCGCAGCGGCGGCAGGACCACCCGCAGGACGTCCAGGCGGAAGAAGAGGTCCTGGCGGAAGCTGCCGGCCTCGACCAGGGCCTGCAGGGGGCGGTTGCTGGCGCAGACCAGGCGGAAGTCGACGGGCACGGCGCGGTCGCTGCCCAGGGGCAGGACCTCGTGGTTCTCCAGGACGCGCAGCAGCTTGACCTGCACGGCGGCCGGCAGCTCCCCGACCTCGTCCAGGAAGACGGTCCCGCCGTGGGCCGCGCGGAAGACCCCCTCGCGGGCCCGCGTGGCCCCGGTGAAGGCGCCGCGCTCGTGGCCGAAGAGCGCGGCGTCGACCAGCTCGGCGGGCTGAGCCGCGAGGTTGACGGGGATGAAGTCCCGCTCGGCCCACGGGGACTGTTCATGCAAGGCCCGCGCGATGAGCTCCTTGCCGGTGCCGCTCTCCCCCTCGATGAGCACGGTGCTGCGCGAGGCGGCGGCCTTGCCGACCAGGCTCAGGACGGGGGCCATGGCCGGCGAGGTGGCGACCATGTGCTCGGGATCGTAGGCGCGGTGCAGCTCCTGGCGCAGGCGTCGCACGCGCTGCTCCAGCTCGCGGTGGGACAGCAGGCGCGCCACCTTGCGGGCCAGCTCGTCCAGGGACAGGGGCTTGAGCAGGTAGTCCTGGGCCCCCAGGCGCAGGGCCTCGATGGCGGTCTGCAAGGAGGCGTGGGCGGTGATGACGATGACCAGGGTGTCGGGGTGCCGGGCGACCACCTCCTCCAGCAGCGCGATGCCGCTCATGCCGGGCATACGCAGGTCGGTGATGACCACGGCGCGGTCCTCCTCGGCGAGCTTGACCAGGGCCTCCTCGGCGCTGCCGACCCCCTCGGCGCTGTGGCCCTCGCTCTCGAACAGGCGCACGATGTTGCGCCGCAGGACGGCCTCGTCGTCCACGACCAGGATGCGCTCGCTCATGTCTCGTCCCTTGGGTCCGGGGCCGGAAGCACCATGTCGAAGCGGCTGCCCTGGCCGGGCTCACTGTGCAGCTCCAGCCGACCGCCGAGCTGGTCTACGATGCGCTCGCTCACGAACAGTCCCAGGCCGGTGCCGACGCCGGGCGCCTTGGTGGTGAAGAAGGGGTCGAAGACCTGGCCCCGCAGCTCCGCGGGGATGCCCGGGCCGTCGTCCTGGACGGTCAGGCGGACCTCGCCGCTGGGATCGCGGGACAAGGACAGGCGCAGAGAGCCCTGACCGCTCAGCGCATCGAGCGCGTTCAGGCCCAGGTTGACCAGCACCTGGAGCAGGCCATCGCGGCTGGAGCGCAGGACGATGGGCTCGGCGGGCAGGTCCAGGTCCAGCGCGACGCCGCGGCTGCGGGGATCGTGGCGCAGCAAGCGCGCGGCCTGCTCCAGCACCTCGCGGGCCGGCAGCGCCTCCACGGCGTCACTGGGGCGGCGGCCGAAGTCGACCAGCTCGTGCAGCAGTCGGGAGATGCGCTCGATCTGTTCACGGAGCACCGGCAGCGAGTCGCGGGCCTCCTGGGGGTCCCACAGCCGCTCCAACATCTCCAGCTCGGAGGACATGCTGGCCAGGGGGTTTCCGATCTCGTGGGCCAGGCCGGCGGCCAGGGCGCCGATGGCGGCCATCTTCTCCTGGTGCAGCAGGCGGGCGTGGAGCTGCCGGATCTCGCCGGTCCGCGCGGCGACGCGGGCGTCCAGCTCGTCATAGGAGCGCCCCAGGGCCACGCTCATGCGGTTGAACTCGGTGGCGAGCGAGGCGATCTCGTCATCGCCGCGCACATCGACGGTCTTGCCCGGCCGGTCGGCGGCGATGGCCCGGGCCGCAGCCGAGACCTCGGCCAGGGGCCCCAGCAGGTGGCGGGACAGCACCAGGGCCACGAGGGCGACGACCAGGCCGAAGCCCAGGGCGTACAGGGCGGTGTGGCGCAGGAAGGGGCGCAGCGAGGCGGCCGCGACCTCCCTGGGGACCTCGACCCACACGCCCCAGGGCAGGGTCCGGGCCGAGGCATAGGCCGCAAAGGAGGGCCCGGCCTCGCCCTGGACCAGGCCCGACCAGGGCAGGCCGGCCACGGCCACCTGGGCCGCGATCCCGTCCAGGTGCTCGCCGCGCGCGTGGTGCGCCTCACCCTCCTCGAAGGCGTAGCAGACGATCTGGCCCGAGCGATCGACGATGTAGGCGCTGCCGCCCGCGACGCTGCTGGCCCGCTCGCTCAGCATCTGCTGGTGCAGGGTGAAGCTGACCTGGCCGCACAGGACCCCCTGGCCATCGGGGCCGGGCACGCCGACGACGACCTCGTGGGCGTGGCCGGCGCCAGCGTGGGTCATGGCCCGGTCGGGCTCGGTCACCAGGGCGGTGCAAGCCTCCTGGACCCAGGCGGGCACGGCCGGGACGGGCGCGCTGGCCGCCAGGACCTGGCCGGAGCCGTCCACCAGCAGCAGGGACTCCAGGCTGGGGTCCTGGCGGGTCGTGCGGAACAGCAGCTCGGAGAGGCCCGCGGGATCGGCGCCCACTGGCACGCTGCGCAGCAGGATCCGCTGCTGCTCCAGGAAGACGTCCAGGTCCGCCGCCCAGATCTGGGCCGTGTTCGCCGCGTTCTCGGCCAGGAAGCGCTCGACGACCTCCCGCCCCTGCTGCTGGGCGCCCAGGGAGACGACGACCAGCGGCACCAGGGCCACGACCAGGAAGGCGAGCAGGACGCGGAAGCCCAGGCGGCCGAGGCGGGGGGCCCGCGGGGCCGGGGAGGTCGGGGCCGGGGAGGTCGGGTCGGGCAGGACAGGGGCTGGGGAGGAGGGGTCCAGCGCACACGCTCGGGGAGGAGAGGTCGGGGACTCCGACATAGCAAGCAGCGTGCCCACTTCAGCCGCTCCCGTCAAAAGGCGCCCGCGAGGGCCGGGGCGGCAGGAGGCGGCCCCGACAGGGCCCGCGCAGCTGCTCGGCCCTGCGAAGAACTTTCGCAGTTCTGCGAAGGCGACGGGCGCGACACGGGCAACGCGGTGGGAGACCCCTGGTCGGAGCCAGGCACCCTCGTGGCACGATCATTGCCTCTTCCATGGCGGAGACCCGGACCCACCCGATCCCCTCCTCACCCCTGGAGATCCCATGTCCATCCTCCTCAGCCTCCTCCTGGCCGGCTGCGCCACCGACAGCAGCGCCGCCCTGCTGTCCACCTTCGCCGACGACCTCAGCAGCCTGCGCAGCACCGTCGATGATCACGCCGCCACCGTGCAGGCCTGCACCGACCTGGGCCAGGTGGCCGCGCTCGAGACGAGCTACGCCCAGGACTGGGGCACCGGCATGGATGCCATGCAGCAGGCCATGGACGACCTGGCCGGCTGCGACATGGGCAGCGGTGAAATGGGCATGATGGACGATGCCCGCACCATGTGCGACGACATGACCAGCGCCGTCAGCGCCCACGGCACCGAGCAGGACGCGGCGGACTCGCTGGACACCTGCTTCACCAACGAGGACGACCACGTCCAGGCCATGCACGACTGGATGGACCAGCTCGGCGTGGACCACGACGGCTGGCAGGGCTCCGGCATGCAGTGTCATATGAGCGGCGGCATGGGCATGTAGGCCCACAGCCAGCGCTCAGGGCACCGTCGACCGCTCCAGCCCCCGCCCCTTCCAGATGGCGAAGATGGCCGGGTAGACGAGCAGCTCCAGCAGGAAGGACGTGACCAGCCCCCCCACCATGGGGGCCGCGATGCGCTTCATCACGTCCGCGCCCGTGCCGTCGCTCCACAGGATCGGCAGCAGGCCGATCATCGCGCAGAGCACCGTCATCAGCTTGGGACGGATCCGACGCGCAGCGCCCTCGACGATGCTGTCCTCCAGGTCGTGCAGGTTCGTCATCCTGCCCTGTGCCACCCGCCGGGCGTGGGCCAGGGTCAGGTACAGCAGCATCACCACGCCGGTCTCGGCGTCCAGCCCGGCCAGGGCGATGAGGCCGACCCACACGGCGACGCTCATGTTGTAGTCCAGCGCCCACAGCAGCCAGACGGCGCCCACCAGCGAGAAGGGGACGGCGAGCAGCACGATCCCGGTCTCGACGACCGACCCGGTGTTGAACCACAGCAGCAGCGCGACGGCCAGCAGGGTGACCGGCACCATGACCGCCAGCTTGTCCTTGGCCCGCTCGAAGTAGGTGAACTGGCCGGCCCACTCCACCCGCACGCCCTGCGGAAGCTTCGCTTGGGCCGCTACGACGGGACGCGCCGCCGCCACGTAGTCGGCGACAGGCACGGCGCCGGTGTCCACGAAGACGTAGCCCACCAGCTTGCCGCCCTCGCTGCGCAGCATGTCGGGTCCCGCCGTGAAGGTCAGGGAGGCCAGGCGCGACAGGGGCACCAGGGCCCCGCTCGGCGTCGGCACCACCAGCCGGGACAGGGACTCGGGGTCGTCGCGGTACTCCCGCGCGAAGCGCACCGCGATGGGGTAGCGCTCGCGCCCCTCCACCGTCTGTCCAACATCCATGCCGCCGATGCCGGTCTGCACGAAGTCCAGCACGTCGCCGACCGACATGCCGAAGCGGCCCGCCTCGTCGCGGTCCACGACGATGTCCACGAACAGACCGCCAGTCGCCCGGTCGGCCACGGCGCTGCGCGTGCCGGGGAAGGCCTGCAGCACCCGCTCGATGGCCACCGCCCCGGCCTCGATGTCGTCCAGGTTGTCGCCGAAGACCTTGATGCCCAGCGGGCTGCGGATCCCGGTGGACAGCATCTCGGTGCGGGTCTGGATGGGCATCCACCAGGCGTTGGGCATGCCGGGGATCTGCACGGCCGCGTCCAGCTCGGCGATGAGGCCGTCCCAGGTCAGGCCGGGCCGCCAGGCCTGCTTCGGCTTGAGGGTGATGACCGTCTCCCCCATGGCCAGGGGTGCCGGATCGGTCGGCGTCTCGGCGCGTCCCATCTTGCCAAAGACCCGGTCGACCTCGGGGAAGCCCTTGATCACCTTGTCCATGGCCGTGAGCACCTGCTGGGCCTCCTGCTCGGACATGCCTGGCGGGGCGGTCGGCATGAACAGGATCACGCGCTCGTTCAGCGGCGGCATGAACTCGTTGCCCAGGGACAGCGCCACGGGGACGGCGCTGGCCACACCCAGCACGGCCAGCAGCACCATCAGCCACCGGGCCCGCACCACCCGGCGAACGACGGGGGTGTACAGGCGCACGAGCAGGCGGTTCAGCGGGTTCTCGTCCTCGTGCCGGATCCGGCCCCGGATGAGCAACACCGCCAGCGCGGGGGTCAGGGTCACGGCCAGCAGCGCGGCGAAGGCCATGGCCCAGCTCTTGGTCCAGGCCAGGGGCGAGAACAGTCGACCCTCGACACCCTCCAGCGTGAAGATGGGCAGGAAGGAGACAGTGATCACGAGCAAGGCGAAGAAGGCGCTGGGGCCCACCTCCTGCATGGCGGCGATAATGACCTGGCTCCGTTCACCCGGCCGGCCCGCCTGCTCCCACTCCTCCAGGCGCTTGTGGGCGTTCTCGACCAGGATGATCGAGGCATCGACCATGGCCCCGATGGCGACGGCGATGCCGCCCAGCGACATGATGTTGGCCGTGAGGCCCTGGAAGCTCATGGGGATAAAGGCCAGGAGCACGGCCAGCGGCAGCGTGAGGATCGGGATGAGCGCGCTGCGGAAGTGCATCAGGAAGATGACGATGACCAGCGAGACGACCACCAGCTCCTCGATCAGGGTCCGGCGCAGGGTGTGGATCGAGGCCTGGATCAGCTCGGAGCGGTCGTAGGTGGGAACGATCTCCACGCCCGCGGGCAGGGAGCGCTCCACCTCGCCCAGGCGGGCCTTGACGGCCTCGATGACGGTGAGCGCGTTCTCCCCCTGCCGCATGATCACGATGCCGCCGACCGCGTCTCCCTCGCCGTCCAGATCGGCGACCCCGCGGCGCTGGGCGGGGCCCAGGTGGACCTCGGCCAGGTCGCCCACCCGCACCTGCACCCCGGCTTGGGCGGCGCTCGCGGTACCTGGGACTGGCAGGGCGCCGGCCGCGCCGCTCCCGCCCGCAGTTGGCGCCGCCGCGCTCCCTCCCATGGCGCTCCCTCCCATGGCGCTGCTGCCCTCGGCGCCGCCAGACGCCCCCCCCATGCCGCCGCCGCCCATGCTGCCCCCGGCCTCTCCCCCCATGGCCGCGCTTCCGGCACCGGCCGACCGCCCTCCCCCGGCTGCCGCGGACCCGCCGCCGGACAGCGCCGGGAGCGCGGTGCCCACCAGCCAGGGCGCCGTCGCCACCGGGGCCGAGGCGATGTCCTCGGGGCGTGACACGTAGCCCCGCCCACGCACCACGTGCTCATGGCCGGCGATCTCGATGACCCGCCCCCCGACTTCGGCGTTGGAGCGCTCCACCGCGCGCACGACGCTGGACAGCGGCGCGCCGAAGGCGGCGAGCCGGTCGGGGTCGACATCGACCTGGTACTGCTTGACGAAGCCGCCGATCGACGCGACCTGGGCCACGCCCGGCACGCTCTCCAGGGCATAGCGCAGGGTCCAGTCCTGGAAGCTGCGCAGCTCCTGGAGATCGTGGGTCCCGCTGCGGTCCACCAGGGCGTACTGGTAGACCCAGCCGACCCCCGTCGCGTCCGGCCCGATGGTCGGTGTGACCCCCGATGGCAGGCGCCCCTGCACGCCGTTGAGGTACTCCAGGACGCGCGACCGGGCCCAGTACAGATCGGTGCCGTCGTCGAAGACCACGTAGACAAACGACATGCCGAACATGGACTGGCCGCGCACGGCCTGCACGTGGGGGGCCGCCAGCAGGGCCGAGGTGATGGGCGTCGTGACCTGGTCCTCGACCAGGTCCGGGCCGCGGCCCATCCACTCGGTGAAGACGATCACCTGGACGTCGGAGAGGTCCGGGATGGCGTCCAGGGGCGCCTGCCGGAGGGCGTACACGCCCCACAGCGCCATGGCCACGGCGGCCAGGATCGTCAGCAGACGGTGGCGCGCACACAGGCCGATCAGGCCGGCGATCAGGCCCACGCGGGGCGTCGGGTCCTCGCTCATGGGGTGCCCCCGCCGCCCTTCAGCCGGCTGTCGGCCGCCACCAGGAAGGTGCCCGCCCGCACCACGCGCTCCCCCGCGGCCAGGCCGTCGACGATCTCGACGTAGCCGTCGGCCTTCATGCCGATGTGCACCTGCCGGGGCTCCAGCAGATCGCCCTGGCCCTCGACGAAGACCAGCCGCCGAGGGCCGGTGTACAGCACGGCGGACTCGGGCACCGCCAGGCGCTCACCCCCGCCCAGGGCGATCTCCACGGTGGCCCACTGGTCGGGCCGCAGGGCGCCGTCGGCGTTGTCGAGGCGAACGCGGATCCGGGCGGTGCGGGTGGCCGGGTCGACCTGGGGCAGGATCTGTGCGACCGAGCCGGGGCGGCTGGGATCCTCGCCGGGCAGGCGGACCGTGACCTCCTGGCCCCGGGTGAGAGCGGCCAGGCGGCCCTCGGGAACCGCGCCCTCCAGCCAGACCTCACGCAGATCACCGATCCGGAACAGCGTCTGGCCCGAGGTGACCATCGCCCCTTCCACGGCGGTCCGGGCGATCACGAAGCCGCTGCGGGGCGAGAGGAAGGGGACCTGCTCGACGGTGTGGCCGACCGCCTCGATGCGCGCCACCTGGGCGGTGGTGAGCCCCAGGCGCTGCAGCCGCGTGCGCGCCGCGTCCCGCCGCGCCTCGGCGCCCGGCACGCCGGTTCCAACCTGGGCCGACGCCTGGAACAGATCGTCCTGCGAGGCCACCAGCTCGGGACTGTACAGCGTGAACAGGACCTGGCCGGCCCGAACCTCCTCCCCCGGGGCCCCGCCCGGCAGCGACTCCACCCAGCCCGAGGCCCGCACCGACACGTCCTGGACCCGGTCCGGGTCCCAGGTCACGACGGCCGGCACCCGCAACACGCTGGCCATGGGGCGCAGGGCCGCCGCCACCAGCTCGATGCCGAACTTCGCGCGGCGGTCGGCGTCCACCCGGACCGCGCCGGACTGCAGCTCGGCCTGGGTGACCGGGGTGAGGGTCATGCCGCAGATGGGGCAGCTCCCCGGCTCCGCCGCGCGGATCGAGGTGTGCATCGGGCAGGTGTAGTAGGCGATGGTATCGCCGGGTCCGGCCTCCGCCTCTGCTGTGCCTGTCGAGGTCGTCGCGGGCGCGGGACCATCCGCGGGTGGGACCCCACAAGCGCCGGCGAGGGCGAGGGCGAGGAGCAGGGCCGTCCGGCGAACCGGGAAGCGGGGCGGGAGGCGGTTCACAGGCGATCTCCGGTGGGGAGCTGCCCCCGCGCCAGGCAAAGCTGGGCCGCGCGAAGCTGGAGGGAGGCCAGCGCACGCTGCTGGCGGATCTGCGCGTCGAGGAAGGCGCGCTCGGACTCGAGCAGCAGGCGCACATCCCCCGTGCCCGAGGCGTAGGCGGCACGGTCGGCCTCCACCCGCGCCCGGGTCACCGGCAGGAGCTGCGTCTGCAGCACGTCGAGCACCGCGAGCTGCCCGGTGTAGCGGCGCTCGGCCTCGGCCACGTCCTGGCCCACGGCGGCGGTCACGCGGTCCAGCTCGGCGTGGGACCAGGACAGCTCGGCCTGCGCCGCATCGACCGCCGCCGCGCGGCGCCGCATGGCCAGGGGGACCGACACGGACAGCCCGGTCATCAGGCGCGCGTCGGGCATGGTGGCCATGGAGTCCCAGCCCACCATGAGCCCGAGCATGGGCAGGCGGTCGATGCGGGCCATGCGGACCCCCGCTTCCGCCGCCTGGGTCATCGCCAGCGCCTCGGCGCGCTCGGGCCGCGCCTGCTCGGGAGCGAGCGCCTCGGGGCGGGCCAGGCTTGCGGGGGGTGCGGGCAGCGCCCCGGCCGGGTCCCGGTTCAGCAGGGTGTTCAGCCGCACGGCCGTCAGGTCCCGCTCCGTCTCGAGGGAGCGCTGGGTCACCACCAGGCTGGCGATCTCGGCCTCGACCTGCAGGACCTCCTGCTGGCTGGCCCGCCCGGCGGCGAAGCGGGAGAGGCCGGCCTCCCGATCCGCCTGGAGCATGCGCAGCGACCAGGCGACCAGCTCCAGCTCCCGGTGCTGGGCGTACCAGTCCGACCAGGCCATGGCGGCCATGTCGGCCAGCTCCAAGTGCATCATGGCGCGCCGGGCCGCGGCAGCGTCCGCGTCAGCCAGGGCCATCAACCGCGCGGTGCGCTGGCTGCCCCACAAGGGCAGGTCCTGGCGGGCCGAGAGCTGCCAGCCGGGCATGCCGCCCAGGCTCATAGGCGCCACGCCCAGGTCGACCATGGGATCGGGCCAGGGGCCGGCGGCCTGGGCCAGGGCCTGGCTGCGGGCCAGCGTGGCCTGGGCCATGGCGGCCTCGGGGTTGGACGCCAGGACCGCCGCGATCAGCGTGTCGAGATCCAGGTCTCCCGACAGGTCGGCAGCCTCCTTCTGCGTGGCAGGGGTCGCCGCGACGGCAGGCGCCGCCGCCGAGGCGAGCACGAGACTCCAGAGCACCACGGGGAACCGTCTCACGCAGAACACCTACCGAAAGAGGGGCCCTCGCCGGGGACACGTCGACCGCCCGAATCCAAGCAAGGACCATGCCTGTCAAGATGCCGAGCCAGAGCAGCCTGGCAGGCCCTCCTTGCGGGCCCGACTTCGCAGGACTGCGGGCGCGGCTTCGCAGATCTGCGAAGAACGCACCGGCACGAGGGGGCGCCCGTGGGCCGCAGGGCACCTTGTCGCCACGCAGACCGGAAGCCGGGATAGCCGAGCGCTTCCGCGACCTGGAGCAGGCCACCAACGACGCCATCGCCCTGTTCGGCAACCAGGACGCCCGGGGCGTCGTCGTCCTCAAGCCCTACGCCGAGTACTACACCGCGTACGCCGCGAAGGTAAAGGAGCTGCTGGAGCGGTTCCGTTGGAGTCCATGCCGATCATCGGCGAGGCGGCGCAGAAGGCGTTCATCGCGCTCTTCGGCGCCATCCTGCGGCTGCGGAACATCCTGGCTTCGTTCGACGACTTCATCGGTGACGACCCGTTGAGCGACGGCCAGGTGCAGGACTACATCAGCATCTACCTCGACCTCCACTACGAGTTCCGCAAGGCGAACGAGGCCGAGAAGGAGACCATCAACGACGACGTGGTCTTCGAGATCGAATTGATCAAGCAGGTCGAGATCACCGTCGACTACATCCTGCTCCTGGTCCAGCGGTACCGCGACCAGCGCGGCGACGGGAGCGACAAGGAGATCCTCGCGGAGATCCGTCGGGCCATCGACAGCAGCCCGGGGCTCCGGAACAAGAAGGACCTCATCGAGGAGTTCGTCGAGCGCATCTCCGCGAGCGGCGCCGTGGATGAGGAGTGGGCCGCCTACGTCGCTGCCCCGCGCACCGCCGAACTCGACGGCATCATCGCCGAGGAGAGCCTGCGCCCCGCCGAGACGTGGGCCTTCATCGATCGGGCCTTCCGCGACGGGGCCATCCAGCAGAGCGGGACCGCCATCACGAAGATCCTGCCTCCGGTGTCCCGCTTCGCGAGCGACGGCGGGCACGGCGACAGGAAGCGGCGGGTACTCGTACGCCTGGTTGCGTTCTTCGACCGGTTCTTCGGGCTCATCACCGGGACACCGTAGGAAGGCAACGCATAAGCATGAGGGCTCCCGGCACCCGCTCAGAAGCATCCGCTTGTGGACCCGGTTCTGGTTCCGGATTGTGGACCCCGGATGAGGCAGTTGGCGGCCTCTGGTGGACGATGGGCTTGTGGACCCTCGGATCACAGAGGCAGTGGCAAAGTCCGGGGTCACCGGATGATTGTGAAACGTTCCTGGGGGAGACCGCCAGGCGGGCGCGGGAGTGGGCGGGGTGGGTGGTTGTGGAGGGCGGGCGGTGAGGGTGGAGGCGGGCGTCCCCGGGGAGCTGGAATGCTGCGGGGGCGCAGGTAGAGCGGTATACGTGGCTCCAGATCGGTGATCAAGATACCAAGCACCTTTTTCTCGTGCTCGTGTTCTCGTGTTCTCGGCCCCTGGATGCCTAGTGGATGGTGTTCTCCGTCGCCAGGCGCAGCTCCGCCTGCCCGTTGATGCCGGGGCGGGGGTGACTGGTAACAGGCAGGTGTGGCTATCCGCTTGACGCATCCTGGGGTTGACGGCCGGCACCCAGGCGGGTACTGAACATGCATACAGTGCTCCAGCCATCCAACCACCCTGCCGAACTTCGCGCGTCGCTACGGCGACGACTTCTCGTGCGCCGTCCTGCTGGCGGAGCTGCGGTGGCCCGAGGGGTTCGCCTGCGAGTGTGGTTGCCGGGAGGCATGGCACCTTCACTCGCGGCCGCGCGTGTTCCAGTGCTCGAGCT
>Ga0100377_1003165_pt1 | contig 13446 bp, 16 predicted proteins | sample CryGeymeta201501_FD_83664 | JGI IMG/M metagenome (GOLD analysis project Ga0100377, IMG submission 83664) | Groundwater microbial communities from Crystal Geyser aquifers in Utah, USA - Crystal Geyser metaG 2015-01 | ecosystem: Environmental > Aquatic > Deep subsurface > Groundwater | place: USA... | reverse complement strand
TGGTACCAGCGCAACCAGTTATTGCGCGACACCGATTGGGCCGGCATGGCGCACTCGCTGGAAATCCGTGTGCCGTTCGTTGATCTGCCGTTGCTCGGCACCTGCGCGCCGATCTTCGCGGCGCATCCCGACATCAGCAAGGCGGAATTGGCCGCCGTCGCCGCGCCGCGGATGTCGCACCAGGTGCTCGGTCGAAGCAAGAGTGGCTTCTCCATCCCGGTGCGTTCGTGGTTGCAGCCAGCGCATGCCGGCAAAGCCGGGCGCGGCCTGCGCGATTGGGCGCGGTTTGTTTATGAGCACGCCGGAACTGGCGGCTAATCGTGTCCGAATCGCACGCCGCAGACAGCAATTATGCGAAATGTCGGAGACCGGTCGCCGACGATAGCCAGTGCTGTCGGGTGCTGGTAACGACGATAGCTGCGCGTGATGGTGGCGTGAGTGCGATGTTGCGATTTGTTCTAGATGCACTGATTGAACAAGGCTTCCAACCGGTAGTGGCGTTCTACAAGCCATACAGCGAGGCGGCGCATCTATCGGTGCCCTTGTTCCGGATCGGTCGCGGCCGCGTGCGGTCGCAACGCGAAACCTGGCTCGGTCGTTACGACGCTCACGCGATCGGCTGTTGGCTCCCGGAACTCGAATTTACCCATTACCTTCCTACCCGCCACTGGCGTGAGCTGATGGACGCTTGCGAATTCCATATCTCGGTATCTGGAAACTGCCTGGCAGCCACCGGTAGCACGCTGCGCGGAAGGCCGAATCTTGCCTGGGTGGCAACGCCATGGCACGGAGATCGAAAGGACCGGGTAGCCCATTTCCCGCTGATTCGGCGAATCCTTGATCGTCTACTCAATCGCCATTTTTTGCTGTCCCTCGAACGAAAAATCCTCCGTAGATGTGCGGTGCTGGCGCTGAGCGAATACACAAGAAAGGAGCTGGATGCCTTGGCCGGCAAAGTGCTGGACGTGATGCCCATGCCGGTCGATACGCAGACGTTTGCGCCCGATCCCGATGCGGTGGTGATCGGCAGAGTGGGTTTTTCCGGGCGGTTTAACGATCCTCGAAAGAACATGCCTCTGTTGTTGGCGGCGGTTCGTATCGCACGAAGAGATGGCCTGGATTTGCACCTAGAGTTGATCGGCGACCAGTCCAGCCCTGAATTGCTCGAAATGGTTCGGGTCGCTGGGCTGGAAGGATGTGTGCAAATCATGCCACATCTCGATCGCGCAATTCTGGCCGAGCACCTTCGCGGGTTGGATGTGTTTGTGGTTCCCTCCCACCAGGAAGGCCTGTGCATTGCGGCGCTCGAAGCCATGGCCAGCGGCTGTCCGGTTGTCAGTACGCGCTGCGGCGGTCCGGAAGAATTCGTGCGTGATGCGTACAGTGGCTACTGTGTGGATTTCGATGCCGAAGCGATGGCGCAGGCGCTGGGACGAATTGTGCGGGATCGTCGACTGAGAAAGCATCTGGCCGAGGGCGCGCGAGCGACAGTGGTGGCCCGGTACCAGGTCGATGTGGCAAGGGCGATTTTTTGGCGGGCGTTCAACGTGACGTTTGGGACCATAATCATCTATCAACAATCGGGAGAAAACTGAGGTGAATACCATCTTGATTACCGGCGGCGCTGGGTTCATCGGCGTCAATGCCGCCGAGCACTTTGCCAGCCTGGGTTGGAAAGTGGTTGTTCTGGACAACCTGTCGCGACGCGGCGCAGAACAAAATGCCGGTTGGCTGAAGCAGAATGGCGCTGCCGCTGTTGAACGGGCCGACATCCGTGATTTCGAGGCAGTGCAAAGCATAGTGCAAGTAACCAGGCCCGAAGTCGTGTTGCACCTGGCGGCGCAGGTCGCGGTGACCACGTCGGTGATCGATCCGCGTGAGGATTTCGAGGTCAATGCACTTGGGACCTTCAATGTCCTGGAAGCGATTCGTCAGCATTGCCCATCGGCATTCTTCATCAACGCATCGACCAACAAAGTCTACGGCAAGATGGAGCAGTTGGGCGTGGTCGAACGCAATGGTCGCTACGAGTATCGCGATTTGGCGCTAGGGGTCAGTGAAAGCGAGCCACTCGACTTTCACTCGCCCTACGGATGCTCGAAAGGCTGCGCCGATCAATACAGCATCGATTACGCCAGAATCTATGGGCTGAGTACGGTCACCTTTCGACAGTCATGCATTTATGGATCGCGGCAGTTCGGCATAGAGGACCAAGGATGGGTCGCCTGGTTCACTATTGCTGCCTTGCTCGGTCGGCAGATCACCATCTATGGCGACGGCAAGCAGATCCGCGACGTGCTGCACGTGGACGATCTGGTGCGTGCATACGTCGCAGCCTACGAAAACCGGGTGTCAGTGTCGGGGCAGGCGATCAATCTTGGCGGTGGCCCCAGCAACACCATGTCGCTCCTCGAACTCATGGCATTTCTCGAAGCGGAGCTCGGACACAACATACCCTTGCGTTGGGAAGGCTGGCGCCCAGGCGATCAGCCGGTGTTTGTTTCGAACCTGTCGAAAGCGAGCCGTCTGATGGGCTGGCAACCGAGCATTCCGGTAAACGATGGCCTCAAGCGCCTTTACGCATGGGTGAATGGCAATCGGTCGTTGTTCGGCTGGCTAAAATAAATGGCCCGGATGCAGCGCAGCGCAATCCGGGGATCAAGCTGATTCTTGCCTTCGACTGGGTCCCGGATTGACCAGCTCCGCTGTTGAGAGCCGCTGCGCTGCATCCGGGCTATCTCAAACATCCGGGCGACCTCACTACGCCTCACTGCCAACCTATGGTTGCTTGGTAACAAAAAAGAATATGCTACATTTGTAGCACCTCATGGAGCCAACAGTGCACAAATACTCGCTAAGAAAGGCCGGTGGCTCGGTGATGGTCACGGTGCCTCCCGCGTATTTGAAACAGCACGGTTTGGGCGTTGGTAGCGTCGTCGAGATGGCGATGCGCGGAGATAAACTGACCATCACACCAGCCAAATCGAGGGTCAGTCTTGCCGACATCTTGCGAGCGGCGCCCAAGGATGCGCGGACGCTGCGGGCAGATGGTTGGGACCAGTTGCCGCCGAGTGGAAATGAAGTGTGACTCCCGATGTCGGCGAGGTGATTCATTTGTCCTTCGACCCCGCCAGCGGGCGCGAAATGAAAGGCGATCATTTCTGCATCGTATTGACGCCGAAGTCATTCAACGAACGATTCGGTCTGGCCTGGACCTGCCCGATTACCACGGGCAAGCAAGACCTTGCGCGTGGCCTCACGGCGGTAACGCTGATGGGAACCGGGCTAAAGGTTTCCGGTACGGTCTTGTGTCACCAGATCAAAGCGCTTGATTGGGCTGCCCGCAAAGCACAGCGGGTGGATCGGCTCAAAGGCCCGGTGCTCGATCAAATTCTTGACATCTGCACCGCCATCATCGACCCATCGCGGCGCTGAGGCAAAAGGTGCATAGCCGCGTATGTCGGATCAAGCCGCCGCCGCAAAGCCTCCGTCGTCGCGTCGATGCCGCGCGGCGGTCACCCCTGACAATTAAGACGATAACTAACCCGACTACCCAGCGCTGCTGGTTGAAGCACCTTTCGCTGCGCTGCATTCGGGCTACGTCACTTGATATTTCGCTACCGCCCAATCAGCTCTGCACGAACTTGTGGCAAGCTACCCTCTGCGGGCACATTGCGCTACCAGGAGCAACCCATGCCAACCACGATCAAGATGTTGGAAGTTGAAGTTCTGCGCCTACCGCCGGTGGATCGGGCGCGCTTGCTTGACCGACTGATTGCCAGCCTGGATGCCGATGAAGAGGTGGAAACGGCCTGGGACGCTGTCGCGGACCAGCGCGAGCTGGAGATAGCAAGCGGCGCTAACCAACCCGTGCATTTGGAGGCCTTGCTCGCCAGTCTGGAAGCGCGCTTCCCTGGATGAAAATTTCACTCCATCCTGGCGCCGCGAAGGACATCGAAGAAGCTGTCGAGTTCTATCGACGGGAAGGGTCGCCGGCACTGGCCGCAAAATTCGTTGCCGAGTTCAAGAAACTCGCTCACCTCCTCGCCGGGAATCCAGGCATAGGCTCAGTTCGTTCTAGTGGTCGGCACGGTTTAGCAATGAATGTGTTTCCGTACACAGCGATCTATCGTGCAAGCCAGGATAGCGTCCGAATTCTTGTCGTAAAGCATGATCGAAGGCGACCTGGCTTCGGTGCTTCACGAATTTGATGGCTGGCGGTGAGCACAGCGAACCCCAACACCACCGACGCGCATGGGTTGGCGGTGAGCGTAAGCGGTTTTTAACGGCGGAGCCGGTCACTCCAACACGTCCACCAAGGCCCAAGTCCCCCGCAACAACTCAACACCCGCCGTTGGCGGTTCGACAACGACTCACCGCCACCCGATCCAGTTTGGCGTACACTTTTCCAGCACTCTAGGGACTGTTATGACACAACAATTCGATGTGATTATCGAGAAAGACGCGGCCGGTTATTTGATCGCTTCGGTGCCGGCGTTGCCGGGTTGTCATACCCAAGCAAAATCGCTGGATACCTTGATGGAACGCATCCGCGAAGCCATAGAGCTGTGCCTTGAAGTTCGCGGCAAGGCGCCGGAGTCGCTGGATTTCATCGGCGTTCAACGCATTTCAATTGCTGCATGACTGCGCTGCAAAGTTCGACTGGAAAGGCCTTGTTGCAGGCGTTGAAGCAGGCAGGGTTCGAGGTGCTTCGTGTCCATGGCAGTCACCATTTCCTTCAACACAGTGATGGCCGTGCGACCGTGGTGCCGGTGCATTCTGGTGAAACGATTGGACCCGGCCTATTCGCAAAGATTCTGCGCGACTGTGACCTGAAGCGCGAACAGTTGCAAAAACTTCTGTGATCACAGAAGTCCGTTCAATGTTGCCAATTTGAAGCACCCCAACAACGCCATCGTTCACAGCAAGTAGCCCGGATGCAGCGCAGCGCAATCCGGGACCCAGTTTGATCCCCGGATTGACCATCTCCGCTGTTGAAAGCCGCTACGCTGCATCCGGACTACGCCACTGGTACCGATAAAACTCGATGAACGATAGCGACATCAAAGAACCCATCTTCGGCCACCAGCACCTCACCGTGATCGAACCGCTGCAAGGCTGGCGCATGCTCGATTGGCGCGAGCTGTGGGCTTATCGCGAACTGCTCTGGGTGCTGACCACGCGCGACATCAAAGTGCGTTACAAGCAAACCGTACTCGGTGCTGCCTGGGCGGTGTTGCGGCCGCTGCTGACCATGCTGATTTTCAGCGTGGTGTTTGGTCGCCTCGCCAAAATGCCCTCCGACGGCGTGCCCTATCCGGTGTTCGTCTACGCCGCGTTGCTGCCGTGGACCTTTTTCGCCGCCGCGATCAGCAGCTCCGGGCAATCCCTGGTCGGCTCGGCGCATTTGGTCAGCAAGGTGTACTTTCCACGATTGATCATTCCCTTGTCCTCGATCGGTGCCGGCCTGGTGGATCTGCTGATCTCCACCGTCATCATGTTGCTGTTGATGCTCATATATGGCGTCGGTTGGAGCGCGCACCTGCTGGCCGCGCCGCTGCTGCTGGTGGCGGTGATCTTTACCGCGTTGGGCGTCGGCACGTTGTTGTCTGCACTCACCGTCGCTTATCGTGATTTCACCCACATCACCCCGTTCATGGTGCAAATCTGGATGTACGTCACCCCGGTGGTATTTCCGCTCAGCCTGGTGCCAGAGAAATGGCGCTGGGCGCTGTATCTCAATCCGATGACCGGCCTGGTCGAAGGATTCCGTGCCGCATTTCTTGGGCAGGCGTTCGATCTGCCGGGCATCGGCCTGTCATTCGCCATGGCGGTCATCATCTTCCTGCTCGGCGTCGCCTACTTCGAAAAAGTGGAGCGGCGCTTCGCCGACATCATCTGATGACCACCGAAATGCTCAACGGTTGTGATCGCGACCCATTGTGGGAGCGTCGCTGGCGTCGCGACATGCTCGGCAACACGCGAATCGACACGGCCAGGATGGATCGGCAACTGCAGAAGCCTAAGACCCTGGCAGCGACCTACCACAGTTGCATGCAGCCATGACCCAGCCCGCCATCAAAGTGGAAGGCCTGTGGAAGGAATACACCGTTGGCGCTGCCCACGACCGCCACACCACTTTCTACGACCTGCTGTCGCAAACCCTTAAAGCGCCATTCCAGCGCCTGCGTGCCCTCGGTGGCTCCAGCAGCGAGGCAGAACAATTCTTTGCCCTGCGCGATGTCAACTTCGAAGTGCAGCCCGGCGAAGTGCTCGGCATCATCGGCCGCAACGGCGCCGGCAAAAGCACCCTGCTCAAAATCCTCAGCCGGATCACGGCGCCGACCAAGGGACGCATCGAAGTGCGGGGCAAACTGGCCAGCTTGCTCGAAGTCGGCACGGGCTTTCATCCGGAATTGAGTGGGCGAGAAAATATCTTTCTCAACGGCGCCATCCTCGGAATGACACGCAAGGAAGTTGCAAAAAAATTGGACGAAATTGTTGCTTTTGCCGAAATCGAGAGGTTCATCGACACTCCCGTGAAACGGTATTCAAGCGGAATGTACGTGCGACTCGCTTTTGCTGTAGCAGCAAACATCGAGGCAGATGCGCTGCTGGTGGATGAAGTGCTAGCTGTTGGTGACGCGGAATTTCAGAAGCGTTGCCTCGATAAGATGGAAGAAGTGGCGAACGGGGGGCGAACTGTCGTGTTCGTGAGTCACAATATAAGCGCAATAAGGAGCCTCTGCTCGAAAGGGCTTCTATTAAAAGAAGGTAGAGTAGAGAACATCGGGCCGATTGGGAGTGTATTAGAAAACTACGCAAATGAAGGGAATTGCTCAATAAATGAAAAAATATTCACCGCAACCAAACAAAAAACTACTGTCGCGTCACTGAATAGAGTGGCAGTTAGGCAAAAAAATGGTACTCAGGGAGAAAGACTCTCAAGCATAGTGCCAGTCCACGTGATTGTAGATATGTTTGTACACGAGGCAGCCAGGGTAGGTGTTTTTATTCATTGTTATGACGAGCAGCAAATTATGGTCTTCAGTAGCGGGAGTTTCTTCGACGACCAGCTTGACGCCGAGACTTTAAACCCCGGTGCTCATCGATTTATCTGTGAAATTCCTGGGCGGTTATTAAATGACGGCAACTTCGCGTTAGACGTCATGCTTGTGCGCAATCGTAATGAAGTTTTCGCTAACGAGGCATCCATAATACGCTTCCGTATTGATGACGATTTCGCGGTGATTCCTGGATGGCAATGGCGTCCCGCAGGGGTAATTCGGCCGCATCTGAATTGGAAACATCAGGTAATATGAAATGGCATGTTCTTTGAGGCTATTAACATTGCCTTTCGAAAAAGCACAAAAGTATTTTCATTAATAGAATATTCAACCCGATTCGAGGTAGTCATGAACTCTAAATATTTATTCATTGGTGAAGATCTTGAACTCCACAAAGGCGAAGAGGCAAAGGCGCTCCTTGCTAGCACAAATGATAAAGAATTTCTAGAAGACGGTAAAGGAGTAGTGCGTGTCCCTAAGTCACGCTGGCAGGTTGCACAGACATATGAACGGAAAACATGGTTGGAAGCGAGTGCGCACGCCTCTGATGATAGAAACGATACGCATGCGCGAGAGTTCGATGACTATCGAGTGCTAGCGGGCACGGACTATAACCGGGCGATTGAGCTGGGCTGCGGGCCATTCACAAATCTCCGTGTAATGGCTCAGAAACTTAATATAGAGCGCTGCGTTTTGCTGGATCCGCTGATCGATAGCTATCTAAAGCATCGTCATTGCATGTATGCAAATGGCAAAGTCAGAACGGGGGAAAGTAGGTTGAGTAGGGCTCTTGGCAAGTGGAAGATTGGTCGAGCGATTCGAAGAGTGGTTCGAACTTTTTGGCCAGAAAATCTTGAGGATGGCTTAAAGGTCGAGAGACGAGTTTGTTCTTCTATTGAGAACATGCCTAATTGCGGCACATTCGACTTGGTGGTGATGATAAATGTAATAGAACACTGCTTTGATGTGGAACTCATTTTCGAAAAGGTTCTTCGTCTATGCAAGCCAGGTGCTGTGTTTGTATTTCATGATCGCATGTATAATGCTAACGAAGTTATAGAGGGCGCGAATACAAGGTTTGATGCTGGGCATCCCTTACGAGTAAATAGAGATATAATTATAGCTTTCCTTCGAAAAAATTTCACGACTGTGTCTGAAAAAGAGGTGGACGTCGTGGATTCCATTGGGGATATTGATTTAACTGAGCGAGGCATGTTTTTCATAGGTAAGTGTCGCTGAGTTGCTGACCCTCTGTGTCCTATGATGGATAAGCAAAAATTGCTAGTTCTGACTCAAACACATAACATGTGGGGGGGCATTGAGGCGTGGATGGCGGATATTTTTCCGTTTCTTGAAGATTCTGGCTGGGTGATCGAATACGGATTAGCATTAGGTAGCTGCTACAATAATCCAGCACAGTTTTTGGTTCACCATCCATATATGCGGAAGGCGCATGTATTAGACGGCAGAGTTGGCACACCCTATGCGCGGCAAGATGCTATACGTCGTCTACTAAAACTTACTCGGCCTGATGTGGTGATGCCATTGGCGCTTGGTGATACGTTGCCTGCGCTTCGAGCTGAGCGAATTCGAGGACTGAGAACACGCTTGCTGCTGGCAGTGCATTCTTCTCACGTCGGCACATTGGCTGATATTATTGAAAATGATGATATTGTTGAAATGGTCGGCGTCGTCAGTGGACTCATGAAGCGGTGGGGGGATAAGCGCCTTGAAGGAAACCAAGTGCGCGTTCGCTGGATACGTAATGGCGTCCCGTCTCCAGTCCGGGCGCGTACCGAGAAAGCTCTTTCAACGCTTCGGATGGGTTACATTGGACGCCTTGAAAACGGTGTAAAGCGAGCCGAGGATGTCCCGCTTGTGATTGCCAATTGTGTCGGACGCGGTGTACCGCTGAGAGTTGAAATTGTTGGTGACGGTCCGTCGCGATCAAGAATAATTAATGCACTGCGGCTAATTCCGGGTTGGGACAATTTTAATTATCACGGATTCCAGAGTCGGTCTGTGATCTATGACGCGATTTTGCCAGAAATTGATTGTTTGCTCTTAACTTCAGAGACTGAAGGAAGTCCGCTTGCCGTGATCGAGGCAATGCATCACGGCGTGGTGCCGGTAGTTAGTCAGTTTCATGGGCATGCGGCTGAAGGCATGCTACAGCCGGAGAAAAATTGTTTGGTATTCCCAATTGGTGATACTCAGTGTGCTGCTGAGCAACTCGGCCGTCTTGTTTTCGACAGCGCGCTTTTCAGACGACTGTCGGAGTCGGCAGTGACCACTGCAGCTAGATATACGCAAAGCAATATGAAGCAAGGATGGCTTTCTGCACTAGAGGAAGTATCGCATATTTCATGTCGACCCTGTATTTCCAGATCAAGGTTAGCTGTGTTGATAAGTGGCCGACTTGAGAGATGGGGTGTGCCGCCCTCAATTGCGAATCTGGTTAGGCGATTTAAAGAAAATAATTTATTACACGGTAGCGGCTTTGATGAGTGGCCGGGGAGTCTGAGCAGTGGTGCTGAATTATTTGCACAGATTCGAGACGATCTGGCAGTGATTGAAAGCGAGTGCAGTGACGAATTGCGCCGAAGATTATTGTCCGCCCCCAGATGATTTTTTTATTGATAAGGCATTTTATTTAAATGAAATTTACGGTAATAACCACAATTCAATCGCCAACGTTCGCGGTGCTGGAAATGACCCGTGTTGGCTTAGAGCAAGGCCAAGTTACCGTTGCTGTGGGTGATCGAAAAACCCCGGGTGAGGTTTGGACAAAAGTGCCGAACTTCCTTCCTCTGGAGGTGCAAGGTGGTCTTGGTTACTTACTCGGAACCCTTCTTCCTGAAAATCACTATTCACGTAAAAATATTGGATATCTTTGGGCCATGTCGCGTGGCGCAATATTAATTTTCGATACCGATGACGACAATGCACCGCTGGCAGGCTGGGGGCCGCGTACGTTGGCCACTTCGGCGCGGACCTGCCTTCAGCTTGGCTGGGTTAACATCTACCGGTACTTCACCGATGCCTATATTTGGCCGCGCGGGCTACCACTGCAGCATGCGCACCAGTCGGCATCAGGGTCAGAACTTGGTGGAGCCCTGGAGGTAATGGCGCCGATTCAGCAGGGATTGGCGGATGGTTCGCCGGATGTCGATGCGGTCTGGCGCCTACTGATGGATCAGGACATTCGATTTCGTGCCGGCGACTCTGTGCATCTGCGCGAAGGCGCTTGGTGTCCATTCAATAGCCAGAGCACCTGGTGGTTTCCTGAGGCTTACCCGCTGATGTATCTTCCAAGCTTCGTTAGTTTCCGCATGACTGACATCTGGCGCAGCTTCGTCGCGCAGCGTTGTCTATGGGCGCTCGGCTACGGCATGGTGTTTCATGGGCCAGAGATGTTTCAGGACCGCAATCCGCACAACCTGTTGCGTGACTTTGAGCAGGAAATTCCCGGCTATCTGAGCAACGACCGGATTCGCAAGGTCCTTGAGGGCCTGTCGCTGGTATCCGGTGCAGAAGCAGTGGGGAACAATTGCCGTAGCTGTTATGAAGCATTGGTCGGGGCGGGATTGATTCCAGCGGAAGAGATGGCGCTACTGGATGCTTGGCTATCCGATTTGAAACGAGTAGTTGCCGTTTAAGGAACGAGTATCCGCAGAGGTGTTATGAATCCCATATTGTCTGAAATCGTTGAAACTGGTCTAACAGTGCTGCCCGATGGACGCAGGGTCAAGGCACATTCCGGCGTCGGACCGGGCAGTGGCAGAGTGCTCCGGCATGCCATCGAAGTGGCAAAGCCATCGGTAGGAATCGAGGTGGGCCTGGCGTTCGGACTCAGCACGCTGCATATCCTTGATGCCATGCAGGCGCATGGTGGCGGGCGCCTGATCGGCATGGATCCGGCGCAGGATGACGAGACATGGCAAAACGGCGGCTTGCATAACGTGCAGCGAGCCGGGTTTGGCCCTCGTTACGAGTTTCATGCGGCGACTTCGCAGCAACTGCTTCCGCAGTTGGCGGCGACTGGACTCAGAGTTCAGTTTGGCTTTCTCGACGGCTGGCATACGTTCGACCATACCCTGGTCGATTTCTTCTATGTCGACAGCATGCTGGATGTGGGTGGGGTGGTGGTGCTGGACGATGTCGGTTACCCGAGTCTTCAGCGCCTGGCGCATTTCATAGTCTGCAATCGAGACTATTCGATTCTGGACATTGACCCACGTCCCTTGCCCAAAGGTTGGCGGGTGAGGGCGAAATCCATGGCCAAGCGGGCGCTGGCGCCTCTGGTCAGGGACAATTTTACGCCGCGTAGCGAGTTCGAAGGAGCAATATCGCGGGTCGATGGGGCAGCGTTGATCGCCCTACAAAAGTGCGGCCACGACAAGCGCCGTTTCGATCATTTCGCGCCGTTCTGATGCTGTCGGCACCATCCACACCGCCGCTGGTATCGGTCATTGTCCCCAGCTTCAACCAGGGGCGGTTTATCCGCGAGACCCTCGATTCCTGCCTGAGTCAGGACTACCGTCCGCTTGAAGTTCTGGTGTTCGACGGCGGCTCCAAGGATGAGACGGTGGCGATATTGAGGTCCTATTCTGCACCGGAACTGCAGTGGCGAAGCGAGCCGGATCGGGGCGTGGTCGATGCCGTCAACAAGGGACTGCATCACGCGCGCGGCGACATCTTGAGTATTCAAAGTTCCGACGATGTGTTCCTGCCGGGAGCGATCACCGCAGCCGTCGCTGCGTTACAGACATCGCCCCCGGGGGGAATTGCCTATGGCGATGTCGAGCTGATCGACGCTGACTCCCGCTGCATCGGCCAAGACACCCAAGGCGATTTCGATTTATGCGATTACTTGGGTCGTTTTCAATACATACCGCAACCGGGTACGTGCTTCACGCGCGCTGCGCTGGCTGCCGTCGGTGGCTGGCGCGATAGTGTGAGCTATGCCGCCGACGCCGATTTCTGGATGCGCATTGCTATGCGTTTTCCGGTAGTCAAAATGTCGCGCTTGGTCGCCCGTTACCGCTACCACGACGAGCAGCGCGATACGCAACGACAACGGATCGGGCGTGACTGGGTTCAGGCAAGCGTCGATCTCATTGCCAGTGGTCAGTTGACGCCTAGACAACGACGCCATGCCCGTATGGGCAATCAACTGGCACGCTATCGCTACGCCGCGCCTGGCGACTGGTGGCAGCGCACGCAGGCGATCTATTTGGCTCTATTGGCTAATCCAACTGCGCTGTTCGATGCGCGTTTTCCCAAGCGGGAACTGTTGCCTGGACGGGAGCCGCTGTGGCGGCTGCTCTCTCGATTGAAGCGTAGTCTGGGTTTTCGGCCGAGGCTGGGATGAGACGGCATCTGGCAACGAGCCGCGCCTGGTTGGGCGTGCTGCTGAAGGACTTACCACGCTATCTTCCTGCCCTGGTCCGCAACGACAGCGCCTATCTGGCCCTTTGCAATCGCAATGAGAGATTGCAGGCGGCGCCGGATGGCAGTGGCTATCGATGCGATTGGCGCTGGACCGCCGACCTGCATGCGCCGAAGTTGATGCCTTGGCTCGGGCGGTGGCTGATGCAGCGAGCGCTGCAGGATCATCCGGTGCGCATGCAGTCGGCGCCGACGCAGACCGAGCTGGCGCCCCAGGTCAGCTTCATCATTGGCCATCGTGGTGATGCGCGCTTGCCGTTGCTGCTGAAGACAGTGCAGAGCATCGCTGGGCAGCAAGGCGTTGCCATCGAATGCATCGTGGTGGAACAAGACAGCGAATCGCGGTTGGCAAAGCAATTGCCGGACTGGGTCCGACTAGTTCATACGCCGCCACCGGTGGGAGAAATGCCGTATTGCCGGTCCTGGGCATTCAATGTGGGCGCAAAGCACGCACACGGAGAACTATTGGTGTTGCACGACAACGACATGCTGGTGCCCATCGACTATGCCGCGCTGTCGTTGCAACGCATGCGCGAAGGCAGTGAGCTGATCAACTTGAAGCGTTTTATTTGCTATTTGGATACCGACCGCACCGAGGCCCTATGCCGTGGGCAGGCGGGCCTGATCGAGTGTCCCCCCGAGGTAATCATGCAAAACGCGGAAGGCGGTGGCAGTATCGTGATCGCCCGCGATGCCTTCGAGCGCATCGGTGGCATGGACGAAAGCTTTATCGGCTGGGGTGGGGAGGACAACGAGTTCTGGGAGCGCGCGCAGACACTCAAGGTCTGGCCTTATGGTTGTTTGCCGCTGGTGCATTTGTGGCATGCGGCGCAACCGGGAAAGCAGAGTCAGGAGAATCCGACCTTGACCCTGCTTCGCACGAAGATGGGTGTCTCGCCGTTGGCGCGCATAGAGCAACTGAAAGCCA
>Ga0100377_1003159_pt1 | contig 13471 bp, 12 predicted proteins | sample CryGeymeta201501_FD_83664 | JGI IMG/M metagenome (GOLD analysis project Ga0100377, IMG submission 83664) | Groundwater microbial communities from Crystal Geyser aquifers in Utah, USA - Crystal Geyser metaG 2015-01 | ecosystem: Environmental > Aquatic > Deep subsurface > Groundwater | place: USA... | reverse complement strand
GCCCCGCGCCGCGACGAGCGCGACGACCGCCGGCCGGATCTGCGCCCCGAGGCTCGCCGGGACGAGCGCCCCGCCCCGCGCCGCGACGAGCGCGACGACCGCCGGCCGGATCTGCGCCCCGAGGCTCGCCGGGACGAGCGCCCCGCCCCGCGCCGGGACGAGCGCGACGACCGCCGGCCGGACCTCCGCCGCGATGACCGCGACGAGCGCCCGGCCCCGCGCCGGGATGACCGCGATGATCGCCGGCCGGATCTGCGCAGCGATGACCGGCCGGACCTGCGCCGCCCGGACGAGCGCCCCGTCGACCGTGCCGTCGACCGTGCCGCCTCCCCCCCTCCCGCGGGGGAGGGCGGAGCACGCCCCGGCGCCGCGGCGCGTCGCCGCCGTCGCCGTCGCAGCGGTGGCGGCTCCGGGACCGGCGCGCCCGACCTCGACTAGGCCCCCGGGCGCCACAAGTGCCCCCAGGTCCGGTACCTGCCCCCGGTTTTGGCGCCTGAGGCGCCACCAGTGCCCCCAGGTCCGGTACCTGCCCCCGGTTTGGCGCCTGAGGCGCCACAAGTGCCCCCAGGTCCGGAACCTGCCCCCGGTTGTGGCGCTTCAGGCCGTGGGCGGTACGGTCGCGCCCGGGCCGGGGGCCCCGCGCTGGCCCGTGCCCAGGAAGGGCAGGATCACAGCGCACAGGAAGAGCACCACCATGCCGATCAGGCCGCGGGTGTCGGGCACCTGGTCCAGCACCAGGGCGCCGAGCAGGGCCGTGAGCAGGGGGCTGGCGGCGCCGGCCGCGGCGACCGGGGCGGCGGGGCCGAGCTGGTAGGCCCGGGTCATGAGGAGCTGGCCGCCGGTGGCCGCGACGCCGGCCCCGCACAGGGGCAGCAGCACCGCGGGATCGTGGGGCAGGGGCAGGTGGGCGGCCAGGACCCAGGCCCCCGCTGCCAGGGTGGCGGTGCCGGTGAACCAGGCCACGATGGTGATGGCCCGGTTGCTGCCCGAGGCCTTGCGCACCGAGAGGTAGGCCGCCGCCGCCGTCAGCCCGCTCGAGGCGCCCAGCAGGCGGCCCATGGTGTCGCCGGCCCGGGGCTCGATCAGCAGCAGCAGGCCCCCCATGGAGCCCAGGATGGCGATCCAGGCGGCGGGCCGCGTGCGCTCGTGCAGGAAGAGGGGCGCCAGGGCGGCCACCCAGAAGGAGCTGGTCTGGTTGAGGAAGGCGGCCTCGCCGATGCCCAGGGTGGCCAGTGCGCCGAAGTAGGCCAGCAGCGCCGCGGCGCCGGCCACCCCGCGCAGCCACAGGGCCGGGCGGGCGTCCCCCACCAGGATCCGCAGGTCGCCCCGGACCATGACCACCAGCACCACCAGGTTCACCAGGGCCCGGAAGAAGCTGGAGACCGCGGTGTGCAGGCCGGGATCGGCCCGGTGGGCCATGCCGACCAGCGTGGCCATCGCGGCGAAGAACATGCAGCCGGCCAGCATCAACAGGACGGCCCGCCGGCCCTCTCCGGTGCATCTCACGGGCGGGCGGCCCGGATCCGCGCCAGGACCGCCTGGCCGGTGGTGGACAGGCCCTCGGGATCCAGCCCCGCCTCCAGGGCGCGGCTGCGCAGGGTCTGCTCGTAGACCTCCCGCCGCCCCGCCTCGTCCAGGTCCCACCAGGCGGGGTGCCCACGGACGGCGCCGTCGGCGTCTCGCGGGCGCCAGGCCCCGACGGCCTGCTCGACCAACTCCTCGTGCGCGCGGCTCATGCGCCCCCCGGCAGGCTCACGCCCTGGCCTTGCAGGCAGTCCGCCAGGGCGAGGCGAGCCCGGCGCACGTTCTGCAGGAAGGTGTTGAGGCTCATCCCGGCCCGCTGGGCCAGCTCGTGGTCGCTGGCCCCGCCCCGGGCCTCCAGGCGCTGCTGGAGGGCCAGGGCCGGGCGCGCCGGCAGGGCCTCGCGGCAGCGCTCGATCAGGCGCCGCAGCAGCGGGTCGGCGGGGGGAGGGCCCTCGCTGCGCGCCGCCGCCTCGCGCTCCAGCCGGTCGAGCTCCACCGGGTCCACCCGGGCCCGCCGCAGCTCGCTCAGGGCCAGGTTGCGGGCGATGCGGTGGGCCATGCGCAGCAAGGCGTCGGGCCGCCCATCGGGCTGCAGCCGGGGGGCGACCTGCCAGGTGCGGAGCAGCGACTCCTGAACCACCGCCTCGGTGTCGACCCGGGCCGCGAAGCTGCGCAGCGCCCCGCGCAGCCGCGGCTCGGCATGGGCGACCCACTGCCCGAAGGCGTCGGGGTCACCCATGGCGATCTTCTGCAGGTAGCGGTCCAGGTCGGCCACGGCGCCTACGGTGCCACGGGCGACAGCGTGACGTGGAGCCGCTCGCCGTTGGCCAGGGGGATCTCCAGGTCCACCGGGGCGAGCCCGCCTTCCTTGCCCAGCAGCACCACCAGCCGCAGCGTGGTGCCCGCTGCCACCCGGCCGCCGCGCGTGCTGGCCACGGGGTCGACCCGCACCAGCAGGGTCCGCCCGTCAGCCAGGCGCAGGCTCACCGGCCCGGCGGGCTGCCAGTCCAGGGCCTCGCTGCCCAGGTCGACCTCGATGACCAGCCGGTCGGGCCGGGCCAGGACCAGCCGCCCAACCAGGTTGCGGGGGGCCGCCGGCCCCGCCGGCCCTGCCACCGCCGGCCCTGCCACCGCCGGCCCTGCCACCGCCGGCCCTGCCACCGCCGGCCCTGCCACCACCGGCCCGGCCTCGACGCTCGGGGCCATGGCCTTCGCCTCCTCCCGCTCCTGGTCCCGGCGTCCCCCCCGCCCCGTGAGGGCCTGGCGGAGGGTGTCGACCAGGCCGCCCTTGGCCCGGGCGCGCTTGGAGGACTGGGCGGAGGGGGCCGACAACGCGTCCAGCTCGGGCGGCGGACTGGCGGGCGCGGGCCGGGAGACCATCATCGGGGCCCGCGAGCGCGGCGCGGCCTCGCTCACCATGCCGCCGTCGAAGGCCACAGGTGAGGGGGACCGCAGGCCCAGCCCGGCCACGCTCATGCCGTGGGGCAGCTCCTGGGGCACGCGCTCGCGGCGGGTGGGGGCGCTGGGATCGACGGTCCGCTGGCGGCTCACGGCGACCCAGGAGCACAGGCGGTTGGCCACCTGGTAGTCCAGGCCCAGCCGCTCCAGCTCGGTCTCGACGGCCTTGCCCAGGGCGGCCTGCAGCTCCAGCTCCTCGGCCAGCTCGCGACCGACCAGGGCGACCAGCCCGGGGCTGCCCTCGCCCGCCGCTGTGGCCGGCACCATGACCCGCTGCTCCCAGGGCCCGGCGGCCGTGTGCCCGCGCACCACCAGCACGCCGCCCTCGGGCCGCAGCCGCAAGGCCAGGCGCAGGGGCTGGCCGGCCAGCAGGTCCGGCGGGTGGTGGTGGGCCACCTCCACCAGGGCCTCGCCGCTCAGCTCCAGATCGACCACCTGGGGGGCGGCCGTGGCGGCGACCAGGGCGGCGGCAGCGGCGGCCGGGTCCTCGCCCAGCCCGACGATGGCCTCGACGCCGCCCCCAGCCCGGGCGACGGGCGACAGCAGGCTGCGGTTCACGCCGCCGCCGATGCCCAGGGTGTGGACGCGGCAGCCGCGGGGCAGGCGGGTCGCGACGGCCGAGACGATCTCGTGCTCAAAGGAGATCAGGCCGTCGGTGATCAGGACCACCTGGCGCTGGGCCTCGCCGCGCAGGGTCGCCAGGGCGGCCAGGACCCCGTCGCGCATCTCGGTGCCACCGCCGGCCCGCAGGGCGCGGATCCAAGCGATGGCCTGGGCCTTGTGGGCCTCGGTGGCGGCCAGGGGGCCCCGCTGCCAGGCACGCGGCCGGCTGCTGAACTCGATGAGCTCCAGGCGGTCGGCAGTGCCCAGGCTCTCCACCAGGGCGCAGCTCACGGCCTGGGCCTGGGTCAGGGGAGCGCCGCCCATGGAGCCGCTGGTGTCGAGCAGGATCACCAGGTCGCGGGGCACGGCGGTGGCCGGGAGGGCCGGAGGCACCAGGGTCAGCAGCCCGCAGGCGTGGCCCGCGACGGGGCGGTCGGCGGTGGCGCGGGCCAGGTCCAGGACCAGGCCGGGACCCGGGCCGGCCACGGGCCAGCGGATGACCAGGTCGCGGTCCAGGGCCGCGCCCCCGTTGGCGGCCAGGCCGACCTCGGTCCAAGCGCCAGGCCGCACGCTCAGGGCGTGGGAGGGGCTATGGACGGGGCCGGTGAGGGCGTCGCGCACGACCAGCTCCAGGCGCATGCGGGCCGGGCTGCCGCTGTCCAGCACGTCGACCGCGACGTGGGCCGCGTCGGGCACCCGGCCCTCGCCGCCGGCGTAGCGGGGGGCCACGACGGTCGGGAAGCGCAGGGTCCACCCGGCGCCGCCCTCCCAGTCCAAGCGCAGGTCCAGGACCAGCTCGCAGACGATCTCGGCCCCGCCGGGCACGTTGCCCAGCTCCTGGGTGAACAGGCTGCTGCGGTCCTGCTCCAGCAGGGCGGCGGTGCGGCCCTCGACCAGGGCCTCCTCGAAGCGCTCGCGGGCCCGGAGGCGCAGGTCCACCTCGCCCACGATCCGCTCCTCGCCCAGCTCGAAGGCGTAGCCGGAGACCGCGGCGTGCACCGGCAGGGGCGCCTGGTAGACGACCCGCAGGGGCTCGCGGCCGGGGTTGATGAAGCGCTGGCGGAGGACGACGCGGCACAGGCCGCCCTTGGCGTCGGCGGACAGGGTGCCGCCGCGGAAGGGCAGGCTGCGGCCGTCGGCGGTGACCAGGCAGCCGCCAGACGAGCGGTCGGAGGGGTCGGCGGGCGAGGGGAGCGGGGCGGGCATCGTGGACATCATGACCTCCAGGGGGCGGGCAGGCCGGCTCGGGCGAGGCTGCGCGGCGGCTTGCACGGGCCCAACGCAGGGCCGCCGCTCCTTGTGACAGCGCCCTCGGTTTTTTTTTCCGGCCGGGCGGCGATAGGTCCGCCCTGCGCTCGGCCCTCGGGCTGGCAGCGCCTCCCCTGCGGTGCCATCATGCCCGTCGCGCCTCGGAGCCCTCGTGATCGCGATCCTCTCCCTCCTGCTGGCCTGCACGGGCGCCTCCCCCGGTGGCGACACCGGGCCGGGCGGCGACGGCGGGTCCGATGGTGGCGGCACCGGCACCGATGGGGGGGCGACGACCCCCGCCCTGCTCCGGGCCGTGGGCGAGGCCACCGTCGGGAGCGCTGGCTACCAGGGCACCGAGCGCCTGGAGCTGGTCCTGGACAAGGGCCAGGGGGACGTGGTCTGCGCCATCGAGGTCCCCGTTCAGGACACCGCCCCGCGCAGCGACTGCAGCCAGTGCACCTGGGCCTACGACCTGTCGGGCGGAGAGGCCACCGTGAGCCTGGACGAGCGCTGCGCTGACGCCGGCCTGGACGCCGCCTCGGCAAGCGCCCGCCCGCGCTCCTACGGCTTCGCCCAGGAGTTCATCGGCCACAGCGACGTGCTCATGGTCGACCTGGACGACCGCTGGCAGGGCGTGGCCTACGCCGGCTGGGACCAGGGCAGCGGCGCCTTCTCCTACACCTGGGAGCTGGGGCCGGTGGTCCTGCCGTGATCCTCCTGCTCGCCCTGGCCTGCACCGCCAACCTGCCCTTCACCGCCCAGGTGGCGCCCAACCCCGACGATCCCCTGGGGGCCCTGGTCTCGGTCCACGCCCGCCAGGACCTCAGCGTGCAGGTGCTGCGCTCCTCCCCGGACGAGGCCCCCAGCCTGGGCCCGCCGGTGGCCCTTGCCGCCGGAGAGGACCAGACCCTGGTGGTCCGCGGCCTGCTGGCCGACAGCGACTGGCAGCTCCAGGTCCAGGCCAGCGACGGCAGCCGGAGCTGGGAGGGCGAGCCGGCCGACCTGCACACCGAGCCCCTGCCCGCGGACTGGCCGGGCTGCACGGTCACGGTGCCCGACGACAGCGAGCAGTTCGGCGCCGACGCCGTCGTCTGCTCCAACGGCCTGCTGACCGACACCGGGACCGGCGTCTACTACTGCGTGGACCGCCAGGGCCGGCCGCGCTGGTCCTTGCAGCACCCCGCCGGCGTGATCCTGCGGGTGTTGACGCCGCTGCCCGACGGCGGCTTCGCCGGGGTCGGCCTGGACGACTCGGGCCTGGCCCTGTTCTCGGCCAGCGGCACCCTGACCGGCTGGTTCCCGCCCTCCTGGTTCACCGGCCAGACCAGGTTCCAACACGATTTCATCGACGGGCACGAGGTCCTGCTCATCGACCAGGGCCCCTGGGCCGGCGCCCTCGCCATCATGACCGCCACCTGGGACACCATCGGTGAGGGGGACAGCGCCGAGGACCGGCTGGCCTACGGCCTCATCGTCTTCGACCCCGGCGCCCACCAGGTGCTGTGGGACTGGTCGGCCCACGGCGAGCTCGGCGACGACCAGCCCATCGACCCCAAGCTGCCCTACGATCGCCTGGGGGCCAGCGCCAGCGACCCCACCCAGTACATGCACAGCAACGCCCTGCTCTACCGCACCGCCCCCGACGGGGTGGGCGAGCTGTGGATGAGCGTGCGGCACCAGGACTGGATCATCGCCATCGACACCGAGACCGACGCCGTGCGCTGGCGCCTGGGCCGCCAGGGCGACTTCCAGTTCGTCGATGACCTCGACGCGGCCGACCCGGTGGTCCAGGACGACAGCCAGTGGTTCTACGCCCAGCACGGGCCCTCCTTCCACGGCGACGACGGCGACCGGATCGGGCTCTTCCTCTTCGACAACGGCAAGGGCCGCGTGGACAGTGACGGCCTGTCGGCCGACGAGGTCGACTACAGCCGCGCGCTGGAGCTGCACCTGGACACCACCGGCATGCGGGCCAGCATCGGCTGGTCCCACGGATCTCCATACCCGGCCGACCCCGAGTGGATGTACGCGGCGGGCGGCGGCGACGTGGACCTGCTGCCTGGCGGCGACCAGCTCCAGGTGCTCAAGGGTTGGGACGCCACCTTCGTCCAGCACCTCAGCTACCCCCAGGGCGAGGAGCTGTGGCGCTGGTCCTGCCCGGACGGCGAAGACGACACCGAGCAGTACCGGGCCCGCTACGCGTTGGACCTGGCGGACTGGTAGCGGGCCTGCTCCTCCGCGTGACGGCTGGGTTGCGATGGGCGAAGCCCCGTTGACCATGTCGGAAGGCACAGGTACGTTCCGACCGGTCCCCGCTTCCCCGTGGAGAGATGATGAAGATCACCCTGATCAGCCCCTACCCGGATGTCACGAACTACGGCATCCGCACGCTCTCCAGCGTGCTCAAGGCCAACGGGCACCAGTCCCAGATGATCTTCATGCCCGACTTCGCCGGTGACGGCGAGTACGCGCACGTCGAGAAGGACGAGAACCGCTACAGCAAAGAGGTCATCGACAAGATGATCGAGCTGGCGGGCGACTCGGACATGGTCGGCATCACGCTGATGACCCACTACTTCGACAGCGCCAAGCAGATCACCCGCGCGGTCAAGGAGCGGCTGGGCATCCCGGTCATCTGGGGCGGCTTCCACCCCTCGGTCCGCCCCGACGAGAGCATCCGCCACGCCGACTACGTAGCCATCGGCGACGCCGAAGACCTGATCCTCCAGCTCATCGACAAGCTCGAGGCCGGCCAGGGCGAGGACCTGCACGAGATCAAGTCCCTCATCTGGCGCAAGGGCGGCAACGTCGTGCGCAACATGGTCGGCAGCCTGGAGCAGGACCTGGACCTGTACCCGGCCCCCGACTTCGACCTGGACGACCACTGGTACCTGTTTGAGGGTGAGCTGCTGGCGGCCAGCAAGGACCTGCTGCGTCGCTACCTGCACAACGGCACCATCAGCCGCATGTTCGGCCTCACCGGCTACCAGACCATGACCGGCCGCGGCTGCCCGCACGCCTGCACCTACTGCGGCAACAGCTTCTACCGGGACCTCTACAAGCGGCAGCGCTACGTCCGCTACCGCAGCGTCGACCACACCATCGAGGAGCTGGTCGACGTCAAGAAGCGCTTCCCCTTCATCAACTTCTTCTGGTTCAGCGACGACAGCTTCTTCGGGCGCCCGCTGCCCGACATGCTGTACTTCTGCGAGCAGTACAAGGAGAAGGTGGGCGACCCCTTCTACCTGCTCGGGAGCCCCGGCACGATCACCGACGAGAAGTACGGTGCCCTGGTCGATGCCGGCCTGCTCTGCATCCAGATGGGCGTCGAGCACGGCAGCCCGCGCATCCAGAAGATGTTCAAGCGCTCGACCATGGGCAACGACAAGATCATCAAGTCGGCCGAGATCATCACCAAGTACGCCGACCGCACCGCTCCGCCCCAGTACGACCTGGTCTACGACCTGGCCTACGAGACGCTGGACGACAAGCTGGCGACCCTGGAGCTGATCAGCAACCTGCCCAAGCCCTACCGGCTCCAGGTCTTCTCGATCATCTACTACCCGGGCACCTCGCTGCACACGATCGCAGAGCGCGACGGCTTGGTGAACGACGAGAAGGCCGAGATCTACGACCGGATGTACTCCGAGCGCCACGACAGCTACACCAACACGCTGCTCTTCCTGACCCGGTCCGGAAAGTTCCCGCACCCGCTGCTCAAGCTGCTCATCGACCGCCGCGTCGTGGGCGTGCTGACCAGCGATTACATGGAGCCGGCCGGCAAGCTCTTCCAGGGCGCGCTCGACACCTTCCGCAAGGTCTTCCGCAACGAGGCCGTCGCTCGGGCCAAGGCCCTGGGCACCATGGGTCGGGTCAAGGAGTTCGACGCCCGCCTCACCGGCATGACCGGCGCCGACGCCGGCGCTGCCGCCCCCGTGAGCGGCCAGACCTTCTGAGGCGGCGGTGCAGACCCGGCTGCTGATCCGCGCGGCCGCACGCTCCGATGCCGGGGCCGTGGGCGCGCTGCGCCGCGCCGTGTTGGCCGAGGGGCGCTGGTTCCTGTCCGATCCCGAGGAGGCCTTCTTGTCGCCCGAGGCGGTGGCCGAGGACCTGCGGGCGCTGGACCAGCAGCCCAACAGCCGGGTGTTCGTGGCCTGGCGGGGTCCGGCGCTGGCCGGTGTGCTCTGGCTGCGCGGCGGCCGGCTGCGGCGGGTCGCCCACGAGACCTCGCTGGAGCTGCTCGTGGCGGCCCCGGAGCGCGGTCAGGGCGTCGGTCGCCGCCTGCTGCGCGAGGGCATCGCCTGGGCCGAGGGGGCGCCCATGGTGCAGCGCCTGGCCCTGGCCGTCATGGCCGACAACGAGCGGGCCATCGCCCTGTACCGGGCCCATGGCTTCGTGCAGGAGGGGCACCGCGTGGGCAGCGTGCGCGAGGCGGACGGCCGGCTGCGCGACGACCTGCTCATGGCCCGGCCTACGCCCGGGGGATGACCCGGCCCGCGTTGTCGCAGATGGCCTGCAAGGCCGCGGCGATGTCCTTGCGCAGGGTGGCCTGGTCCAGGAGCTTGCCCAGGAGCCGGCCCGGCTCGTAGTCCAGGTGGACCGTGAGCAGGGTGTTGGTCGAGGGCTTCATGGTCCGCAGGCTGTAGTGCAGCGAGCCGCCGATGCGCTTGCCCTCGGTGCGACAGAGGATCCGCCGCCCGCCGTGGCTGTCGTCCCGCCGCTCGACCGTGTAGCGCAGGGGCCGCGACACCGGCTTGCTGCGCAGCTTCAGCTCGTAGCTGCGCTCGTCCACCTTCTGCACCGCCTCGAAGGCGCCCTGCAGCAGGGCCTCGTGGTGTGCCGGGTCGGCGAGCCACTCGAAGACGTCGTCGCGACGCACGCCTTCAAGGAGGATGTCGGTGGTGATGACGGCCATGGGGGGCCCTCGGGCCAGGGGGAGGAGCGCAGGAAGCTATCATGCCGTCGCGCTGCCTTCCGCGGGCGGTGCGCTCGGAGGTTGTCGTGGCCGTGGGTCCCCCGGCGAAGGGCGCCGCGCCCTGGACCCCGCGGCAACACCGGCGGGCGGGGCTGTTCTTCGCCCTGCTGGCCCTGCCCCTGTGGGCCGCCTTGGTGACCGGGGCCCTGCGTCGCCCGAGCCCCGAGCTGCTGGGCGTGGCGCACTTCGACGCCTACGGCACCTGGTGGTTCTACTGGTACGCATCCCGCGTCCTGGGCGGCAGCGCCTCGCTGCTGCACTCCGAGCTGCTCTTCTTCCCCTGGGGCAAGGACATCTACGGGGACACCGGCGCCAACCTCCTCGACGCCCTGCTGGCCGTGCCCTTCCGGGCCCTGCTCGGCCCGGTGCTCGGCTACGACCTGTTCGTGCTGCTGGGCTGCTTCGCCTCGGGCCTGGGGGTCGGCTGGCTGGCGCGGGCCCTGAGCCGAGACCCCCTGTCTGTGGCCACCGCTGCCGCCCTGGGCAGCGCCAGCCCCTTCGCCATCGCTGAGCTGGTCGAGGGCCGCCCGACCCAGGCCCTGCTGCTGCTGCCGGCCCTCAGCCTGGGCGCCCTGCTGCGCCTGCCGCGGCGCCCTGGCTGGGGCCTGCCGGTGGCCGGTGGCCTGGCGCTGGCCCTCAGCGGCTACCAGTACTGGTACTACGGCGTCTTCCTGGGCTGCAGCGGCGGCCTGGTGGCCCTGTGGGCGGTCGCGACCGCGGCTCCCGGTGCCCGGCGGGACGTGGCCCTGCGCTTCGCCCTGCTCCTGGGCCTGGGCCTGCTGCTGGCCCTGCCCGGCGCCTTGCCCATGCTCCTGGCCAGCCAGCGCGGGGCGGTCGTCGGCATGCTCGACGCGGGGGCCTGGGACCTGGCCCGCCAGCGCCTGGTCACGATGCAAGGCGAGGCCGTCGCGCTCTCGGTCTGGCAGCCCCTGCGCGGCGCGGTCGGCTTCCTCCACCAGCACCAGGACGGCCGAGAGGTCTTCCTGCCCATGAGCCACGTGCTCACCGTCGGGACCACCCTGCTGGCCGCCCTCGGCCTGCTGCGCCTGCGTGGCCAGCGCGGCGGCCCCCTGCTGATCCTGCTCGGCGCGGCCCTCATCGCCATCGGGCCCGTGCTCATCGTCGGCACCCTGGAGCTGACCGAGCCCCTCTACGTCGCCCTGGTCCGCCTGCTGCCGGTCTTCCGCCGCTTGTGGTGGCCAGCCCGGGCCATGGCGCTGCCCGCCATCCTGGTGCCCGCCCTGGTCGCCGCCGGCCTGCCCCTCCTGGGCCGGGCCCGGGGCCTGGTCGCCGCTGCCCTGGTCCTGGGCCTGGGCTTCCAGCTTCGCCGCGACGCCCTCCTCCCCCTGCCGACCTGGTCGCCCGAGGTCCCCGCCGGGACCCGCTGCTTGTCCCAGGGCCCCCCCGGCGCCGTGCTCGCCCTGCCCGAGGGCTACGCCCAGCAGCAGATCCTGGACCAGACCGTGCACGGCCGCCCCCTGCTGCTTGGCATGAACCCGACCCTGACCCCCGCCGCCACAAAGGCCCTGGAGCACGACAACAGCCTGGTCGTCGCGCTGCTGGCCCTCTCCGCGGCCGAGCACCCCGTCCGGCCCGTGGTCCGCCCCGAGGACCGCGTGGCCCTGCAGGAGCTGGGCTTCCGCTACGTCATGGTGTCCTGGGAGGCCTACGACATCCCCGGCGGGCGCCGCCGCCAGTCTCCGGACCAGGCCCGGGAGGGGGTCCGTCGCACCCTGACCGCCGTGCTCGGCGCGCCGGCCTGGGACGACGCCCGCAGCTCGATCTGGGACCTTGCGGGCGAGGGCTCCCCCTGCGCCGCCGCCCCGCCGCCGCCCGACGCGCAGCGCCGAGGCACGATCGAGCCGCCGGCCCGCAAGCCCCTGTCCTTCTCCGAGGCCGACATGTTCCTGCACCGCCCCGGCCAGCCCGCGGGGGTGCCCGGTCGTCACGGCCGCGCCGGCCCTGCTCCCACCGCACCGGGCGCCCGGCCGCCCGGTTAGCGAGGCCCCATGCTCGCGGTCATCCCCTACTTCGCCCCGATCACCTTCACCCTCGGCTCCTGGACCATCGGGACCTGGGAGATCCTGGTCGCCCTGTCCTTCATCGTGGGCCTGGAGATCGCCCGCGCCCGCGGCATCGCCCAGGGCCTGGACGTGCGCGACATCGTCGACGGCGTCGTCGTCACCGTCGGCATGGGCTTCGTCGGCGGCCACATGCTGCACGTGCTCGGCTACCACCCCGAGCTCATCGCCCAGGAAGGCTGGATCACCCTGTTCAAGGTCTGGGCCGGCCTGTCCAGCACCGGCGGCTTCATCGGCGCCACCATCGGCTCGGTCGTCTTCTACAAGCTCGTGCGCAAGCGCCCCTACTGGCCCCACGCCGACGCCATCGCCTTTGGCTTCCCCTTCGCCTGGACCATCGCCCGGCTGGGCTGCTTCAGCGCCCACGACCACATCGGTCGCCCCAGCCACTTCCCCCTGGCCGTCGACTTCCCCGGCGGCCCCCGCCACGACCTGGGCCTGGACGAGGCCCTGTGGTCGGCCGTCATCGCCATCACCTTCGTGCTGCTGCGCAAGCGCACCGTGAAGCCCGGCTTCTTCCTGGCCCTGCTCGTCGCCATGTACGCCCCGGTGCGCTTCGGCCTGGACTTCCTGCGGGCCACCGACATCGCCGGCGCCGACCTGCGCTACGCCGGGCTCACGCCCGCCCAGTGGATCATGGCGGCGCTGTTCCTGCTCGGCACCTGGTTGGCGCTGCGGCTGCGAGGGGGACTGGAGGCGAAGCCGCCGGCGGTGGAGGGCGCCGCGGTGGAGCCGCCGGGCGAGGGCTGAGGAGGGGGCTCACGGGGCATCAGAGCCCTGGGGTTGCACCGAGCCGGGCGGTCCCGCCCTCGGCTGCCGACGTCAGGTGAGCGAGGTCTGCGCGAAGCAGGCCGGGGGCCTTGCCAGCCGGTTGTTGTCCAACGCCGGGACACTGAGCATCCCGGAACGCTGTGTACGTGAACTCCTTCGCGGGAATTCACATTCCACTCCGGCGGCGAGGACTTCCGCGTTCTTGCGCGCGGCGCTCCCTGCCGCGGCGCTCCCTGCAAAGAGTCAGACGTGGCCGACGAGATCTACCCCACCAACGGACCTGTGACGGTCACCGGCGCCAAGACCCAGGACCTGCGGCTCGCCATCGACGTGTGCCAGGACGACGAGCTGGACCTGGTGCTGCGGGCGCTGGACTTCGCGGGCAGGGGCAACGGTGCAAGAGGGTCCGCCCAGCCACCTTTACGGATGTGGACCCAGCCGTGCGAAGTACCTTCGTTTCGTGCATTATGACACATGCCGGCGTAGAGTCTGCTTCCGGCAGCGCGTGGGCGGAGACGCGACCCTGGGTCATCCCAGAGGATTGCGTATGAGGAAGGTCTTCGCCATCGTTTGTGCGTGCCTGTTGCTCAGCTCGTGCAAGCAGCACCCATCGTACCTTTCGGCTCGGGACTTCCTGGACGACACCGTCTGGCACGGTGTCTTCCCCGCAATGGACACCCAGTTCCCGTTTGGTAACGGTTCAGCCCCAACTGTTCTGAGTAGGGGGTCTACGCGGGGAGGAGACTCGGCGTAGGCAGGCCTGCCCTGTGGGCCAGGAGAGTGTCGGCGAGGAATCGGAGGACACTGCGTC
>Ga0100377_1003148_pt1 | contig 13494 bp, 12 predicted proteins | sample CryGeymeta201501_FD_83664 | JGI IMG/M metagenome (GOLD analysis project Ga0100377, IMG submission 83664) | Groundwater microbial communities from Crystal Geyser aquifers in Utah, USA - Crystal Geyser metaG 2015-01 | ecosystem: Environmental > Aquatic > Deep subsurface > Groundwater | place: USA... | reverse complement strand
GACCGCGGCTCCCCCGACCGCGGCTCCCCCGACCGCGGCTCCCCCGACAGCGGCTCCCCCGACCGCGGCTCCCCCGACCGCGGCTCCCCCGACCGCGGCTCCCCCGACAGCGGCTCCCCCGACAGCGGCACGCCGCCCGCCTTCGGCTCCGAAGCGCTGTGGAGCAGCGGGAATGACTGGGAGCCCATGCCGGCCGCCGGGGGCTCGGACCTGTGGCAGGTGACCACGCGCTACGAGCGGGCCTCTTCGCGGGTCATGCTTCGTCACTCCCCCGACGCGGGCAGCACCTGGGAGCCGGACCTGCAGGTCAACCCCGAGGGCACCAACGGCTACGATCCGCAGGTCGCCTATGCAGACCAGGCCGGCTGCGTCTTCGCGGGCTGGCTGGACGATGTCTGGCGGACCTGGGTCCGGCGCTCCTGCGACGGCGGCGCGAGCTGGACCGAGCCGGTCTCGATCCGCCCCGACACCGAGTGGACCGATCACGGCTGGCTGCTGGTGTCGCCGGACGGGGTTGACGTCACGGTCGGCTACAGCGGCACCACCTGGGACGACGCCGACGGCCTGGGGCACGGCCACGTGCTCGCCTCGCACGACGGCGGCGCCACCTTCGGCGAGCCCTGGGAGGCGCCGGCCACCGATCGGTACGGGATGGTCTCCTTCGGCGCCCGGCGCGGGGACGTCGTCTACTACACCGCCGAGATCTACACGCCGGACTACCGGGGAGAGATTGAGCTGTACCTGTGGCGCTCCGTCGACGGGGGCGACCACTTCGAGAGCACGCGGGTCGCCGTCTCCCAGGAGCCGCCGGACTGCGCCTGGGCCGCCGGCTGCGAGCTCGGCTTCTTCGCCTCGCAGCTCGCTGTCGGGGCCGATGTCGACAACAACGCGCTGGTCGCCTGGCATGCCAGCGGCACGGCGGGCCAGGCACAGTCCCTCTACGTCGCGACCGTCGCGGTGGATGCCTGGCCGGTCCTGTCCGCTGCGACCGAGCTGTCCCCGGGGGGCGCGGGTGGGCCCGACCACGCCTTCCCCATGGTCGCCGCCGGCCCCGACCCCGGCGACTTCCGCCTGCTGTACATGGCCGACGAGAGCGGGGGTGGCAGCCGCTGGAACACCTGGTACCAGCAGAGCCTGGACGCCGGCGCCACCTGGCTGGACGCGCCGGTGCGCCTGTCCGACCGCGCCGATGGCGCCTTCTACAAGTCGGCCCAGGGCTACGCCTTCCCCTACGGGGACGACAACGGCCTCGCCGTCGATGACGCCGGTCGGGCCCACGCCATCTGGGGCGAGGGGGCCGGCTACGACGGCCCGGGCGGGAGCTGGTTCAGCGACCAGGTGGACGCGGCGGCCGGGCCGTAGCGCGCAGGGGGCGGCTCACGTGCAGCCGGCGGTGCCGTCCGGAGTGCCGTCCGGAGTGCCGTCCGGAGTGCCGTCCGGAGTGCCGTCCGCAGCACGGACCAGCGCTCAGGGTGTCCCCAGCAGCTCCACCGTCGCCTGGCCCGTGTAGCAGGTGGGCTCGCAGTCGGGACCGTTGGGCTGGCTGCTGCTCCAGTCCGGCGTGACGGCGCCCTCTCCGGCGTAGCCGCCGCCCCCGGTGCCCGAGTCGGGGGAGGGGGAGGACAGCGACCACTGCACCTCGCCGCCGCCGTCGCCGTCGCTGAGCTGCAGGGTGATGGTGCTGCCCGCGCAGACCACGGTGGGATCGGTGCCGGCCGCGCAGTCGACCGTGAAGCTGTGCCCGCCCACGGTGATCTGGCCCGAGACCTCCGACACGTCGGCGGGGCCCACGACCTGCACGGTCAGCTGGTCGCGGCAGCCGATGAGGGTGCACATGACCGAGGTGGTGCAGGCGAGGAAGAAGAGCAGGGAGAGGAAGGGGAGGAGGTGCATGGGAGGATCATATCCATGACGATGCTCCGACCGCGCCTGGCGTGGCTATGCTCGCCCCATGGACTTCTCCCCTGGTGGCATCGCGGCCGGCATCATCTTCGGCGCCGTTGGCTTCGGCGCCTGGCGCTTCGGGCGCCAGCAGCAGAGCGTGCGACACATGCTCATCGGCGGTGCGCTGATGGCCCTGCCCCTGCTGCTGCCCAGCGGCCTGCCGGTCTGGCTGGGCGGCTGCGTGCTCACCGTCCTGTGCTTCTGGCCATAGGCCGCCGAGGCGGACCGCTTCGCGGCGCCTCAGAACTTCGCGCCGACCCGCAGCCCGAGCGTGTCCACCGAGCCCTTGTAGGTGCCGTTGGTGCTGGCCACGTAGGGCAGCTGGGGGCTGAAGCGGCTGTTGCCGTCCCGCAGGTCCCAGGCCGAGTCCGTGATGGTGCGCGTGAACAGGAAGTACTTGGTGTAGCCCAGGCCCAGCGACAGGTGCTTGCCCACCAGGTAGCGCCCGCCCAGCGAGAAGCCGGCGTTGTTGAAGTCCAGGTTGGCCGGGCTCACGGCATAGCTGGGGACCGCGTTCTGGTTGAACATCAGCCGCCAGCCGGCCCAGATCCGGTCGTTGATCTGCACGCCGCCGAGCTGGCTGATGTCCATGGAGTTCCACAGCCGGCGCGGGTTGTACTGCTCGGTGGCGATCTCGATGGTCACGCCGTCGTCGGGGCCGATGGCGGCGCCCTGGGTGTTGGTCAGGCCGATGGCGATGTCGCCGTCCTGGCCGCCGCAGCAGACGTTCCAGAGCTGGTAGTCGACGCCAGCGCCCAGGGTCAGCTTCTCGTTGACCTGGGAGCTCAGGTACAGGCGGGCGACGGGCGGCAGGGGGAACTCGACGCTGACCTTGGCGGGCACGACCACGCCGCCGGCCACGGTGGACAGGTCCTCGGGCACGGTGACGGAGCCGTCGCCAGACGCCTGGAAGCGGGAGCCACCGCTGAAGGACACGCCGACCTGGAGCTTCTCCCAGCGGTCCACGAACAGGCCGGCGTTCCAGCCGAAGTGGTGCCCGGTGGCGCTGCCTTGCAGGTAGGTGTCCAGCGCGTAGGGGTGGTCGGGGACCGCCTGGTCCAGCTCGGAGGACAAGACGCCCTCTGTGCCCAGGGGATCCGAGGCCTGCAGCACGTTGATCATGTCGATGACGTAGGACGCGCCGCCGCCGACGTGCACGCCGTCCACCACCGTCAGCGCCACCGCCGGCTCCAGGGCCAGCGTGATGATCTGGGTGTTGATGATCTCGTAGCGCTGGTGCCCCGTGTAGGGGGGCGGCGTGCCCTGCTCGGTGCTGCGGTAGTCACCGCCGCCGACGAAGGGGTCGTAGGCCGCGAAGCCCAGGGTCAGGCGCTTGGGGATGGCCTGCCAGGTCACGCCCAGCAGGGCGTTGGGCACGAGGACCTTGGCGGTGGCCGGCAGGTAGGCCGCGCCGGTGTTCGGGTCGATGCCGCCGTTGCGGGTCGTCGTGATGTTCAGGCGGATGAAGCTGGCTTCGCCGTCGAGCAGCAGCTGCACACCCTTGGCGCCGCCCATGGCGGCCGGGTTGTACATGACTGCGGCGGGGTTGGCGGTGGCGGCGCCGGAGTCCAGGCCGCCGGTGACGCCCGCCGTGGCGATGGAGCCGGCGTGGGCGCGTGGGGCGAGGACCAGGGCGAGCAGCAGGGATCCGAGGTTCATGGGACGCTCCGGTGGTCGCGGTGTCTAACCTGTCGCGAGGCGCAACGAGGCGCCTGGATGCGCCGGATCCCCCCTTGCTCCGCGATCGTCACTGACGCCGCTGGACGCGATGCGATAACAGGGGGGTTGCTGGACGGAGATCCCATGACCCACTTCCGTGCGCTGCCCGCCCTGTCGCTCCTCCTGCCCCTCCTCCTGGTGGGCTGCTGGGGCCGTGGCATCCCCTATGAAGGCGGTACGCCGCAGGACACGAGCGCCCCCGACGTGACCGAGTGTGGCGGCGACCTCGACCTCACGGTCGGGGTCAACATCATGGGCACCGCGACCGATCTCGAGACCGGCCTGCCCGTCACCGTGGCCGACACGGGCGGCACCGCCCTCTGCGTCGCAGCCATCGATCCGACCCCGGCCATCACCGGTGGCGCGCCGACCTACCTCATCGCGTCGACGCTGTGTGATGACGGCACTTTTGTGCTTGCCGGCATGACCCAGGTGCCTAGTATCGGTGTCATGGTGGGCGTCTACGACTGCAATGACGAGGGCACGGTCATGCGCACCGTGACCGGCGTCTCCCCCGATGCGCTGGCGGGCATGGGCCCGGGCGACTCGGTCGAGGGCGTGACCGCTTGGTCTGTCTCCGCCCCCTACGTCGCCACCATGCAGGCGGACCTGGGCACCACGGACCGCGACCTGCAGACCGAAGGCTTCCTGGCCGGCTTCGTGTCGGACCACGACGGCGCCGCGGTGGGGGGCGCACAGGTGAGCTGCCCCTCCTGCACGGATCGGCCGACCTTCTACCTGGACAGCAGCCCCGGCGACGGCTTGTGGGGCGACGGCAGCACCTTCAACACCGCGACCGAAGCCGCCGCCGGCGCGATGTTCCTCATTCCCGCAGCGCGCATCACCACCTACACCTGTGATGATGGTGGTGTGCACACCTGGGACGGCAACCTCTTCGGCACCCTGTCGGAGTACGCCGTCTTCATCCAGTTCGACGCGAACTAGCGCCTCGGACCGAGTCGAGTGACCCCCACGGAGGAGAGACCATGAACCGCACCCTCAGCCTGGCCGCCCTGGCCACCCTGGCCACCTTCGGCCTGACCTTTGGCGCCTGCAAGAAGACCACCGACGACAGCGGGATCACCACCGACGGTGGCGGCACCGACGGCGGCGGCACCGACGGCGGCACCGACGGCGGCGGCACCGACGGCGGCGGCACCGACGGCGGCGGCACGGCCACCATCGACTTCACCCTGTCTGGCTCCACGGTCGACCTGATGAGCCACAGCGCCGTGGCCGCCGGGACCTGCATCGACGCCGTGAACCCCGACCCGGCCGTCACTGGTGGTGACCCCATCATCATGGCCTCGGCCAAGATCGGCTCCGACGGGTCTTTCTCCATCGCCGGCGTCGACGCCAAGCCCGCCTTCGGCATCCTGCTGTCCATCAAGGACTGCACCGGCGGCACCGCCGTCCTCACCACGGCGACCCCGGTCCTGCCGACCCTGTACACCGCCGTCGACGTCGGGGGCGAGGTCAGCGGCCTGACGGCCTTCAGCGTCAACGCTGCCTACGCCGACGGCATCAACGCCAGCCTGGCCGCGGCCGGCTACACGGGCGACATCTGGAAGGACGGCGGCCTGATGGGCGGCGTGTGGGACGCGGCCCTCGCCCCGATCGAGGGCGCGACCGTCACGGGCGCCAGCGGCACCGTCTACTACCAGGACGGTGACATGGCCGACGGCCTCTACACCACGACCGGCGTGCTGAACGCCTCCACGGTGGCCGCGGGCGGCGCCATCTTCCTGCTGCCCATGGCCCCCATCGGCTCCTACAGCGCCACGGCCTCGGGCCACACCTTCGGCACGAACACCCTGGGCTCCTCCGCGGGCTCCATCGTCTTCGCGCCCCTCATCGCCGGCGAGTAGCGGGCACCGCCACGGGGGCTGCGTCGATCGCGGTCCCCGTGAGCGAGCCACCACGGTCGGCCCGGGGTTCACGCCCCGGGCCGTCCTGCGTTCGGGCCCTGCCCCCCTGACGGCGCCTAGTGGTAGCCGACGATGCGGCCGGCCGGCGCCAGGTACTGGTCGGGCACGTCGGGCATGCCGTCACCCGAGGTGTCCGGCAGGCTGGTCGCGTAGTCGATGAGCGCCTGCCAGAGCTTCAGCTCGTCCGTCTCAGGGGTGGCGGGGTTCGCGTCGAAGACGGCGTCCTGCAGGTTCACGAAGGGCGCGCCCGTGATGTCCTTGGGGGTGATCACGAGCAGTCCGCTGGTCAGGCCCTCCAGGGTTCCCATCAGGCTCGCGACGTAGCTGTCGACGGCCACGTGGTATAGGTTCGGGTTGGACGCCGAGGTGTCCAGGGTCACCCAGTCGCCACCCTGCCACAGCTCGATCTGCGTCACGCGGGCGAAGGGTGTGTTCACCATGTCCATGGTGCAGCGCATGCCCGAGTGCTCGACGAAGTAGTTGCAGCCGAAGAAGGGCGAGACCGAGGCCGTGACCTCGCAGGCGTCCGACAGCTCGGCGGCGGTGACGTAGAAGTCGACCAGCGGGTAACCGGGGCGGTCGTCCAGGCCCTGGCCCAGCGGCAGGACGCGGAACATGTCGCTGAAGGCCTGCACACCGGAGGCGCCCTGCGTGAAGCCGTCGCGGATGACGCCCTGGGCCTCGAAGGCCACCTGGATCGGATCCTCGGCCAGGCGGTTCAGATCGTACATGTACGCGTCGGTCAGGAAGTTGCCGATCTCGGACTCGGCGCACTCGGTGTAGCCGACGTTGCCGGGCACCGAGACGATGGGCTCCTGGTAGCTGTGGCCCAGGGCCGCCAGGGGGCCGCTGTCCAGGTCGTTGATGAAGCCGTCGACCAGGCTGGTGATGGCGGGGTCGCCCTGGATGCTGTCGTCGATGTCGTGGAGCTGGTAGCCCTCGACGGTCCAGCTCGTGCCGTCCCAGGCCAGGTCGAGCTGGCCCAGGTAGCGGGAGTAGCTGCCGGCCTGGATGATCACGGTGTTGCCCACGGTCCGGGGCGTGACCAGCGGGGTGTGGGTGTGGCCGCCGACGATGACGTCGATGCCGGGGACCTCGGTGGCCAGGATCTCGTCGGGAGAGGTGGCCGGGTCGTCGGTCACGCCGTTGTGGGCGATGGCGATGACGATGTCCACCCCCTGGGCGCGCAGGTCGGCCACGGCGGCCGCGGCGGCGTCGATGGCCGGGCTGAAGGTGGTCGGCACGGCGCCGGGGGCCAGGCCGCCCGCCTCGTCCCCGATCAGGCCGAACATGCCGATGGTCAGGCCGTTGTCCAGGGTCTCCACCAGGGTCGGCACGATGCGGCCGCTGTCGAAGTGGGCCTGGAGCGCGTCGTCTGCCGGGTCGGTGGGGGCGGGCACCACGTTGGTGGCCAGGATGGGCAGGGTCACGCCGTGGGCGTCGCCGGCCGCGATGATCTGGCTCAGGGTCACCGGACCCCAGTCGAACTCGTGGTTGCCCAGGGTGGTGGCGTCGTAGTGCATGGCCTGCATGATCTGCAGCTCGGCCGCCTGGGTGGGGCCCAGCAGCTGCAGGGCGTCGCCCGACATCCAGTCGCCGGCGTCCAGCAGCAGGACCGGGTGGGTCTCGGAGCCGCGGATGTCGTTGGCCAGGGTCGAGACCCGGGCCATGCCACCGATGGTGTCGTCGTCGCCGGTGGTGGCGGGCGTATACTCGGCCAGCGGCCCCCAGCCCAGGGCGTGGCTGTGCCAGTCGTTGGTGTCGAGGAGGGTCAGCCGCTGCTTGCCGTCGTCGATGGGCCCGGTGTCGCCGCTGTCGTCGCCGTTTCCGGGCTTGGTCTTGCAGGCGAGGAGCCCAGGCAGGGAGAGGAGGAGGGCGTGCATCGGGACCTCGGACCAGGAGGGGGCTTGCCGGTGCAGATCCGGCCGTGTGACAAAGCAGCGTAGCCCGGGCAGGCCCCTGGGGGCGAGGGCCCTGCGGTCGCAGGGGCGCGGCGCCCGGCAGCTCCGTCCAGGCAGCTCAGCTCAGGTCGATCACGTCCTCGCGGGCCGGCATGTCGACCTTGGTGTCCTTCAGCAGGCCGGCGAAGGTGCTCATGGCCTGCTCCTCGCCATGGACCAGCACCGTGCGCTCGACGGTGTGCCCGTCCTTGCCCGTGGTGGCGTGCCAGGCCAGCAGCTCGTCGCGGTCGGCGTGGGCCGAGAAGCCGTTGATCGTGTAAACCTGGGCCTGGACGGGGATCTGCTCGCCGAAGATCTTCACGTGTTGGGACCGGTCGACGATGCGGCGGGCCAGGGTGCCCTGGGCGGCGTAGCCGACGAAGATCACGCTGGACTCCTTGCGCCACAGGTTGTGGCGCAGGTGGTGGCGCACCCGGCCGCCGGTGCACATGCCCGAGCCGGCCAGGATCACGGCGCCGCCCCGGACCTCGTTGATGGCGATGGAGGCGGAGGTGTCCCGTGTGAACTGCAGGTTCGGCACCGAGTAGGGGTCCGTGCCCGCGTTGAACAGGGCCATGGTCTCCTCGTCGTAGCACTCCGGGTGCTTGCGGAAGGTCCGGGTCGCCGAGATGGCCATGGGCGAGTCCAGGTAGACCGGGGTCGAGCGCAGCAGGCGGCCCGATTCGACGCCCTCCCGGATGTAGAACAGGATGTCCTGGGCCCGCTCCAGGGCGAAGGTCGGGATGATCACGTTTCCGCCGCGGCGGAAGGTGTCCTCGATGGCCTCGTACAGCTCCTCGACGCTGGCGAGCACGCCGCGGTGCAGGCGGTCGCCGTAGGTGGTCTCCATGACGACCACGTCGTTGCCGGCGGGGGGTTGCGGGTCGCGCAGGATGGGGCGGCCGCTGTTGCCGATGTCCCCCGAGAACAGGATGGTGCGGCGGGTCCCGCCCTCGCTCAGCTCGAGCTGGATGCTGGCCGAGCCCAGGATGTGGCCGGCGTCGAACCAGGTGGCCTTGACCCCGGGGAGCACGTCCACGGCCTCGCCGTAGTCGACGGTCTGCTGGAAGGCGTCCATGGCCTCGATGGCGTCCTGCACGTCGTACAGGGGATCGCCGTCGATGTCCTTGCCGCGACGGGCCCGGTGCCGGCGGTTGCTGCGGGCGTCGGACTCCTGGATGTGGGCGGAGTCCAGCAGGACCAGGCGGGCCAGGTCGCGGGTGGCCGAGGTGGTGATCGCCTTGCCCTTGAAGCCCCGCTTGACCAGCAGCGGCAACCGGCCGCAGTGATCCAGGTGGGCATGGGTCAGCAGGACCACATCGATCTCGCGCGGATCGAAGCCCATGTCCTCGGCGTTGTCCTCGGCCAGCTCGCGCCCGCCCTGGAACATGCCGCAGTCGATGAGGATCCGGGCATCGCCGCAGCGCACCATGTGGCAGGAGCCGGTGACGTCGCGGTCGGCACCGTGGAAGGAGAGCTGCATGGGACCTCCGAGGGGGTGAGCACAGGGTACGCCCGGTGGCCGGAGCGCGCGTCGGGCCGGCTCCGGAGGGCGGCCGCGCTCGGATCGGGAGAGATCGAAAGAAAGCGCGCGCCGGCGCAAGATGTCTTTCGGTGTTCCGTGTCTCCGTGACGGTAGGACGCCGGTTTTCGCTGAAGTCCACCTGGCACGGTCCCTGCTCTTGCTGGCACCATGCTCCACCTCCTCCCGCTCCTCTTGCTGTCGGCCTGCGCCTCGGGCCCCAGCGACACCTCCTCCTCCTCCTCCGGCACCGGCGCTGGCACGGTCGCGGGCAGCTTCGACGGCCGCCCCTTCGACGTAGTCGGCGCGGCCTACGCCATCGGCCAGGCCGACGACCCGGCACAGACGATGGTCGTCTACGTCTTCGCCGGAGCGGTCGCCTGCGCCGACCTGGCCAGCCCGGGCTGGGACGCGCGGATCACCGACCAGACCCAGGCCCTGGAGCTGAAGGTCATCGGCACGAGCACCGGCGCCTACCCGGTGGCGACGGGTCCCACACCGGGCAGCGGCGAGTCATCGGACAACTACACGCTGAGCTCGACCAGCGGCACGCCGGCCGAGACCTCCGCCTCGGGCGGCCAGGTCGTGATCGACGGCCTGGACGGGAGCACGACCGGCTCCTTCGACCTCCAGTTCCCTTCGGGCGACGCCCTGTCCGGGAGCTTCGACGCCACCTCCTGCCCCCAGGGAACCGAGCCATGATCGCCTCCATCGCCATGCTCCTGGCCTGCCACGCCCCCGTGTCCGACACCGCCGGCGGCGGCACCCCCAACACCTGCCCCCGCGACGGCACCGTCCTGGCCGATGCGCGCGACGTCGAGCGGGAGGCCGAGGGCATCGCCACCACCGCCTTCGGCGAGGGGCCGAAGCACGAGCCCGACTTCACGCGAGCCCAGGGGATCCTGGCCCTGCTGGAGCGGGTGTGGTCCGGGGCCAAGACCGCCTGTCCAGACCTGCCGGGCGAGGTCGTGACCGGCATCAACGACGCCGTCACCCAGCTGCAGGCCGACGTGCCGGCCCAGGACCAGCGGGGCACAACCTACGCCGGCAACGACATCCACCTGCTGACCTCACCCCTGTTCGCCTACGTCAACCGGCCCAAGCCCGTGCAGCTCGAGGAGATGGACGCCTTGTTCCTGCGCGTCGGGCTGGACGCCTGGTACGGCGCGTGGACGTCCTACGACGCCAACATCGTGACCATCCAGGCGGACTGGGCGACGGTGAAGCCGGTGGTCGACTCGCTGACCCCGACCTGCCACCGGGTGGCGGGCACGGCCTCGGTCTCGGGTGACATCGACCAGACCATCGCCGCCTTGCAGAAGGCCCACGCCGCCTCCGATGTGGACGCGGCCCAGGTGGGCTCCCAGGACGGACTGTCCGAGGTCGACATCATCGAGCAGCTCTTCGACTGTCCGCCCGACGGTGAGACGCCGGGGACGGGCCTGGGCGCGGCCTGTGCGACCACCGCCGAGTGCGGGGACAGCAGCCTGGTGTGTGACCTGGACAACGCGGGCGGGCGCTGTGCGCCGGACCCCGCCACCACGAACGTGGGCGCGGCCTGTACGACCACGGTGGACTGTGGCAGCGACGAGCGGGACGCCTGCAACCACCAGGTCGGGGACGGCTACCCCGGCGGCTACTGCACCATGGAGCCCTGCAACGACGTGCAGGTATGTTCTCCCGGGGCGACCTGCGTGGCCATGCCCTTCGAGACGCCGGCCTGCATGCAGTCCTGCGTCCAGGACAGCGACTGCCGCACGCGCGAGGGCTACGTCTGCCAGCTCTTCCCCACGACGCCGCCTGACGGCTACGGTCCCTCGGACCACGCCTGCGCCTTCGCCTGCACCCAGGACACGGACTGCACCGGCTCCCTGACCTGCAACGTGACCAGCGGGAAGTGCACGCCGTGAAGCGGCCCGCCCCCCACCTGAACCGCCGGCAGCTGCTCCAGGGCCTGGCCCTGGTCGGCGCCGCCTGCACCCGTCCAGGTGCCGGCGACTCGGCCGCGAAGGACTGGGCCGCGAAGGACTCGGGGGCCGGCGGCTGCACCTCGGACGGGACCGGAACCTCGACTGGCTACTGCCTGGTGGAGGGCCTGGTCATGCGGGTCTTCGGGGCGGCGGGCCTGGCCGTGGGGGCCTTCGTGCTGGCCAACTTGGACGACAACACCGCGGTGCTCGTGGGCCGCGACGCCCGGGGCATCTTCGCCCGCTCGGCCATCTGCACCCACGCCTGCTGCATCGTGGCGCTGTGTGACGACGTGGCCTGTGCATCACCCCAGCCCACGCCCGACACCTGCGGGACCGCCGGCCCTTCGACGGCCGACCGCGTGTTGTGCCCCTGGCACGGCTCGATCTTCCGCGTCTCGGACGGCGCCGCCCTGACCGGCCCCGCCACTGTGTCCCTGCCGGCCTATGCCCTCTCTGTAGACGGGCCCGATGTGCTCGTCGACACGACCACCGAGGTAGATCCCTCTGCCCGGACCCCCGCCTGAAGGAGGCTTCCATGCTGGTGTTCCTGTCCCTTGTCTCGCTCGCCCTCGCCGGTGAGCAGACCATCGCGCCTTCGGCCCTGCCGGCCGCGGTCACGGCCGCCGTGCAAGCCCGGGTCCCCGGCGCGACCATCACCTCGGCCTCGCAGGAGGGCAAGACCTACGAGGCGGGCGTCCGCCTGGGCGATCGCAAGCTCGACCTGGCGTTCTCGGCCGATGGCACCTGGCTGGAGGAAGAGGAGCGGGTCGCGGCTGCCGACCTGCCCGCGGCGGTCACCGCGACCCTGGCCAACAAGTGGAAGGGCTGGACGGTGCGGCGGGCCGAGCGCTCCACCACCCCCAAGGGCACCGTGATCGAGGTGGTCGTGGACCAGGGCGAAAGGTGGGCCGAGGTCGCCATGAGCGAGGACGGCGCCGTCCAGAAGGTCGAGAAGGGCAACAAGGAGGAGGGCGAGGAGGAGGAGGGCGACTGAGACGGCCACATGGCGACTGAGACGGCCACATGAGGGCGGCCATCAGCCGTCGATCCCGTACTTCTTGAGCTTGTAGCGGAAGGCGTTGCGCTCCAGGCCCAGCGACGCGGCGGCCTGGGCCTTCACGCCGTCGTGGCGCTGCAAGGCCCGGCGCAGGGCCCGCTCCTCGATGCCCTCCAGGAAGCCCGTCAGGTCGAAGTCGCCCGAGGGCAGGCGGACTTGGTCGGGCTCCTGGGCGTTGATGCCCAGCTTGGGGGGCAGGTCGGCCAGCTCGATGCTGTTGCCCACCACCAGGACGCTCAGGCGCTCGGCCAGGTTGAACAGCTCGCGGACGTTGCCGGGCCAGTCGTGGCTCAGCAGCCGCTCCAGGGCCGGCCCGGAGATGGACGGCAGCGGCCGGCGCAGGCGCCCACAGGCCGCTTGCAGGGCCACGCCCAGCAGCAGGGGCACATCGTCCCGTCGGGCCCGCAGCGGCGGCAGCACGATGGGGATCACGTCCAGGCGGTAGTACAGGTCCAGGCGGAAGCTCTCGCTCTGCAGCTCGCGGTGGGTGGCGGCGACGACGCGCACGTCAACCCGGCCATCGCGGGTGTCCCCCACCCGGCGGATCGTGCCCTCCTGGAGGAAGCGCAGCAGGCGGGTCTGGGCGCCCGGGCTCAGCTCGCCGACCTCGTCCAGGAACAGGGTGCCGCCGCTGGCGCTCTCGATGAGGCCGGCGCGGTCGGCGTTGGCTCCGGTGAAGGAGCCCTTGGCGTGGCCGAAGAGCTCACCTTCCAGCAGGGACTCGGGGATGGCGCCGCAGTTGACGGGCACGAAGGCGCCCGTCCTGCGTGGGCTGCGACGGTGGATCCGGCGGGCGAACAGCTCCTTGCCGGTGCCGCTCTCGCCAGTGATCCGCACGGTGGCGTCGCTGGCCGCCGCCCGGTCGGCCATGGCCAGGGCGCGCAGCAGGACCGCCGACCGGCCGACGATCTCGTCGTCCCCAGGAGCTGGTCGATCCGCAGCCTCGGCCAGCCGGGCCTGATCGACGGCGTTGCGGACCTGGACCCGCAGCTCGGTCAGGCGCACCGGCTTGGTCAGGAAGGCGAAGGCGCCGCTCCGGGTGGCCTCCACCGCGCGGTCCACCGTGGCGTAGGCCGTGACCAGGATCACGGGCAGGGACGGGCGGGTGGCTCGCAGCTCGGTCCGCAGGCCGATCCCGTCCATGCCGTCCATGCGCAGGTCGGTGATCACGACCGTGGCCGGGTGCTCGGCGAGCCACTGCAGGGCGGCTGCGGCGCTGGACACGGCGGTGGCGGTGTAGCCCGCGCTGGCCAGGCCCTCGGCCAGCGCCATGGCGCTGGTCTCGTGGTCGTCGACCACCAGGATGGTGGGGCTCACCGGGGGCTCCCTGGGGGCAGGGTGATGCGGAAGGTGGCGGGTACGGGACACAGCAGGTCCAGGTCGCCGCCCGCCGCCCGCCGCCCGCCGCCCGCCG
>Ga0100377_1003147_pt1 | contig 13495 bp, 7 predicted proteins | sample CryGeymeta201501_FD_83664 | JGI IMG/M metagenome (GOLD analysis project Ga0100377, IMG submission 83664) | Groundwater microbial communities from Crystal Geyser aquifers in Utah, USA - Crystal Geyser metaG 2015-01 | ecosystem: Environmental > Aquatic > Deep subsurface > Groundwater | place: USA... | reverse complement strand
TTAGAACGACCTATATCGTGAGATGGATGAGTGTTACTTGTGTTGCTTTTTTTTCCATTCTTCAACAAACAGATCTCCTCTTGAAGGTGTTTAAATAAAGGAATTAGTGCTTTTAGCTCTTCGTATTCTCTTCTTGATATGGTAACCATCTCCTCGATAGAAGCAAATGTCCAATATAAAATAGTTCATAAAATTTAGACACTTAAAATTTTATGAATAAAGAATTGTTAATTTCGTGATGTATTTAAGAATACCTGAGTAGTAACAAAAAAATAAAAAAAAAATTCTGTTAATTATTTTTACCTAAAATTAATGCTAAAAAAAATCAAAAAGAAAATATTTATAATTATGGGCATCTCACCAAAATCGTGGGATAAAGAAAATAGGAGTTTTTATAGATTAGTAAAATTTATATTTTCTGCTAAAGGACAAAAAAAAATAGGAACACTCTTTTTAAAAATAATTACTTATTCCGTTAAAAAAATAGCAGGGATTGATTTTGCTAATTATGATTACATGAAATGGAGAAAAAAAAATATTCCTACTTTATCCAATTTAGAACAATTTAAAAAATTAGAAAAAACACTAACATTTCGACCAAAAATAAGCATCGTATTACCAGTTTATAATCCTCCCGAAAATTATTTTAGAGAGGCTATAAATTCGGTAATAAATCAAGTTTATACCAATTGGGAATTATGTATTTCTGACGATGTTTCCCCCAACGAAAACATCCGTAAAATAATTAAAGAATATGCAGAAAAAGACAACAGGATAAAATATGTATTTAGAACAAAAAATGGGCACATTTCTGCCAATTCAAACACTGCAATTGAAATTGCCACTGGAGATTACATTGGCTTGCTAGACCACGATGATTTGCTTGCACCTGAAGCATTATATGAAAACCTGTTAGCGTTGAACAAGGATAAAACATTAGATTTTATCTACTCTGATGAAGATAAAATAAACGAAAAAGGAAAGCATTTCGACCCTCATTTTAAACCTGATTTTTGTAAATATAACCTCTTAACAAGAAATTATATTTGCCATTTTTCGGTAATTAAAGCTGAATTAATAAAACAAGTAAAAGGATTTAGAATAGGTTATGAAGGCAGTCAGGATTTTGATTTATTTTTAAGATGCACTGAATTGGCAAAAAAAATTCACCATATACCAAAAATTCTTTATCATTGGCGTGTGCATAGTGAATCTACTGCACTTAATATGGACACAAAGCCTTATGCAACAAATGCTGCATTAAAAGCTTTAACAGACACACTAAAAAGAAATAATATTGATGGAAAAGTTGATGTTAATCCAAATTTAGCAGGGTTTTATAAAATCAGCTATCATATTGATGAAAAGCCTAAAATTAGCATATTAATCCCATCAAAAAACCTAACAAAAATTACAAATACCTGTATTTCATCTATATTTAAACTTACTGATTATCCTAATTTTGAAGTTATTTTAATTAACAACAACAGCAATGAAGATGCATTTTTTAGTATGGCAAAAAGTTGGGAAAAGCAAGAACCTAATCGATTTAAATGTGTGCATGATAATGCTGATTTTAATTTTTCACGTTTAATAAACTTTGGAGCATCACAAGCAACAGGTAGTTTTTTAGTTTTACTAAATAACGATACTGAAGTTATTGATGGAAAATGGCTAACCAACATGATTGAATATGCACAAATAGATGACGTTGGTGCTGTGGGTGTTAAATTATTGTATCCAAACAACACCATACAACATGCAGGTGTTATTATTGGATTAGGAGGTGTTGCTGACCATATATTTGTGGGGAAATCGAAAGACGAAGTAGGTTATTTTAATTATCTAAAAAGTGTAAATAATTTTTGTGCAATAACTGCTGCTTGTTTAATGGTTAGAAAATCTTATTTTAATGAGGTAAATGGTTTTGAAGAAACATTAGCAGTAGAATTTAATGATGTTGATTTTTGTTTAAAATTAGCTGAAAAAGGAAAAAACAACATTTATTTACCTCATGTTGAATTATATCATTACGAATCCATTTCTAGAGGACATCCGCATAAAACCAAAGAATCGTATGAGCGACATCTTATAGAGAATGCATATTTTAAAAAAAAATGGCAAAAATACATTGACCATGACCCCTGCTATAATCCAAATTTAAGTTTAACTTATGATGATTTTAGAATAAGAACCTACTAATTATACTCTTATTATTAACCTAACTATTAATAAAAACAAAATGCTAATGGAGTAAAGTAATTTTATTCTATTGATTGATTTATTGTTTATCATTAAAATCAAAAAACCCAGCATGTTCCACAACGTAAAAATCCGAACAAAGCCCCAATCATCAACATAAATTGCAGGTCCAAGAATTAATGAAAAAGCTGTCCAAAACAAATAAACAATTGAAAGCATTGATACCACCTCAAATGAAAATAGCTGTTTAAAATTTATTGCTTTAATTACGCTTATTGCAAATACGATATTCCAAACAAAAAATAAGTACCAAAACAGGGTTTCAAAGATTGATTTATAATCGTTGAAATTAAAATTATTTTTCGCTCCATAAAGTATTCCTACAAAAGGCCATGACAAATTTTGAGAACCATCAACCAACACTTTTGAGTTAATTGTAATGTGTAAATAATACTTCCACAACACAATCAACAGCAATGGAAAAATTAATACTAATCCTTTAAATATTAACTTGCTATTAATTTTCCCTTCCGTTTTCAAAAGTTTTATTCCATACAAAAGAGAAAGTGGACCAATAACTACAAGCGAAGTTTCTCGAGAAAAAATGGAAAGAACAACAAAAATAAAATAAAGCCCAATTTTATCTTTTATCATTGCAAAAACAGCCACTGTAAAAAAGAAAACTTCAAACAATTCAGAAGTATCTCTTGCCAAAGCCATATATGCTCCAAAAGAAAAAATGGGCAAGAGTGCTAACGAGAGTTTACTTCCATAAATTTCGCAGATTTTCAAGGCAAATACTATAATTCCAATAAATGCCAACACATTAAATAAAACCAATAAAAAAGGAATCCACTCTTTTTTTCCTCCTACAGAAAACAGCCAAACTGTTGCAGGATAAACGATTCGTTGAATCCGATATTCAATATGATCAACAGTAACGCCATAAGCGGTTTTTTCAAACTCCAAAGGGTAATGAGCATAACGATAGAAAAACTGCCCGTCATAGCCTTGTCCTTCATTAATTATTAAATTAGGATGAGCTGCTTCTGAATCTGCAAAATCGCTACCAGCAACAACAAAATAAGAAAAATTAAACCCTCCAATAGCAACCCTCAGTCCTACTAACAAAATCACCAACAAAATGGAAGATACTAATACATTTCTTTTCGTAGAGAAAAAATTTATAATCATCATCTAATGATATAGTTTAGATTTTGCTAGACCTAGCTTATTAAAAAAATGTGTTAACGAAACCCATAAAACACCCAATCCATAAACAGAACTTCTCTTTAAATTAATGGAAGATGCTTCATCAAAATATTTCGTTGGACAAGTAACTTCGGCAATTTCGTATCCAGCATAAACAATTTGAGAAAGCATTTGGTTATCAAAAACAAAGTCATCTGAATTTCTTTCATACTTAATTGCCCCTAAAACTTCTTTGGAAAAAGCCCTATATCCAGTATGATATTCTGAAAGTTTTTGATTGATTAAAATGTTTTGCGTTAAGGTTAAAATTCTATTGGCTATGTATTTATAAATTGGCATCCCTCCTTTCAATGCTCCTTTACCTAAAATTCGAGAACCCAGCACTACATGATATAAATCGTTGGCAATTAGGTAAGACATGGAATGAATTAATTTTGGTGTATATTGATAATCGGGATGGAGCATAACAACAATGTCAGCCCCTAATTCCAATGCTTTATTGTAACATGATTTTTGATTTCCTCCATAGCCTTTATTCACATCGTGCGAAACGATATGTTTAATTCCTATTTCTTTTCCTTTTTTAACTGTATCATCGTTACTTTTATCGTCAACCAAAACTACTTCATCAACAATATCAAAAGGAATTTCGTTGTAAGTTTTTTCGAGTGTTAAAGCAGCATTATAAGCTGGAAGAACAATTACTAATTTTTTACCATTAATCATAAAGCTATTTTTATAAAGTTCAAAGATATCTAAATATTTACAACTCAAAAATTTTAATTTTAGCTCTTGATTAAAAAAATTATGTGATATTTGAACTATGGAAAACCAAAAATCTCCTTTAATTAAATTTTATTTGTTTTTCTTCCTGTTAATTGTTTTTCTCCCAATTTTTCAATTTACTTTTAAACCATTTAAAGTAAGAGGATTAGAAGGAACTTTCATACTAAATGTTATGCCAAAACTAACTATTTCTAGTTGGGTTAACACTAATTTTCAGGATTCTACATCAACTTATTTAACACACAATACTCCTTTTAGAGGCGAATTGGTTCGATTAAGAAATCAACTGGATTATTCCCTATTTGATAAAATCAATACCATACTTACGCTTGGCAAAGAAAATTATTTGTTTGATCCTTCTTATATTAAAAGTAGAAGTGGTGATGATTTACTTTCACCTGAAGTTTTGGCACAAAAAATTGAAAAAATAAGAAAAGCTAAAACAGTTTTAGATAAACTAAATGTTCCTATTTTATTTTGTTTTGCTCCAAACAAAGCAAATTATTATCCAGAATTTCTACCAAAAGAAACTCCTCTTGCACTTATAAGAAATCAAACTATAATTGAAAAAGAATTAACTAATTTGGGCATTTCTACACTAAATTTTGATGCGATTTTTAGAAAAGAAAAGCCATCTTCTTCCTATTCCTTAATTCCTAAATATGGTGCTCATTGGAGTACGTTTGGAGCATTTTTGGCTAGCAGAAAACTCTTTCAATCCATTGATTCTATAACTAATAAAAAACACATAGAAATCAATTTAGTAGCACTCGAAACTAAAGGAAAAGCCAAATTTTCTGATTGTGATTATTTAGCTTCTTTAAACCTATTAAAAAGATGGGAATCGCCATCGTTAGCATATCCAGAAGTTTCTTTTAATGTGATTAACAAACCAAATTTATTAATTATTTCCGATAGTTTTTTCTGGAATTTTTATGATTTAAATATTCCTCAAAACACTTTTTCTCTTGAATCTGAAATGTGGTATTACAACAAGTCTAAATATAATATTAACAAAGAAAAGATTGGTGAATGTGAAATACTATCTATTGATGATTTAAAAAACAGAGATGTTATCATTATCTTATCAGCCGACCCAAGTTTATTGGATGTAGGGTTTGGAATTTTTGAACAAATAAGCAACTTAAATGGCCACTAATTCTCGATATTATATTCTTTTTGCATTACTTACTTGCATCTTATTTTCGATAGGTGCTTATTTTAAATTTCACAAACAAAATGAAAAACTACCTGTTGGATGTGATGAATTTGGGTATTTGAATATGGCTAAAGCATTTGGAGAACAAAATTTCTTTAACGACCATGCTCCACGCCCATTTTTCTTAAATTTAGTTGACACCTTACAACAAGAAAATATCCCCGAATTAGAATATAAGTGGATGTTAACTCCTCATGCCTATCATTTTTCAGCTCAAACTAAAGAAAAGGTTATTAATCAATATCCGCCAGCAACTTCATTTGTGTTGAGCTTAATTCCTTTTGAACTTCGCAAAACAAGTTTCCCTTTTTTAACACTATTTCTCACTTTTTTAATTCCGTTTTTAATCGCCTACTTTTTCTTATCTATTAAGAACAAAAAGATACTATTAGCTCTTTCAATTTTAATGGTATTAATTAGTTTAACAGTCCCTTTTAAAAGTTCACTTACTATGGTAAATTCTTTAGCATTAACTTTTGGATTGTTTATAGCCGCTGGTTTAACAGCCAAAGAACATAAATTCATTGCCCTTTTTTGTATTGTTTTAGCAGCTAATTTTAGAATTGTGAATCTATTGATGCTCGCCCCTTTAAGTTTTTATTTTTTACCCGAGTTCATGAATTACCTTACTACAAAAAAATGGATGCCACTACTAAAAATGTTTTTGAAAGCAATTTCAATTTCTCTTATGGGTATTAGTCCTTATTTATTTTATGTTACATTGCTTTTAGGTAATCCATTAATTCCGACTTATCCTTCACATGACACTGCATTTGTAAATGCTAATGAATTAATAAGCAACGTATTCTTTTATATAAACATAAAAGATTCTTGGTTTCGATTGCTATTAATATGTATTTCAATACTTTTAATTCAAGTTAAATTCAAACAACTAAATCTTAAAGAATTTTGGTTATTAATGACATTTCCAATTTTCAATTATTTGTTTTTTGTTTTTCATAAAATGCAAATAAATTACTACCCTTTTGCATCAAGCTTTATTTTAATTGGGGCAATTATTTTTTATTTTTCAAAATCAAAACTTATTTTCTTTGAAAAAAAGGCTTTTATTTTCATTCCACTTCTGCTAAGTTCAATTATGCTAATTGATGGAATAAATAGGTATTTTAGAAAAGAACATATTACTTTTGAAGAATCATTAAAAACATATCAATCTGTTTGCAACTATGATGTAGTTTGGGGCGAAATGTATAGCGGAACTGCTGAGTATGTTTGCAATAACAATGGTTTTAAATATGTTTTTGGGTCAGAAAAAGCTCGAGCAATTTCATTCAACTATTTAAAAAATCACAACTATTATCAAGTGATTATTTGTGATGATGTTATATTAAGTACACAAGAAATAGTTGATGAATTAAACAACTTATCATTACCCCACAAAATAATTGAAGATAAAACATTGGGGAAACTAATTATAATAAATTAAAATGGTTTTTAGTAGCATAATTTTTCTTTTTTATTTTGCCCCAATTTTCTTTTTGGTTTATTATGTATTGCCAAATAAATTTAAAAACCCATGGATACTTGTTGCAAGTACTTTATTTTATTGGTGGGGAGCTCCAACTTTTATTTTTATTTTTATAGGAAGCTGTTTACTCGATTTTTATGCAATACTATTTTATAAAAAAAAGAAACAACTTTTCTTCTTTTATCTTGCCATAATAAGCAATATTGGTTTATTGGTTTACTTCAAATATGCTAATTTTTTCATTGAAAATATAAATGCTTTATTTTCTGGAAATATTGAATGGGGAAAAATAATTCTACCTATTGGAATATCGTTTTTAACTTTTCAAAAAATAAGTTATTTAATAGATGTTAGAAGAGGCGATGGTGAATATCAAAAGAAATTTTCAACCTATTTTTTATTTGTTGTTTTATTTCCACAACTAATTGCAGGGCCTATTGTTCGATATAAAGACATTCACCTTCAACTTACCAAAAGGTTTAAGTATTTTACAACAACGGATATTTATTTGGGATTGCGAAGGTTTACTATTGGACTTGCTAAAAAAGTGTTACTTGCAAATGTATTAGGTGAAGCGGTTGACCAACTTTTTGAATTGCCTTCAGAACAATTATCGAGTGGAGCTGCAATTATAGGTTTGCTAGCATACACGTTTCAAATATATTTCGATTTTTCTGGTTATTCCGACATGGCAATTGGGATGGGAAAAATGATGGGATTTACCTTTCCAGAAAACTTTAATTTTCCCTATATATCCAAGAGCATCACAGAGTTTTGGAAGAGGTGGCACATTACACTTAGTAGTTGGATGAGGGATTATTTATATATTCCTTTAGGTGGAAACCAAAAGGGCGTGTTACGAACGTATTTAAATTTAATAATCGTATTTCTGATATCTGGATTTTGGCACGGTGCCAGTTGGAACTTTGTTTTATGGGGAGCTTATCACGGAATGTTTTTAGTGCTTGAACGCTTATTTGTAGCCAAATTAATAACCAAACTACCCTCATTCATTAGTATTATTTACTGTTTTGTAACTGTTTCTATTGGCTGGTTGTTGTTTAGAGCGGAAAGTTTTTCTCAGGTTATTGATTATTTGGCTGCTTTTGGAAACGTTGAAGTTGAAACTACAAACGCAAACTCAATTTTTACTACTAAATTTAAATTTATTTTTATAGTAGCAATCTTATTTTCATTTATGGGTATCTACAAAGCAACTATTTTTAATGATTTACTCGAACAAGTGAGTAAAAACAAATGGGATATCGTTGTTTCTCATTTACTTATTCTTGTATTATTTATATTAAGTGTAGGCGAATTATTTGCTTCAGGGTTTAACCCATTTATCTATTTTAGATTTTAGAAATCTTCAATATTAAACTTATTCACAAAAGCAGTATCGTTTTTAATTTCGGGAGGTAGTTCAAGATAAAAAAAAGAAAAACGCTCAACAATTTCATGAAGAATAATATCTGGCTTTTCTTCTAATGCCTCCAAAACAGGAACATCTGTTGTCCAAGCATAAACAGAAGTAGAAAAATTTAGAGATAAAAACTTTTTTAAGTTTTCTGAAAAGCTATCACGAACAACATAGATTTTTAACATACTTAAGCTTTTGGATGTTTCCCAAACTTCTAATTTATGAGACGAATCATCAGGTGGATTAATTGAACGAACAAGATGTGGTTTAAAAGAAGTATCTTGAGGTTCAAAAACATATTCAGATGTTTCTGATGTTGATTTATATCCTAAAAATTGCATTAAGTCACCAATAAACTCTATAGATGTTTGCTTCATCCCCGAAAATTCTATAGGTTTTAATTCAGGGAAATCAGCATTCAAGGAGTTTATAATTTTTGAATAACCAACAAATGCACCTCTTTGATTCCAATGCGTATCTGTTTTATAATAAACTTGCTGATTTTTTTTGGCTTCAATCAACTCTCTTCTTACATCAATTAATTGAATTGTTGATTTTTCATTTAAATAGGAATTAACCTGTTCTAATCTTGAAAAATATGTGCTTATTTTCATGTAATTAGGTGTTTCATCATAATAGATTCTGGGCTTTGATGGAGGTATTAATAAGTAATATTTTATTCCGTGTTGCTCAAACCATTTGGTTGTAACGACTAAATTATAGTGTAAAGTTTTTAGTTCTTCTATAGTAAAAGGTTTAGCTATATGTTCTAAATAGTCTTTTTCATGGTAAAACAGCCAGTTATCTTTCCCAAAAGCTATATCACTAGTCATGTTTGTAAAGCCTAATTTTTGATATTTTAAATTACCATAAAAAGCAATTGAACTATTTCTAAACGCAAACCTATCATTAAAATAATTTTGATATTGAATAAAAAATTTCCAAACATTGCTCCATCTCCATTCAGGAAATTCAGTAAGATTTCTTTTTTCAAGGCTTTCATTTTCTTTTTCACCTACAAAGGGAGTAAAAATTAATAGTAGAAAAATAGTAACAAAATAGAATTGATTAATTCCACTTTTATTAATTGTTTCTTTAGGTATAAAAAAAACGACTATTGCAGCAATCAAAAGAGAAATATAATTAAATTCTTTAAAATAAAGCTAAGTAGCCATTTGTTATCATTTTTCTATAGACTCGTTATCCCAAATATTTTGAGAAATACTATCTCCATTTTTTGTGTAGAAAATGCCACCCCATTTGTAGAATATTTTTTCATATACATCCACATGATCATCAGTTACTTTAATTCGAGTTAACACAATCGCATTACCAGTTTCTTTTTCTTCTTCTGTAATACCTTGTGGATATTTTTTCTCAAACTCATTGATATTACTTGATGATTTTTTCTCTCCTACATAAACGTCATTTTTTTCTGCATCAGCTTTTGTAGAACGCTCAATTTGATTTGATTTTAATTTAGAACCATAATCTGCATAAAACTGTTTTTCTTCTTTTAATCGTTTCGCTGCTTTTATACTACTTTGCGTTTGTTCCTCTGTTGGAACATTTAGTTTCGATTTATAAATTTTATTTTCTTCTTCATTTTTTGTTCTTATTTTATCTGCATTTTGTTTATTTTCTACCTGTTTTTCTGCCAATTGTTTTTGATAATTAAGAAGTGCTTCTTTTGCTTTTGCATTTTGTTTGGTTTCTGCCTCATGTCTTTCTTGTTGCAACTTCATATATACTTCTGTTTGTGCAGCTACTTTTTCAGCATTTAGCTTATAATTTTTTGCTTGTTGCAGTTCTCTCAATGCTATCTGATCAGCTAGTTTTTCAAGAAATCTCCTATTGTCTGCAACACGTTGTACTGCTCCTTTAATTCTAATTTCTTCTTGAGTTCTTAAATCAATAGCAAATTGTTTAACATCCTGTTTCTTTTCATTTTGTTTTTGCTCACTTGCCGCATTATCTGAAGCAATTTTCACTTTAATATCTTCTGACAAAATTCTATTTTTCTCTCTTCTATTGTCTGCATTTTCAACCATTATTACATGGTTTTCTTTTATTTCTTCTTTATAAACATTCAGTTCTTCAACTTTTTTCTCATAGCGAGGTTCGTTTATTTCGTTATATTTATTTATATCTTTTTGTTGAGCAACCACATCGCTATTTGCAACATTTCTCCTATCGTCTGCATTTTTAATTCTTTCTTTTTCAGATTGATTAAATTTACTTATGTCTTCTTGAAGGTTTTTATTGTTCTCAATATAAATATTATCTCCTTCTTGTTTTTCTTTTTCAATCTTTTCAACAGTAGCTATAATTTCTTGTTGTGCTTTATTGGTTTTGTCTATTGACTCTTTAACTAAATCAGTTTCAAATTCTTTATAGTAAGTCTTTTCCTTTTCTAATTTCTCATGATTTATCATCCGATATTTATCTCCTTCTTTCTTGTCTTTTTCTATTTGCTCAACAGTTGCTAAAATGTCTTGTTGTGCTTTGTTAGTTTTATCTATAGACGAACTAACTAAAATTTCTTGTTGTTTTGCATAATTTTCTTTATACCAATTCAACGAATCATTTTTTGATTTTTCTTTTTCTTGTATCATCTTAGCAAATCGAGCTTCAATTTCTCGTTCACGTTTGTCATCAATTTTTGCCCTTTCGCCTTGTTGCAATGGTTTTTTTGTAACTGCGATATTTTCAGCTTCTTTTTCTTCTTTCTTTCGTTGAATTGCAGCCTCTATTTTCACCAATTGATCTTTAGGATATTGTTCATTTTCAAACAGCATTAATGCTTCTTTATAAGTATTGCTTGCATTATCATAATTATCTAACATAAAGTTTTTATCGCCTTCAAAAATAAGTTTTTCATATTTCTCTCGCTTTGCCTTCATTGCTAGTGATTCGCTTTTCTCTTTCCTTTCTTTTTCAGCAATTTCAGCAAGAATTTTATTTATTTCATCAATTTTATTTTTAGGATATTCTTCCGATGGCATAACACTCAATGCTTTTTGGTAAAAAGATTTTGCTTGGTCGTACGTTTTATCTGCAAATTGTTTGTCAGCAAGTCCAATAAAACTATCATATTCCTTTTTTTTCTGATCTTGAGCATTCAACGTAACTGAAATTTCTTCTTTTTTAGCTAATTCTATTAAAATTCTCTCAATTTCATCCAATCTATTTTTCGGATAACTTTCTGAAGGCTTTACTTTCAATGCCTCATTATATTTAACTTTTGCTAAATCATACGTTTCTGAGTTAAATCCTTTATCAGCTTCGAGTATAATAGCATTATACTTATCGTTCAATGCTTGTTCATTTTGTTTTTTACTTTTGGCTTCCTCTATTGCCTTTAATTGATTTTTAGGATATTGCTCATTTGTATAAATTGTTAATGCTTCTTGGTATTTTTTTACAGCCTTATCAAAATTATCTGCATAATACTCTGCATCAGCTTGGGCTATCACTGCCTGATAATATTCTTTTTTCTTTCTTTCTGCTTCTTTTTCTAATTCACTTTCATTTTGTTTTTTAGCAATTTCTGCTAAAATATTTTCTATTTCTTTTAACTTATCTTTCGGATATTTTTCCTCAGGCCTAAGTCCTAATGCCTCATTGTATTTCCCTTTTGCGTCCTCGTACGATTTTGCACCCAATGCTTTGTCAGCGGATGTTATCAACCCCTGATATTTAGCATTTAATGCCTTTTCCTGATCTTCTTTGCTTGATAATTCATTTAAAATAGCTTCAATTTCCGTTATCTTATCTTTAGGATATTGCTCTGTAGCTTTTACCGCTAAAGCTTCATTGTATTTTCCTTTAGCTTCTTGATATGATTTTGCTCCCAAGGCTTTGTCTGCTAAAATTATCAATCCTTGGTATTTTTCATTTCTTTCTTTTTCCGCTTTTAAGGCAGCTTCTTCCTCTGCTTTTTTCTTAGCCAATTCTGCCAATAATCCTTCTATTTCTTTGAGTTTGTCTTTGGGATATTTTTCCGCAGGTTTCACTCCCAATGCTTCATTATAGGAATTTTTTGCTTCATCAAACGATTTATTGTTTAATGCTTTATCACCCGCAGCAATTAATTGTTGATACTTCTCTTCACGATCCTTTTCAGCCATTTTAGAAGCTTCCTCTTCTGCTTTTTTCTTAGCCAATTCTGCTAAAATTCCATCTATTTCTTTCAGTTTGTCTTTGGGATATTTTTCTGTAGGTTTAAGTTCTGCAGCTTCATTGTATTTTCCTTTAGCATCCTCATAAGACTTTGCCCCCAACGCTTTATCTGCTGCTACAATTAACCCCTGATATTTGGCATTTAATGCTTTTTCGGCTGCTTCTTTGTTGGCCAACTCTCCTAAAATAGTTTCTATTTCTTTGAGTTTGTCTTTTGGATATTGCTCCGTAGGTTTTACTCCTGAAGCCTCATTGTATTTTACTTTCGCTTCTTCATACGACTTTGTCCCCAATGCTTTGTCTGCTAAAGTTATCAACCCTTGGTATTTTTCATTCAAGGCTTTGTCTGCTGCTTCTTTTTTAGCTAATTCTGCCAATAATCCTTCTATCTCTTTCAGTTTGTCTTTGGGATACTGCTCGGCAGGTTTTACTGTTGCAGCTTCATTGTATTTACCTTTGGCTTCTTGATATGATTTTGCTTCTAAGGCTTTGTCTGCTGCGGTTATCAACCCTTGATATTTTTCATTCAAGGCTTTTTCTGCTGCTTCTTTTTTAGCTAATTCTCCTAAAATAGCCTCTATCTCTTTCAATTTATCTTTAGGGTATTTTTCTGTTGGCTTCAGACCAGCAGCTTCATTGTATTTACCTTTGGCTTCTTCATACGACTTTGTCCCCAAGGCTTTGTCTGCTGCTGTTATCAACCCTTGATATTTTTCATTCAAGGCTTTTTCTTCTGCTTCTTTTTTGGCTAAGTCAGCTAATAATCCTTCTATCTCTTTGAGTTTGTCTTTAGGATACTGCTCCGCAGGTTTTACTGTTGCTGCTTCATTATATTTCCCTTTGGCTTCTTCGTATGATTTAGCTCCCAATGCTTTGTCTGCTGCGGTTATCAACCCTTGGTATTTTTCATTCAAGGCTTTGTCTGCTGCTTCTTTTTTAGCTAATTCTGCCAATAATCCCTCTATCTCTTTCAATTTATCTTTGG
>Ga0100377_1003146_pt1 | contig 13497 bp, 15 predicted proteins | sample CryGeymeta201501_FD_83664 | JGI IMG/M metagenome (GOLD analysis project Ga0100377, IMG submission 83664) | Groundwater microbial communities from Crystal Geyser aquifers in Utah, USA - Crystal Geyser metaG 2015-01 | ecosystem: Environmental > Aquatic > Deep subsurface > Groundwater | place: USA... | reverse complement strand
TTTCGAATTAACCTCATTGTTTTTTTGGAAACGACTCCCAATCTTTCCAATAATTCTTCGTTGGTTTTAACTAGCTCTCCTAGATTCGACTCCTCTTTTGATAAAAACTTTAAAAATCCTCTGGTTACTTGCTCCACCTCTTTAAAAGTTTTTTCTACTTTCAAAGGAGACCTTAAATAAAATCTCCTAACCCTATCTACCATTTCTCCTGTTGTTTCAATTGGTTTTCCACTGTTAATTAAAAAGAGTGAGGGAAAAACTCGCGTTTTCAGTGAAGAAAAAACCTTAAACATTTCTGTTTCTTTACGGTATAAAAGAAAACCGCCATAAGTAGAGATTGTATTATCTCCTCCGCTAGGATTATTATGTTGTTTTTTCTCAATCCCATAAGCAATCTCGTTAATTTTTTTCAAATTTCGGGGTAATTTTAAAAATTCGAAAAAAGCGGTGGTAATCGCAACGGCAAAGGCCGCTGAAGAACCTAACCCACAGCCAATAGGAATTTCAGAACTCACCACGACCTTTAAATTGTCAAGCTTGCCTACCTCCAACTTTGTTTTTACGGTTTCAAGAGCATGTTCCACATAAGACCTTCCTTCTGATGGAAAAACACTTAATCCCGCCTTGCTTTCTTCTATCTCCACAAATAATCTTTTGTCTATGGCACTTAAAACTTCCGGATAACCGTAAACAACCGCATGCTCGCCGGAAAGAATTATTTTACCCGGAGCAGAAACTTTAATTTTCTTTGCCATTTTTAAAACTCTCGGAATAAATGCGTAAAATACGCGGAATTTATTTTTTCGACTGTATTAATTGAATATTTTTGAGTTCTTCAATGTTTCTCACCCCGGAACAAAACATAGCGATTTTCAATTCTCTAATCAACTGGTTAATTTTTTCTTCAACTGCCTCTTTTGAATGATTAGCCGGTTCCAAAAAAGGTAAAGCGAGACCGACCAGATCAGATCCCAAGGCAATTGCTTTGGCAATTTCAACTCCATTTCTTATTCCCCCACTTCCAATTATTTTAAGACCTTTAATCTTATGACATTGATCAATTGCTTCTGCTGTTGGTATCCCCCAATCCTTAAAAACTAAACCCAGATTATTTTGGGCACGAAAGCTTTCTATTATCGCCCAATTTGTTCCACCCCGTCCTGCCACATCTATTATTCTCACTCCAATAGAATAAAGTCTTTGGGCAACTTTTTCAGAAATTCCAAAACCAACCTCCTTAACAATTACCGGAACAGATAACTCTTTAACTAATTTTTCGATTTTGGGCAATAAATTTTCAAAATTAGTATCACCTTCCGGTTGAATTGCTTCCTGTAAGGGATTAAGGTGTAAAATTAGTGCATCGGCCTTAATCATATCAATTGCTTTTTGGTACTCCTTAATACCAAATCCATAATTTAACTGCACCGCTCCTAAATTAGCAAAAAGCAAAATGTCAGGAGCTATATTCCTGATTTGAAAAACCGAAGTTACTAAAGAGTTCTTAATTGCAATTCTCTGGCTTCCAACCGCCATGGCTATTTTCCTTGATTGGGTCGCTGTGGCTAAGTTTCTGTTAATTATCCCGCCTTGAGCAGTGCTCCCGGTCATCGAGGAAATTAAAATCGGAGCTGAGAGTTTTTTACCTAAAAACTCGGTTGAGGTATCAATCTTTCCGAAATCAATTTCAGGAAGAGCATTATGAATAAAATGGAAATTTTCAAAACCAGTTGTCCCCACCTCAACGCTATTTTTAAGACAAATTTGAAGATGTTCACTTTTTCTTTTTTGCATCTCCGCCAAACCTTCTTTCCCTTTTACCGAAATCAAGAAGTGCTTCTCTTAAAAGTTCTGGTGTCAGGTCAGGAAAATTAACCGAAGAATCATAAAAATGTAATTCACTTAGAGCTCCTTGAAAAATAAGTATTCCGCTTGTTCTCTGTTCCCCTGAAGTACGAACAATTAAATCGGGATCCGGAAGACCAGCAGTATCAAGGTGCAAAGAAACAAGCTCTTCGTCGATCTCACCAGGCTCTATAAGACCATCTTTAATTCCTTTAGCGATATCCTTAAAAGCCCGTATTAACTCATCTCTACCACCGTAATCTAGTGCAATAACCAGATTATATCTTTTGCTTTCTTTTGTCTTCTCTTCTATTTCCTCTATCGCCCTCAGTAAAGAAGGCCGTAATTCAGCAATCCTATCTCTTCTGCCAATATGCCTTATTCTTACATCTTCTTCCATCGCCTCTGTTACTATTTTTTTATCGGTAAATAAATTCTCAAAGATTCCCATTAGGGCGCTTATTTCTTGCGGGGACCTTTTCTCCACATTGTCGGTAGACATTCCCCAAAGAGTTAAGGTTTGAATTCCCCAATCTCGGCTTACTCTTATTAATCTTTCTGCCGCTTTCGCTCCCTGCCTATGACCTTCTGATGCCGGAAGCCCCTTTTCCATTGCCCAGCGACGGTCTCCATCAGGAATGATTACCAAATGTCGAGGAAGGATAATGCCTGGCTCAATTTCTTGAGGAGAAAGTAATTCTTCACCGGGAGAGGGATAGGTTCTTTCAGAGCCTTTCATTCCACGTAACTCTAACAAACTTCAGCCTCGTTGTCAATTTAAGGATATGATATAGTAAATACAAAATGAATCGGCCACTTTATATCATGAAACTAGGCGGCAGCGTTATCACCGATAAAGGCCATCCAAGCGGTAAACTCCGATTTAAACGAATCAAAGAAATTGCCAAAGAAATCAAGCGAGCCCAAGACAAAAATGATTTTGATTTAATTCTCGTCAATGGGACTGGTTCCTATGGACATCCTGTAGCTCAAAAATACAATACCGCTAACGGAATTAAAAATAAAACCCAACTTCGGGGCTTTTGTGAAATCAAATACGTGGTTAATCTTTTAACCACCAAATTTAATAAATTATTTCTCGCCACTGGACTTAACGTTTTTTCCTGTCAGACTAGCTCATTAATTATTCAAAACAGAGTCAAAATTTTTTCATTTGAAATAGAGCCAATAAAAAAACTCGTGCATCTAGGGCTTATTCCAATGTTATCTGGGGACGTAACCTCAGACATTAGTTGGGGTGGTTCTATTTGTTCCGGGGATGCCATCGCTCCCTATTTAGCTGGGGAATTAAAAGCGACAAAATTGCTGTTTGCTAGCGACGTGGACGGAATTTTTGACCAAGACCCTCACGAAAACAAAAATGCCAAGCTAATTTCTGTAATCAATAAACAAAATCTCCCTGAATTTATTAGTTCAATCGGAAATAGTTCTCATCTTGATGTTACCGGCGGAATGAGAGGAAAATTTCTAAGTATAAGAAAGTACTCTCATAAAAAAACAAAAACCATAATCTTCAATGGCCTGAGAAAAAATTCTATTTTTGAAGCTCTCTCGGGAAAAGAAATTGGAACCCTTATTGATTTGGCCTAAAGCCTGAAGAACATTCTTCCCTAACTATTCCCTTTCGTCCTTCCATAAAATCTTCCACTATCTCCAACACTCCTTTTCTGCGAGGTAAATTTCTTATCTCTTGTGGGGTAATCCAGCGATGGTTGATTACCTCGTCTCGTTCAGCATTAAAAGATCTCGGAGTGTCAGAAACTCCGTTAAAATGTAAAAGATAAGCCCTCCCCCAAATATTTGTTCCTTTCTTAAGTTGATAATCTCCTATCCAATCACTCTCTTGGTTACAAGTTATATCACCATTTTCTCCAATCTCTTCTCCGATAAGCCTTAAAAGGGCCTCAAGTTCGCTCTCTCCCTCTTTAATCGTCTCCGCTGGAATACTCCAATCCCCTGCTAGTTTATCGATCTTTGTCTTAGTTTCTGTTTCTTGGACGACTAAGATCTTCCCGTCTCGACTTAAAATAATAGCTGCTACGCCCATTATGTTTCTTTCTTCACTCTCTTTGAAAATTGTGGTGTTTAAAGCCTCGATTTTCGCGATTTTTACCTCCTAAAAATCTCTTTGGACAATAAATTGAATCGCAGCTTTAAGTTCTTCTTTAGCCGGAGATTTTGACAAAAACATCAGTTTTTTTTCAAATATCTTTAATGCCTCTTGAGCTAATTTTTCTGCCACTCTTTGCCCATAGTTCAAACTGTGGTATTTTTTCATTAATTCGATGACAAACCCTACTTCTTCCGAAGTTTTCTTTTCTCTTACCTTATTCATTATTCCAATTAACTTGGCTTTATCTTTTAGTCTGGCAGTTCGGAAAAGATGCATCAACATTATCGTTCTTTTTCCCTCATAAATATCATTACCTGTTTGCTTTTTAAGTCCACGAAAATCAGAAGTTAAATCTAAAAGGTCATCTTTTATCTGAAAACATCGGCCTAATGGCTGGGCAAATTCATAGATCGCCTCAAGTTGTTTCTCGTTCGCATTTGCTAAAATCGCCCCCAATCTCATCGGTCCAGCAATAGTATAGTAGGTTGTTTTTCCATCAAAAATGAAAAAACAATCCTTATTTGTTAGATTCTGCTTATTTTCTTGAATCCATTTTATTTCTACCGTTTGACCCAAGGTAGTTCGAGTGAGCATTTGGTAAAACTCGTCAATAATTTCGAAGGTTTTTTGGAACCCTAATATTTTTTCATTATCTCGAAGCATCTTCCACATAATCACATGAAGGGCATCACCAGCATTAACGGCCAACTCAGAACCATAAATTCGGTGGAGGGCAGGTTCCCCTCTCCTCATTAAAGAGCCATCCTCAAAATCATCATGGATTAATAACCAATCTTCTGAAGTCTGCATGGCGGCCGCTGTTTTAATTGCTCTTGTTTGGGAAACACCCATTGCTTCTGCCGTCAAAAGCAAAAGGGTCGGCCTTACATACTTTCCTAATCTTTTAGGATATGTCGTGGTTAACTCCCAATGGAACTTCTCTAACGAAACATAGCATGAAGGAATTTTTAGTCTACCCGAGGCTGACAAGGGACGACGAAGATATTTTTGGATCTCTCTCCAAATTACTCGCCTTTTCTCTATCAGAACTTCCTCAAAATTAATATCCATTTATTAAAACCAAATTATATCACAGACTTACAATTACGGTAAGATTTCTGAGCATATTTCAGTTTTTCCCTTTAATAGAACTTCCCGGATCCTTTCGGGAAAATTACCATTTATTATCACAGTAGGGATCCCTTCATTAACTGCCAGTTTTATTCTTCTTAATTTACTAGACATTCCGCCAATTATTTTATAATTTCTTATTTTTTTTAAGACTAACTTCTTTTAATAGTTCACCTCTGTTGATGTTGCTATTAACCCCATCCACGTCCGAAAGCAAAATCATTTTATTCGCCCCATATGTTTTTGCTAAATAAGAGGCTATCGTGTCGCTAGATATGGCAGATACTAAAATTTTTTGATCCAGTACTATTCCCCCACTAGTAAGCAAGTAATGAGTAGTATCACAAATTTCCTCATTTAGCCAAACAATTTCATGTCTATCTTTTGATCCCTCACTTTTTTTGACAAACAAGTTTGCAGGATGTATTGGTAACGGCCTTTCAAATTCAGGGGCAAGATTTGCTATCTCCAAGAGATTTTTCTCAATTGTCTTATAGATTTCAAAAAAACCAGCTAGGCGTTCACTCAAACCTACTACTTTACCTCCCCTATTTTCAGGTTTATCCGTCAGGTTATACTTGTAGGTAAGATTGTGGAGCTTTTTCCCGCAGCCGAGAACTACAATCTTAGGAGTCTTTAAGAGGGAAAGAATCTTAAAAAGTTCATTAATCAAATTCTTGTTAATATCCCCCTTTTGATTAAAAATTATTGAGCCGCCAATTTTAATTACCGTTAAACTTTTTTGCATTTTAAGCTCAATATTTTACAATCGAATGAATATTATAATCGTTTAAATCTTTTCTTCCTCTAAGAGAGGTTAGCTCGGCCACACTAAAGATTCCCGCCACTTCTCCTCCTAAATGCTCGATTAGCCGTATCATATTCCTCACGGTCTCTCCAGTAGCAATAATATAATCAACAATCAGTACTCTCTGCCCTGGTTTAATTGCTTCTTTCTGAAGATTTAAAACCCGATTGGAATTATACTCATGAGAGTAAATTGCCGACAGCAATTCCCCGGGTAGGTCCTTGCGAAACATAGGAATAATTCCAACCCCTAATTTAAGAGCGATTGCTCCTGCCCAGATTAAACCCTGCATGTTTTTTGCCGCCACAAAATCAATTTTTTGATGATGATATTTATCCTCAACATAATTAATTATTTCACCAAAAACTCTCGGATCTCTTAAAATTGGGGTCATGTCCTTGAAATCTATTCCCTTTTTAGGAAAGTCTTCAAAACTTCTAATTCTTTCCTTTAGTTTCGATACCAAGAAGGCAGTTGATTGATCAGTTAAAACATCAACCTCACTTTTATTTGAAAAATCAGCCTTTGATTTGACAATCCAAATACATTCATAATTGGCCTTAAGAACTCGCTTGCCGTCAAGTAAAAAGGTTTTCTTTTTTAACATTTTGATAATTTCATTTTTCTTGGAGCTGGAAAAAATATTCCAATCACCTTTAAACATAAAAGAAAGTAAATCAATTCCCTGCTTTTTAGGATTAAAATTGCCATTTTCAAAACAAGAAGAAAGATCTATATGAGAGGAAATTATTTCCCAATAATGGGGAATGTGCAACTTTCTTAAAATCCTCCTGATATCTTTGCCACAAGTTTTACCTCCATTGCCACTTTTTTTGACCAAACAATGATCACTTTTGTCGCTCTTCAGGACAATCGCCGCTACTCCGTTTTCGTTTAAAGCGCTATAAATTTTCAAAAGAGGATTTTTTGTGCCCATCACTCCCCATCCTTCTAAAAAATATACGGAACTAAGGCAGAGAACGATATCTGACTTAGGGGGAATATATGAGTCAGATTCGAACCGTGCTAAATCCAAATGGTGAATCTTGTTTTTCAAGCCCAGTTTTTCTGCTCTTTTTTGAAAGAGATCCATCATTTCTATTGAAGGATCTATGTTGTGAATCAGAACATTCTTCTTCTTAAGATTATTAATAACGGTAAGGTCTGTATCACCAGAACCCCCGCCAATGCATAGGATACTTAAAGTTTCTCTTGTACCACAACAACGACGGAAATCTAAGGTGTTTAATCCACTAGAGATACACCCGACAATCGCAGCTGTTTTACTATTTAGAGAGAGGTAATTAAAATAGGTATTCTTTTCTTTTCCAAAGAAATTATAAACTTTTTGCGAATACACCATACAGATAATCCTCAAATCCAATATTTTTAATATAATTTTTGGTAGGGCTAGTCAATGTAATCATGCACCAGATTACCCTCAATATCATCGTGGTTTAATATCCAATCTTCCGAAACTTGCATGGCCGCCGCAGTTTGCAAAGCGCCATCTTGAGAAAAACCCATGGCCGAAGCAGTCAGAAGAACTAAAGTCGGTCTGAAATATTTGCCTTTCCTCTCCGGATAGTCGGCAATCAATTTTTGGTGCAACTCTGCTATTGCAGTATATTTCGAAGGAATTTTGCAAAAATTGGGGAAACTAATTGAATCATCTAGATACCCTTTTATCACCGGCCAAACTTTATCCCGCTTCTCAGCCAAAACTTCCTCAAAATTAACATCACCCATTTAGCGTATTTTACCATTAAGTTGCAATTAATCCTTGGCTATTGTTAAATAAAGGTATGCAAAATTTGCTTGCTCAAGTTGACATTGGGAAAGAATGGATTTTAAAACCAAGTCAGCCAATCGGGAATGCTACTCAATTTCAAACACCCGGCGCCTTAATTTCAATTATCTTGAAAAACGTCTATGTTCTTGCCGGGGTTTTGCTCCTTGTTTTGTTGATTTTCGGCGGTTTCTCCATTATCATGGGAGCAGGCCAAGGTGATGCTAAAAAGACCGGACAGGGCAAAAAAGCAGCCACGTCTGCCGTTGTTGGCTTTTTGGTTATTTTTGCCAGTTATTGGATAATCCAAATAATTCAAATAATTACTGGGGTTGAGATTTTAAACAAAAAATGAAACAATTACTCGCTGCTTGTGATCCTTTTTTTGGTTGTGTTACTCCTGTTAGCCCTATTGGAGATGTGGCCGATCCTAAATATGGCATGGTTGCTTTTGCCAATAATGTTCTTAAACTGATGATTGTCGGCGCTGGAATTTTTGCCTTCATCAATATTATTATTGCCGGCTATGGCTTCTTAAGCGCTGGCGGAGATAGTAAAAAAGTCGAGCAAGCTTGGGGTAAAATCTGGCAATCACTTCTCGGCCTGGCTTTTGTGGCCGGCTCTTTTGTTTTGGCAGCAATTTTTGGCTGGTTAATATTTAAAGACCCGACAGCAATTCTAAATCCAAAAATATATGGTCCAAATGACTAATAAATTAGCAGCTTTAGATCTTGGACGTTTTGTAGGTTTAGGCCCTCTAGGCTCGCCTAGCGCCACCCAACAGGACCCGGGTGCTTCTGCTCTCGCAAACTTCATTTCCACCGTTATCGGAGTAATGACAATCATCGCTTTTATTTGGTTTATATTCCAGCTCTTTATCGGTGCCGTTGGCTGGCTTAGCTCCGGCGGTGATAAGGCTAGACTTCAGGAAGCGCAAAAGAAAATAACAACGAGCATTATCGGCTTGACCATTGTTATCTCCGCTATCTTTTTAATAAAAATAATCGGTGTTATTTTTGGCATTGATATTTTGGCGATCCAAGATCTAATTAAAAGCCTTTAACCAATATTGCACGATGTATAAAAAAATTTTGAAATTTCCCGTTTTTTTTATTCTCATTGCCTTGGGGTTATTAATTTCTCCTCGCCAGATTCTTGCTGTTTGCGATATACCACATTGTCCCGAGGGTGATACCAGTCAATGTGCAGCTCAATGCCAAGATTGTAGTTGGTGTCAAGGATTTGAGAATATTACTGGGAAAGTCCGTAATCCGGTCTTGCCAATAGGCCTTTCAACCACACCAGGCACTGTTTTCCTCCAAAATCTTCTACAGGGAGGAATCCGCCTGTTTTTTGTTGTTGGTGCCGTCATCTTTTTTTTTATGATGCTTATTGGCGGGATAAAATGGATTTCTGCTGGCGGTGATAAAGCAAGGCTGGAGGGAGCACAAAAGCAAATCACTCATGCACTAGTGGGACTTGCAATTTTACTTTCGACCTTTGCTATAATAGGACTAATAGGTTATTTGTTCGGCATTGACCTTTTAAAAATTACTTTGCCGACTTTGTAAAAAATCGTTGAAAAACTCGTTCGGCAAGAAACGTGAGATTTTAAGAATGATTATAAAATACTATCTTGCGAGGCGAAACAAAGAAGATCTCGCAAGATACAAATTTGGAAAATCGTTGGGAAAAAACCATAGGTTTTGTCCCATGAAGGAAGGAGGTGAATATGTCTAAAGTTACAAAAATATTAATGATGGTTTCCCTGGCGGTTAGTTTATTCTTGGTTAGCCCGGTTGCCACCCTAGCAGCAACACCACCACCAGAGGCGGGACCAACAATTAACCTTAAGCCAGGAGGAGCTTTTACAGTTCTTGGTAATCTTACGGCAGGTAGTATAGTTTCAGGATCAATAAAACTTATTTTGGTTGTGGCAGCTTTGCTTTTTTTCTTTATGTTGGTTGTCGGTGGAATTCAATGGATTGTCTCCGGTGGAGATAAAGCAGGTTCGGAAAATGCCAGAAAGAGAATTACCAGTGCCTTGGTTGGTTTAGCTATTGTTTTTGCCGCCTGGGCAATTGTCGCTCTTGTCAAGGCTTTGTTTGACATAGACATTCTTAATCTTATAGTTCCATCATTGCAGCCGCCAGTTTAATTAAAGCAGTAATTTTTTGCCAGTCTCGTTAGGTTATAGGCACCGGGCAAAATGGGTCCGGTGTTTTTTTGGCTCTTCTTGTTGAATTTCCTCACCTTTTATTCTCTTTGTTACTTGTGCTAGACTTTATAATAAATGCAAAGTTCAAAGTTCAAAGTTCAAAGTTATAACTCAAAAACCTTGCTTCGCGGAATTTCTGCGAAATACAAAATTTTAAGTTTTGCACTGTCGCTTTGCGTTTTGAGTTTTGCGCTTTGCACTCCCCCAGTTTATGCTCAAACACCTGAAGCGTGGAGCGGAGATTGCATTGTAAAAGTAACCCCTGCACCATCGGGTCCAGAATTTGAGGTGGCGACAATTCAGGGGTTTGAGTGTCTCTTTAAAAACATTGTCCGTATTCTAACACCAATAGCCGGTCTGGCAGTTTTTATAATGTTTATCGCCGGCGCTTTTCAAATGATTACTGCGGGAGGAGAAGCTAAACAACTCCAAAAAGCCCGCAAAACTTTGACCGCGGCCGTGTTGGGTCTCGTTGTTTTTGTAGGCATTTGGTTTATTTTGAAATTAATCCAGGCAATCACCGGCGTCGATGTTACCAAATTTGAAATTCCCGGACCATAAACAAAATATTAGCGAAAAGCGTAAAGCAAAGAGTGTAAAACTATAGTTTAAAACGCAAAACTGAAAAGCTTTTCTAAAAGTTCTCAAATTTTACGCTTTGGTTTTTAGCTTTTAGCTCTCAGCTCTACGCTATTGAAAATGAAGATCCACTTCAAAACAGCTCTAATTACTCTAATTTTTCTCTTCCTTTCGACCACAACTGTCTTGGCCGAAAATAAATGCGGAGTTAATATTGGCCCAAACTATTCTCAGGTTGACCAGGTTGTTAGTATGACCAAACAAGGTGGTTGGGTCGTTGCCCTTGGTACTCCGGGGAACTGTGACGGTTTTGAGGGTTTGTTTGGGAAGGGAGTAAATGTAGTTATCCGTGCTTATAATGGCGGACGAACTTTTACCAATGAAGAAGCTCTCGGTTGGGTGGCGACCTTAGGAAATCTTGACACAAAAGGTCAAGTTGTCTATTTTATGCCCTGGAATGAACCGAATCACGACAACGAGGGCGGCGGCAGTACCGCGGGGAATTATGTCTATCAATACTCAGATACTCTGAGGAAGGCCCTGGACAAGGCGGGCTTGCTTAATACAAAAGTTATTCTTCTCTCCCCTATGGTAGATAAATTAAATCCTTCTTTCACTTCGCCGGACAATCCAGAAGGCTCATTTTTCAACAACCCTGGCGGGAAAAGCGGCTTTTATGGACTTTTTCAAGGAAGTTCTATTAACGAATATGATCAATTTGTTAACTCTCTCCCTTGTACTGCCGACGCTCCCGGAAACAACTGCCGCTATGATGAACTTGGTATTTCTTCTCCTTTTTACGCTCTTGAGGCTGGAGTAGTCGCCGGCGGCTGTTCTCCCCCTTGTTACAAAGACAACGAATTGCGACAAATGCTTGATGCCTCTTGGGGGAAATGGAGCGGGGACGGGAATTTTAAAATGTTTGCGATCTTTTCTTATGATCCTCATCGCTCTGGTTGGGATATTTTCTCTGCCTCCGAAACCACAAGTTTTTATCAAAATACTTGTACTGCCGGCAATATTAATTACGACAGTTATGGTGCCGATGATGCCAAGAAGTTTGATGACTGGTTTTCCGCTCACCAAGACAAATTAGTTCAATGCGACGAGACCTGCGGTTACGCGCCCAGTTTAAGTTATTGTGCGGGAACCGCATTTACTGCTCCTGACGAAGGAACCGGAGTTCCGGCCGCGAGAAGCGGAACCGATTCCCGACCATTCGCCTGCGAGAGCTGTAATACTACCAACAAACTCATTGGGTCTTGTGCCACGAGTTTTACCGTCAATGACCAAATTAGTTATAAGAAAAAAGATGGAAATTATTGTGGAGAGGGCGGAGAGACGAACCCAGGTTGGTGGGTAGAAAAAGACTGGGGAGGAACAATTGGGATTGATCCATCAAGTACGACAATCCCATTTGTCGGAAAAAAAGGAGCGGAAAGCGAGCAAAAATATTTAGCCGATTATTTTGAAGGCACGGATAAATATTATTATTTTTACCAAGATTCTATTCAAAAGATGAATCATGCCGGTGTTTGGCGTAAACTCGCTCCCAAACAAACCCAAGATAAGTTAAAAAGAGAAATGGTGGTGCGCTATCGTTCTTGTAACGCTGCCGATCTAGGAACACATGATTATCAAATAATTAGCGAGAATGGCGATACTGCTTTCCTTTCGGAAATTTATGATCACCAACCCCCTTTAGAAACAGAAACAAATTACGAAGAAAAATATGATATCTGGGCAAACAGCAATGGAGGCAAATGGGCCAGACTTTGGACTGCTGTTCCAATGTTTAGCCACGAAGATACTCCGGGGCAAATTGTTGCCTATGTTGGAACAAAAATAAAAGATAAATATACTCCCGCCTCACAAGTTGAAAAAGTTCCCCATGTTGCCCGTTTATACGAGGCTACCAAGGCGGTCATGGACATTCTCCAGCCCAGCAAAGAAGAATCGGCTCAATCATTGAATAGCAAAACTACAGTTTTGGCGGCCGCAGAAAAATACCAACCAGAAGAAAAAACACTACTTGCCGAATCTTCAGATGAATGGCAATTCTGCGGACCTACAGGAAATAATTGCTTTAATGCGAGTATCCGGTCAATTTGCTGCTCGGCAGGCTCTGGAACACTTGTTGTCGATGCTAATGGCTATGGCCATCTCACTGTCACTGTCCACGGCGCAATGGTTGGTTTCAATGCCCTTGGACAAGGGCTAACCTACCACTTTGGATGTTCTGCCAACCCCGGCGAAACTTTTTCTGTCTCTGCAGCGGCCACTAATTATGATGTTTCCGGATATAGTGTTACCGGCGGCTGTTCAACCACCCTTGACGAGAATGCTTATGCTTGTTGCGCCGGCGGTGAAGCACCAGTGATTCCTCCTTCTTGTGGTTTACCGGGCGCCAATCCGATCGATGCCTGCAAAAAGGACGCTCTCCGCGATACCAACCCCAACGATACCTTATGTTGTAGCTTGATGAAAATTAATCTAAACGCAGTTGAGCAAGTAATAAACCTCGAGCACACCCCTTGCATAACACTGAGAACTTGTGGATGTGAATATGTTGATCTTGGTTATGAAGGAAACGACCCACGTGAGTGGTTTTGCTGCCGGAAGTGTGGAACTAATCCAAATGGTGACGAGGTCTGTGTTGAACAACCTAGCTCTGTTTGTGATGAGGTAGTTACCGAACCAGTTAGCCGACAGGTTGGTATTACTCTATCTCACCCTTATTTGTCGGAAATTTGGGAATATACTGCTCAAGACAAAACTGGGGTTTTCAACATTTTCCGGCCGGAAACAACTGAAATGTTTAGAGAGCTGGACGCTGCCAGCGATATTCAATACAGTTACTCTCCGGGAACAGTTGATCCGGCAACCGGCAGTTTCTATTTCCCTTATCTTGGCGGAATTCAAAAAGCAAAAGAGTGGGTTGTGAGAACTTTACTACCGACTAAAGAATAAATCGCTCTTTATTGTTAGCTCGT
>Ga0100377_1003144_pt1 | contig 13498 bp, 10 predicted proteins | sample CryGeymeta201501_FD_83664 | JGI IMG/M metagenome (GOLD analysis project Ga0100377, IMG submission 83664) | Groundwater microbial communities from Crystal Geyser aquifers in Utah, USA - Crystal Geyser metaG 2015-01 | ecosystem: Environmental > Aquatic > Deep subsurface > Groundwater | place: USA... | reverse complement strand
GTAGGTGATCTGCTGGGCGGCGACGGACAGGTAGACTTTGCTGCTGTTCTCGTCGAAGCGCATGTCGTGGGGCGCGGTCCAGCTCATGCTGGGCAGCGACGCTAGCACGAAGCGGTTGGGATCGCCGTCGCAGTCGTGGTCGATGCCGTCACCCAGCAGCTCGACGTGGCCCGGGTAGCTGGTGGCGTCGTCGTCGTTGCAGTCGTCGCCGCTGCCCTTGGGGGCGAAGGGGTGCCGGTGCCCGTCCAGATCCTTGTCGAAGTCGTCGTCGCTGGCGCAGTCGCTGTCGATGCCGTCGTACCAGGTGTCGGTCGCGCCGGGGAAGATCAGGTTGTTGCTGTCGTTGCAGTCGCCCGTGGGCAGGGCGCCCGAGCCATCGACGTAGGTGGTGGGCGTCCCGGCGTCGGCGTCGCGGACGTAGCCGTCGGCGTCGGTGTCGAAGTCGTCGTTGCCCGCGCAGTCCGTGTCGATGCCGTCGTACCAGGCGTCCGCGAGGCCCGGGTGCACCCCGGCGACGGTGTCGTCGCAGTCGCCCTGGGGCAGGTTGCCGGTGCCAGGCGCGTTGGTCGTGTGAAGGCCCTCGTAGCCCACGGGCACGAAGCCATCGCCGTCCTGGTCGTAGTCATCCAGGCCGTCGCAGTTGGTGTCGACGCCGTCGTACCAGGCGTCGCTCTGGCCGGGGTTGGCGCCCGCGTCCAGGTCATTGCAGTCGCCGCCGGGCAGGGCGCCGCTGTCGGTGACGCCGTTGGTCGCCAGGCCCAGGTACAGGTCGATCACGTAGCCGTCGGCGTCGGCGTCGTAGTCGTCGTCCCCCGCACAGTCCTGATCGATGCCGTCGTACCAGGTCTCGGTGGCGCCGGGGTTGATGTTCGGGTTGGCCTCATCGCAGTCCACGCTGGCGACGAAGCCGTCCTGGTCGTCGTCGACCTGGCCGCGCAGGCCGTCGACATCCTTGCTGCTCACCCAGGTGCACCCCGCCTGCAAGGCGAGGATCGCGACGAGCGCGGTGGCTCCGGGGTGGGGTCGGCACATCCTCACGGCACCTCCAGGGACGGGGACGATAGCACCCCACCTGCCCGCCGCACAGGTAGCAACGGCATCGGCAGGTTTCGGGGGCAGAGCGACGCCCCGTCGCGGGGGCAACCTAGTGGCGGGGAGGGAAGCCGTCGTGGTCGGGATCGAAGAGCAGCTCTTCCAGTCCATCGACCGTTTGACCGCCCGAGATGGGCCAGCGCGGACGGGCCGGCGGCGCGGTGGACCGCGCGGCGCGATCGCTCTTTCGGGGCGGCGGCCCGCCCGGCGCCGGGTCGGCGGCCGACACGGGCTCGGCAGGCGGCGCGGGCTCGGCGGGCGCCTCGGGCGCGTCCACGCGCCGGGTGGTCTCGCCCAGCGCAGCCTGGCCCAGCGCAGCTTGGCCCAGCGCAGCCTGGCCCAGCGCAGCTTGGCCCTGGGCGGCTTCGCCCTGGCCCTGGGCAGCCGCCAGGGCCTCCTCTGGGCTGGCCTGGCCGGTCACCTCCTCCAGGAAGGCCGAGATCGTCTGCTCGGTCGCGTCGTCGTTGACCTCCTCGCGATCATCCACGCCCAGCAGCTCGTCCAGATCGGCGCCCTCGTCGTCGCCCAGGCCCACGGGCAGGGCGTCCACCATGCCCGGGTCGGGCGGTAGCAGGCGCTCCTCGGCCCGCAGCGGGACCCGGGCACCGGCCGGCAGCTCGGCGCGGAACCAGCCGCCCTCGCGGGGCAGCTCGCCGCCGCTCGCACACAGGCGCCAGGCCCCGTCCACGCGGCGCAGCAGGCCCTGGGCGTCGCGCACCGACCAGGACAGGCCGCCCAGATCGTCGTCGGTCGCCGCGATGGCGCGGAGCAGCCGGTCCAGGGCGAGCAGGTCGGTGGGCGCCAGCTCGCCCTCGGCGGCCAGGCCCAGCTCCCCCACGTGGACCTCGAGCCCGACGCCAGCAAAGGCGGCCGTCATGCGGGCCCGGGCCTTGGAGGCCAGGCTGTGGTCGGCGCGGGCCAGCACGCGGATCCGCGCGTCGGGGGCGGGCAGGCGCAGGCGGCGTCCCTGGGCGAGCACGCGGGTGGCGCGTTGTCCGGGGGAGCCGGGGTGTCCGGCGAGCAGGCGCAGCAGGCGCACGGCCCGGGCGTCGCCGGCCAGGGTGAGGGCCTCGAGGGCGGCCAGGCCCACCGCGGCGTCCTCGTCCAGGAGCATGCCCAGGAGCTGCGGGGTGCAGCCGGTCAGCTCCAGCAGCCCCAGGGCCTGGGCGGCGGCGGCGCGCACGCCGGGGTCGCGGTGGCGGGCGGCGGCCTGCACCCGGTCGCCCAGCTCGGCGCGGCCGGCCTCTCCCAGGGCGCGCAGGACCCCTGCCACCAGGTCGGCATCCGGCGCCAGCAGCAGGCGGCCCACGCGGTCGGCGGGGGCGACCCGGGCCAGGGCCTGGGCGGCGGCGCGGCGCACGGCGTCGGCCGGGTCCTCGGCCAGGACCCGCTCCAGGCGGGCCACGGCGCGGCTGCCGCCGAGCTGGTCGAGGACCGAGGCGGCTACGCGGCGGGCCCGGAGGTCCGGACCGTCCAGGGCCCGCTCGGCCAGCTCCAGGCCGGCCACGTCGCCGGCGTCCGCCAGGGCGATGAGCGCGTCGGCGACCAGGTCGGCGCGGGCCGCCGCACTGCGGACGGCGCTGCGGGCCTGGGCGCCGGGCACCAGGGCCAGGGCCCGCACGGCCTCGCCGGCCAGCTCAATCTCCTGCCAGGTGGCGGCGCCGAGCAGGACCTCGGTGGCGTCGGGCCCGCCCGCCACGGCCAGGGCGCGCAGGGCCAGGCCGCGCAGGGGCCAGGGGCGGCTGGAGACCGCGAGGCTGGCCAGGGCACCGAACCAGCCGGGCACGTGGCGCAGCGGCCAGGTCCCCATTGCGAGCAGGGCGGCGGCGCCGGCCGCGGCGGCATCGTCCGCCCCCAGGCGCGCCGCGGCCCGGCCGGGGAAGCTCGGCGTCTGGGCCAGCGACACCGCCGCCAGCCGATCAGGGTGCTCCTCCAGCGCCACCAGGCGCGCTTGCAAGGCCCCCCGGTCGTCGGGGTCCTCGGCCAGGGCGCCCAGGTCGAGGTCGTCCTCCCAGTCGGTGGAGCTGACGCTGCCGGTGGTGTCGTCCTTGACCGGGAGGAGGCCCGGGGCCTGGAGCAAGGCGCGCCCCAGGCGGCTCAGGCAGCCCCAGTCCGTGTTGTCGGCGGCGGCCGGGGACCGGGCGGGGCCGCCCAGGGCCTCGTGCAGGGCCGCGGCCCCGGCGCGCTCGCGAGCGTCGCCGTCGCCCAGGACGGCGCGCGCGCCCTCCAGCAGCGCCTGGTGGTCGGCCAAGCCCCGGTCCGCGAGGGTCGCGAAGACCTTGCAGGCGGCGCCGGGGCGCGTGCCCCCGAAGAGCGCGGCGCGCAGGGCCGGCAGGTGACGGGTGGCGCCGGTCGCGCCGGCGGCGAGCATGGCCGGGGTGGCGCCCTCCAGGTCGACGACCTCGAGCAGGTCGGCCAGCTCGGCCTCGGTTGCCGGGGGCGGCAGGGGCGTGGTCACCCCCTCGGGGCTCCCTCCCTCCAGGCGGCTGCGGGCCGGCTCGGCCCAGCCCTCGGGCAAGGCGGGCAGCAGCCAGCGGCCCTCGACCGTGATCGCGCCCTGGGTCTGGCCGAACAGGGCCAGGGGATCGCCGGCCAGCAGCTCACCGGCGGGCACGGCGGCGCACAGCTCGCCCAGCAGCTCGGCGACGCGCGGCAGCTCGGCCAGCTCCAGGTCTGGCCGGCGCAGGCGGAAGCGCAGGACCGCCCGGTGGCGGCCGAAGCCTTCGAGCCCGGCCAGGTCGAGGTCCTCGACGCGGGTCCACCGGTGGCGGCGAGCCCGCGAGGCGAGGTCCAGGACCACCTGGTGCTCGGCCGGGGTCAGCGGCAGGTCGCGGAGGACGGCGAAGACCAGCACGGCGCCGGCCGTCACAGGGGCTTGGAGGCGGGGAGACAACATCGGCGGCGCCTAACGCGCGATGCGGGCCGCTGCTCTGTGCGCTCGCCTGCCGCGGCGCGGGCGCTTGCCGGCCCCCGGGGCGGACCTTAACTGGCCCTCCTGCTCCTTCCTTCCTGGGGGCGCCCCGCGCGCGTGGTGCTCCCTCCACCGGCAGCCTGGCCGCTGTCGGGTCGCCCAGTCCTGCTCACCCGGTCGCCTCGCCCAACGCGGGGCGGCCCATGGCCGCATTGCCGGCCGCCGGAGGTCTCCATGGCGCTGTCTCGTCGCGTCTTCGTGGTCGGTGGTACCAACACGAAGTTCACCGGGAAGGGACATCCCGACTTCATCTGGAAGCGCCACCCGGACTTCGGCAAGCGCGAGAACCCCACCATCCACGAGCTGCTCAAGCAGGCCGTGATGGGCGCCCTCGCCGACACCGGCGCCGACCCCGAGCGCATCGACCGGCTCTACATCGGCAACTTCGTGGGCGAGCTCTTCGTCAACCAGGGCCACCTGGGCAGCGCCCTGGCCGGCACGCACCCGGCCTTCGAGGGCAAGCCCTCGGCCCGCCTGGAGGGCGCCTGCGCCTCGGGCGGCCTGGCGGTCCTGGCTGGCCTGGACGCCATCGCCGCGGGCGCCGACACGGTGCTGGTGAGCGGGGTCGAGGTCCAGACCACCGAGTCGGCCCGGGTCGGCGCCGACTACTTGGCGCGCGCCGCGGACTACAGCCGCCAGCGCGGCATCGACGACTTCACCTTCCCCGCCCTCTTTGCCCGCCGGATCAAGGCCGCCAACCAGGCCTGGGGCCTGTCGGACGAGGACCTGGCCCACTTCGCGGTCAAGGCCTACGCCAACGCCAACCGCAACCCGCTGGCCCACATGGTCGCCCGGAAGATGAGCTTCGAAGAGGCGCGAGAGGCCGGCGAGAAGAACCCGAACTTCCTGGCGAATGAGGATCTCAGCCCCTGGCTCAAGGTCAGCGACTGCTCCCAGGTCAGCGACGGCGCCAGCGCCATGATCCTGGTGAGTGAGGCCGGCCTGGCCGCCCTGGGCCGGACCGAGGCCGACGCCGTCGAGGTCATGGGCCGCGGTCACGCGGTCTCCAGCCTGTACATCGACGGCAACCCCGTCGAGCTGAGCACCGTCAAGAAGGCGGTCGGCCAGGCCTACGCCGAGGCCGGCATCGGCGTGCACGACCTCGGGGTGGCCGAGGTCCACGACTGCTTCACCATCGCCGAGCTCCTCTCCTACGACGCCCTGGGCCTGTGCGCGCCCAAGGACGCCGCCAGCGTCTGTGCGGCCGGCGCCACCGCCATCGACGGCAGCCTGCCGGTGAACACCGGCGGCGGCCTGGTCGGCTTCGGGCACCCCGTGGGCGCGACCGGCATCAAGCAGGTGCTGGAGGTCTACCGGCAGATGAAGGGCCTGTGTGGCGACTACCAGGTCCCGACCCTGCCCCGGTGGGGCATCACCGCGAACATGGGCGGGGATGACAAGACGGTGGTCAGCCTGGCCCTGCGGAACGGCAGCTGAGCATGCGACCGGACGCCGCCCGCCTCGTCGGCATCGGGGTGGTGGCAGCCGTGGGCCTGGCCTTCGGGGTGCTGCTCTTCCCGGCGCAGGCCCCGGCCCCGGAGCCGCCTCCCAGGCCCCGCTCCACGGCGGCGCCCGCCGCCCCGATGAGCCCGACGGGGCCCACGGACCGGGACCTCGTGCCGGCGACCGCGTCCGCGCCTCGTCCGGCGGCGGCGCCAGCGCCCCAGGATGAGCTCCCCGCCTCTTCCGAGGACGTGGCCCGCTGGCAGGCCGAGGATCCGGGCGGCCAGCACGCCAAGCGCTCCGTCCGGCAGTGGCGTGCGCTGTCCGCTGACCTCCAGAGCAGCGGCTTGGAGGACCTGGTCCCCGCAGCGGACGACATGGCAGCCCGCCTGGATCAGGCGCGTCGGCCGCGCCCCCCCGAAGAGATGCAGACCCTGCTGCAGGACGAGATCGCGCTGCTGGGCGACATCGATCGCAAGGCGGGAGAGGGGCCCCTGCGAATCGAAGTGCAGGCGATCATGCAGGGCGCACAGAACGCCATCCAAGGCGCGCCGCCCCCTGATGTGATGGAGTCCCAGCGTCGCGACGTGCGCGGTGACGAGCCCTGAACCGGCTTGCCTCCTGCCCGTCTGCCCCTGCGCGGCGGCTGCGGACGGGCTACCCATGCTGCCCCTGGGTGCCGTGGCCGGCTCGCCGCGGACCGAAAGCTCCTGATTGCGCCGCTGCGGGTCGAGGCTGCCTGTGCAACGATCTCCTGCCGCCGCCGAGCACCGCTCCGGCCCCGCCGAGGTCCTCGTGTCCCGCTTCCCTGTCCGCCCCAGTGTTCGCGCCAGTGTTCGCGCCAGTGTTCGCGCCAGTGTTCGCGCCAGTGTTCGCGCCAGTGTTCGCGCCAGTGTTCGCGCAAGTGTTCGCCGGCTCGGTCCCGTCGTCCTGCTCCTGCCCCTGGTCCCCATGGGCCTGGGCTGCAACGACTACAAGCTGGCCGTCGGTGAGCCCGCGCTCGAGGTCTCGGCCGAGCTCATCGACTTCGGCGAGGTGGTGGTCGGCAACCAGGAGACCATCGGCATCACCGTCAAGAACAACGGCGACGGCCCGCTGACCATCTCCTCGGCGGCCCTGGACGGCACGACCTCTCCGGACTTCGCCTTCATGGACCTGGCCTCCACCACCGTCGATCGGGGAGAGGAGACCGAGCTGAAGGTCCGCTACGTGCCCGATGTGGTGGGCCAGGACTTCGGTCGCGTCCAGATCGCCAGCAACGACCCCGACGTGCCCATCACGACGGTCGACCTCAGCGGCTTCGGCGTCGAGCCGAACATCGACGTGGACCCGGACCTGCTGTGGTTCGGTGAGGTGGCGCCGGGCGACAGCAAGCCCCTGGTGCTGACCATCTCCGCCCGCGGCACGGGCACCCTCAAGCTCACCGACATCCAGCTCCCCGACACCCTGGCCGGCGCCTACTCCTGGAGCCTCCCCGTCGGGGTGGGGCTGCCCTACGAGCTGCCCTCGGGCGTGAGCGTGGACCTCATCGTGACCTTCAGCCCGCCCGACGCGGCCGAGTGGAGCGGGGACCTGGTCCTGCAGACCAACGACCCGACGGCGCGTGAGGCTACGGTCCAGCTCCTGGGCAACTCCCTGGACGACCCGACGGGCAACGCGGCGCCGGTGGTCTCGATCAGCGACCCGAACTGGGGGGAGTCCTTCCTCACGACCGACGCGGTCACGGTGAGGGGCGTGGTCTACGACGAGGAGGACGCGCCGACCTCGCTGGTCTGCATCGCCTACGCCAGCTCCTCGCCGGTGGGCACGGGCAGCCCGGACGCGGACGGCAACATCTTCCTGGCGACGATCGGCCTGCCGGCTGGGGACATCAACCTGTCCCTGCGCTGCCTGGACACCGAGGGGGCCATGGGCTCGGACAGCGTCGACGTGACGGTCTGGGATCCCAAGGTGCCCATCTCCTACGTGTTGTCCGGCGGGGGCACCCCCTTCGACTGGTGGAGCGTCGACGACGACGTCAGCATCTACCTGGACGGGGAGCTGGTCTACGCCGACACCAACCACACCCAGGACAACCTGCCGCCGGTGACGCTGGATGCGTCGGTGGGGCAGACCGTGCGGGTGGTCGTCACCGACTACAACTACTGCGACACCTCGCTGGATGCCCTGGAGCTGCACTTCGGGACGACCAGCCACCAGAGCGCGCTGTCGGGCTTCTGCTACTCGGCCTGCCCGACCCACGAGTGCTTCGATCCCGACTACGCCGGCCCCTGGCCGGGCGTGGTCTACGACCAGAGCTTCACCATCTCGATCCCCTGAGGCGGCCTCAGGCGGGTCGGATCCGGCGCACGACCAGGACGGGCCCGGTCATGGCGAAGCCCATGGCGTCCTCGACCTGGCCCTGGACCCGCACGGGCTGGCCTTCCAGGTGGGCGGGGACCGTGCCGTCTAGCGAGTAGCGAGCCCCGTCCTCGGCCTCCAGGACCCAGGCGCCCGGGCCCAGGTCGACGCGGCGCAGCACGCCCTTGAGCTCGCTCATCGCTGCTCCTGGGCGGTCCGCATGCGATCCAGCCCGGCCACTGCCAGGGCAAGGAGCACGCTGAGCACGCCGTTGGTGGCCAGCCAGGCGGTGCCGAAGCCGCCGGCCAGCCAGGTGGGGGAGAGGCTGCCGGTGATGGCGCCGTGCAGCAGGTGGGCGCCGATGCCTGCCGACAGGCCGGCTGCGAGCCAGCCCAGGCTGCGGGTCGGCCCGAAGACGAAGGTCAGCACGGCGGGGACCAGGGCGGAGATCCACAGCGGGTTCTCGGCCAGGTGAGGGGACAGCACCGCCCCGGGCCACAGCAGGAAGGGGCGGGAGAGGACCTCGATCCAGGTCGCGGGGGCCAGGGGGAGCATGGGCAGCACGAAGAGCCCGCCCGCTGCTACGGCGGCGGTGAGGGCCACGCGGCCGCGCTTGCGCATGCCGCCGACGAGCGCCACGCCAAAGCCCAGGCCCAGGCCGAGCAGGGCCAGGATGCCACGCTGGTGCAGGTAGAGGCGGCGCACGGCGGCGGCGAGGTCCAGGCGGCCGTGCCCGAAGCGCTCGTCGGTGCCCGGCTCACCGAGGTCGCGGGCGCTGTCGTAGAGCAGCTCACGCACCTCGGCCGGGGTGCCCGCCCCGGCGGCCAGCAGCACGGCGGCGGCCCCGGCCACGTGGGGGCTGGCCATGCTGGTGCCCTGGTACTCCTGGAAGGAGTGGCCGGCGGCCCCGCTGTCGATGGTGTCCTGCAGGATGCCGCCGCCTGCCTGGCGCTTGTCGCCACCGGGGGCCGACAGGTCCACGCCCGGGCCGTAGCTGCTGTAGAAGGCCAGGTCGTCGTCGGGCCCCGTGGCCGAGACGCCGATGGCGCCGGGTGAAGCGGCGGGCCAGCCGACGCCCCGCCGGCTGGTGTTGCCGGCGGCGGCTACGACGACGACGCCGTGGGCGGCGGCCTTCTCGACGGCGACCTCGATGACCTTGGAGCGGCTGCCGCCCAGGGACATGTTGATGACGTCGGCGCCCTGGTCGACGGCCTCGTCGATGGCGCTGGCGATCCACTCGCTGCGCCCCGAGCCCTGGGCGTTCAGCACTTTGAGGGGCAGGATCCGGGCGTGGGGGGCGATGCCGGCGACGCCCAGGCCGTTGTTCGTGGTCTGGGCGATGGTGCCGGCGACGTGGGTGCCGTGACCGTTGTCGTCCTGGGCCGTGTCCCGGCCGGGCACGAAGGAGGTGCCGGGCAGCAGGGTGGTGCCGGCCAGGTCGGCCACGGAGCTGACGCCGGTGTCGATGACGGCGACGGTGATGTTGCGGCCGCCGCCGGCCCGCCAGCCGGTGGGCGCGCCGATGACCCGCAGGTTCCACTGCTGGGTGTAGAGGGGATCGTCGGGGTAGCGCAGCGAGGGCAGCAGGCCCGTGGCCTGGTAGGTGACCGAGGGCTCGGCGGCCTCGACCTGGGGCATGCCCCGCAGGCGGTCGGCGGCGCTGCCCAGGTCGGCGACCTCGACCACCGCCAGGGACTCGTCGGCGCTGCGCGGCGTGGCCCAGCGCAGGTCCAGGCCCGTGAGCTGGCGGGCCTCTTCCAGCGAGGTCCCGTCCACCAGGTCGACCACCAGGGTGCCCGCGCCCGCGGCGTCGACGACCCCGGCGGCCTGCCCGGGCTCGAGGGGCTGGCTGCCGCAGGCGACGAGCAGGGACAGGGCGAGTGCAGGAGCGAGGGGGGCCATGGTCACCTCGGCGGGCGGGCGCGCATCGGGTCTACGCGCATCGGGTCTACGCGCATCGGACCGCAGACCTTGCACCCGGTTCGTATCTTTCCCCGGCTGTGCTGGCGGCGCTGTGCTGGCGGCGCTGTGCTGGCGGCGCTGTGCTGGCGGCGCTGTGCTGGCGGCGCTGTGCTGGCGGCGCTGTGCTGGCAACGCTGTGCCCTATACCGAGGAGTGCGGACCCTCGGGCTCGATGCGGCCGGCGGCGACGGGAGGGTAGGCGCCCGTGGCCAGGCGGGCCCGGACCCGGACCATGCCGGCCAGCATGTCGGGGCCGTCGCGCAGGGGGCGACCGACGCCCTCGGTGCCGGCGTGCCAGTCGACCGGCACCTCTCGCACCTCCAGGCCGAAGGCGCGGGCCAGGGCCAGGACCTCCACCGCGATGGCGCCGCCGTCTTCCCGGGTGCGGGCGAAGAGGCTGCGCGCCGCCTCGGCCCGCAGGCACATGAAGCCGCTGTGGACGTCGGAGATGCCCGGTAGGACGAAGGCCTGGACCAGTCGGGCGAGGCCGCGGGAGGCGGAGCGACGCGGGGCGGCCTCGCCTTGACGGGTGGCGCCGGGCAGGTTGCGGGAGGCCACGGCCACGTCGAAGCCGGTCAGGGCAGGCGGCAGCAGGAGCTGCAGCTGCTCGGGCGGGATGGACCAGCGCGGGTCGATGAGCAGGCGGTACATGCCGGTGGCGCCGAGCATGCCGGCCCGGATGGCGGCCCCGCGGCCCCGGTGCGGCTGCCGGATGAGCTGGAAGCCAGCCCGCTCTGCGGCTTCTGCCGTGTCGTCGGTGCTGCCGTCATCGACGGCCACGACCTCGACCGGGTAGGGGAGCGCCGCGCGCAGGGCGGCGACACCGGCCACCGTGCGCGGCATGGTGGGGCCGTCCTGCCAGAGGGGAATGACCAGCGAGAGCATGCAGCGGTGCTATCCCGCCTTCGCGGGCCCGCAGCGTCTGACGCGTCGCGATGGCGCAGGGTAGGATCGGTGGATGTCTGAGATCGCCCCCATCATCAGCGTTGAGATGCCTTCGGGTGGCCAGGTGGATGTGGTCCGCCGGCGCTTCGTCGGCGGCGGAGGGCCCGGCCCCCGGGTGGCCGTGGTCGCCGGGATCCGCGGTGACACCCCCGAGGGGATCCGCGTCGCCCACGACCTCTGCACCTTCCTGGACGCCCACGAGGCGGACCTGGCAGGCAGCGTCGACGTGTACCCCTGCGCCAACCCGCTCGCCGCCCACCGCAGCACCCGGCGCTGGCCCTTCTTCGACGTGGACCTCAACCGGCTCTTCCCCGGCCGAAGTGAGGGCCATCCCCCCGGGCGCGTGGCCTGGGCCCTGACCCGCGACATCGAGGGCGCGGACCAGGTCGTGGAGCTGCGGGGCGCCCACCCGGCCTTCCGTGAGGCGTCCCAGGCCCACGTCCGGCACCGCGACAGCCGCGCCGCCGAGCTGGCCCTGGGCACCAACGTCGCCGTCGTCTGGGCCCGCCACCCCGGTCCGGTCGCGAGCAGCACCTTCGCCTACCAGTTCCCCGGCACCATCGTGCTCGAGGGCGGCACGGGCAACCGCGTGACCCCCGGGGTCGGGCGGGACCTGCTGGACGGTTTGCTCAACCTGCTGTGCAGCCTGGAGATCCTGGGAGAGCAGGACCTGCCCTTCCACTGGGCCGGCCTGCAGCGCCCCCTGGCCGTCACCGATGAGGAGGTCGTGCGCGTCCGGGCCTCGCGAGGCGGCCTGTTCCTGCCCGAAGGCGGCCCCTGGGAGGCGGTCGAGGCCGGCGCCGTCCTGGGCACCGTGGTCGATCCGGTCACCGGCTCGGCCTGCGAGACCGTCCTGTCCCCGGTCTCCGGTCGGCTGCTCGCCGTGCGCGAGCAACCCGTGGTCTTTCCGGGCAGCATGGTGGCCCGCGTGGTGACGTTGTGACCGTGGTCTTCCAGATGGAGGCGCCCTACCGGGGGGCCTACGAGCTGCATCGCCTGAGCTTCGGCTCGGGCTCGCCCAGCGTGGCCATCGTGGCCGGCCTGCACGGCTACGAGCTGACGGGCCTGCACGCCGTCAACATGCTGGCCACGGCGCTGCAGGTCCAGCGCCCCCGGGGCACGGTCCACCTGCTGCCGCTGGTCAACACCTTCGGCGCGGATGAGGGCCGCAAGCGCTGGCCCTTCGACGATCAGGACATCAACACGGCCTTCCCCGGCGACCCCAGCGGCACGGCGGTGCAGCGCATCGCCCACGCCCTGCTGGAAGCCACCGACGCCGACATCTGCGTCGATGTGCACTCCGGCGCGCCCCACGTCCGGGAGCTGCCCCACGTCCGGGTCCCCATGGGGGGGGACGAGGTCGAGCTGGGCCGCAGCATGGGCCTGCCCGTGGTCTGGCGGCGGCCCGGCGATCGCCTGGACGCCACCGGCCTGATCGGGGCCTGGCGCCAGGCCGGCCGCAAGGCGCTCATGGTCGAGGGTGGGCGCGGCAGCAGCCTGGACACCACCCACTCCGCGACCATCGCCCGGGGCCTGGGCGCCCTGCTGGCCTTCCTCAAGCTCGTGCCCACCGGCAGCGGGCCGGGGACCCTGGCCGACGTGACCCACAACGAGGTCGAGACGCACCGGGCGCCCTGCGGGGGCTTCTTCGTGCCCGAGGTCAAGGTGGGCCAGCGGGTGCGGGCCGGTCACCTGCTCGGCTACCTGCAGTCCCCCATCGGGGGCGATCGCCTGGGGGAGGTGCGGGCCAGCCGGGCCGGTGTGGTCCTGTCACTGCGCGCCTACCCCATGGTCCACTCCCAGGAGCTGCTGGTGCGGGTCGCGTGGACCCCGACCTGAGGTCCGGCAGCCCGGTGGCGCCCGGCGCCGGCTGCGTGCTGGTGGCCGGCTTCGGCGCCTTCCTGGAGGTGCAGGACAACCCGGCGGCCCGCCTGGCGCGGGCGGTCCACGATCCACAGGGCGAACCGCCTGTGGTCGGCGTGGAGATGTCCGTCAGCTACGCGCGGGGCCCCGCTGAGATCCTGGCTCTGGCGGCGCAGCTGCACCCCCGCATGGTGCTCGGCCTGGGGGTGGCCCGCGGCCGCACCGAGGCCACCCTGGAGCGCTTCGCCTGCCGGGGCCTCGACCCCTCCCTGGCCGATGTCGACCAGGTCTTCCGCAGCCTCTGCGATCCGGATCCGGACGCCCCCGAGCGGGTGCAGGCCACGCTGCCCCTGGACCGCATGGCCGCCGCCATGGGCTGCACCCTCTCCGAGGATGCGGGGCGCTACGTCTGCAATGCCTGGCTCTACACCATCGGCCGCGCCCTGGGGTCGGTGCTGCCCGTGGGCTTCCTGCACCTGCCGCCGCAGGGCATGTCGGCCGACCGGCTCCGCGCCGGGATCCACGCGGCCCTCGCCCCGAGGCCGGCCGCACGATAGCGCGGCGGGTGGGCCCGGAGCTTCCGGGCCAGGGAGGGCGTCATCGGCGACGGACCGAGCGACAGGAAGCGCAATTTCGACGACTTGATGTCCCGGATGGGCGTGCGCCGCATGGCGGACGAGGCCGGACCCAAGGGGAGTCGAAAGGGCGGTAAGGGGGCTCGCAAGGGCCCTGGCGCCGTGCCCGTGCCAGAGGGCAAGGCCTCCGCCGCGTCCTCCGCCGCGTCCTCCGCCGCGTCCTCCGCCGCGTCCTCCGCCGCGTCCTCCGCCGCGTCCTCCGCCGCGTCCTCCGCCGCGTCCTCCGCCGCGTCCTCCGCCGCGTCCT
>Ga0100377_1003140_pt1 | contig 13528 bp, 8 predicted proteins | sample CryGeymeta201501_FD_83664 | JGI IMG/M metagenome (GOLD analysis project Ga0100377, IMG submission 83664) | Groundwater microbial communities from Crystal Geyser aquifers in Utah, USA - Crystal Geyser metaG 2015-01 | ecosystem: Environmental > Aquatic > Deep subsurface > Groundwater | place: USA... | reverse complement strand
GTAGCGAGGTCCGCAGGGAGCCGACCGAAGGAAGGCGACCCGCCACACACTCATGGGATCGACCCTCGGTGGGCACGGGGCGAAGCTCAGCCGACGGGAGTCAAACCGATCAGCGCTCTAGACGGGGCCGTGCCCCGCCGCACCGTGGATCGCCTCGATCCCGATTCGGGATGGGCACGATGGACCGTTCATCGCCTCAATCCCGACTCGGGGTTGGCCCGACGGACCGTTCATCGCCTCAATCCCGATTCGGGGTTGGCCCGATGGACCGTTCATCGCCTCGATCCCGATTCGGGGTTGGCCCGACGGACCGTTCATCGCCTCAATCCCGATTCGGGGTTGGCACGATGGACCGTTCCTCGCCTCAATCCCCGTGCGAAACAGCCGTGCCCGCCCGTTCATGCGTGCTCTTCCGCGTGCGGAGAGGGGCATGGGCCGGTGACGATGAGGAACCGACGCCCTGACGTGACGAGCCTGGTCGTCACGGTGAGCGCGACGCTCTCGCCAGCCGAGCTCTCCCAGGTTACAGCCGCAGCTCCACGCCGGTCGTCCAGTTGCCCACGACCCCGAGGTCCGGCACCCCCACCCTCACGTCCAGTCCTGTCCCCACACCCCACGTCGGCGCGAGCCACCAGACCAGCCCGCCGACAGCCCCGACCACGACCGGGCCCGCGTGGGTAACGTAGCGCTTGACCTCATTGCCCATGACCTGGTCGATGCCCCCGTAGGTCAGCTGGCCTCCCAGGCGGGCCTCGAGCTGCCCCGACCGGTACGGGCTCCAGCGCCCGGCGACCCCGGCATCCACGCCCAACGTCGGCAGCTGGAGGTGCCCGATCGCCCCCACCCACCACGGCCCCTCGCCCCAGCCTGCGTCCACCTCCAGCCCATGGCCCAGCCGGCTGAGCTCCAGCGCATCCCGTGTATCCGGCTGGCCGGCTGGCGGCGCCACATCGAGCGGCGTGTCTCCATCCGTCTCGTAGGCCTGGCCGCCTCCGTACCCCACCTGCGACAGGTACCGCACGCCGATCTCCACAAAGCCCCCACCGCCCACGTCCTCCGACGCCCGAACCCCCGCACCGCCCAGGTCCTCCCCCGGCTTCGCCGCGGCCCCTCCCTCGAGGTTCACCGTCAGCTCCTGGGCCTGGAGCGCCACCATCTCGACCTTCAGCTCCACCTGCGCGGGGCCGCGCACCGCCCGCACCGTCCAGGGCCCCGGCGCGAGCGGCGGCAGCGCATCGCTGCAAGCCTGTGGCCCCACCTGGGCCCCGCCTTCGCCAGGCGTCAACGTCACCTCGACCCCCTCCGGCCTGCACACCAACGTCAGCGTGCCGACGCACTCCTGGACCAGCTCCGCCCGATACTTCCGCACCGCCGCCTCCACCTGTTCGGGCTCCAGCCCCACCGCCAGCGGCGCCACCAGCGCTTTGTCGTACATCGCCAAGGACTCCGCACACCGCCCCGCCTTCTGCAACGCCCTCCCCCGGTTCAGATACGCCAGATTGAACTCACTGAACTCCAGCGCCGCCCGCAGCGCACGGCGCGCCTTGAGGTAATCCCCCTCGTCGCTCGCGATCGCGCCCTGGTTGATCAGCTCCACCTGCCCCGCCGTCAGCTCAACACGCTTCCGCGTGTCCGGCGCCGCGGCCGTCCCGTCCCCCTCCTGGGCCAACGCCGCAACCGGCAGCCCGACCCACACGCCCAGCAGGCACACGACCATGATCGAGATGGTGTTCCGATGCATCTTCAATGCTCCTTGTCCCTGTGCGCCCCTTGGCAAGAACAGACTTGCGGGCCACCGCCAGGCCGACCAGCCCGAGCAGCGCAAGGACCAGGTCCCCCGTGGACAGCGGCGTCGCTGCGGTAGCTTCCCACTCACGCCATCCCCGAAGCGATCTCGCCCCACCTCACGACCAACACCAAGCTCGATGGACCTCTTCCCGATAGAGCGTCCCAGGCGCGGCTCAACCGTCTGTCGACCGGGCTGTCGGCCCCCACCCTCACTCTACGGAGATCTGGAGGTTCATTGGCGAGGTTCAGGGACGGGCCCGTCGTCCAGGATGGGTGCGTGACACAAGAAGGACGAAGGTTCGAAACTTCAGCGGAACACCCATCGTGGCTGCATGCCGTCGGGTTTCGCGCCCGGAGAGGGCACCCGCAAGCCCCGCGCCGCCGCCCCAAGAACGCAAAGAGGCGCCTCCCACCGGGAGGCGCCCCTCATCAACCGCTCATCGAACCCCTACCCCCTCACTCGAACTCGCTCTGATACGGCTCCTCCATCGACGGCGCGCCGAGGTCGTCGTCGCCCTCCGGCAGCGTCACCTCATCCTCGCCGGGGGCAGCGTCGAGGTCCTCGGGCATCTGACCGCAGGCGGTCGGCTCCCAGCTCGGCGCGGCCGCGTCGCCGCTCTCGTCCTCGAAGGCCACCTCGCCGTCCCGCTCCCAGCACTGGTGGCGGTGGATGCAGCGCTCGCCGAGGGTGCCGCCGCAGATGGCCGCCGCGGTCCGCGCCCGCCCCTGGCCGTTCCACACGATGCCGGCCCGCAGGCGCTCGTCGATGCCGTCCTGGCCGCGGGCGGGCTCACCGGCCTCGTCGAGGGTCACGAGATCGGCGCCCGTCATGAAGCGGAACTGACCACCGCGGCCGACGGCGTGCTTGAACTGATACCGCCCGGTGTGGGCCTTCTCCATGTTCGGGCCCTGCAGGTCCTTCATGCCGATGTTGAGCTGACGGGCGCGGCCAGCGGCCCTGTAGCCGATCCCGAGCTTGCCGGCCACGTCCGCCCCGGTCAGGGTGGCGATGTGGTCGAAGTTGTAGCCGACCTGACCGGCGCCGCGGCGCTGACCGTCCTCGGCGGGGAGCTTGGCGCCGCGACCGGCGAACACGGGCAGGTAGGCGTCATCGTCGGCCCCGAGCGGCTTGCCCCGCAGCACGAAGCGGTGACCGACCGCGCCGCCGTCCTGCCGCCCCTCGCCCTTGCACGAGGTCAGCTGCCAGTGGTTCTGCTCGCCGTCGAGGTCCCAGCGCTTGCACGTCGCCCGCTCCAGCGTCAGCTCCGTCATCTCCCCCTCGGCCACGATGCGGTCGATGCGGGCGTGGGTCTCTTCCCGCAGCCGATTGAGCCCCTCACGCACGCGCTCGGCGTGCGCCCGGATCTCCGACGGCTCACCCGTCAGCCCCTGCTCGATCGTCAGCCCCTGGCTGACCGTGTCCTCGTCCGTGCTCAGCGACAGCATCTGCGCCGTGGGGATGGCGTCCACGAAGGCATCGCCGGTCTCCCCGTTCACATCACCGCTCACCTCGCCACCGGGCACACACGCGGTCACCGCGAGGCTCAGCAGGCCGGACAGAATCGCGACGAAAAGGGTCTGGATCGTGGTCTTCATGGCGTATCTCCAGGTCGTGGGTGGTTGTCGTGCGCCCCCTGCGGGACGATCCGACACTAGAGCGAGGGCCGTGCCAATCACCGGAGAAATCAACAAACACCGTCCATCACGACCTTAACCGGTCCGCCCCCCCCTTTCGGCCACCCGCAGCGCAAAGCCAAAACAGACAGACACAGACGTAAAGACATAACTTACATCACGAACCTCGCCACCCCCACGCCGATCCGTCGCGCTCGGCGCGCGCCGTCTCGCGCGTGGGGTGGCCTCCCGCCCCGCATTCCGCTAACCTCAGACCCGTTGACGCCAGAGTCAGGCGCCTCACCGCGCCGCCGACGCTCCACTTTCATCCAGGACGCTCGCCATGGCCGCCACAGCCGCTCGCCGCTCCCATCGCGACACCCTCGTCGGTGTCCTCCTGACGATGGGCGCGGCCGTCACGCTAATCCCGATCACCACCGCCTGCGGCCCCGCCCAGATCGGCGACGGCACCGACGCCACCAACAACGGCGACTTCCTCGGCGGCAACAACACCCCCACCAACAACGGCGCCTCCAACAACGGCGACTTCTTCCTGAACAACGCGACCAACAACGGCGCCACCAACAACGGCGCGACCAACAACGGCGCCGCCAACAACGGCACGGCCAACAACGGCGCCACCAACAACGGCGCCGCCACCAACAACGGCACCACCGCCGATCCCTGCGCCAGCGTCCAGTGCCCCACCAACGCCGCCTGCAACCCCACCACAGGCGCCTGCGCCTGCACCAACGGCACGGTGATGCAGGGCAACCAGTGCGTCACGCCCGACCCGTGCGCCGACGTCCAGTGCCCCGCCCTGGCCCGCTGCGTCCCGGCCACACGCGCCTGCGAGTGCGTCGGCGGCACCGTCCAACAGGGCGACCAGTGCGTCACGCCCAACCCCGGCGACCCCGCCTTCCGGCCCGAGTCCGAGGTCTGCCAGCGCTACCAGGCCTCCAACGCCGCCGTCGTCCAGGGCGGCTTCACGCCCGGCGCCGACGCCTGCGACCCCGGCACGCTCTCCCAGGACGCCATCGACGCCGGCGTCGAGCGCCTCAACCTCTTCCGCTGGCTCGCCGGTCTCGCCCCGATGGTCGACGACCCCGAGCTCAACCGCGTCTCCCAGCTCTGCGCCGTCATCCAGGCCGCCGCCGGCGACCTCAACCACTTCCCCGGCCCCGACGCCCTCTGCTACACCGCCGACGGCGCCGCCGCGGCCGGCAGCTCCAACCTCGCCGCAGGCAGCGCCAACACCGCCACGGCCATCGACCAGCTCATCGAGGACAACTACAGCACCTCCGTCGGCCACCGCCGCTGGATGCTCACGCCGTCGATGTACACCACCGGCATCGGCTACGCCGAGGCCAACACGCGCTACCACAACTACTACTGCCAGTACGTCGACTTCTACCGCTCCGGCCCCGACCGCATCACCCCCGACTTCGTCGCCTGGCCCAACCCCGGCTTCGTGCCCGCCGCCCTGGTCACCAACCGCTGGTCGTTCACCTCCAACACCTACAGCTACCCCCAGAGCACCACCGTCACCGTCACCCGCCTCGCCGACGCGACCGGCCTCCCCGTCCAGACCTACTGGACCGGCGGCGGAGGCGGCCCGCCCATCCTCGTCTGGGACGTGCAGGGCTCCCTCGACGCCTCCAGCGAATACGAGGTCCACCTCACCGGGATCTCCCTCAACGGCCAGCCCACCGAGCTGTCCTGGACCGTCAAGCCGACGACCTGCCGGTAGCTGTGAGCGGAGCGGCCGAGCCTGGGGTCTTCGATGGGGCTCAGATCCCCGACCGCAGGTACGCCACCACGTCGCCGATCTCCTGGTCGTTCAGGTTGCCGAGCCCATCCGGGCCCCGAAAACCCCTCATCGGCGTGCCGGGACGGCCCTTGACGATGATGGTCTCAAGGTAGGCGTCGGAGGCTGCGGCGAGGAAGTTGGGGTTGCGGATGGCGGTCCCGGAGCCGCCGGCGGCGTAGCCTTCGCCGTTGGGACCGTGGCACTTGCTGCAGATGCTGTCGAAGAGCTCGGCGCCGGCCTTGGGGTCGCCGCTGAGCTTCTTGGCGTGATCGAGGGGCAGCGCGGGCTCGGTCTGCCAGCTGCGCACATACTTGACCATCCTCTGGAGCTCCTGCTCGCTCATCTGGGCCTTGAAGGCCATCATGGGCGTGCCGGGGCGGCCTTCGGCGATGGTCTTGTAGAGGAAGTCGTCGGAGGCTGCGGTGAGGAAGGCCTGGTTGTTGAGGCCGGGGGCGAGGCCGGGCATGCCGGAGCCGTCGGGCTGGTGGCAGCCGCTGCAGACGACCCAGAGCTCTGCCTCGGGGCGATCGGTCATGATCGGCGCCGCCGCCATGGGCCCGGTCGCCACATCACCCTTGGGTATCCCGGGGTTGCAGCCGAAGACCGCCGTGCTGATGTAGACGACCGCGAAGGTCGCGACCGAGATCAGCGTCGGCGCCACGAAGAGGCGCATGTCGACCGAACTTCCCTTCTCTGCCATAGCGACACCTCACTGTCCTGTCATGGGGCCTGTGATGAGCCCGAGCTGTGCGTGCAGACCCGACAGCGCCGGGTCCAGAGGTCGAATCGAGATCGCGGCCACCGGGCAGGGGGGCACGCACGCGCCGCAGCCGACGCAGTCGCGCGCGTCCACGGCCGGCGCAAAGCCGTCGTGGTAGAGGCCGAGGCCCTTGAGCGGGCAGCGGTCGTAGCAAGCCTGGCAGCCGGAGCCGGCGCGTGCCAGGCACCGCGCCTCGTCGATGATGGCCGTGCCCATCGAGGCCGGCGCCGTCGCGCTCAGCGCGCCGCGGGTGCACGCCTCGACGCAAGGCCGGCCGTCGCACCAGCGGCAGGGGTGGAGCTCCGGCAGCACCGCAGCCGTGCCCTCCGCCAGCCCCCAGCGCTCGTCCAGCATGACGATGGCGCCGTGGGGGCAGGCGGGCACGCAGGCGCCGCAGCCGTCGCAACGGCGCGCGAAGCTCGCCTCGGGCGCCGCCCCTGGAGGGCGCAGGAACACGCGCGGGGGCTCCAGGGTCGCGCGGAGGCGCTTCGAGGCCGACGCCAACCCGGACGGCTGTGCCAACCCCTTGAGCCCCAACAAGAATCCTCTGCGCGACATCGACGTCATCGAACGCTCCTACATCGCCGTGCGCATCTCCATCGGCTGCGCCACGAGCCACACCGACACCAGCGAGTACAGCACCACGAGCACCAGCATCGGCACCTGCCCCCACACCACCCGACGCCCCTCCAGCACCCGCGGCGCGATCCGGTGGGTGATGAACAGGCTGAACAGGTGCCCCACCAGGATCAGCCCCACCTGGAGCCCCCAGATCGTGTCCAGCTCGAGCAGCGGCCCCGGCTGCATCCCCCGCGTCCCGAACAGATCCCAGCCCCACCCGAACGGGTCCGAAAGCAACGGCAGCAGGTGCTGGCCCTCCATGAAGAAGTGCATCGCGTTGTGCGCCAGGTGGTAGAACAGCGCGATCGGGATCAGGGGGTAGCTGAGCTGCACGAACAGGTCCTGCCACGTCCCCTTCCCCGACCGCGACGGCCCCGCCGCCAGCCGGGTCAGCCCGATGAACACCCCGTAGAGCGCCACGATCGCCACCAGCGCCCCGGCCATGCCCAGGCTGAACGAGGTCACGTACCCCACCCCCAGCCCCACCTCGATCGACTCGGTGATCTCCCACCACGCCGGCGTCATCGTCAGCCCGTGGAAGCTCGACAGCGCGAGCATCGTCAGCGCCATCATCGCCTCGTCCGCCCGGGCGCCCTCCTTCCGGTCGCCGGGCACCAGCAGGTCGCTCGCCAGCGGCCGCAGGTTCAGGCCGATGTTGTCGTGCGGGCAGGACGCCGTGCACTCCATGCACAGCGTGCAGTACGTGTTGCGCTGCATCGACCACAGCTTCTGGCCGGTCGGGCACGGGTACGTCGTCGCGCTGCCCTTGAAGCACGCCCGCGAGGTGCACCCGGCGCACACCGACGTGTCCAGCGCCCGAAGCTCCACCGGTGAGAACAGGCTGTACAACCCGCTGATCCGCCCCACCAGGCAGCCGTAGCGGCAGAACGCCTTCTTGTCGAAGACCACCGCCACACCCACCGCCATCACGACCATCGCGATCGCCAGGTACGCCGTCCACGCCGGCGACTTCGTCACCTCCCAGCCCAGCTCGAACCAGGTGAGCAGCACGAACAGGATCAGCGCAGGGTAGATGTTCCGCAGCCACGCCGGCCAGTTCAGCCCCAGCGTGAACTCCGCCCCGTGCCGCCACGGCAGCACCCGCCGCACCAGGTCCGCCAGCGCATCCCACGGACAGACCGTGCACCACACCTTGCCGAAGGCCAGCACGAACATCACCAGCAGGATCCACCACGTCGTCCACGTCACCACGGGCGCGATGTTCGCCGAGGCGTGCTGCACCCCGAACAGGCCCGCCGCGATCACCAGCAGGAACAAGAGCACGATCGGCGCCCGCAGCGCGAACACCCCCAGGCGCGACCCCAGCACGGCGCGCACCGGCCTCCACGCCAGCACGTTCAACCGACCCCGCTCCAGACGCTCCAGCCCACCCATCCACCGGCGACGGCGCCCCATCACCTCAAAGCCGACGAACGTCAGGAACATCAGCGCCGCGATCCCACCGTAGGTCAGGTGCGGCGGAACCCCTGGCATGATGTGCCCGCCCGACGGCATCGAACCCGGCTCCGAACCCGGCTGCGACGACGCCATCGAGCCCGGCTGCGAGGCGGGCCCTGACGACGCCATCGACCCCGGCTCCGAGGCCGGCATCGACGACGGCGACGACGACGCGGACGACGACGGCCGCTCCGCACCCTCGTCGGCGCAGCCCTGTAGCGCCCCGATCACCAGCAGCGCCGCCGCCACGCCCGTCACCGCGCGCGCTGCCGCGGGCTTCCCCATCCGCCGCTTGCGGACCACCGCCACCACCACCAGCAGCAGCAGCAACCCCAGGCCCGCGCTCACCGGCCAGGCCATCCCGCCATCGGTCGAGCCGCCGACGGGCAGCGGAAAGGCCACCACCTCCTCCTTCCCGTTCGGGTAGAACACCACGTCCACCAGGACCTCGCCGTCCGCCTCGAAGGTGTGTACCAACTGGCCGCGGTGGGCGTCCATCAACGGCGTGCGGAGCGGAACCAATGTCTCACGGGCCCCGAACCGGGGCTTGCGCGTCAACCCCATCAGAAGCTCACCCGTATACGGCTCGCCCGCATCGTCGGTGATATACACCACCATTCGCGCAGACTGGCCCGGCTCCACGAAGCCCGGAAAGCTCGTGAACACGATCCGATACCCCTCCCCGTGCGCGATCAACTCGTAGGACGACAGCTGGGGGTACGCCTCGCTGTACGAGTAGTGAGGTCGACCCAGGATGTGGTGCGCGTCCGCCTCCCCTGCCCCCACACACAGGCTCCCCACCACCGCCAGTAGCATCGTCAGCGCCGTGACCACGGCCTTGAGCCGCGCCACAGGCCCCGACAGCTCCACCCGATACGACAGCGCGTCATCCGGGCACTTCGCCACACACTCGCCGCAGCTCGTGCAGTCCTGGTCCACCTGGTCCAGCATCGGCGCCTGACCGAAACCGCAGACCTCCACGCACGTCCGGCAACCCGTGCAGCGCGACCGGTCCCGACGCACGTGCAGCAGCCGACCCCACGACAGCGCGCTGTACAACGCACCGCCCGGACACAGGTGCTGGCACCACATCCGACGCGTCGCCAGGAGCTCCAGCACCACGATCCCCACCAACAACCCGCCCCCAAACCCGATCCCGTGCGCGCCCAGCCCCTCCAGAAGCCGTGAGAGCTGCGCTGGCGGGTAGATCATCCCCAGCACGCCCACCCCCGACACGCTCGCCGCCACCCCGCCCGCCAGCAGCACCGCGTACCTCCACCACGGCCGCGAGGGCACCGCGAACGGCCGAAGCACGTGCCGCGTCAGCACCGCGCGGAGGCGGTCGTTGAGTTCCAGCACCAGGTTCATCGGGCACAGCCAGCCGCAGTAGACCCGCCCCAGCAGCACCGTCAGCACCAGCGGCAGCGCCACACCCGCCAGCAGCGGCCACGCCACGCTCCCCGCCAACGCCGACTCCAGCGCCGCCAGCGGATCCAGCCACGTCACCCCGAACCCCTCGAACGCCCACCAATGCCCCGACGCCGGCAGCGACAAGCTCTGCGGGAGGTGGTCGTCGCGACCCTGGAGCCCATGGAACCACGTCCAGAACGACGACGCCTCCCCCTTGCGGAAGCGGGCCTGGGCCAGCTGCGCCGCGTACACATGCAGCCCCGCCAACGCCACCAGCAACCCCGCCACACCCACCTGCACCGCCCGACGCAGGGGCACCAGCGCGCTCCGCCACCGCATCCCCATCACGACCTCCCTGCCAACGACGGCGCCCCGTGCGCAGGCCGCACCCGGATCGCCTGCGGCGTCTGGATGCACGCTCGCTCGCACGCCCCGCACCCCACGCACCGCGACGGGTCCACCACCGGACGCTCATACATCCCCGCCCTCAGCGCGACCCCCTCCAGCGGACACGCACGCACGCACGTCCCGCACGTAAACCCGTTGAACGACAAGCAGATGTGCTCATCCACCTCCGCCGTCCCCATCCGCACCAACGACGCCACCTCCGACGTGTCCGCACCGATCGGCGTCAACGCCCCCGTCGGACACGCCTGCGTGCACGCCATGCACAGGATGCAGTTCTTGTTGCGAGGGTCGATGTACGGCGAGCCCCACTGAGACAGGCCGGCCTCCACCCCGAGGAAGTCGATGCAGCCGTTCGGACACACCTGCGCACACCGCCGACACCCGATGCACCGCCCCAGGAACTCCCCGAGGTCCGGCAGCGCCCCCGGAGGACGGAGCATCACCCGCGCAGCCTGCGCCGGACGCAGCAGCCCGCCCAGCACACCGCCCACCGTCGTAGCGCCCAGCGCCACGAGGAACCCCCGGCGCGTCGACCCTGATCGACCCTTCGTGGTGGACATCTCAGCTCACCGAGATCTTCTCGAACCGCGCCGCCAGCTTCTTGAAGTCCACCTGACCGCTCACCGGGTCGAAGATCCGATGGCTGATCGCGTTGGCCAGCCACTTGTTCTTGCGCGGGTCGGCCGAGTCGGCCACCGACAGGTTCCACGGCGAGAACGCATAGCCCTGAGGCACGCTGTTGCGCGCGGGCTTGATCAGGCTGTCACGCCCAAGCTGCACCCGCGCCTCCAGCGACCCCCGCCGCGTCACCACCCGGATCCACTCGCCGTCCTCAAAGCCCAGCGCTGCGGCGTCCACCGGGTGCATCTCGATGTACATCTCCGGCACCAGCTTGCGCGTCGTGGCCGCCCGCACCGTCTTGGCCGTGTGGAAGTGCTCGTAGACCACCCCCAGGCCCATCCAGTACGGGAACTTGTCCTTCGGCACCTGGTCCCACGGCTTGTGCTGCCAGTCCTTGTCCGGCCACTCCGGCGTCAGGCCATGGTCGCGCATCGTCGTGATCAGCTCCAGGTGGTCGATGGCGAACCACGTCGGGTCCACGCCCGCCTTGGCGGCCTCGGCGTGCAGCGCCTCCTTGCCCTCGTAGATCTGCTGGCACAGCTTGAACTTCGCCTTGCCGGTCCGGCGCCGGAAGGTGCCATAGGGCTTGTCCTTCCAGCCCTCCTGGTCCATGTAGCGGCGCGCGCTGCCGCCGCTGAGCGCCTGCTCCATCGTCGGGCACGGCCACTGGATCCCGCGCAGGGTCCGGAGCTGCTCATAGGGCGCGATGCCCTTGCGCTCCTCCACCTCCAGCATCCCCGTCAGGTCCGCATCGCTGCCCTTCGAGGCCCGGATGATCTCGCGGAAGATGTCCTCGGGGTCGTAGCGACCGTCGTCCAACTTCTTGTACGGAAACAGCTTTTCGCCCTCGAGGCCCAGCAGGTCGGCGATGTGCTTGCCCTTGTCCACGACCATGTCGAGGTCGGTCGGACACCGCATCGGCTGACCCGCCTTATCCTTCATCGGCGCGCCGTTCAGAGTCATGAACGGGGGGTTGGCGGCCTTGTCGGTCACGTAGAACCGCCGCTCGGACTGCATGTAGGTGCCGCCGCACTCGCCCCAGGTCGCCGCAGGGAACACCACGTCGGCGTACAGCAGGTTCGGCGCGTGGCGGTAGATGTCCTGCACCACGCAGAACATCCGCTCCAGCGCCGGACGCACGAGGTTGTGCGTGTCCGGCAGGTCGATGTGCGTGGCGTAGATCAGGAACATCGCATGCAGGTCCTTCTTGAGCGAGCGCTCCATCAGACCCACGGCGAACCCCGGGTTGGCCGCGTTGACCACCGGGTCCAGCCGGTCGGGCGCGAAGCCCCACGCCTCGGACGTGCGGCGGCGGTGCGCCTCGTTGTCCAGCCCCTCGTTGAACGGCAACCGCCCGGTCAGACCGCCCGTGAACCGCTCGCCCATGGCGTTCGGCTGCCCCGTCATGGAGAACGGACCGCAGCCCGGCCGACCGATGTTCCCCGTCAACAGGTGCAGGTTGATGATCGAGATGACGTTGTGCTGCCCGTGGATGTGCTGGTTGTAGCCGATGCCCCAGAACGTCAGCACGCCCCCCGTGCCCCGCTCCTTGCCCTTGCGCGTCGCCGCGGCGTACAGCCCGGCGATCTCCCGGATCTTCGCCGCCGGAACCAGCGTGATCGCCTCGATGTCCTCGGGACGGTACTTCGTCTTGACCCCCTCGACGTAGTCCTCCCAACCCTCGGTGTAGGTCTTGAGGAACTCGAAGTCGACGATGTCCGGGTGCTCCTCCAGGATCACGTGCGCCATCGCGTTCAGGATCGAGATGTCGCCGTTGATCGTGGACAGGTGGTGGGTGTTGGACGCGTTCAGGTCCTGGTAGCCCAGGAACGTGCCGGTCTCGCGCGGGTCGACGACCACGGTCGGCACGTCGTTCTTGCGCTTGTGCTCGGCGCACCGCCAGTACACGATCGGGTGCGACTCCCGGCAGTTGTGCCCGAAGTGCAGGATCATGTCGCACAGCTCGATGTCGTCGTAGCTCCCCGCTGGCGCGTCCGAGCCGAACGAGTGGATGTACCCCGTGACCGCGCTGGTCATGCACATCCGGGCGTTGGCCTCGATGGAGTTCGACTGCAGCAGCCCCTTGATGAACTTGTTCTCGAGGTACTGCCCCTCGACGGTCAGCTGCCCCGACCCGTACAGCGAGATCGAGTTGCCGCCGAAGTGCCTGTGGAGCTTCGCGATGCGGTCGGCCACCAGGACCGACGCCTCGTCGTAGTGCATCTCCTGCCAGACGTCGTCGTCGAACCGCCCCTTGGTCTTCGAGACATAGCCCGTGATGGGGTCGCTCATGTCCTTGCGGACGAGCACCGTCGTCAGGCGATCGATGTAGATGGGCTCGTTGGCCGTCAGGCCCTTGATGCACTGCAGCCCCTTGTTCGTCGGGTGGTCCTTGTCCGGCACCATCCCCACGATCTTGTCGTCCTCCACCCGGATGAGCGTCCCGCAGCCCACCCCACAGTACGGGCAAGCGGACTTGACCAGCTTGCTCGCCTTCTGGGGCGTGAGCCGCGCCGGGTCCACCGCGAGCACCTCGCCCTTGCCATGCCCGTCCTCGACGTCCTGACAGCCCATGGCCTTGAACCCGGCGACCGTCGCGGCCGAGACCGCCGCGGTCTTCAGGAAGCGGCGACGCGTAAAGCTCGAGGTCTCGGAGACGGGCGGGGAGTCCAGGGACAGGTCGCGCGGTTGATCAGCCATGGGAGGTCCTCCAACGTTCGGCCGTGGGGTTCAAGCGTCCACATGCCGGACATTTGAGGACACATGCATCCATAAAGAAATGATCCAGATCATAGACCTGGTTATTTTGTGTCGACCATGAGGAGCTGAAGCAGCACACCATGCCGTTGGCTAAAAAGACCCATGAGTCCGCAAAGATCTAGAGCGCTGATCGGTTTGACGGACCGAGGATGAGTGAGTCCCGTGTTCACCGGGGTTCCCGGCCGAGGAGCCTGTGCTGTTAGCACAGGCGACGAGGACGGGGACCTCGGTGGGCACGGGGCGAAGCTCAGCCGACGGGAGTCAAACCAATCAGCGCT
>Ga0100377_1003137_pt1 | contig 13532 bp, 10 predicted proteins | sample CryGeymeta201501_FD_83664 | JGI IMG/M metagenome (GOLD analysis project Ga0100377, IMG submission 83664) | Groundwater microbial communities from Crystal Geyser aquifers in Utah, USA - Crystal Geyser metaG 2015-01 | ecosystem: Environmental > Aquatic > Deep subsurface > Groundwater | place: USA... | reverse complement strand
TCTTGAGAAAACCTCTCCAATTCTCCATTCATCATTCATCATTCATCATTCATCATTTTCTCTATCTCCACTTCTCCTAAATTCCTTCGTTCTCCATTTTTTCAAACCGCTAAACTCTTACGATCGTTGAAATTTTGGTTCCGCCTCCATTTTTTTCCACTTTTTTCCCAATCAACGAAGCCGTTACGAAACCATTTTGGGTACTGGAAGTACATTAACTGATGGCGATTTGTCATTGCGAGGAGCCCCAGTGACGAAGCAATCCAGATCAGGCGGATTGCCCCTCGCTTCGCTCGCAATGACAGCCCTTCATCCGTTGGATCCTGTCACCACCCCGTTTTGGTCTGGAAGGGGTGTCCATGCCCCCTTACTCAGCTTCGGGGATTCCCGGGATTCCGGGGAAGATTGCCATAGCTTGGTGGCAGTGGGACAATGAATCATGATAGGATTCGGTGCATGATCGGGAATTTTCCTCTCCGAAGGGTGCTTCGTTTTCCGGCGGAGGGGTTTACCTTCGTCGAAATTCTTGTTGTTTTGACCCTTCTAGGTCTGCTTGCCCTTCCCTTTACCCGTATGTTCATCTTTGGAGTTCAGGGAAGCCACGAGAATGCTGAACAGATCACGGCCCACAATCTTGCCCGGGAAAAGATCGAGGAGGTGCGTTCCCTACCGTTCGAACTGATCAAATCAGATTTTGAAAACTTTAGGGGTGTATTTCGTGACAGACCCAATTTTGAAAAAGCGTTTGAAACCAAGGACGCGTTCGAAAAGGTTTTTTCAGACGTCATGACCAGGGAACAGTCCCTCGAAGAAGAAGGGAAAGAGACTTATGGCCGTCTCAGAGACCTGTACAAGCAGGCCTTTCGCCGTGACTTCGACCTTTACTCCGAAGAGGCAAGGGGGTTTCGTCGAATCCTGGAAGTCGACGACAAGTTCGATAATGCCGTCCCTCCGCGGTTGAAGAAGATAACAGTCAGGGTATACGACAAGCTTGGACACAAGTTTGCCGAAGTCGTCACGCTCGTGGGCCGCCACAAATGATCGGTATGTTTTTCCAATGATCAGAAATCGTCTTGCGTTCACGCTGGTGGAGCTGTTGCTCGCCATGTCCCTGACCATCCTGGTCGGGGGCGTAATGTATCTTCTGCAATCGCAAGGCCTTTCCACTGTCGCCAAGGGAACCACCCGACTGACTCTTCAGTCAGAGCTGAGGCAAAAGATGGAGCGCCTCGTCACAGATCTGCGATGCGCCAAAGAAGTTCTCGAGATCAGCTCGGATTCGATCAAAATCAGCCGGTTTCCCAACTACCAGGAGGAAGAAGACGAAACTCCCGCCCCGATCATCGTTACCTATCAACTCGAGAAAAGCGGCAATCGTTGCACGCTTTTGCGTGCGGAGCGAGGGGAAGATCCACGCGAGCTGATGTCGGCGGAGCACATCGAAAGCTCGATTTTCTACCCGTTTTACGAGGAGATAACTCCGGATGCCGGGCCGATTTTCTACCCTTTCAACATGGTTGAGAATGATTCCGGGCAGCGAAGCCGGATAACTTTCATCCGAATCCGGATAAAGGTTCGCCAGAGCCGTGAGTTTCTGACCCTCGCAACCTCGGTAACGCTTCGCGCCCCGCATTCACGCCTACTTCAGCCAAGCTGGCATTTCCGCTGACGTCATGGCCCTGGCCATCCTGATCTGTCTTCTCTCAATGGGAACCCAGTTGGCCTTGGGGCTTCTTGTATTGGCCAAGTCTCCCGGGCATCGCGTTAACCAGGTTTTCGCTTTGTTGATGTTCCTGTTTTTCCTGTGGTCATTCGGCGAACTGCTGTTGATGAGTCTGCCATTTCAAGTCGCGCTTCCAAAGCTGCTTTTTACTCCGATTGTTTTGCTTCCATACGTTTTCGCTTGGTTCGCTGCGATTTTCCCCAAGCGTTGGGAAGGCGCGCCGATCCTGAAAACGGGCGCTTCGGGATGTTTGTTTTTCGTTCCGACCCTGGCGCTTCTCTTTTTGCTTTGGACCGACCGTCTTGTGACGAGCTGGGAACCCATCGAAAACGGTTTTTTGCTTGCTTTCGGGCGGTTTGAGTTTTTAGCGAAGGGAATCGTCGTCGGGTATCTTCTGCTGGTTCTTCATTCATTGTCCGAGGTCTGGAAAAAAGCCGATTCGGACTTCCAGCTCAGGCGGCTTCGTTACACTTTCGCGGCCCTCGCGCTTCCTGGAACCGCAGGGCCTCTGTTCATAGCTCTCGGCAGGTGGTATCTCTCGGGTTATTCAGCTTATACCTTCGGACTTTTCCCCACCCTTGGGGTGGTCATGTCATGTATTCTGGCGTACGCGATTCTTAGATACAACCTGATGGAGATCGACCTGTTTTTCTCCATAGGGTTGGTTTATACGCTTCTGACGGCGATTCTGGCAGGGATTCTGGAGCTTCTCGAAAATGGCCTCCAGAACATTCTCGATTTATCCTCAGGCTGGACCACAATCGTTTCAACGCTTTTCATCGCCGCCTTGTTCTCTCCGATGAAAGATCTGCTGGTGCGGCTGGTTGATAGGTTATTCGGGAAACGGAGTTTCGATTCCGGCGAGGTCATGCGGCAGCTTCTTGCCGCCATGCGGAAAGAGGCAAGCTCGCGCGGTGTATTGGCGGCCTTTCTGCGTGAATCGGCGCCGTTTCTAGATTTTTCCGAAGGAGTGATCAGCCTGAAAACCGGGCTTGTGGTCTCGTCAACCGACAATGCGCCGGTACCGGCACCCGGATTTCCGGATGCGTGGCTTCCCTTCAATGAGCTTGATGCGATCATCGAAGCCGGGCAGGACAACCCTGGGTTTTCGACCAAGGAGTTCAAGGAATGGCGTGAGCGGGGTTTCCGTCTGGCGTTTCCGATCGGGGGCTCGACAGGAACTTTCGGGAAGAAGTCAGAGGGGTCGGGCCCCGGCATGAGAAGGTACAAAGGAACGTCGTCCCGGGGAGCGAGGCTTGATGCTGACGGAATGCAGGTTGTTGGGGCATTGTTCCTGGCGCCGAAACTTGGGAAGCTTCCTTACTCGCCCTCTGAAAAGTCTCTCATGGCCAGCGTATGCGAGGAAATCCCCCCGATTCTGGAAAACCTCGCACTGCTCGAGGCAATGGTGGCCAAGGATCGGATTAGCCAGGAAATAGATTGGGCGAAGCAGATGTATTCCCAGATTCAGGCGGACACTCATCTGACGCAAATCGGTAGTTATGAGTTGATTTTGTTTTCCTCGCTCGCCCGGGAAATCAAGGGAGACCTGATCGATCTGCGTGATTCACCAAATGACCGATTCATCGCTGTGCATGATGCTTTCCATCATGGAATACTGGCTGCGCTTACGCTGCATCTATTGTATGGAATCTGGCGAAGCTCACGTCCGGAAGACCGGATGGAGAAAGCGCATTCGATACTGCGGGAATTCTCCGATCCTCCTCTTCGTTCGGCCGTCACATGTCTTTGCATGGCTGATAGCAGCGTAACGGTTTCCAATGCGGGGAATCCTCCGCCTCAGCTTTATTCGGAACAACGCGGCCTTACTGAGGTTGCAGGAATCGGAAAGCCGCTTGGTCTTGAAGATCGCCTGGAAGCGCCAACTTGTACGATCGAATTACCCGCCAACGGCTTCCTGTTCTGTTGCACGAATGGTCTCGCCAAAGCGTTTGGAGATCCCGCGGGAAAAGCCTTGTTCGAGTTCCTCGCGACCAAAGCCCCTGATGGAATGCCGTCGTGCCATCAGGCGCTTCAGAACAGGCTGATCGACCTTCCCGATCGGGCGGGCTTTCCCGACGACATCACCTATGTTTTCATTCGGCGTGGCGCCGGCCCATTTGTATAATAGCGGGCGGATGGAAAGGATAGTCCAATGATGGCTAAATTGAAAAGAAGGTCGACTCGTCCGGTTTTTCTCCGAGGCATCCAGGTCGGGGGCGGCGCGGCGATAACCGTGCAAACCATGACCAAAACGGACACACGTGATGTGGCCGCGACACTCGCCGAGATCGAGCGACTCGCTCTTGTCGGTTGCGAAATCGTCAGGGTGGCGGTTCCGGACGAAGCGGCGGCAAAAGCGCTTTTCGCGATTGCGTCCGGATCACCGATTCCCGTGATTGCCGACATCCATTTCGATCACATCCTGGCACTGACCGCGCTGAAAGCCGGTGTCCATGGCCTTCGGTTGAACCCCGGCAACATCAGGGATCACGGCAAGATTCGCGAAGTGGTTAGGGCAGCGGCCGAGCGAAAGGTTCCGATTCGCATCGGGGTGAATGCGGGTTCTCTCGACCCCGAGATGATCCGGAAATTCGGCGGCGTTACCGCCGAGGCTCTTGCCGAATCAGCAATGGCGGAGGTGGAGCTTCTTGAAAAGGAAGGCTTTCATGAGATCAAGATCGCGGTCAAGGCATTCGACCTCGGCGTCACGATCGAGGCAAATCGTTTGATAGCAGCCCGGTGCCAGTATCCGCTGCACCTTGGAGTTACCGAGTCGGGGCTTCCGGAGGAAGGGATCGTCCGGTCATCGATAGGGATAGGAGCCTTGCTTTTGGCCGGTTTGGGTGATACCATCAGAGTCTCTCTCACCGGAGATTCCGCCGAGGAAGTTCAGGCAGGCATCAGGATTCTCAAAGCCACTGGGATGCGTGCAGCCGGGCGTGTGATAGTGTCCTGCCCGACCTGCGGTCGGTGTCAGGTTCCCCTTCAGGAGATGGCCCGTGAGGTTTCTGACAGAACCCGCGGTCTTCGTAAGTCAGTCCAGATCGCCGTAATGGGGTGTGCGGTAAACGGGCCCGGAGAAGCCCGGCAGGCAGATTTTGGAATTGCCGGAGGAAAGGACAGCGGTTTGATTTTCAGAAAAGGCAAGATCGTTCGGACACTGCCGGCAAACGAGCTCGTCGATGGCCTGCTCGATGAAATCAATCAATTTTTTGACACCGAGGACAAACGGGATGACGAACGCTGACTGTTGTTTCAATAGCCAAAGCCGGGCTTTCTGGCCTGCTTTCGCCCGGGCTTTTCTTGTCGCCCTGTTCTTCACCGGTGCTGCGTGGGCCTCGCAGACCGAGATCAACTTACTTGGAAAACGCGTAGAAATTTACTTCCATCCGCCGCTCAGAACAGGGCCGCAAGACCCTCATCCGTTTCAAACGGAGATTCCACGCCTCAATTTGATATTCAACCATCTTGAAAACTACCTCATCTACCTCACCAAGCTTGAAAAGATACCTGAAAACCTGAAGCTGTCGATCCATTACTATCCCGACGGGAGTGATGAGTTTCAGGGAACATCCGACCAGATCATGGTTCAGGATCTTGGATGGAACTCGCTGTTGATCCAGGTAAACGGTAAGCTACGGAGACTTGCTGGCGGCGTGAAAAGGTATCTGATAGATAATGTTAATTCACTGCTCCAGATCCGGGATCAGCTCGGTCGTTCCACTGACTCGTTCGAGGCGCGGATGAATTTCACGAATCTATCGTCTTTTCTCGAACGGCTCGAACCCGAATCAGACTTTATTCTTTCCGGGCCTGATGCCGCGATTTCCATCCGCCCGGGTGAATCCCAAAACTTACTTGCCTTTCTCACCCTTTCCGGAAGCGGCTCAATTCTTCTCCCAGAAGGGAAATCCTCCTATTCAAAGTTGCGCTGTTCTGCGGATGGCGCGTATCTCGCCTTCGCGGAGGGGGGCAACCCGAAAATTCTGAATGTTGCTTCCCATGAGGTTATTCCGCTGTTCCCTTCCGAGACGAAGATCCTCCTTGACCTGGAATGGGCTCCGATCGGCTCTTTGGCTGCCGGCATTGTCCTCGATCGCCGGACATCCTCACGAGATATTTTCATCTTCGATGCCGTGAAGAAGGAGTTTCTGAACTTTTTCACCGGAAACGATGCTTTCAACGGCGATTACCAGTTTGCCTATCCCTACTGGGCGCCGAACGGGAAACGTCTTTTTTTCACCACCGGAAGTGATATTACCCTTCTTGATATATCCACCCGGAAGTCTTATCCGGGGATAGTAAAAACTAAAACATCGATGACCATCGCCGAGATCGTATGGTCGGACGACAGCCAGTCATTTGCATACGTGGATGTCGAGGGGAAGTCCCGGAGCAAGGCCGAGTTCATCGCCACAGATATGCGCGGCTGGAGTCTTCACCGTTGTAATTTGACGCCTACATGCAAGGTGATTGAGGATCCCGCCCAGAGTTACACGTCGAAAGAAGCGCTCAAGCTCGTCGGATTCTGGACGCTGGATCGGGTTCTTTTCCTGGAAGGAAACCTTCATACGCCCAGAATTGTTACTTCTGTTGTCGATCTGACAGGGGTCTTGGCGGCGAGACTCACGCCAAGCCCTAGCCTCGTAAGGATCGACCAGAACCCTGCTGCCGGAGCGATTATTCCGGCCGGTTTCATGGATCTTCCGATGAAATACTGCTATGTATTCAAAAACCTCGACGGCAAGTTCAAAAATGTATACGACTCCGGTTACGGGCATACCCACCAGATTTTCATCGACGAAATGGTCTCCATCTGGTTTCTCGGTCTTCGGCTCCCTGAAGGAATTCCCGGCCGGAAAGCCGGCTTCAGCCTGATGACAAGTCCCTATCCTTATCCGGAGCGAAATTTCACCATCTGCAAGGATTACCCTCAAAACCGCATCAGTGCCCTGGTAGACATGATAAAAAGCTATAATCTTCGGCGGTTCGATATCGCCGAAGACCTTGACCGGTTCTTTTTTCTGAGCAATGGGCGTGGTCCCTTAACCCTCTGGACCGGGAAAATCCAGGAACTCGAAAAGGTCGAAAGACCTGCCGACAATGGCCCGGAAGAATCGGAAACCCCTGGATCTGAAGCCGGCTCGGAACCTTCCGGGGAGCTTCCTTCCGACCTTCCGGGGGGTGCCATGCCGTTCCCGGGCTCAGATCTGCCGGGGGGTGCGCTGCCGCTTCCCTCACTCCCCACCCCGGAAACTACCGCTCCGTCCGTGGTCCCTGCCACCCCCACTGGCGCTGGCGGTGCCGCTTCCACTGCCGATCACCCTGGCCCTGCACCGGCGCCGGCCTCAGCTCTCCCCTCCGCTCTCCCGGGAGGCGCGTTCTCTCTGCCTCCCGCTTCTAATGTAGCCTCGGACTCCAGATCTGATGAGGATTCCCAGGAATGAGGCCGAAACTAACAAGACTTGTAAAATTTATATCCATGGGAGGCACGACCATGAAAAGGCTCGGAATATTTTTGTTGACCATTCTCATCATTTCCGCCGCCGGTACAGCGCATTCGGTCGAGAAAGTAAAAGTTCTCTACGACGACACCCACGGACAGACCGCCGGCAATGCTGACTGGATCGTGACCGGGGCATACTCGGAATTGGCTGAACTTTTGCAGGCGAACGGGTTTTCGATCGATTCCCTCAGCCGGGTTTCCCAAAGCCGGAAAGTCACCTCCGAGCTTCTTTGCGGTTACAAGGCCATCATCCTTGCTGAGCCGAACAACCCCTACGGAGAGCCTGAACAGCAGGCGATCGTCGATTTCGTGATGAACGGCGGCGGGGCATTTTTGATCGGGGATCACGGAGGAGCCGACCGTGACAACGATGGCTGGGACGCCGTTCGCGCCCTGAACGCTTTTTGCCCTCGTTTCGGTTTCAGTTTCGCGGGTGACTTCCTTTACGAGGCTCCATTGACCGGAACCATGAACGGCGACCATCCGGTGATGTTCGGGGTCAGGGCGGTTGGAGCCTGGGCCGCATCTACTTTCGTCCTACAGCGGAACGCCCAGGCAAACGCAGTCGGGCTCCTCGACAGCCGGTTCAAAAAGGCTCCCTACATTGTCGCATCCGAAGCCGGGAAGGGTCGCGTAGTGGCCATCGGCGACAGTTCCCCGTTCGACGACGGCGTCGGAAGCGGTGCGAAAAACAAGCTTCACGACAGTTATGACTCCTTTATGTATTCACATCCTCAACTGGCCTACAATGCCATGAAATGGGTCACCGTCCAGGCGATCGAAAAGCGGATTCCGTCAAAAACGGTCGCGTTCTGGAACGAAGCGAAGGCCGAGGAGCGAGATCGAAACATACTTGTCGATGCGGCGCACGGCAACCCCGCATCCGACAAAATGGAGACATTCGAGCGCCACATGAAAAAGATGGGCTTCAATGTCTATTACACACTCAACCTCACGTCATCCGAAACCCTCGAACGGTTTGGGTTCTTTTTCCTTCCCGATCCTTCGCTTCCTGTCACCGTTGCCGAGATGAAGGCTATTTCAGAATGGTTCATGGCCGGAGGCCGTTTGATCCTGGCCGGCGATTGGGACTCGACCAAACTGGACGGCAGAAAAACTTTGAATTCCCTTTTGACCCAACTTGGGTCAGTGATCCGGTTGAACAGCGACCAGCTCTGGGACAACATCCACAAAACCAATAAGCCGTGGGGTGTCCTGACCGGCGCGGTCAAACCTGGAAGCCCAATCATGACAGGGATTAAAACGGTTATTGCCTGGGGAACATGTTCCCTTATCAACCGTGACAACGGCCCGCTGACAGCCGAGAGCGGGGTTGAACTACTTGTGACCGGCGATTCAGATTCCTTCAACAAGGATGGCGACAAGAAGAACGACGCTTTCATCTATCCAAAAGGGACAGCGATCCCGATCATGGCCATGGAAAAGTTGGCCAACGGAGTTCTGATCGTCATCGGTTGCAACAATTTCACGGATTACCAGTATCCTGACAGCGATATAAACATGGCACAACCCGGGGCCTGCACATTTTCGCATGAGACGCCGCTGTTGTACGACAACCTCATCCGTTTTCTTGGCAAATCCGCACCAGCGGCCGCAGCGACAGAGTCGGAGTCGGGGTCGGGGTCGGGGTCGGGATCGAGGTCGACGGGCCGGGGAGCGCGAACCGTCCGTCAGCCGCCGGCCACCAGATAGGTTGGGGGGCGACCACCAAACCATGCAAAATACTAGCCGGGCCGGCGACAGGGAAATCGTGATTGAATGGCGCTTTGCGCCGAAGCAATCTCGTGATGTCGGAAATTGGTTCGCGTCGCTCGCATTGGCAACAAGGGCAGAGGTTTGGTCGATCTTTGCGCCCGGGGCTTGGGGCCATCGAACAACCAAATCGAAGAAGCGCGATGAACGATAAGAAAGTCGACTGGGGAGCCTACGGATATCTGTTTCCCGTCGTGGGGATAATCCTCTGCTTCCATGTTTTGCCGATTTTCTATTCGTTGGCGATCAGCTTCTACGAATGGGATCTGATGAGCGATCCACAATGGGTCGGCCTTGATAATTTCCGAAGGCTGGCTGATGACCCGATGTTCTACAAGTCTCTCTGGAACACCTTCTACTACGCGATGGTAAGCGTTCCGTTATCGATTTTTGCGGCCCTCGGAGTTGCGATGCTTCTGAACAACACGATCTCCGGAATCGGAATCTATCGGACGATCTACTTTCTTCCGGTGATAACTTCGATCAACGCGGTCGCCATTGTCTGGAACTTCATATATCATCCCGATTACGGACTCCTGAACAAGCTGCTGGCATTGGCCGATATCGGGCCGCGACTCTGGCTCCAGGACCCTTTCTGGGCGATGCCATGCATAATTCTGATGAGCGTCTGGAAGGGCCTGGGCTACAACGTCGTAATTTTTCTCGCCGGCTTACAGAATATCCCCAAGTATCTCTACGAGGCTGCCACGATTGATGGGGCGTCGCGGTCGCAGCAATTCCGGAGCATAACCTGGCCGTTGCTTTCTCCGACGACGTTCTTCGTATTCGTGATGTCGGCTATCGGTTCGTTCCAGGTGTTCTCGCAAATTTACATGATGACGCCAAGGGGCGGCCCGATGAAAAGTACAATGGTAATAGTATTCTATTTGTACCAGAAAGCTTTCGTGAAGTTTGAATTCGGTTACGCGCTGGCAATCGCGTTCGTTCTCTTCCTGATGATTTTTGGGGTGACCTTGTTCAACAAGCTCTACCTTGAAAAGAAGGTACATTACTCGTGAAAAGCATCATGGCTGCTTGCCGGCCGGACTTTTGCCCGACATGAAGAATTCGTATCATCTGGTCGTCCATTTCCTTTTGATAGTCGGGGCGGTGTTCATGCTTTTTCCCTTCCTCTGGATGATCACCACCTCGTTCAAGGGCGAAGACGAGATTTTGAAAACTGGTAAAGAGATCGTTCTACTTCCCGATGCCTGGCGACCAGGGTTCCTCAACAGCGCGGAGGATGACGAGCGGATCAGACAGACCGAAATCCAACGGAAAGCGTGGGAAGAGCAGGCCGCTCTTCCCCCCGCGAGCCGGACGAAACGGCTATCCAAACCGTTTTCCACATTCGATAACTTTCGCGAGGTCTGGGACAAGCAGGATTTTTACCGGTATTTTCTGAATACTTTATATGTTTCGATTACAATAACCATCACTTCATTGTTTCTTGCATCATTGGCGGCCTACGCGTTCTCGTTTTTCAAGTTTCCGTTCAAAGACGCCATTTTCATGCTTCTTTTGGGAACGATGATGCTTCCGCAGCAGGCATTGCTGATTCCGGACTATATCCTCCTTTCAAAGTTGAACTGGGTAAACACCTATGCTGCGCTAATCGTCCCGTGGGTCGCGTCGATCTTTTCGGTCTTCTTTCTCAGGCAGTTCTTCCTGCAGCTTCCGAAGGATCTTTTCGAAGCCGCGACCATCGACGGGTGCAGCAGGTTCCAGTTCTACTACAAGATCCTCCTGCCGCTCAGCAAGCCTCCGATGGTGACACTCGGAATCTTCACCTTCCTCGGCTCATGGAACAGCTTCGTCTGGCCCCTTATCGTCACGAACGACAAGGAGCTGCGAGTGATCCAGGTAGGTCTGAGCTATTTCAACAGTGAGTCCGGAACCCAATGGGGACCGCTAATGGCCGCATCGACACTGACGATTCTTCCGCTGGTCATCCTGTATTTTTTCGCTCAGAAGCAGTTCGTCGAGTCACAAGCCACCACCGGCATGAAGGAATGAGGTAATAAAGGGTGCTGAAAAGATTTCTCGGCCTGCGGATGCTGATACGCGAACAGCCGGAAAGTGCTTTCCTCGTGGGAGTTATTTTACTCTGGCTTGTGACGATCGTCGAGATTATGCATGATGACGCCGACAAACGTGCCGCGGCAATGTCCGGAATCGAACTTGGAACCAGAACCGAGGTCGTCTTCTGGCACGCAATGGGCGGCCCCCTCGGCGTGGTCATGGACGACCTGATCGTCCGGTTCAACAAAGAACAGAGCAAATATTTCGTGAGGGGCGTCGGCATGGGAAGCTACGACATCCTTGACAAGAAGATCCTTGCATCCATTGTGGCCAAGAGCGCCCCCGACATTTCGCAAAACTACGAAACATTGACGAAAAAACTGATCAAGGCAAAAAAAATCGTCTGCATCGACGATCTTCTCGCCTCCGAAACGGAAGATATCAAGGCCGATATCATTCCGGTGCTTCTGCGCAACAACACATACAACGGGCGGCTATGGTCTTTCCCCTTCAACAAGAGCGTTCCGGTGCTGTATTACAACAAGGATCTTTTCCGAAAAGCCGGCCTTGACCCCGAAATGCCGCCTCGAAATCTCGACCAGTTGGCCTCCTACGCGCGGCATATCACCGGATTTTTTCGCAAAGGGAACGGCGAAGCCGCTGTTATCGGTTTCGGAACAGGCAAAGGCAACATCTGGACCTTCCTCTGCCGCCTCCTTCAATTCAACGGGAAGATGGTGGACGAGATCGAAAAAAAATCTTTTTTCGACGAAGAACCTGCCCGGAAGGCCCTTGGCGTGATCCTTGACATGGTCGAGGAGGGAATCGCCGTCGAAGGGCAGGGTTTCGATCACCAGAACGATTTCAAGTCGCAGCGGGTTGCGATGATCGAGAACAGCATCGTGAGCAAGGTATTCATGGAAGCCGGTATCAAATTCGATTTTGGGGTAGCCCCGCTACCGGGAGCCGCAACCAACGCGATCGTTCTTTCGGGAACCAATATCAACATCTTCAACAACGGAAATCCAGAAAAGGTAAAAGGCGCATGGGAATTCGTTAAATGGTTCACCTCTACGGACATCGGCGCCGAATGGAGCGTCCGGACCACCTACATTCCAGTGAGGCGGTCATCACTCAAGAGCCGGTTTTTCCTGGATGCCATGAAAAAGGATCCCAACATCGCCCCGCCTTACGTCCAGCTTGATTACGCCTATTTCGAGCCCCGCCTTTCATGCTGGTTCGAAATTCGGGATTTGATGGCAGATTTCCTCGAAGAGGCATCCATCGAAAGGGGCCCCCCCGGAAAATACCTCACTAAAATGAACCAGGAAATTGAAGGGATTTTGCGACATGCAACAGACTGATTCTCTTTCGCAGGTCATTTCCACTCTTCAGAAAGGTCGACGGTTTCTGCTTGTCGGGCATCTGCGTCCCGACGGGGATGCGATTGGAAGTCTTGCAGGGCTTTCCTGCTGCCTCCGAAAAGTTGGCAAACAGGTGGAGATCGGCCTTGTAGACCCGCCACCGGAACGTTTCGCCTTCCTCCTGAGCGGGGAGACCGTGCTGAAGCCTGACGAGATCAAGCTCGATTACGATGCAGTCCTCGTCCTTGACTCGGGAGACCTACCCCGAACCGGCTTCGAGGAGGTGCTGAAGCAGCCCGCCGTAGCGGTGATCAACATCGACCACCACCCAAGCAACACTTCATTCGGAGACATCAATCATCTCGATTTCAAGGCCAGCTCTACTTGTGAGATGATCACAACGCTGATCGAGCGGGCGCATTTTCCACTCGATCGTGATGTCGCCAAAGGGCTTTATCTTGGACTGGTAACTGACACGAGGTTCTTCCAGAACGACAACCTCCGCCCAAGCGCACATCACGTTGCACAAAAGCTTCTTGAAACCGGGCTCGACCCGGGCCAAATCCATGGCCGACTTTTAGCCACGAAAAAACTCAGCGAGCTGAAGATTCTTGGCCAGGGCTTGCTCAAATTGAACATCGAGTGCGAAGGCCGGCTTGCCTGGGTCGAGATCACAAATCAGGATCTTGTCACGCAAGGGGCCTCGATGGGTGATGTTTTCGCCTGCGGCCTGTTCGGCCAGCTCACCGGGCTTGAAGGGGTGATAGCCGGGGTCGGAATCGTCGAGAACAGCGATGGAAAAATTTATTGTGAATTCCGCTCCCGAAGGGGGTTCGATGTCAAGGAGATTGCCGTTGCCATGGGAGGCGGCGGGCATCTCGCCGCTTCGGGATTCAACAGCGCCTCCCCGTTGAGCGAAGTCAGGGAAAAAGTTCTTCAGCGCACCCGGGAAAGCCTCAGTAGGTTCGTGTGAATGCGTCAACCCGAGATTATCAAAGAATGCCAAACACTTCAAAATATTGTAAGAGTTTAGCGGTTTGAAATAAGAAAGACGAAGAAAGCTGGGGAAACGAAAAAACAGAAAAAAGGAAAGGATTTTTTTGCCGCAGATAAACGCGGATTAACGCAGATCTGGAGGGGA
>Ga0100377_1003136_pt1 | contig 13536 bp, 10 predicted proteins | sample CryGeymeta201501_FD_83664 | JGI IMG/M metagenome (GOLD analysis project Ga0100377, IMG submission 83664) | Groundwater microbial communities from Crystal Geyser aquifers in Utah, USA - Crystal Geyser metaG 2015-01 | ecosystem: Environmental > Aquatic > Deep subsurface > Groundwater | place: USA... | reverse complement strand
CTCATGGAACACTTAATATGGTACAATACAAAGAGAATACACCAATCTTTGGGTAATATTTCACCCATTGATTATTTAATAAAAACTGTTCCGGAGTCTCAAATGTGCGTGACGCGTACAGAGTTTTGATTATACGATCATTTCTGCTATAATAAACACAGTAATATTAGGTATTATGAATACCGAATTTTTAATTATATCGATCATAATAATTGCAGGATTTGCAGTAGTTGTTTTTCTTGTTAACAAAAAATTAGATTCTTTAAATAATAAACAAGACGATAAGACTTTTATGGTTTTTCAGCAACAGTTAGGTCAAATCCAATCTCAACTTCAGAGCGGTCTTACTGAATCTAGCAGGGTAATCCAGGAACAGTTTAAAGCAAGCACTGATATTGTTAAGGAAGTTATAGAAAAACTTACCAAAATTGATGATACAAATAAGCAAGTAATGGGATTTGCCGAACAACTCCAAAGTCTTGAAAATATTCTTAAAAACCCCAAGCAAAGAGGTATTTTAGGTGAATATTATTTGGAAACCCTTCTTAAAAATACTTTTCATCCCGGTCAATATCAAATGCAATATCAGTTTAAAAATGGTGAATCGGTAGATGCTATAGTTAGAGTTAAAGATAAACTAATTCCGATTGATTCGAAATTTTCTCTGGAAAATTACAATAAGATTATAGAAGAGAAAAACCAATCAAAAAAAGAACAGCTTCAAAAAGACTTCAAGCAGGATTTGAAAAACAGAATTGATGAAACATCAAAATATATAAGACCAGAAGAAGGAACAATGGATTTTGCTTTTATGTTTATTCCTTCAGAAGGTATTTATTATGATCTTTTAGTTAATCAGGTCGGTGCCTTGAAAGTTAATACAAGAGACTTGATAGAGTATGCTTTTAGAGAAAAAAGGGTCATAATAGTATCCCCAACCTCATTTGCCGCATATCTTCAAACCGTTTTGCAGGGCCTTAGATCTCTTCAGATTGAGGAATCTGTTAAAGATATTATTAAGAGAATAGAAGCGTTAAGCAAACATTTGTTTGCCTATGATTCATATTTTAAAAAATTAGGCTCAAACTTATCAACAACAGTTGGTTCTTATAATACTGCCTCTAAAGAATTGAAAAAAATCGATAAAGATATTGCAAAAGTAACAGGTGAACAGGAAGCCATAGAATTAGATGAGATTGATAAACCCGGTTTAGAATAATATAATTGTATTAGGATATAGATATGAATTGGTTATCAAAACTAGAAAGAACAAAAAAAGAATTAGAAGATACCATTAACTTAGAGAGAAGAAAATTAATGATGGAAAAGGAAATGGTTTCTTTTCAGTTGTCTAATTTAGAGAAGAAAATTCAAGAAATCACCGAGCTGGAAAAGGAATTAGAGATTTTTATTGAAGAAAAAGAAGAAATATCCAAGATAGAGTCAGAAAAACTATCCAAAAGTCAATTTTTAAAAGATATAACCGAAAAAATAGATAAAATAATGAACGTAGATGAAATGATAAAGAAAAAGGGAGAAGAACTCCAACTTAAAATATCTCTTTTAAATAACCCAGAACCTGCCTGTCCTATTTGTCAGAAAGAAATGCGTTATGATCTAAAGGTTAATATTAAAAACAAGTTAAACCAAGAATTAATAAGGGAAAAAGAACTTATACGAAGGAATGAAGAGCAGCTAGAGTCTCTGGAAAAGAAGAGATTATTTGCCGAAGACGAATTGAAGGACATTGAGAGGAAGGTAATGTCGAAACCGCTAGTTCTTGAAAAATCCTCTGTTTTGGAGGTTAAAATAAAAGATATCAAAGAAGAAGCCGGGAAATTACAGGAATTAGGCAATAAAGCAAAAGAAATAGAACAGGTTTTAGATGATAATGCATATGCACCAATGGCTCAGAAACTTCTAAAAGAGGTAGAAAGAGAAATAAGAAAAAATTTATGACCCTTTCAAGCTATTTAATAGGAATTGGTATATCGACAATTTTATGCTGGGTTGCTTGGATTTTGACATTACTTAATATTGATCCTTATAATGCAGGGAATATAGGTTTGATAAGTTTTTTTATGAGTTTATTCTTTGCCCTAATCGGTACTTTAACTATTGTCGGTTTTTATTTAAGGATTTGGTTTTCTAAGAATGAGCAATATTATGAAAATATTACTGTTTCGTTTAGGCAGGCAATATTAATATCAATTGCAGTTCTTGGCTTACTAGGATTGCAATCATTAAAAATTTTGAATATTTTTGATGGAATACTTTTTGTTTTATCAATAATACTATTAGAATCTTATTTTTTAGCAAGGCGAAGTTAATATGACAAATATAAAAGAAAAATTGGAAGAATTAGAAAAAGAAGCCCTAAAGAGGATTGGCGGCGTTGTGTCGGTTCCGGGGTTAGAAACCATTAGGGTTAAATATTTAGGAAGAAAAGGTGAGCTTACTTCTTTTTTACGGTCTCTATATAAATTTACTGAAGCCGAAAAAAAAGTTTTAGGTAAAAAAGCTAACGAGTTAAAAAGTAGGCTAGAGGAAGACATTGAGAACAAAAAAAATATACTTCTTAAAGGATCTGTTCAAGGCAAAATTGAAGAAGAATGGATCGATGTTACAGAGCCGGGGATAAAAATGCCACTAGGCACTCTTCATCCTGTTACAAAGCTTATGTTTGAAGTTAAAGATATTTTTAAATCAATGGGTTATGAAATAGCCCAGGGACTTGAAGTAGAGGATGATTATCATTCTTTTGACGCTCTAAACATTCCCCCCGAACATCCAGCGCGAGACGCTTGGGACACTTTTTATTTAACAAACGGATTATTAATGAGGCCCCATACCTCCCCAGTGCAGATAAGGGTTATGGAAAATAGGAAACCTCCTTTAAGGGTTTTAGCTCCAGGGAGAGTGTATAGGTATGAGGCAGAAGATGCTACCCATCTTTCTGTATTCCACCAGATAGAAGGTTTTGTTGTGGATAATAATGTATCATTTTCTGATCTTAAAGGCACACTTTCTTCTGTTATGAAAAGTATTTTTGGCAAAGATGTAAAGCTACGGTTTAGACCAAGTTTCTTTCCCTTTACAGAGCCAAGTGCTGAAGTTGATATAAGTTGTGTAATGTGTGGAGGGAATGGGTGCAGATCTTGTGGCGAAGATGGTTGGTTAGAGATGCTGGGTGCTGGAATGATTCACCCGCAGGTTTTCAGGAATGTCGGATATGATCCGGAGAAAGTTTCCGGTTTTGCTTTTGGCATGGGGGCTGAGCGAATAGCTATGTTAAAATATCGTATTGATGATATAAGAGAATTCATGAAAGCTGATATTAGATTTTTGGAGCAATTCTAATGAGAAGTTTTTTTCTAGCGTTAGGGACAATAGGCTCAATTATGTTATTATCAGGCTCATTACCACAGATTGCTCATCTTTTGAAAGTTAAAGATTCTACTGGTCAGAGTATTTTTGCCTGGCTTATATGGATAGTAGCGAATATGCTTACCTTAACCTATGCGATTTATATTAAAGACCCGATTTTTATTTTTCTTGATTTTTTTTGGGTGATATTATGCAGTTTGACTCTTTTTTTAATATTGGTTTATAGAAAGAAGAACAATGAAAGTATCAATTAATTGGCTAAAAGAATTTATAGATTTTAAGATTCCTACAGAACAACTGGCAGAGAGAATAAATTTATCAGTTGTTGAAGTAGATGAGATTATCAACTTTAATAATTCATTGAAAGGTGTGGTTGTTGGTGAAATAAAAGAAATTAAAAAACATCCTAACGCCGATAAATTATCAATTGCTAAGGTATCGATTGGCAAAAAAGTTATCCAAATTATTTTTGGTACCTTAAAGTTAAAGGTTGGTGATAAATTACCTGTTGCGGTGGCTCCTGTTATTCTTCCTACGGGTTTAGAAGTAAGTAAAACTCAAATAAGAGGAATTGATTCTGAAGGTATGATTGCTTCAAACAAAGAATTAGGGCTTTTTGAATATACAAAAAGTGATGTTAATTTCCTAAATAAGGAAATTAAGCCCGGTACTCCTATTGCAAAAGCGTTAGGTATCGATGATATGGTTTTAAATCTTGATGTTTTATCAAACAGACCGGATTTATTTTCTCATTACGGCGTGGCTAGGGAAATAGGAGCAATTTTAGATAAAGATATTAATTGGCCCAAAATAGATTTAAAGGAGCATGAAGGAAAAAAGATAAACAATCTACTGGAAGTAGAAATTAAGGATAAGCATCTTTGTTCCAGATATCAGGCAAGGGTTATAACAGATGTTCATGTTTCAGAATCTCCCGCGTGGTTAAAAAATAGACTAATTGTTTTAGGAGTAAGACCAATAAATAATATTGTTGATATTACTAATTACGTAATGCTTGAGATGGGACAACCTCTGCATGCTTTTGACCATAATAAACTAGCCGGTACCCAAAAAAAGAAAATTATCATCAGGAAAGCTCATGCCGGCGAAGAAATTATTACTCTAGACGATAAACAGCGGAAGCTTAATAAAGAAACTTTGGTGATTGCTGATCAGAAAGAACCTGTTGCCATAGCCGGAGTTATGGGCGGTAAAGATACGGAAGTAGAGGAAAAAACAAAATCTATAATTTTAGAATCAGCTAATTTTAACTGGGTATCGATAAGAAAAACCTCGCGAAGCTTGGGGCTAAGAACAGAGGCGGTTATTCGTTTTGAAAAGGGCTTGGATCCAAAGCTAACGGAAGACGCGATAGAAAGAGCATCACAGTTAATAGCAGAGGTTGCCAAGGGCAAGGTTGTATCCGGTAGGATTGATGAAAACTACTCCAAGGAATCGCTAAAAAAGATTAGCCTAGACTTAAATCGACTTGATAAATTATTAGGCTATAAAGTCTCGAAAGACAAAATAAAGAATATTTTTTCTCATTTAGGGATAGAAGTTGGTTCAAATAATAAAGTAATGGAAGTTAATGTTCCTTATTACCGCAAGGATTTAAAAGAAGACGTTGACTTGATTGAAGAAGTAGCTAGAATTTCCGGCTACGACAAGATTCCTGTAACTGATCTTTCCGGGAATATTTCGATACCTTCCCAAAATGAATATGATTTAATAGGAGATAAATTACGAAATTTACTCAAGGGCTTAGGTGTGATAGAAGTGTACAATTATACTTTTGTCGGTGAGAGTCTCTTGAGGATCTTTGGCCAAAATAAAGAGAATCATTATAAATTAAAGAACCCTCTAAAGCCCGAGCATATATATTTAAGGCAGAGCCTGTTATTTTCAATGATTGAAGCTGCTTCGTTCAATGCCAGAAATTTTTCTGAATTTAATATTTTTGAAATCTCGGATGTCTTTAAGCAGGGAACGAACAAATTTCCGAACGAGGAAAAAAAACTAAGCATATTAAACTATTTAAAAGATAATTCATTTCTTAAATTGAAAGGAATTTTAGAGAATTTATTCCTTAGTTTAAATATAGAAAATTTGATCTTTAAACCGTCTAAGAATCAAGAAAATTATTGGCATCCGCAAAGAACAGCCGATATGTTTGTAGACGGGGTTTTTATTGGAAGAATGGGGGAGATTCATTTGGAGATTGCTAATAAATTCGAGTTTAAGAATAGAATTTCTGTAGTAGAGATTAGGATAAAGGATATGCTTTTAAAGAAAAAAGAAAAAATATTTAAATCATTTTCAAGATTTCCGAAAATAATTTTAGATATCGCTATTGTTGTTGATGAAAAAATATTGGAGGCAAATATAAGAAAAGAAATTATTAACTCTGCTGAGGGTTTAATAATTGACGTTGAATTATTCGATGTTTACAGAGGTTCTCAGGTAGAGCCGGGTAAAAAAAGTCTCGCTTATCATATTACCTATCAATCCAATGAGAGGACTTTAACCGATGAAGAAGCCGAATCGATTCAATCTAAGATTATCGGACATTTGTTGAAAAAATTTAAAGCTAAAATAAGGGGATAAAACTTGAAACATAAAACATTGAACATACAACATTTAACAACTTTTAGTTAAATAAGACATGATAATAAAGGAGTAATTATATGGATTTAGAAAAAATAAGTGGCTTACCCATCCGAGAAGAGCAAAATAAATTAGTTTCAGATCGTATGAATATACCGGAAGTAGATATAAGAACCATAGATCAAGCCCAAGAGGTTCTTTTAAGGAAAGTTGATAATCCCGAAGAGCTTTACTATATGTATAGAGCAACCATTAAAGATACTGATAAAGAAGCATTTAGCGATAAAGATCTTAGATATGATATTACCGTTATCCCATCATTTATGGTAGGTGATGAATTTAATAAAACGGTTGGGCATTATCACCCAAATGTTTTTGGTACAGAAGTGACTTACCCTGAAATTTACGAAGTATTACAGGGAAGGGCTCATTATCTGCTTCAGAGAGTTGATTACGAAAAAGATCCACAGGAAGTTCTAGATCCGATATTGATTGAAGCTAAGGTAGGGGATAAGGTGATTATTCCGCCAGGATATGGTCATGTAACCATCAACCCATGGCCAGAAACGCTTATTATGTCTAATATCTCAGCTTCTAATTTTAAGAGTATCTATGAGCCTTATGCTAAGGCTGTAGGAGCAATCTATTACGAGACTGCAGGCGGAAAATGGGTGAAGAATAATAATTATAAAGACGATTTTTCTTTAAGGAAATATCATACTTATAACTATCCTGGTTTTAACATATCTTTTGATAAGCCGATGTATGAAGATTATACGGATAATCCTTCAAATTATGAATTTTTAGCTAAACCCCAGGATTATTCTAAAGAATTTGAAGAATATCTTAATAATCTATCCTAGCACTCGTTATTGTTTATTTGCTTGACATTCGAGCAAAAATTACATATTATTGAAAATCTTATTTATTATTTTATAGTTAATAATTTAATTTAAGTTTTAGGAGAATGTAGATGAATATAGTTCTTAATTATGCAATTCAGATTATCCTTATGGGCTTGTCATTTTATTTAAGTAATCTGACTTATGCATATAGGCCAATATTTGAGACCTCAATCTTTCAGGGTTTTGTTTTTTTAAAAAGCTTTGTAATTTTTCTTTTAATATGGACTGTAATCAGTTTATTTTTTTATAATAAATCTCCCAAACATCTGTTTTATATGGTATCATTCTCTTTTTTATCTGTGCTGATCTTTAACTTTTGGCTTTCATTTGCATCTATGAAAGTTCCTTTTGGATTTTTGTTTTATCTTTCTATATACAGTTTTTTAATATTAATTATATCCGAGATGGTATATTTAGCTGTATTATCATTTTTTCCTCTGTATGAAAGGTTATTATTGGTAGGAGGTGGTAGTCACGTTGATTCATTTATTAAAGAAGTTAATAAACATCTTTTTAAAACAACAAAAGTAATCGGGATAGTAGATAATAATATTTCAAAGGGTACAAATGTAGAAGGTGTTCCGGTTTTAGGAAAAATTATAGATCTTCCTGAAATATTTAAAGAACATAAAATAAACGGTATGGTTCAGACAGGACATTTTGAGCAAGCAGTAAATATGATTATGTTATGTCGTTCTAATGGAATAAATTACAAGATTGTTCCTTTTATTGCCGGCATTTATTCAAAGAATATTGAACAAGAGTTTAAGGGAGACATGATTTTGCTGGCTTTAAAAAATACTCCTTTATCAGGCGTTAGTATACTGATAAAAAGAGCTATTGATTTATTGTTAGCTACTTTTTTATTAATATTACTTTCGCCATTTTTTATAATTGCGGCCGTTATTTTAAAAATTGAGGATTCTGATGCACCGATATTTATTACCGAAGATAGATACAATGGTAATAAGAGAAAAAGCTTTAAGATGCTTAGGTTTAGGACATTGCCAAAAAGTGAAAAAGAAAATGTGGAAGCATATAATTATGAAGAAGCAACTGAACATTTAGCCGAGATTCAGGATGATAGAAGGGCGACAAAACTTGGTAAGTTTTTACGAAAGACCAAGATACGTGAATTGCCTCAGCTAATGAATGTTTTTTTAGGACAAATGAGTTTAGTCGGTCCAAGACCTCCATATGATTGGGAAGTGGAGCAATATGAAGATGAAATTAAAAAAAGATTATTGGTTACTCCTGGTATGACAGGATTATGGCAAGTGTCCAAAAGAGAAAATAGGGGGTTTGATGATATGTTTAGTCTTGATACTTTTTATGTTGAAAATTGGTCTTTTGGTTTAGACTTTACAATTTTATATAGAACAATAAAAAAAGTTTTCGGAAGTAAGTACTAAAATGAAGGTTTTAATTTTAGCGGGCGGTTTTGCAACAAGGTTGTGGCCTCTATCTGAGAAAAAGACAAAGCCCTTATTGCCCGTAGGCGGTAAGTCTATCATTTCCCATTTGGTAGATAAGATTAACCCAGATTTAGAAATAGTTATATCCACCAATGAACAGTTTGAAGATCAATTTCAGGATTGGAAAGAAAAAAATTATCCCGATCGAAATATTAATATTTTAGTAGAGCCGTCAAAATCAGAAAAGGATAAAAAAGGAGCTATCGGAGCTATCGGATATGCTGTCGAAACATATAATATCCATGATGACCTTCTTGTTGTAGCGGGAGATAATTTGATTACTTTTGATATAAATGAATTCATAAATAAATTTGATGGTAATAGCTTGGTGGCTTTTTATGACATAAAAGATAGGGAAGCAGCAAAAAAATTTGGCGTGGTTGAGATTAAAGATAATAAGGTTATTGATTTTGAAGAAAAACCATCTGAGCCTAAATCAACAATTGTTTCCACTCTCTGTTATATTTTGCAGAAAGAAGTTTTAGGTGATTTAAAAGAATTTGTAAAAACAGGTAAGGACAATGCGGGTGATTTTATTGCTTTTTTAGTAAATAATAAATCATTTATTGTCAGACCCTTTGTATTTTCCGGTCTTTGGTTTGACATAGGTTCATTCGAAGCTTATTTAGAGGCTAATACTCAAATTCAGGGTTCTCCAATTATATCCGAAAAAGCTTTAGTTTCAGAAGATTCAAAAATCCTAGGCAGCAGTTTTATAGAATCTGAGGTAGTTATAGAAAATTCCATAATAGAACATTCTGTTATTATGGAAGGTTGTAAAATAAAAAATTCAACAATTAGAAATTGTATTATTGATGATAATTGTGTAATGACTAACGTTACCCTAGAGAATCAGATGGTTAGAAATAAAACTAAAATTTAGCAAATTAGAACTCTGATCCGCCTTTTTTCCAATAAGGTTCTTTGCTATAGCCTAGTTTTTCTTGTTCAAATCTAAATGCGTCTTCTTTACTTAAGATATCTTCAACAATATTCACTATTTTTTGTGAAACATTTTGTCCATATAAACTTGGTACATTTGCCATTTCTCGATGATCATCAGCACTCAAAACTATTTTTGTGATTAGTCCGGAATTAATGGGCGGAGCAATAATATTAGCACCAGCCATTACTGATTCGCTTCTATCAGAGTTAAATCTTAAGGTTGCGCAAGGAATTCCAAGAATATTAGCTTCTTCTTGCATTGATCCGGAATCTGTTACAAATAGGGTAGCTTTTTTCATAGCCGCGATTACATCGGTATAGAAAGGCCAAACAGGTGAGTATATAAAGTTTTTATTAATTTTCGCTAGATTTTCTATTTTTTCTTTAAGGTCATATTCTTTTAATGCATATTCGGTTGCTGGTAAGGAAATTAAAAGAACATTTTTCCCCATAGAGATTATTTGCTCAATAGAGTCTACTATTGTGGTAAATCTGTGGAATGATGAGACATTTTCTCTTCGATGAATGCAAAATCTTATAAAACCATCTTTAAGAATCGGGAACTTATCAAATATTGTAGAATCTTTTGCTTTTTCCTCAACCATTTTAATGGAATCGGCAACAGTATTACCAACCGTAAAAACCCTATCTGATTCAAATCCTTCCTCTAAAATACATTTTGCATTTAATTCTACCGATGCAAAATGGAAAGAAGCAGCGGTTTCTGCAACTCTTGTATTAAATTGTTCAGGGTAAGGCTCGCGCGAACCTTTGATCCAGTTATTATTTCCTAAAAGTGATTGTCTGTATGATTCAAAATCAAACTTATCAAGAATTTTATTAAAAATTTCTTTTTTTGGCGTAAATGTTCTAAGCCCTGCTTCTACATGAGCAACGCTTGCTACATTTACATATGAGCCTACAGCTCCAGCCATGGCGGTAGCCGTGTCTCCATGAACATAAGGCAGCATTATTTTACCTCGTTTCTTTGCCTCGTCTACGATCCAGCCTAGGCGATCTATAATTTGGGATACTTTTTGATAGAAGGTGCCTTCTATATTAAGGTTAAAATCTGCATCAATATCAAATTCTTGCTCTAGCCCACCACTTAAATTCCAGTCTTTATGCTGCCCGGTATGTCCGACCATAAAAGGAAGTTTTTGTTTTTTTAGTTCAAATATTAGTGGCGCTTGTTTTATAATGTCTGGTTTGGTGGCTATCAATACCAAATGAATATATTTTTCTTTAATTTCCGCAACTTTTTCCCAAAAGTCTTTTTTTATAGTAATATTTTGATAATTATCCATTAGATTTTCCTTTAATATAGATATATTTTAAACGTATTCTGTTTGAGTGACAAGGGTATTAAAAGTATAATTTTTGTGTTGGTTAGATTTAGGGGGTTGAACGGGCTTGACTTCTATTATATAATTGTTCTGTTTTACTACTTTTTAAAACAGAAGGATTCAATAATGGAAAAAATAATAGTTAAAGGCGCAAGAGAGCATAATCTTAAAAATATAGATATTGAGATACCTCGTGATAAGTTTGTTGTTATAACCGGTATTTCTGGATCAGGTAAGTCTTCTCTTGCATTTGATACTATTTATGCAGAAGGGCAGAGGCGGTATGTAGAGTCTCTTTCATCTTATGCTAGACAATTTCTGGGTTTAATGGAAAAACCTGATGTTGAAAAGATTGATGGTTTATCGCCGGCTATTTCAATCGACCAAAAATCAACTTCACGAAATCCCAGATCTACAGTGGGTACAGTGACAGAAATTTATGATTATCTTAGATTATTATTCGCCAGAACAGGAAAGCCCCACTGTACTAATTGCGGTAAAGAAATTAAAAGACAGACATCCTCTCAAATCATTGAAAAGGTATCATCTTTTCCTAAAGATATTAAGATAATGATTATAGCGCCAGTAGTTAAAAGTAGAAAAGGTGAGCATCGTTATGTATTGGAGGAAATTAAAAAAGCAGGTTATGTTAGGGTTAGGGTTGATGGAAAAATCTATGATATCGAAGAGGAATTTGATATTGATAAAAATAAAAAACACACAATAGAAGTTGTTGTAGATCGTATAAAAATAGATCCTGATAATAGGAAGAGATTGGCGGATTCTATAGAAGCGGCTTTAAATCTGGGGGATGGAGAAATAACTGTTCATAATATTGATACCGAAGAAGAACATTTATTTTCAGAAAAATTTGTCTGTGTTGATTGCGGAATAAATATTTCAGAAATTCAGCCTAGGACATTTTCTTTTAATAGCCCACACGGAGCGTGTCCTGTATGTACCGGTCTTGGTACAAAATTAAAAGTAGAGGAAAGTTTTGTCTTGCCAAACCCAAGGCTTACTATTCTAGAAGGCGCTATTAGGCCATGGACAAGGACAGCTGCTAGAATGACATGGTTTGAGAGGATTTTAAAGGAAGTTGCAAAGCGATTTAATTTTTCCTTAGATGTGCCTGTGGGTGAATATCCAAAGGAAATTAGAGATATGGTTATTTATGGAACTGGTGATGAACTATATACAGTTGAAGCAGATTCTGATTATATGGGCTCTGTAAGAGAGATCAACACAACCTATGAAGGCGTAATACCAAACCTAAAAAGAAGATATGAGGAAACAGACTCAGATTATATGAGAAAAGAAATTGAAAGATATATGAGAATTATGCCTTGTCCAGATTGTCAGGGGAAGAGACTTAGAAAAGAGGCGCTTCACGTAACAATAGGCGGAAAATCTATAGTTGATGCAGCAAGCATGCCGATTAACAAAGCCATTAAATTTTTCAAGGAAATAAAATTTAAGGATTTTGAACAAAAGATTGCTTTCCAAATATTAAAAGAAATAGATCAAAGGTTAAATTTTTTAGTTAATGTTGGCTTATCTTATTTAACTCTTAATAGATCAGCCAGCACTTTGTCTGGCGGTGAAGCGCAAAGAATAAGATTAGCTACTCAAATCGGTAGCTCATTAATGGGTGTTTTATATATTTTAGATGAACCATCTATAGGTCTTCATCAAAAAGATAATACAATGCTAATAAATACCTTAAAGAATCTTAGGGATTTGGGTAATACGGTTATAGTTGTTGAGCATGATGAAGAAATAATACTTTCCGCTGATCATGTTATTGATATAGGGCCCGGAGCCGGTATTTACGGCGGTAGAATTATTGCTACAGGTACCCCCGATGATATAAGAAATAACAAAAAATCTTTAACAGGTAAATATCTTAAGGGGGATAGGGTTATTGAAGTTCCTTCAAAGAGAAGAAAGGGATTAAAAGAATCTATCAAAATAGTTGGTGCTTCAGAATTTAATTTAAAAAATGTTGATATAGAAATTCCTCTTGGTAAATTTGTGTGCATAACGGGCGTTTCCGGATCTGGCAAGAGTACTCTTCTAGATGAAATACTATCAAAATATCTATCAATGAAATTCTATAATGCACAGGAAGTGCCAGGCAAATTTAGGGAAATTACAGGGGATGAATATTTGGATAAGGTTATTAGTATTGATCAGTCACCAATCGGTAGAACTCCTCGTTCTAATCCCGCTACATATACGGGCGTATTTACTCCTATAAGAGAACTTTTTGCCCAATTGCCTGAAGCTAGAATGAGAGGTTATAAGTCCGGACGCTTCAGTTTTAATGTTAAAGGTGGTCGTTGCGAAACTTGTAGGGGTGATGGTGTCATTAAAATTGAAATGCACTTTTTGCCTGATGTATACGTCACTTGTGAGGAATGTAAGGGAAGAAGATATAATAGGGAAGCCTTAGAAATATTATACAAAGGTAAGAATATTTCTGAAGTATTGGATATGACAGTTGAACAGGCTTTGGAATTCTTTAAGCATATACCTTCGATAAAAACGAAATTAGCGACTTTAAATGAAGTAGGTTTGGGTTATATACATTTAGGACAGCAGGCAACAACTCTTTCTGGGGGTGAAGCGCAGAGGATTAAATTAGCATCAGAATTATCAAGAAAATCTACAGGTAAGACATTATATATTCTTGATGAACCAACTACTGGTTTGCATTTTGAGGATGTAAGAAACCTTTTATCTGTTTTGCATAAATTAGTTGATAGAGGAAACACAGTTATTGTCATCGAGCATAATTTAGATGTTATTAAGACCGCTGATTGGATTATTGATCTTGGGCCAGAAGGCGGAGACGCCGGAGGCTACTTG
>Ga0100377_1003129_pt1 | contig 13546 bp, 14 predicted proteins | sample CryGeymeta201501_FD_83664 | JGI IMG/M metagenome (GOLD analysis project Ga0100377, IMG submission 83664) | Groundwater microbial communities from Crystal Geyser aquifers in Utah, USA - Crystal Geyser metaG 2015-01 | ecosystem: Environmental > Aquatic > Deep subsurface > Groundwater | place: USA... | reverse complement strand
CAGGGAGGTTACCGATATAATTAAAGAGATAGATTTCAAATCCCCAATAGATAAGCTAACAGATGCCCTTGATAACGTAAAATCCATCACAGAAAAATTTAACAGAGAGTCCGATGGGATAGCAATTAACCTCAGAGAGACTGCTCAGAAGCTCAATAATTCTCTAGGACAAATAACAGGCAATGCAGAAAGGATTACTCATAATCTTGATAAGACCACAGGCGAGATCACAGAGAGTACCAGAAGTCTTACAAAAACCCTTGGCAATCTAGAAGCAATAACCGGTGAGATTAAGGAGGGGAAAGGAAATCTGGGCGCTGTTGTTAAAGAAAGGGGGCTCTACGACAACTTATTGGAAGCAACGGAATCGCTCAAAAAGACTACAGCTAATTTTGAAAAGTCAAGCTCTGATATATCAAAATTGACAAAGGATATGTCTGGGATAGTAAATGACATCAAAAAGTCAACCCCCAATGTCCCTGGAATTGTAAATACAGGTCAGGAAACTATGGAAGATGCACATAAACTTATTCAATCTGTGAATAAGACCTGGCCGATAAGCAGAAATATAAAAGAGCCGGAACCGGGAGGGAGTATAAGTATTGACAATAGGGAACAGCCTTATAAGTAGGGGGTGGGGGAAGAAAGATGAAGATTACAAAGATTTCTATTCTATTTATCCTTGTTATTTTAATAGGCTGTGGTAGTGCAAAGATTTTGCCTGAAAAGAAGACCAGGGCATACGAACTCAGCCAGAAGGGTTCTGAGTACTACTCAAAGGCTGATTCTCAAAAGGCACTTGACTACTTTAAGCGATCCTTAATGATCAATGAAAGCATAGATAACAGAGAGGGGATTGCCAGAGATTTAAACAATATCGGCACTGTGTACTATTCTATAAAAGAGATGGACAATGCCCTGAAATGTTTTCAAGAAGCATTAAAGATAGGCGAGGAGATCCATGATTCATTAGAAAAAGGGGTTAGCCTGAACAATATCGGCAATGTATTGCTAAAAAAGGGCGATATAAAAGGAGCTATAGAGAAATTCCAGGAGGCTCTACGCCTTGATGAGGGTGCCGGGAATAAGGAAGGGGCTGCTGTCAGGCTGAACAATCTGGGCATTGCATATAACTCCTCAGGGGAACGGGATAGGGCTCTGGAGTTTTATCAAAAAGCCCTTAATATAAATAAAGAGGTAAAAAACTCAAGGGGGACGGCCAACAACCTGAGCAATATAGGGATGGTTTATGAGGCAAAAGGGGAGTTGGAATCGGCTATTGAGCATTACAGGATGGCATTAGAGATCGATAAGCAAATAGAATACTCATCGGGGATTGGTATAGACCTTTATAATATCGGCCATGTCTATGAGGGGATGGGAGAGTTGGATAAGGCATTGAGTTTCTATGAGAGGGCATTTAAGGTCAATGAGAGATTAGGGGTCAAGGAGAGAACGGATAGAGACCTGGAAAGTATAAAAAGAATACAGGGGGCAATTGGGAAAAGGGTGAAGTAGAGGTTATAGTTTCCGGGGTTGCCCCATTGCCTGACTGCGGGTTGTAAAGTACAAAAGTAAATTGAGTTAGTATTTGGAAAAGGCAATATGAAATTTGAATGGGACCCAAAGAAGGCTACAGCGAACCTCAAGAAACACGGTGTTTCGTTTCAAGAGGCAGCGACAGTCTTCGGAGACCCTCTGGCCATTACCTTTCAAGACCCGGATCATTCTGAGGTTGAAGAAAGACAAATGACTTTTGGTCAATCCCTACAAAAACGACTTGTCGTTGTCTCCCATACGGAACGGAAAGAGCAAACAAGAATCATAAGTGCGCGTCTAATGGACAGCAAAGAAAGGGTGATCTATGAGGAAGGATAAAACATCCGATGAACTCCGTCCTGAGTATAAACGGGAAGACCTTGGCATAGGAGTCCGCGGCAAATACTTTGAATCCTATCGCAGTGGCACCAATCTTGTGCTGCTAAGTCCAGACGTGGCAAAGGTGTTCTCCACCGAAGAAGCCGTCAATGAGGCGCTTCGGTCTCTGATTAGTCTGGCGGAGAAATCAACAGGCCGAACAAGTCGTTCCACCGGATCGCTTAAAAAGCGGGCTTCCCGGTAAACTTCGCGTTATATTTTCTATAGTGACCCACGGCCTGACTGCGGGTTGTAAAGGTATTGACATATCTACCCCTCAGAGCAGGGCAACGTATCGAGGTGCTTATCTTGCCGGAGGATTCATCTGATAATCCCGTTAGGGATTTTGAGCTGCTTTTGAAAGAAACGCAGTCATTACCTCAGATCCAGGCAATCAGCGAGGCGGATATCGCTGCTGAAATAGCTGCATACCGAGGCGTTCGATGAAGATAGTAATTGACACGAACGTTGTTGTGTCGGCTGTGTTGAGAGATCGCAATCCGGAAACGGTGATTCTATTTGTTATCGGGAATCCCGAGTTTGAATGGGTTGCTTCCCGTGAAGCGGGACAAGTGCGAATAACGCTTGACATTGCTAACGTTGTTCGTTAGTATTTATCCATGATCTCGACGTTCAAGTGTTCAGACTCTGAAGCTCTGTTCAACGGCAAGCGGGTTGCCCGTTTCGTGAATATCCAAGTCGTGGCTTTGCGCAAGCTGGCAATGCTCAACCGGGCGGAAAAGCTGGAAGACTTGCGTATTCCGCCCAATAACAAGCTGGAGCAATTGAAGCGCGGCCGAGTCGGACAATGGAGTATCCGCATCAACGATCAATGGCGCGTATGCTTCCGCTTCGAGGACGGTCATGCATACGACGTTGAGATCGTTGATTACCATTGAAGGAGAGTGACCATGCCGCGTGAAATACCTTACCCTACCCCCGGTGAAATCTTGCTGGAGGAATTTTTGAAGCCGATGGGTATTACCCAGTACCGGCTTGCCAAGGAAATCGGGGTGCCGCAACGGCGCATCGGAGAGATCGTCGCGGGCAAGCGGGCCGTAACCGTCGACACCGGCTTACGCCTGTCTCGCTTCTTCGGTACCAGCGACGGTTTCTGGATCGGCTTGCAGACCGATTACGATACAGCGCAAGCCAAAGACGCCCTCTCTGATGTGTTGTCGCACATTCATCGTTTCGAGCCTGTTCATGTTTAGCCCCGTGGCATAACCCGTCATTCGGTGGACGCCTGGCGGCTGCCGTGTAAGATTGAAATAATTTTGTTAATCGGGGAAGTCGATAGTCCGCGAGTGCAAAGACAAGGTATGAATGGTCATTGCATAGAGCCCTGAAGATTCCCGTGGGGTGTGGAGTTATACAGGAACTTTAGAATAATTCCTATGTCACGACTAACTGAACAGGAACAACAAGAGATAATCCGTTATATCGAAGCCGACAAGCCACTGCCGGATAAATTTCGCTTTCTGCTGTTTGAGAAAAAACGTGAGGTTGAACTGGTCTGGAAGGGCAAGACAGAAGAGGATAAGGGGCATAAATTGACAAGTAATCGGAGTTAAGATTATCTAGATTTTACAATATACTTAATTAGTTATGACCGTTCCTCACCCCTAACACGGTATGGGGAGGAGGTTGAAAAGATGTCTACTCGACAGAGCACGATTGGTTCTGTTTTTATAAGTCATTCTTCACATGAACCAGATTTCTCTGTCGCTAAATCATTAGCAGAAGCCCTAGAAAGCCTTGGGATTAATGTTTGGTGGGATAAAGAAGGCCTTGAGGGCGGCGATTATTTCGCAGTTGAAATTTTAGAAGCCATAATTCGTCAACACTTTTTCCTTTTCATCATTTCTAAAAAATCAATAGAGTCAAAATGGTGTTTAAGGGAGTTGATTAGAGCAACTGAACTTGAAAAGAATATAAAACCACTCCTTCTTGAATATGTATCAACTGAAAAATCTCCGCTTGAGCTTGCTGGCCTTCAGTACGTAGACATCAGCTCAGGAGTTCAGAATTCATTACCATTAATCCTCAGGGCGCTCGGTATTGGGGAGACATCTGTTACAAATGTACTTGATGATCCATTTGCTCGTGATGGACAACTCATAGAGATAATTGCGGAGCAGCTACGATACGCTAAAACATTTACGGACACGCTCAATCTTGTATACATGCTTAGGAATGTTGGAATGAAATGCTCTGAAACGGATCGGGCCAAAGAAATTTTTGAAAACATGGCATCTCTGTCTCTATTCAGCATGCAAGGTGGAATTCGACGTATTGATTATGAAAAGGTAAGGACCTATCTATTTTATGAATGGTCAAAGTGAAATATGCTGCTGAACATCTCGCTTTACATGAATGCGCTGAAAAACTGACTGGGCACTTGTCAGCTCGGGCTAGTTCTCAATAACCCTGTTTAAGATTGCGAATCCGAATGAAATGCATTTATTGTGTTGAGGATAAACCCCTCACTTCATTTATTAAGACAGAACACGTTATGCCTCAATCCTTTGGCTTGTTTACAAACAATTTCACCTTAAAAATAGTATGTGATGATTGCAATAAGTACTTTGGAGACAACCTTGAGATCACTATGGCTAGAGATACGCTTGAAGGAGCATATAGGTTTAAATTCGAGTTGAAAAGCCCAAACGAATTCAAATCCCTAGGAAAAAAGAGCAGGATAATAATCAAAATCGCAGAGGGTGAATGTAGAGGAGCTTACGCTTATAGGGAATATTCGCAAGATCAAAACGAAATCGTGGTAAAACCTGTACCACAAATCGGTTTCTTGAAAAAACAACCTTCTGAGTATGAATACTATCTATTGGATCAGATCCCTAAGAAAGATTATCTTGACAAAAATGAATTTGATTTGAAAAACCCTAGGGCCATTAGAGCTTTTGGCATTGATGTTAATACTGCATGCAAGGTTCTATCTGAAAAAGGAATTAAATTTGAGTATAAAGGCGAGGCAGGTCTACGAGAAAATCAAAGAGAGGATTTGTTTTGTGAAGTAAATGCCTTAATAGATACTACAGTTTTTCGAGCAATCTCAAAAATTGCATTTAACTACCTAGTGTACTGGGAAGGTGCGGATTTTCTTTTACATCAATCCTTTGATCCAGCGCGAAAGTTTATTCGATATGGCGAGAAGGCTGACTACCCCCTTTGTGTCGTTGGTAATAACCCAATTTTAGGCGATGAGCCAGTTGAAGGTAACAGGCGGCTTGGCCATATAATTACCGTAAATTGGGCCTCTGACAAAATCTCTATCGTCTCGCAGGTCTCGATCTTCAATGGAGCAACCTATTGTGTTTCATTAGCTAGGAACTTCTCAGGCAATTTGCAGAATATTAGGCGCGGTCATTTTTTCAACGTAAATAATAAAAAAATACTTGATCTTGAGGCAAGGTCGCTAATTCAGTAGATATGCTTAATCTAACTAATGCATCAAGCCGACTAGCAATCACTCGGCGCAAAAATGTGGTGTAATTCAAAACCTCAGTATCCTCATGGTTGCTGGTTGTTTATGCAGGCATTGTATTTTCCATCACGTCCCTCGGCCTGAAACCGGGTAGAACACCACGAAGAAGATAATTTTCATGCCACGACTGACCGAACAGGAACAACAAGAGATAATCCGTTATATCGAAGCCGACAAGCCCCTGCCGGATAAGTACCGCTTTCTGCTGTTCGAGGACAAGCGCGAGGTGGAACTGGTCTGGAACGGCAAGAGCGTGGAGGTCTGTGCGGAGGCATGCAAGGTGAATCGCCCATGAACCAGATAGTCATCGAGAACCCGGTCATCAATTCCCCCTTCCTAGAGCCGACTAGCCATTTCCGCTTTACCGATGAGGGCATCACCAACGAAATCGAAAGCGGCCGCCGGATAAGTTCCTACTTTGTCCCCATTGCTCAGCCCCGTAAGAAAGGGTCCAAGCAGTTGTCGTTCGATACCGAATGGACGCGAGACAGGATCGAAGAGAACAAACTTGTCAACCAGATCCGTGCACGAGTAAAACTCTGGCGGAAAGGCGGTTATCTTGGAGTAACACCGACAACAAGTCGGCTGCTCGCTTACTGGATCGCTCCAGACCGAGAAAAGAAGCTTTTCTTCTGCCAGATTGAAGCCCTCGAAACCGCCATCTATATCACCGAGGTAGCAAAAAAGTACAATGACGGCTGGATCGAAAACGCACTCCGTGCGGCGAACGATACATCGAACCCAGGTCTGCCCCGCATGGCCTTCAAAATGGCAACCGGCTCCGGCAAGACCGTCGTTATGGCAATGGTCATTGCCTGGCACACACTGAACAAGCTCGCCAATCCGAAGGACGCGCGCTTTTCCGACACTTTTCTCATCATTACGCCCGGTATCACCATTCGCGACCGTCTGCGAGTTCTGCTCCCCAACGATCCACAGAACTACTACCGCCAACGCGACATCCTCCCGACCCAATCGTCAGAGCAGCTTAGTCAGGCGAAGATTCTAATTACGAATTTTCATGCATTCCTGCTGCGTGAGAAGGTTGCCGCAGGAAAGATTACCAAGGCTATACTGGCTGAGGGGAAAACGAGCGCCTTCACCGAAACTTCCGACCAGATGGTCCGGCGTGTTTGCCGTGAATTAGGCAACAAGAAGAACATCATGGTTCTGAATGACGAGGCACATCATTGCTACCGCCGCAAACCGGATGTGGAGGATGAAAAGCTCACTGGCGACGATCGCATCGAAGCCAGGAAGCGAGAGGAAGAAGCCCGTGTCTGGATTTCCGGCATTGAAGCAGTGAAGGCAAAAATCGGCGTGAAGGCCATCTACGACCTTTCTGCAACGCCCTTCTTCCTGCGCGGCTCTGGATATCCCGAGGGCACGCTTTTTCCCTGGGTTGTCTCCGATTTCTCTCTCATCGACTCCATCGAAGCTGGCATCGTGAAGGTCCCCCGTGTGCCCGTGTCCGACGATTCAATGACTGGCGAACAACCCACCTACCGTGACCTCTGGCTGCGCATCCGAGAGCACCTTCCCAGGAAGCGCCGCAAGACTGAGGACGTCGGTGGCGAGCCAAAACTCCCCTTAGAACTTCAGGGTGCGTTGCACAGCCTATACAGCAACTACGAAAAATACTACGACATTTGGGTAAAAAATGATGATGCCCGTGCCAAAGGTATCACCCCGCCCGTCTTCATCGTCGTCTGCAACAATACGAATGTTTCAAAGGTGGTCTTCGATTACATTGCCGGATGGGAGAAGGAGATAGGCGATAAATCCTTTGTTCAGGCCGGACAGCTTCCTATCTTCCGCAATGACGACACCAAAGGCGGCTGGCTTCGCCGTCCAAACACCATCCTTGTTGACAGTAAGCAACTTGAATCAGGCGAGGCCATGAGTGCCGACTTCAAGAAGATCGCCAATCGCGAAATCGAAGAGTTCAAGGCCGACTATAGTCTTCGCTTCCCCGGCCGTGACGCTGGAAACCTCACCGATGAAGACCTGCTTCGTGAAGTGATGAACACCGTCGGTAAGGCAGGAAAGCTCGGAGAGCACGTCAAATGCGTGGTCAGCGTTTCCATGCTTACCGAGGGCTGGGATGCCAACACCGTCACTCACGTGCTGGGCGTCCGCGCCTTTGGCACGCAGCTTCTGTGCGAGCAAGTCGTCGGCCGTGGGTTGCGGCGGATGAGCTACGCTGCTAATGAACACGGCATGTTCGAGCCGGAGTATGCTGAAGTGTATGGTGTGCCCTTCTCGTTTATCCCATGCAGTGGTTCAACCAAGGAACCCAAACCCGGCCCCCTGCCGACCAGGGTCCGCGCTCTCGAAAGCCGCATTGCCTGCGAGATCACCTTTCCGCGTCTGCTTGGCTACCGTTATGACATAGCCGGTGAACGCCTGTCCGCTACCTTTACAGAAGACTCCAAATTCTCCCTCTCAACTGCGGACATTCCCACTACCGTCGAGAACGCCCCTATCGTCGGCGAATCGAGTATACACACTCTAGACGACCTCAAACGCCACCGGCCCAATGAAGTTGCCTTCCTGCTTGCCAAGCTGACCCTCGAACAATACTTTCGGGACGATGATGGAAACGACAAACCCTGGCTCTTCCCGCAGTTGCTTGCCATTGCCAAACGCTGGCTGGCCGAGTGCGTGACGCTCAAAGACCACACCTTCCCGCAACTGCTGTTGCTCATCGAGTTTGCCCATGACGCTGCCGACCGCATCTACAATGCCATTGTCACCGCCACCGACGGTACGGCAGCCTTGAAGCCGATCCTCCGCCCCTACGACACAATTGGCTCCACACGCTACGTTGATTTTGACACGACACGCCCTGTTTACGCCACACGTGACGATAAATGTCACATCTCCCACGTCGTTGCCGATACCGATTCCTGGGAGCAGAAGCTAGCCAAGGCGCTGGAGGACATGAAAGAGGTCGTCCGCTACGTCAAGAACCACAACCTCAGCTTCACCATCCCTTATATCTTGAACGGCGAGGAGAAGAACTACCTCCCCGACTTCATCGCCTGCATTGACGACGGAAACGGCGCCGATGACCTGCTGAATCTCCTCATCGAGGTCACTGGCGAGAAAAAGAAAGACAAGTCGGCCAAAGTTGCCACTGCACGCACCCTATGGGTTCCGGCAGTCAACAACCACGGCGGTTATGGCCGCTGGGAATTCATCGAAATCGCTGACCCCTGGAATACGGAAAACCTGATCCGGGCGCAGTTACGTAAGAACAAAACAACGATGGAGAACAAGTGATATGGCCAGAAAACGAACCACGAAAAACAACGGCCCTACGCCCGTCGAGTCTCTTCGCCACAAGGACAAGCGCAAGAATATCCCTACCGAAGAACTGCGCGACTTTGTTTCCGAGGATGAGCACGCACCCAAGACCATGCTCTACCCCCGCGATCCGTCCCTCGACCCGCAATTAGTCTGGAAGGGTAAGGATGAACAGGATCAGACTGACCTCGCCGTCCCCGTTGTGCCGATTTACATTCAGGAGAAGATTCACCCACGGGCGTTAATTGACGCATTGCCTCGCATCGAGCAACCCTGCGAGAACCAGCTTAACCTGTTTGCTGACTTCAATGGCCTGCCCGACGAATTTGACCAGCGGGTAGACTTTTATCAGCACGACGGCCACTGGTCGAACCGAATGATTCTGGGCGATTCACTGCTGGTGATGACCAGCCTGGCCGAGAAGGAGGGGCTCAAGGGCAAGGTTCAGACCACCTATTTCGACCCGCCCTACGGCATCAAGTTTAGTTCCAACTGGCAGGTCAGTACCCGCAAGCGCGAGGTGAAGGACGGCAAGGCCGAGGACGCCACCCGCCAGCCCGAACAGGTACGTGCATTCCGCGACACCTGGAAGCTCGGCATCCATTCCTATCTGTCATATTTGCGCGACCGTATCGTCGTTGCCCGTGAACTACTCACCGAAACCGGCAGCGTCTTCGTGCAGATTGGCGATGAGAACGTCCATCTGGTGCGGTGCGTGATGGATGAGGTGTTCGGGAGTGAGAACTTCATCAGCCAAATTGCCTTCACAAAAACTCGCTCGCTCGTAGCGTCTGAATTTCTAACGACAACAGCGGATTTTTTGCTTTGGTATGGGAAAACGCGGGAACTGACAAAGATTCGAAAACCTCTTAAGCATGGAGAAAACATCGATCTGATTTCTCACTACCAAGACGATAAAGGCAAGGTTTTTACACGAACCGAAGGAGAAAAAATTCTTTCTTCAGATCCTACCGCGAAGCTGAAACCGTTCATGTCGGACAACCTTATTCGTAACGCGAATCCAGAAATTGAAGTCATTGTTAACGGTAAGAAATACGTCGGCAGATACAGGACGACACAGCAGGGAATGAGGCAGTTAGCATTGGCGGGACGACTTTTAGAAACGCAAAACCAGCTACGCTACAAATTTTTTCTTAGTGATTATCCAGTTTCGACATATAGCAACGTGTGGGACGACGTGATTGGAGCAAGCGACATCATCTACGTCGTTCAAACAAACACCAAAGTCATCGAACGCTGCCTTCTTATGACCACCGACCCCGGTGATCTGGTTTTAGACCCCACCTGTGGCAGCGGCACCACCGCCTACGTGGCCGAACAGTGGGGTCGCCGCTGGATCACTTGCGACACTAGCCGCGTTGCCTTGGCCTTGGCCCGCACCCGGCTCATGGCCGCCAAATATCCCTATTACCTGCTGGCCGACTCACCTGAAGGCATAAAGAAGGAAGCTGAACTAACAGGCAAATTTGCTCCACCGCAAAGAACCGATAACGACATCCGCAAGGGCTTCGTCTACAAGCGCGTGCCGCACGTTACGCTTAAATCCATCGCCAACAACCCGGACATCAAAGAGGGAATGACCCGTAAGCAGATCGACGACGCCATAGCCCGCCACGCCGACACCGAAACGCTCTACGACCAACCCTATCAAGACAAGAAAACCGTCCGCGTCAGCGGCCCCTTAACGGTCGAAAGCCTCTCCCCGCACCGGGTGCTTGCCACTGCCGACGATGATATGGACGGCGTAGTCACCCGGCAAGAGGCGCAGCGGGAGCAGGACTTCGCCACGATGATCCTCGATAACCTGCGCAAGGCGGGTGTACAGAACACCAGGAAAGGCGAACGAATCAAATTTGACACGATTGACCCCTTCGCCGGGCGCTGGCTCCATGCCGCCGGTGAATACACCGACGCCGAGGGTAAGTCGAAGCGCGTCGCTGTCTCGATCGGCCCGGAACAGGGAACGGTCGGCCCGCAGCAGGTGAAGGAGGCTGCCAAGGAAGCGGTACAGGGCGTCGGCTACGATCTCCTGCTCGTCTCCGGATTTGCCTTTGACCCCCATGTCGCGGAAGAGGCCAAGCGTTACGGCAAATTGATGGTGCTGCCCACGAAGATGAACCCCGACCTGGCCATGGGGGACGACCTCTTGAAGAAAACCGGGGCGGGCAACCTGTTCATGGTCTTTGGCGAACCGGACGTGGAGATCAGTGAGCAGAAGGACGGCACACTCATTGTGGAAATCAAAGGTGTGGACGTGTACGACCCAACCACCGGCGAGATTCGCAGTGACTCCACCAACGACATTGCCTGCTGGTTCATTGATACTGATTACAACGGCGAGAGCTTCTTTGTCCGCCACGCCTACTTCACCGGCGCAGATGAGCCTTACGACAAACTCAAGCGGGCACTGAAGGCGGATATCGACGAGGCGGCCTGGTCGAGCATATACAGCACCACCAGCCGGCCGTTCGCGAGACCGCAGACTGGCAAGATCGCCGTGAAGGTGATCAACCACTACGGCGACGAAGTTCTCAAGGTGTTCGAGGTGTAGCCGCACATTGTAGGGGCGCATGGCCATGCCCCCGCCAAAGTAGCGGTTGAGCTGACTGACTTTTCGGTCTTTTATTCGCAAGATTCGATTGCCAACGCGGAGGCAACCCTCAAGGATAAGTCCAGCAATATCGTAGTCGAAAAGGGGCAGATCGTAAAGGTTATCAAAGACAAAAACGGCATCGTCAGCCGTGAAGTGTTGACGAAGAACTGGACGGACTGGATTGATTACTGGGCAGTAGATTTCAACTTTGAGAGCAAGCACGAAATCATCCGCATACCGCGTGACAAGACTAAACAAGTCGAGATGCTAGGGATGGAGCAGCCCGAACAGTTATATCTGCCGGAATATGAGGAAGTATGGACTGGAGATTACATCTTTGAGAACGAGTGGCAGTCCTTCCGCACCAAAAAAGAGCGCACGCTGGAACTAACCAGCGTCTTCCACGAATGTCCGCCGGGGCGGCGCAAACTGGCGGTCAAGGTAGTGGATATCTTCGGCACCGACACGATGACGATTGTAGAGGTATCAGTATAAAGCACTATGACAACGGTTGAAGAATTTAACAAATGGCTGAAAAGGGTAGAAGACAAAACTCTGGAGTTTAAGACGGCTAAAAATAGTTTCTCCAAGGATAAAGACCTGCCGGATTATTGCGCCGCTCTGGCCAATGAGGGCGGTGGAAAGTTAATTCTTGGCGTGAATGATCAACGAGAGGTTGTTGGCACGAAGGCTTTTCGGAGTACACATAATGAGCTGTCCAATGAATTGCTTAATAAGATCAAGATACGGGTAGATGTTGAGGAGTTGATACATCTCGATGGGCGTGTTCTTATATTCCATATACCTTCCCGTCTCGTAGGTCAGGTAATCCGGTCAACAGGTAACTATCATTATCCGATGCGAGCAGGGGAGTCCATGGTTGAAATGGACCAGATGACATTAAAAAGGATCCTCAATGAATCCGAGCCAGATTTTTCTGCCCAAATCGTGGAAGGGCTGAGATTGAACGACCTCGATGAAGAAGCGATAGCAAACTTCAAAAGACGCTGGGCTGAGAAGGCAAGACGTGAGGATTATCTATCTTTTTCAAGTGAGAAAACACTGCATTCCATAGGCTTGCTAACGGATAATAGCCTGAATTACACAAGCCTGATCCTTTTCGGTAAGAAAGAGAAGCTTAATGAGCTGCTGCCTGGGTGCGAGATAATATTTGAATGGAGGCAGGATGCAAGAAAAACAACCCATGATTTCCGAAAGAACTGGCGTAAACCCTTTTTTAGTATTTGTGATGAAATATGGGATACCATCAATGCCCGGAATATCCGAATCCCATTTCAAGAAGGGTTTTTCCAGCGAGAAATCTATGCCTTTAGCGAAAAACCTGTCCGTGAAGCGATTCTAAATGCAGTAGCTCACAGAGACTACACAATCAAAAACCAATCTGTTTTCATTAAGGCATCACCGGAATCGTTCATCATTGAGAGCCCTGGTGGCTTTCCTCCAGGCATCACGATTGAAAATATTCTATACAAAAAGTATTGGCGAAACCGATCTATTGCCGAAACATTTGAAAAAGCCGGCCTGGTTGAACGTTCAGGACAGGGGATGGATGACATATTTGAATACACCATCAAGGAAGGCAAAGGGCTGCCAGACCTTTCTGAAAGTGATGATTTTTCTGTCTGTCTTAAAATTCCAGCTCAGGTAAAAGACGAAAGTTTCATTTTCTTTCTTGAAAAAATCATCAACGAAAAACAGGCTACCCTATCTTTTGATGAGATATACGAATTGGAGAAGATTCGAGAAAATCAGCCTGTAGCCCAGATAGAAAATAGGAACAAATTTTTAGAGATTGGCGTTATTGAGCAGGTCGGCAAAACCAAAGGAGCAAAGTATATTCTTTCTCATAAGTATTATGCTCATGAAGGAAAGGTAGGTATCCATACCAGGTTAACAGGCATTTCACGGGAAAAAGATAAAGAGCTGATTCTCAAACATTTGAAGAAGAATAAAGGCTATCGACATGATTTGCAAAACGTCTTTCTGGAGTTAAATCCACAAGATATTTCAAACATCTTGCAAGAGTTGAAACGGGAAGGGAAAATAAAGTTTATAGGGACAACAAGAAATGGATATTGGGTACTTAGAAATTAAATATATAATTAAATTTAGAACTGCATCCATAAATTAAAAATACTTAATAATCATATGTTTACGCTATTTTAAATTAGATATAAATT
>Ga0100377_1003128_pt1 | contig 13548 bp, 9 predicted proteins | sample CryGeymeta201501_FD_83664 | JGI IMG/M metagenome (GOLD analysis project Ga0100377, IMG submission 83664) | Groundwater microbial communities from Crystal Geyser aquifers in Utah, USA - Crystal Geyser metaG 2015-01 | ecosystem: Environmental > Aquatic > Deep subsurface > Groundwater | place: USA... | reverse complement strand
TGGGGTCCAGGGGGCGCTGCCCCCTGGACCCCACTTTTTCCGCCTGCCAGATAGACCACTTATCTCTAGACGAGCCCCAAGCAAGAAGGCGACCTCCGTCACCACGGGGTCGCCTCTTCATCAACCAAGGCTGTCACCCCGGCTCACGGATCGTAGCAGCACCGGAACCCGATGTGCGGGCCAGACTGCCCCTGCCCGTTCTCGCCGAAGGTGCACGTGGCGTTGACGGCCGCATCCAGGTAGGAGCCGCCGAACAGGCGCGCCGTGTTGTTCTGGATGGCGAACTCGGCGACGTTGCCGCTCAGGTCGAAGATCTCCGTCTCGGTCCGCGTCGCGAAGCACGTCGCGAAGTCGGCGTCGCCATCGGCGGGCGTCGGACCGGTGGGCGCAGCCGAGGCCCGGCCGGCGTCCACGGTGTTGCAGGTCTGGCCGTCGTAGGTGGAGCCGTAGGGGTAGGTGTCCTGGTTGACGCCGCCGCAGGTGAACGTCAACTCGGTCTGCTTGCACAGGCGCTTGCGCACCCACGTCGTGCCGACCGGGCCGCGGCAGGCCTCGAGGGCCTCGTCGATGGTGACCCCCGTCCAGGGCAGCACGCCGGGCTGGCTGACCGCGCGGGAGCCGTCGGCGCCGGCGCTGCTCGCCGTGGCGTCGGCCCGGCTGGCCTCGTAGCGGTCGATGCACCAGCTGTCGCTGCCAGGCGGCAGCGACGGGTCGCGCACCAGCACCATGCCGAACGGGCAGCCGTCCGGGCAGACCGACGCCGAGATCGAGCTGTTGGCGGCGTTGTCCACGATGCCGTCGCAGTTGTTGTCGAGACCGTCGCAGGTCTCGGCCTCCGGCTCCTGCACCGGATCCATGCTCACCGCGTCCACACACTCGCCGGGCATGCCGCCTTCGCACAGACGGATGCCCTGGCTGCAGATGCCAAGGTCCGTCGAGCAGCTCTTGGGCGCGTTCGGGTCGCAGGTCTGGCACTCGCCGTCGGTGGCGCCGTTGCAGTTGTTGTCCAGACCGTCGCAGATCTCGTCCTGCTCAGAGGAGGAGGAGTAGTCGGGGCCGTAGGCGCCGGAGATGGCGCACGCCACCACCTTGCCGCTGACCGCGTTGGTGATGTCGTCGCGGGTGGTCGTGCACACCGTCGTCGCGCCGGCGCAGACGCCCTCGGTCAACACGCAGTCAAACCGACACTCGCCGTCGATGCAGCTCATGCCGTTGCGCGCCTCGGGCTGGCTCGACGGACAGTCCTCGTCCACCTCGCACACCACCACCTCGTCGATCATGCCGAGAGGGCAGTTGTCGCGGTCGTCCATGCAGTCGCAGTCATTGTCGATGCCGTCGCACAGCTCCACCGCCTCGGGGTTGACCGCGGCGTTGTTGTCGTCGCAGTCGGGACCCTTGCAGTCCACGCCAGCCCCGTACCCGTCCTCATCGTTGTCGGTACAGTCGAGCACCGGGTTGTTGCTCGCCGAACGGCGGCCGCAAAGCCCCTCGTCCTGACCGTCCTTCTTGATGCACGTCAACGGGGCAATGCAGTCCCCGTTGCCCGCGCATGAAAAGGCGTTCACCTCGTTCGCGTCGAAGGACACGATGCAGCTCTGCGCCCCAAGCCCGACCAGGACCAGGCCGCCAAGCGTCAGCAGCGTCCGGGTCGTCCACGTGAAGGTTCGTTCCACTCTATTCTCCATCGTCGTATTCGGGTTAGACCAGCCTGACCACCCGTCTACCTCGCAGCGCAGAAAGCTCCATGAGCGACAGCTCGCGCAGCGGCCTGCGTCGCGAGGTAGACGGGTGCTCACGGCACTCTAGACGTCTCAGAGGCGTGTCGGCTGCACCGTGTCTACCAGGCGACTTCGGCCGAAACACCGGCACCGTCCGGCCCGATCAGGGGCGAGAGGTGAAAGCCATCCGACAGCTCCTCTTCGGTCGCGATGTCGGAGCCGGGCTTGATCAGGAACAGGAGGGCGCTCGTGGCCCCCGCCGCGATGCTCAGGCCGTAAAACACGTTGGCCAGCAGCGCGCTGCTCTCGGCGTCGTCCAGGCGCGCCTGCGCCTCCTTCTGCGTCAGGATGTACGGGCGAGGCGCGTCCGGCTTGCGCGCGCCGTTGGTCAGCTCGTCCTCGATGCTGGAGGCGTCAAGGCCGAAATAGACGCCCGCGCCCACGAAGACCACGCCAAGCCCGAGCGTGCCCCAGGCCACGCCCTTCTGCACCGGACCGACCTCGCGATCCGGCTCAGCCCCCTTCTTCTTGGCCCCCTTGCGGATGTTGAACAGGCGCGGGAAGCTGTCCGCGATGGCCTTCTCCACATCGCTCGCGCCGCCGTCCACGCTCCGCGTCACGTACTCCTTCACCGTCGAGCCCTTGACGTCGATCAGGTCGAGGTTGATGCCGTAGCTCCCCTTCGTCCCCGTCAAGCGGCCGATCAAGAGGTACTCCACGCCCAGCTCCTCGCCGATGCGAGACAGGCAGATGGGGTCGTACGCGCACTCGAGGCCGTCCTGGGCGCCGAGCACGGCGAACTTGTCCACCAACCCGTTGTTCGGACGGCTCGTGTACTCCTCGAGGCGGTCAAGGTTCACCATCAACACATCGGTGAACTGCGCCGCCAGGGACGGGTCCGTCTCGCCATCGCCGACGATCACGATGCCGGTCACCGGAGGGCCCTCGCCCTTCTTCGTCGGCCCCTTCGCCGTCTCGTCGACCGAGAAGTTGAACTCGTCGTCGCCGCCCTCCCCACCCGCGTTGGCGTCGCCGCCTCCGTCGGTCTCGTCCATCGAGAAGTTCATGTCGTCATCGTCCTGCGCCGACGCCGACAGCGACGGCAACATCAGACCGAGAGCGAACAGGAGGGCCATGAGCAGGCGCGAACGGAGCTTCGTACGCATCGGATGTCCTTCAAGCTTTCGTGTGAACCAGGCCCTCGCCTCGCGAACGGGCCTCGCGGAGAACAGGAGCACTATAGCAGTCCCCCCTTCATGTCACAATTTCCTTCTCCCGCCCCGACGGCCGATCCACCCTGCACCGTCCGCGCGCGTCATTCGTTCGGGTTGCGCGCCAACACCAGGTCGAGCGCGACGTCCGCCGTACCGCGACGCACGATCAGCCGCGCCTTGTGCCCCTCCCCCGCCAGACCGCTCTTCCAGCGCAGCGCTGCGACGTCGTCCAGCGGCTCGCCGTCGAAGCTGTGGATGATGTCGTCCACCTTGAGCCCCGCCGTGGCCGCCGGCCCGCCAGGGATGACCTTGCGCACCACCGCCCCCCGCGGCCGGTCCAACCCCGCCGAGCTCGCCGCCTTGTCACTCACCGCCCCGACGTAGATGCCGAGCCAGCTCCGAGACACCTTTCCGTCGGCCTTGAGCTGCGGCATGATCTCCTTGGCCATGTTGATCGGGATGGCAAAGCCGATCCCCTGACCTTCTTTGCTGATGGCGGCCGCGATCCCCACCACACGCCCCTCCATATCGATCAAGGGACCACCGGAGTTGCCCGGGTTGATGCTCGCGTCGGTCTGGATGAAGTCCACGTAGGTGACCTCGCCCCCGATCGGCACATCGCTGCGCCCCTTGGCGCTCACGATGCCCGCGGTGACCGAACTCGACAGCCCCATCGGGTTGCCGATGGCCAGCACCCACTCCCCCACCTCGACCGCGTCCGAGTCGCCCAACGGCAGCGGGCGCAGCACCGGCGGATCGAGGATGCGGATCAGCGCCAGGTCCGTCTTCGGATCCGTCCCGACCACCTCGGCGCCGTACTCCCGCTCGTCCGACATCCGGACCCGGATGAGCTGCGCCCCCCGGATGACGTGGTGGTTCGTCAGCACGAGCCCGTCGCTGTCCACGACGAACCCCGTGCCGAGCGACTGCGCCGCACCAGGCCGCGCCCCGTAGATGCCATCGAGTGGATGATCAGGCACCGCCACCGTCGTGCTGATGTTCACCACGCCGCCCTGCGACGCCTTGACCAGCGCCGAAAACGACAACGGACGGCCATCGGCCATGCGCGCGATCGGTGCAGGTGCCCGCGGAACGACAGGCGCTGGCGTCGCGACGGCCGGGGCCTCCAGACCGTCGGGCGCCACGGCCGAACGCTCCCGACAGCCCGACGCACACGCCAACGCGCAAAGCGACAGGACCTGGAGATGACGCGTGAGCGTGGTCATGAGGCGATGATGGGGAGCCGGCTCAGCCGCACCGCTGCCGAGCGTTGACGAAGGCCATCCGACAATCGAACAACAGCTTGCTCAGCAGCTGTTCTTCCTCGACCGTCAGGTTGCCCTTCGTCTTGGCCTCGAGCATGGCGAGCACGTCGATCATGTGCCGCGCCGAGGCGAGATCGGCCTTCTGGCACTTCCCGGTCTCGGGATCGGCGGTGGCGCCGAGGCTGATCAGCGCCGAGGTCGCGTAGCTGACCACCAACCCCGAAAAATCCAGGGGTGGCAGGCCGTCGTCAGGGGTCTGAGGGCCGTCGCTCATCGTCTGCTCCATGGCTCACGCGGACTGTCCGCGCGTGCGGGTGATGCCGGAAATCCACGCAGCCCAGGCCCCACGGACGAGCCGTCCGCACCCGAACCAGGGACCGTGCATCTCAGTCGTCGTCGTCGTCGTCGTCGTCGTCGTCGTCGTCGTTGACCGCGTCACGGCTCGACTCGAGGCGTGCGTCGAAGCTCGTGGCGTTGGCGGCGGCATCGGCGAGCTTCTGGAGGTGGGCATCGGCCTCTTCCTGCGTGACCAGCCCCTGGCGAATGCGACGCTCGAGGAGTCTCTTGTCGAAGCGATCTTTCATCGGTCAAAAACCTCGTGTGATCCGTGGTATAGCGCGCGACCGTGTCGCCTTCGGGCCCAGCGTCGCTGGACGAGGGGGGCGGTCGCGCGTGTGAGGTGTGGAGCTGCCCGCCCGCCGGCCCGACCGGCCAGCGCGGCGACGTTGCGGCACAAGTTGTATCCACCGCCGCGATCCGGTCAAGCCCCATTCGCGGCGGCTGCGGGCGCCGACGCGCTCAGCGCACGTCCGTGTTGCCGCGGAAGACCCCGCTCTGGCCGGGGTCGTGCCGACGCATCGGCCACGGCATCCGGGTGTTGACCCAGGTGCCGACGGCGAAGGCATAGAGCAGGACCCGCGCCTGCACGAAGTTGTCGCCGCGTTCGAGCTGCAAGGTCAAGAGCTCGAGCCGGGAATTGGCCGGCCGGAAGTTGCCGACGGCGATCGGCAGCTCGTAGTGATCGCCGTCCACCGCCGCGATCCCCTCCGGCAACCCCAACGCCAACTCCTCCCCGTCGCCGTCCCACGCCACCAGCCCATAACCCTCGCCGGACCGCATCACCGACACATCGCCGATCCTGCCGAACAGGAAGTCGAACCGCCCGTCGTCGTTCAGGTCGGCCACGAGCGGCCCGGTCAAGTAGCCCGCGACGTCCTTGCCCCCGCCCGGCACCGTGCCCTCCGTCAGCTCCTCGCCATCCCAGCGGAAGCTGCGCACGGCCGTCCACGCCGCCTTCGGCGTCGCGCCGCCAAGGCCCGCACAGTCCGGCGCCGCCCTGAGCACGACGGCGAAGTCCACGAACGCGTCGTTCGGGTTCAGATCCATCACCGCCACGCCGTCCTCCTCGGACGCGCACACGGTCAACGCCGTCCCCGCCAGGGCCTCCAGCGCGTCCATCGCGCCGCCCAACGGAAGCTCCGCCAGCGCGACCGGCACCCCGTCCGCGTCAGGACCGAACAGCCCGAACGCCGGCGCGCCGTCGGCGTCCACCGCCAACCGCCCGATCAGGTTGATGTTCCGCTGCGCCAGCGCCACCCCCACCACCGGCGCGACCGTCCGGCCGCCGAACAGGGCGTCGTCCACGGTCACCGTCGGCACGTCCGGGTCCATCGGCACCCGCGGCGCCAGGCTCAGCAGCGCCTCGCCGCCGCCCTGCGCGCACAGCGCATAGATCGGGTCGCCATCGCCGCGACCGAGCGCCATGCCGCCCCCGACCCGCGGCGCGTCCCCACACACACCCGCCAGCGACGGCTGCGACAACCGCTGGACGTCCTCAGCGCCCGCGACCCCCAGCACCACCGCGCCATCGAGCCGCGACACGGCCACGTGCGTCTCGAAGGGCGTCGTGGCCAGCCCCCGCGGCCCGTTCCGGAACACGTTGAGCGAGGGCGACGGCACATAGGCGGGCATAACCCCCGCCCCGAGCAGCGGCAACCCATAGGACAGCTCGGCGTACTGCGCCCGCCCCGGCTCGAAGAACGCGAACGACTGCTCGATCCCCGCGCCCGTGATCCCGTGGTAGACGATCATCGCCGCGCCCTGGCCGCCAAGCCCCACCGCGTCCATCGCCGGCGCCTCATACTGCCCGATCCCGCTCACCCCGCTCGTCACGTCCAGCTGACGCACCCCCTCCGGCAGCGGCCCGAGGTTGAACGCCACCACCGTCGGACGCCGCGACGCCCCCGTCCCCTGCCACTCCACCGCCGTCGCCACCGAACCCGTCTCGATCGGCACCGCGTTGATCGACGATACCGGCTGACGTGCGCTGACCACCAGCGGCGGCAGATCGATCGGCGGGAAGACGCCCGCCAGAGACCCACACCGCTCCAGCGTCAACAGATCGCACGCGTCCGCGTTGTTCGTCCCGTTGTTCGTCGTATTGTTGGTCGCGTTGTTGGTCGCGTTGTTTGTCGCGTTATTGGTCGCGTTATTGGTCGCGTTGTTGGTCGCATTGTTCGTCGCGTTGTTCGTCGCGTTGTTCGTCCCGTTATTGGTCGCGCTGTTGGTCGCGTTGTTCGTCGCGTTGTTCGTCGCGTTGTTCGTCGCGTTATTCGTCCCGTTGTTCGTCGCGTTGTTCGTCGCGCTCGGGGATGGCGTGGTGTCGTCGTCCGAGCAGCCAGCAGCGGCGGTGACGACGGCCAGACCGACGACGATCAAGAGAGTGCGCTTCATGGAGCCTCCGAGGTGGGGCGTCTGGGCGGGTGAGGAAGGTGAGCTGCTCCAGGCCGGCAGCACGGCCGTCTATCGAACATCGCTGTTGCCGCGAAACACGCCAGCCTGGCCCGAGTCGCGGCGACGCATCGGCCAGGGCATCCGGGCGTTGCTGTAGCCGACGCCAAGCTCGTACATGACGAGGCGCGCATCCACGACCGGACCAGCGACGCGCTTGACCTGCAACATCAGGAGCTCGGCCCGGGTGGACGTGCCACGGTAGTTCCCGACACCCACCGGAATCTCATAGAAGTCGTCCGAGACGACGGGCTGACCAATCACCGGAAGATGGCGCCCCACGCCGTCGAAGGGAACCTCCGCGCCGGTAAAGTCGAGCGCGAGCGGCGCGTAGGAGGACCCAGCGTAGCCGCGGGTGACCGCCGCGTCCGCGACGCGGCCGAACAGGAGCTCCAGCTCCCCTTGATCAGCGATGTCCGCGATCAGGGGGCCGGTCAGGTAGCCCTGGAACTCGCCGCCCCCCCCCCACGCGTTGCTCGCCATCCACCCCCCGTTGGCCGCGGCCTCCAACACCACCACCGCCGTGAACGCCCGACGCTGGGTGTCGCCCTCCTGCTCGCAGCCGCCCACCGCGCCGCGCACCAGCGCCACGACGACCGGCCGCGCCAGCGCGCTGTCGAGGTCCGCGACCGCCAGCCCATCGGCCTCCGATGCGCACGGCACCAGCGCGCCCCCGTTGATCTCGCCCTCGAAGGCCACCTTGAGCTGCTCCCACGCAGCCGTCAGCGGCAGGTCGGCCGATGCGGTCCACACCCCATCGGCCGCCGTCGCCGAGGCCAGGTTCGGCGTGCCGTCGACGTCCACCAGACGGACCGCCCGCGGACTCGCACCTGCGATGAAGACGGGCGGCGTCAGCGGCTCGCCGCCGTGTTGCCACGCCACCTGAACGTCGTCGCTGACCGGATCCCCACCCTCGAGCGCCTCCAGCAGCGAGGCCCCCTGACCAGCACACCAGGCCAGTCCCGGCACCGCGTCGCTCGCAAGCGCCACCACTGGCCCCGCCTGGTCCGCCGAGCACATCGCGTTGACCGCCGACAACGACGTCACGGTGTTGAGTCGGAGGGTGTCGCCTTCGAGCGCCTCGATCGTGAACGCACGATAGGTGTCACCCGAGCGTGCGCCGATCCGATGGGCAGGCACATACGACTCCGGCGATATCGTGCTCGAACCCGTGCGGAAGATGGACACCGCCGGCTGCACCACGCGAAGCCCGGTCGGGATCTGTCCGTTGATCAGTGCCTCCGACCAGACCACCTGGACCCGCCCGGCGGCCGCGTTGAAGAGGTCGAACTTGATCTTGAGGCCCTGCTCGCGAACCAGCCGCGTCATCAGCGCGTACGGCGTGGAGTCGAACACGAAGACCTCCATGGACGGCGCCTCGTACCAGCCGGGGGCAGCGATGTCGGTCAACAGCGCGGGCGCGAGAGAGCTGTCACCGCCGTCGCCGATGTTCATCGCGTGCACCACGGGCACGCCGTCGCCTCCCCAGCCCACCACGCTCGCGACCGTGTAGTTCAACCCCTGGACGACGTTCACCGAGGCCTCGAGCTGCGCGTCGCGCACCCGGAACGTCTGGGCGCTGGCCCCCTCCAGCGGCCACACCCCGACCACCGCCCCACAGCCCGCGAAGCTCGTCAGGTCGCACGGCGTCCCGTTGTTCGTCGGATTGTTCGTCCCATTGTTCGTCGGATTGTTCGTCCCGTTGTTCGTCGGGTTGTTCGTCCCATTGTTCGTCGGGTTGTTCGTCCCGTTGTTCGTCCCGTTGTTCGTCCCGTTGTTGGTCGGGTTGTTCGTCCCGTTGTTGCCACCATTGTTGCCGTCACCGCCGACGCAGGTGTCCGCCGGGCAGGTCGCCTTGAACTGGACGTCGGTGTCGCAACCGGCCAGCAGGCCGATCCCGGCAGTGAGGAGGAGGAGGAAAGGCAGCCGTTTGCGCATGTCCATGCTCTCTGTATGACTCCGAGCCAACGGGCGCCGTCCGGCCCCTCGATCGTTCATCCGTGCCCCCGTGGAGCGCGCCGGGCCACGACCCGGGTCGCGGTGGCTCGCCTACCCTATCCGCACCCCGGCCCCGGCGCAAACCTCCCCGCGCACAGTCGTTGTCATCTGCGGGCACGATGGGTGTCAACCCGCGGCCCTCCGAACGTCCCTCCGTGCTGGACCTGCACCCGATCGATCCGCCGGACCGATCGAGAGACGTTGACGGCTCGAGCCCACGGCTTTACAGATGCGCACGCCCTCCATACCCTACCACGGCGTCGACGGACCGTCCCCCCGAGGCCTCGCCATGACCGAACCCCAGGCTCGACCCCGACTCCAGATCGATTGGAAGCGCGCCCTCATCCCCTTGAGCCTCGGCGCCTTCTTCGTGCTCTACTTCTTCTTGCACGTGCCCGCCTGGCTGCTCGGCGTGTTGATGCTCTGGATCCCGCTCTACTACCTCGCCCTGCCCTGGTATGGCCGCCGACGGTGGCAGATCTTCGAGCGCGAGTTCGCCTACCGCTTCCCCCGCGGCGACTTCCAGGGCCTCCTCACCTACTACGAGCAGCAGAGCTTCCTGCGCCGGTTCGGCCCCGAGGCCCCCATGCTCGGCAAGCTCGGCCTGATCTACCTCGGCATGGGACGGTTCCGCGACGCTGAGGTCGTGCTCGAGCGCGCCCTGACCGCCACCCACCCCAGCGGCCGCCAGCGCGTCATGCTCAACCTCGCCCACGTCAAGTTCAAGCTCGGCAAGATCGACGAGTCCGCCCAGTTCTACCGCCTCGTCATCCGCGTCGCCCCCCACAACTCCACCGCCAGCACCCGCCTCGCCCTGATCGACCTCCAGAAGGGCCGCGCGATCGACCAGGCCCGCAAGACCCTCCTGGACGCCCGCGCGACGGCGAGCGGCGAGGATCGGGAGCTGATCGAGGAGGCGCTGGCGGCAGGGGCGGAGTGAGGGGAGCTCCCGCGCAAGGGCGCTCGCGTGTCGAACGACGGGTCGTGTTCGCGATCGCGGCGACCGCCGAGCCTGTCCCAAGAAAAAACGCCGCCCGCCTTCTGTTCGAAGGCGGGCGGCAAATCGTGCGGGAAATTGTGACGTGTCGCAGGGAAGGAGGAGAGGCAGGAATTTATGGTGGGGCCGTTTGGCGGGAGCCACCCATGGGGTGGCCATACGTATTTTTGCACAGGAAGGTGGCTTGTACCGTCGGCCAACGGACCAGCCAGGTGCTGCGGCAAGGCGTCACTTTCTCCATCACAGGCCGAAAATCTGCAGATGGAAGCTTCATAGGTTCGGTGTGGGTCGGTCACCCGCTCCATCCCCCGAACAAGGAGGACTATAGCCACCGTTACAGCAGATGTAAAGACTTCCGTTCATGCTAGAACATCTTTTTTTGCCTCCCCTGCCCCTCATCCATCCAACCCCGCGGTGACGGGCTCAAGCAGGCGAGCCTGCGAAGGTCCGAGTGAGGGACTGGGGCCGGAATTCCAGGTACAGCGGAATGCCGGAGGGCAGACACCCTCCGCGCAAGGCGGAGGACAGGGCGAAGGCGCGTGCGGAAGAACTTTCTCCACCATCCTGTACGATCCCGAGCCTGGACGCAAGCAGTTGACCGCGAGTTTCTTGCACAGGGTGGTCAACAATCGAGGTCACCGGCGGGCGGCCGGGGCATCGGTCAGGCGGATGGCGGCGTCCATCAGGGCCACGAGCTCCTCCTGCTCGGCGGTCTTGTCGGAGGCCGACCGGGCGATGGCGCGGACCTGGCCGAGCGACCACTCGCGGGCGAACGGGGAGTGGCGCAGGAGCTCGGCGAAGGAGGCCACACCGACGGCGAACCGGAAGCTGGCGTTGGCCTCGGCGAACGAGGGGCGGATGCTCTCACGGCTGAACGCCCAGGTGTTCTCAGCGGCGCGGCTGCCCTCGGGCTCCTTGTGGCGGATGCGCACGGTCGCCGGGCGGGCGGAGCCGCCCTCGCGGAGCTCGAGCTCATACAGCGCCGTGACGTTGTGGCCGGCGCCGATCTCGCCGGCGTCCACGGCGTCGTTGCGGAAGTCCTTGTCGGCGATGTCGCGGTTCTCGTAGCCGATGAGGCGGTAGGCGACGACGGCCGTCGGATCGAACTCGACCTGGATCTTGACGTCCTTGGCGATGACCACGAGCGTGCCCATCAGGTCGTCCTGAAACACCTTCTGGGCCTGGGCGAAGCTGTCGATGTAGTAGTAGTTGCCGTTGCCGTTGTCGGCGAGCTGCTCCATCATGACGTCCTTGTAGTTGCCCATGCCGAACCCGATCGTGCTGAGCGTGACGCCCTCCTGGGTGAAGTGGCGGATCTGCTCGAGGATCTGCTCGTGGCTGGCCGGACCGACGTTGGCGTCGCCGTCCGAGCACACGATCACGCGGTTGATGTGGCCGGGCGCGAGGTTCTTGTAGGCGAGCTTGTAGGCGAGCTCCAGACCGGAGGACATCGCCGTGGAGCCGCTGGCCGAGAGCTGCTCGATCGCGGCGTGCACCTGCGCCTTGTCGCCGAGCCCCGTGGGTGCGAGCACCTCGCGGACGCTGCCGGCGTAGGTGGCCAGCGCCACGGTGTCCCCCTTGCGGAGGTTGTCCACCAGCAGGTGCAGCGACTGCTTGACCAGCCCCATCTTGTCGTCGCTCTGCATCGAGCCCGAGGTGTCGACGAGGAAGGTGAGATGGACGGGGGGGCGCTCGTCGGCGGCGACTGTGCGGCCCTGGACGCCCACCCGCAGGAACACGTGGTCGTCACGGAACGGCGACGGCGCCGCGTCGAAGGTGACCGCGAACGGCATCGTCCGGTCGGTCGGCGGCGCGTAGTGGTAGTCGAAGAAGTTCACGAACTCCTCCACCCGCACCGACGCCGCGGGCGGCAACGCCCCCTCGGTCAGCTTGCGCCGGGCGATGGTGTAGCTGGCCGTGTCCACGTCGATGGCGAACGTCGACAGGGGATCCTTCTCGGGGCTCACGAAGTCGTTGATCCCCCACTCCCCGTACGCCTCGGCCGTCACGGGGTCGGGCTCGGTGGGGAGCTCGGGGGAGGCCTCGCGGCCGACCACCTCAGCCCGGCGGCGCTCACTCTCCTCGGCGCTCTTGCGCTGCTCCTCGGCCGTGCGGATGGACAGCTGACGCTCCTTCTCGGCGCGGGCGGCCTCCACGGCGCTCACCCGGGGCGCCGCCGCGACGGCGGGAGACGGGTCCTGGGTGGCGGGATAGTCTCGCGGGGCGGGGGCGCCGGCGGCCTCCGTGGCCACGTATTCGTCGTCGGTGTCGTAGTCCGGTCGGGACGGCGCGCTGCCGTCGCTGACGCTGCGCACCTCGTGGCTCGAACCGGCGCAGCCCCCCACGAAGGCGCTGACGAGGGCGAAGATGACGAGGTGATGCGCGATGCGGATCTTCATGACGTACTCCATGGCGTCCGAAGCAGAGGACGAACGAGCCCATTCAGGGGCTCCGAGACGGGCTCTGGCCCCTGATGGACGGGTGGTGGCGGCTGAGGGCGGCGCGATGTGCGCGTTCGTCCCCTCAACGCCGCCTCCGGCCCGTCGCTTACACGACGGGCTGCCCTTTTCTCTTCACCCCGTGTATCTTCGGCCCGATCGCCAACGACCTCGATGAGAGCTGTCATGCGCTGCACGCGACCTCCTTCCCGCCCCCGCCTCCTCGCCGCCCTGCTCGCCTCCCTCGTGCTCGCCGCCTGCGCCAGTGAGGCGCCGGGGCTGGCCGAGACCGACGACGCGGGGCTCGACGACGCGGGCAACAACGCCAACAACAACACAGGGGACGACACCGGCGCCAACAACGGCGGCGGCAACAACGGCCCGGCCGACGCCGCCGCGAACAACGGCGGCGACGACATCGGCGCCAACAACGGCGCCCCCGACGCCAGGCCGGACGCCGACGCCCCCGAGGACATCGGCCCCGAGGACGCCACCCCCGACACCACACCCGAGGACGCCACCCCCGACGCCGCGCCCGACGACGTCAACACCTGTCCACCCGGCGAGCCGTGCAACCCGATCCAGATCCCATCCTTCCCCTACGTCGACCGCCGGGACACCTCCAGGGCCACGAGCGACGCCTGGGACCGCTATGCCTGCTCGCCCGACACCAACGAGGGCGGACCGGAGTTTGTGTACGTCTTCGACCTCGCCCAGCGCGGCGTCGTCAACGCCTTCATCGACGAGGTCGACGGCGACGGGATCGACGTCGACGTGCACCTGCTCGGCTCCGTCGATCCCGACGAATGCCTCGAGCGCGGCCACGCGGCCGTGACCGCCCTGCTCGATCCCGGCCAGTACTGGCTCGCCCTGGACACCTGGGTCAACGGCCAGGGCGTCGAGATGGCCGGGCCATACACGCTGACCGTAGAGTTCGCCCCCGTCGCCACCGGCGCGTGCGCCACCATGACGACCGACCTCGAGATGGTCTGGTCGAGCTGCGATCCGTCGATCGACTGCACGGATGCCGGCGGCCGGCGCGTCCTGCACCTGCCGGCCCTCGGGCCCGTCGTCAAGGAGGCCCACCTCGTCACGGTCGACGAGGCCTTCCCGAGCACGTGGCCCACC
>Ga0100377_1003122_pt1 | contig 13563 bp, 11 predicted proteins | sample CryGeymeta201501_FD_83664 | JGI IMG/M metagenome (GOLD analysis project Ga0100377, IMG submission 83664) | Groundwater microbial communities from Crystal Geyser aquifers in Utah, USA - Crystal Geyser metaG 2015-01 | ecosystem: Environmental > Aquatic > Deep subsurface > Groundwater | place: USA... | reverse complement strand
ACATGAGACAGTGGGCGTGGAATAACTATGGAGCAGTGGATGATAAACCCTATGGTGGTGGAGTGGGAATGTTGATAAGAGTTGACGTAATCGCCAAGGCGATTACTGACATAACTAATTTCCAAAAAACAAATCTACAATTTCCAAACAAATCACAAATTATAAATAACAATTTACAAAGAGAAAAAACAAGAATTGTTTTGACGAGTGCACGGGGGAAGAAATTTACTCAACGTGATGCAGAAAGACTGGGAAAGTATGATAATTTAATAATTATTTGTGGTCATTATGAAGGGTTTGATGAAAGAATATCGGAATTGGTGGATGAAGAAATATCGATTGGTGATTATGTATTGACTGGTGGAGAGATACCGGCGATGACTATAATTGATAGTGTGACAAGATTATTGCCTGGAGTATTGGGTAAATATGTATCTTCAAAAGATGAAAGTCACAGTAGTGATGGCTATATTGAATATCCACAATATACTAGACCAGAGGTTTATGATGGTAAAAAAGTACCAGAGGTGTTGTTGTCGGGGGATCCGAAAAAAATACTTGAATTCCAAAATAAAAAGGCTAATTAAATTCCAAATAGATTGCTTCGTCGAAGACTCCTCGCAATGATGTATTTATTTTAAAGCGTGGTTGAGACAACAATCAAAGCAAATAGAGCTAAAAGTAAATATTCCATCATAATTGAAGTAGTGATATCACCACGACGGTAGTGGTGCCAGAGAGACCAGCCCAAGTACAGTCCTGAGGTCAAATAAACTACTTGTCGTTGGGTATGCGCGTCGAAACGATAAAACAACAATAAAAAAGAAACTGAAATTGCCAAAATTAAAGCGACAATATAATTTTGAGGATAGTGTTTTATTTCATTAAATATGTGATGCATTTTAGAAAATAGTTCCCTGATGGGTAAAAATTAAAAGTAATAAAATTATAAGTAAAAATCCAATATGCCCAGCACTGGAACCTGTAAGCCGGGGGGTTTTATTTTTTAGAGTAATATAGGAATCTACAATTAAAAGACAAATGATAAATACAAACATAATCATAGCAAAAATTTTGTTTAGTTGGATTGGACTAGCTATTGGTATGTTCTGGATAAAACTAGACTCAACAGCAATATCATCAGGTGGAACTGATGCTAAAACAACACCGTTGCGAGGAGTACCAAAATGCTGAACTACCAGAGTTGTTTTAACTCCCCCTAAAATTCCATTAACAACCCCAATGCCAATTTCTTGATATTTAGGGTTAATTATATTTTCCCGATGAGTCGGTGAATTCATCCAGGCCTTGAGTAGGCCTTCGGTGTCGTAAAAATCTTTGGCCAAATTTTCTCCAGCCACAGAATACTCATAACCAGCATTATTAAAAAAATCCCAAGGGGATTTGCCCTCGGGTGAAGTGTGGGCCCAATAATTGTTGGTAAACATATCGTCAGCCTTAAGTTGGGCTGATTTAGATAAAGTTGAGTTAAAGGTTAATGGTTTTAAACCTAATTTTACGCGCTCTGTATTGGTCTGGTCTAGGACTTTACTAATCGTAATTTCGGAAGAATAACCCAACACCCCAGGTCGAGCAATGGTAAATGATTTGATAAATGATTGATTTAAAAGATAGATGGCAACAAATAAAGCCAAAAAAGATGGTTGGAGTAAAAGTGCCCGATGATTGTTGTCAGGATAAGGTAAAAAATAATGAGAAAATTTTTTGAACACTAAACTAGTATATGAAATGCTGGTACAAAAGAAAACATATCAAAATTAAAATTAGAAAAATTAATGTATAAATTAAGTACCAAAAATAATTGTTATTGGTGTTTTCTTGACCGAGAATTGAGGGGGTTTCGCTAGTGTTTGGAGTAGTCGTTTCATTTCCTAAAACGCCAGGTTGAAAACCAGAAGGGATAATGGGGTTGGCTAAAACTTGTCCACGGGGTGTGACTGAGACAACACCAGAAAATGGACCTGGGGCGCAGCCATTACCTGTGCGAATTTTAAAATAATAGGGAATGTCCGAAGACAGGCCGTTAACAGTATACGAAGTGGTGTCGGGGCCACCAATATTGGGATTACCGTATTTGTCGGCATTTATATTATCACCAAAAGCAATTAAATAATAAGTAAAATTGCCCACAGGCTTGGTCCAATTTAATGTGACTGAGTTTTGATTTGAAATGGCAGAAAAATTTTGTGGGGAAAAATTTGGAGTTGGATCGTTACATGATGGTGCATCATGAGTAATATTTGTAGTAGGTGGAGTTGATGGCGAATCGTCACAAGTAAAGTTGAAATCGATATCAAAAAGATTGGAAATATTTTGATATTCATTGCCCGCATCTTGACTAAAATTGGCCGTCCAATTAATTATTTTAGACGAATTGCTTGCAATTGACCCTAGCGTATGATTTTGATTGTCAAATAAATTTGACAAAACGCCAGAATACCAAACAGTTGAGTCGCCAACACTACTAACGGTTAGGACTGAGGATAAAATGTCCTCGGTTAATTGATTTTTTAATTTAAAATTTAAATTGCAGTTGGTAGAACGATTATTGATAATGGTGGTAGCTTGAGAAACCGTATAGGACGGGTAAATGTTTTGTTCGGAAAACAGGGGTAAATTTGATGATTTTGTGCAATTTGAATCATCACAAGTGAAAGTAAGGTTATTACCAGCAAAAGCAGGTATTGCAAATAACAAATTACAAAAAACAATTTCCAAACAAATTCCAAATATCAAATTACAAACTTTACTTATTTTTTTCATTTAATTATTTTTTTAAATTTATTTTTTCACCTCGCTGGTGGGGCTTAACTCATTAATTTAGAATAAATGTTTTGGTGGTACCCGAAAATGTAACCACAAAGGATGAGCCGATTCCAGATGCAGGAGTGCACGAACCGCTACTACAGGTACCAAGGAAAAAGTCACGAGAGGCAGTACCATTACTATCAATAGTATGAGGTAAAATGGTACCGGCAATTTGTCGGGGAATTATACCTTCAGTATAAAGAATTTCGTAATTCATATTGGCAAGGGTTGTCCCCAATCCTGAAACGTTAAAAGTAATTTTTGATTGGGATAAACGACTTTGGAGATCAAAAGACATGGGAGCATTTATTCGTGTCCATGGACCTAAACCATCAGATTGTCGTTGCCAAATAGCAATACTTAATGGTTCGAATGTCGTTGAATCGACAATAAATGAATTGTTTAGTAAACCGACTGAAGTAGTACCGACGGTCAATGAAATATCTTGTGAGGTAAAAGAAGGAATGGTGCCACTTAAAATGGTGGTAGTGCCAACGTCAAGTGAATAAGTTGATAAATCAACCGCAGAATCGGTATTATTATATATAGTTACGGTTGATGAAGAGATTTTGTTGAGAACAACGGGGGGCAGGGTAACTATCGAAATTGAGTGTTCAGACTCAATATTAGTGGCCAAATCAATAAAAGAAATATTTATTTGAGTATCACCAATTGAAATATCGGTTGGTGCGGGAGAAGTGTCAATCCCCACCCCCAAATCAGTAGCTAAAAATTCAGCTGGGGTGGTATCTCCTGTTCGCAAATCAAGAGGGGAGACATTTATATCTTTAAGAATAGTTGTTGTTAAATAAGTTGGGTCTGTGTTTGTTAGCTTAAAATAAATGTCGATGGTTTGACCTGCCCATTGCAAAAGTGAACGACTGATTGTTTGCCAGTCAGTTGTACCAGTTCCCCCGAAACTAAATATGGGAAAAATACTGTTAATAGTCGAAACTCCAACGCTTAAATTGTCATATTCTGAGATATCGTCACTAGAATAATTATAAGAAAAGGTGAGGGAGGAAGATAAATTTTGAGGCAATAATAACCTTTGGATTAAATAATCAATTGAATCAGAATCACCAATTCCTAACTGAAATGAATTGTCAGCCAGAGATTGACCGTTGCCAATAATTGTCCAATTGTTTTCTGACAAGAGACTTAGTCCCGAAAAAGAAGTTGACCCCGTGTTGACAACATAATTTGTCGTTGGCGGAGTGATGTCATAAATTGTGGCATTGGTGGGATTAATATCTGGGTCTTCAATATTTCCAGCCATATCAGTAGCGCGAGTGAAAAAATAATATGTCCCTTGACCCTTGGGAAAATTAAAATCAAAATTAGGGGAACAATTTTCAACAATTCCATCGTTAAAGTAATAACACAAATCGACATGATCAATGTCTGAATCGTCTGAAGTATAGGTAATAGTTAAAGGGCTGGTATTAGTGTTTGGTGGAATACTATCGAGAATTGTTACTGGTGGGGCAAAGTCTTTGGTGGAAAAAATGGTACCAGAAACAGTGGCAGTACTAGTCAATTTCGCGAGGGCAAAAGTGGTGAAAAAAAGTGATGAAACTGAAAACATTGATAAAAAGAAAAACATCAGGGGAATTGTTTTGCTTTTAACTTGTTTATCTATTTCTTCTTTTATATATTTTTTGATATTTAAAATTTGAAAAATGATAAATAATAATGCTGGCAATACAATGATGAGACCAAAACCTAGAGGTTTTCGGACAAAAGCAGCAATGTGGCCAATATAGGGAACGGCATAGACTTGTTTGCCCAAAATACCGACATCCATAAGGTCCCAAGCATCGGGAGAATTGTTATTATCACCCTTGGTAGAAAAACGAAGGGGTGATTCAGATTTTATGCCAAAAATACGGTGTAAAATGACATCTTTGGAGTTCGAGGGTGAGGTAAAAGCGACAATATCACCAACTTTTATTTCTTTGGGATTAACTGGTTTGGTAAGGACTATCGAACCAGTTTTAATAGTTGTTTCCATCGAGCCAGAAACAACAACATAGGTACGGGGGATATTTTTGAAAGGCAAAGCGGGTGAAACCGAAATCCCGAGAATTATTATTAAAGCGATGAAAATAGTGTTTTCAATTATTTTTTTAAGCACCTACTAAAGCAGTCCACGAATGGCGGACTGCTTTGTAGAAGCTCAAATTAATTTTGAGTACCAGTTAGGGTAAAGTTTACATTTGTAACACTTTTACTGGAGACTTCGTTTTCAACAAGTTCACTAGTAGCAACATGCTTAAGACCAACCATATAATCTTTGGTAGTATGATACGTGGCTGGTAAACGTGAATTTACGGTAAAACGTCGATTTGTCAAGTTTGCTATTGCATTACCCACTTTAGTAATAGGGTAACCAGTCGTATTCCAGTCACGAAGAGTGTGCCAACCGTCAGTGTAATCGTCAGTGGTATCAATAACTTGAAATTCTAATGCGTCAATTTCTGGAGTGTTCCAAGTATCAGCTGAAGCTAATTTCATAAATACATTTAGAGCAATATTAGAAGTGCTGGCGTTTCTTAAATACATGTTTTGTGTTTGAAATACGGTATCGCTGGGATACATGTTGGTAAAATCGAGAATAGTCCCCCAATTGTCGGTATAACCGGAATCGGTTCCACTTACTAACAAACTAGCATTTCCAGTCGAGAAGGTAACACCGGAGACGGTGGCAGTCGGGCTAAACAAAGCGAAGGCGGCACCAGTGGTGATGCCAATAGCCATAGCGATGACGAGAACACTTAAAATGATTCTTTTCATTTGAAAAATAAATAATTAATTACTTCATCCTAGAGTGATATTTATTACGTGTCAACAAGATAATGATATAGGCTAGAGTTGAACCAAATAAATCGATAAGAGTATCGCGTAAAAGACCAGTGCGTCCGGGAACAAAAGATTGATGAAACTCGTCAGATAATGCATAAATATAAGAGAAAAGTAATGACTGTTTTAAGGAATAACCAGCAATTTTAAAACAGATAAACAAAATGGCATATTCAATCAAATGAAATGATTTTAAAATTAAAAAACGTTCTACATTGGTGCCAGTTATGGCCGATGTTTGACCAGCTGACAGGAAAAATATAAACGACATCCAGATGATAACAGGTGAATATTTTAGGTATTTATTTTTTATTAAATTTGGCATGAAAAATTAAGGGAAATAGAATAAAAACAGAACCAATTAACATTAAAATTATAGACAATAAATTGTGGATGGGGGAAGATTGATTTATGGTGACAGTGGATTGTCGAACAAACCCCTCTGTTTTAGTAGGAACTAAAACATCTCCCCTTGACAGGGGCGATAGAGAACTGTTTTTTGGGGTAACAGTCGGTTTTGGGGTAGTGGTTGGTTTAGTAACTGTTTGTTTTAAATTTTCATAACTATAAACACTAATTTCTCGTTTGAGTGGATCTAATAGGGTTAATTTGTCGGTATCGTTATTTAAATACCCAGAAGTAAAAGCAGACTGGCAGGAACTATTGGCGTTTATATTTTGACAGGATAATTTGCGAACAGAACCGCTATTGTCACGAACTCGCCAATCAAAAAGTGAGACAGTAAAATTGTTGTCATTGGTAATTTCGATTAATTCTTTGTCGGCATCAAGATTGGTGATTTTTAGAGAAATATAGGGAATGGCAGTAGGACTATTTTGCAACGAATACGATTCTTTGCATAAATTATTGGGTAAATTTGGTGAAGGATCGGTAGGACACCAAGTGCCGTCTGGTTGTTTTGAAAACGATAGTCCAATTGGTATTGATTTTGAGGATTGAGAATCGATTAAATTATTATTTTTATCATAGATATTTACAGTATCATTACTTGTTTTGTTTATAAAAGGATTATCAAGAGAAGCTACAAAATAACTTTGGGGTGGGGTAGTACCAGATAAAATTTGGCGATGGGATGATGTTAAATAATTGGTTGAATCACGAATAGAATATCCCGAAACATCGATATTATTTTCACTGTCGTTGTAAAGCTCGACCCACTCCATTTGAGGAGTAACGGGGTTGGGGGAAAATTCAGTCAGAAAGATGGTGAAGAGCCACATCGATTTTGCGTAAAGTATTATTTAACCCAAGAGCAGGTAAACATTCGACCACCGGTGGGGTAAAGGCACTGCCACAAATGGCGACACGGAAGACCATAAAATATTCTCCTGTATTCCAATTATTTTCTTTGAGTAAATTTAATATTTCAGTTTGAATAATCTGAAAGTCGAAAGTCGAAAGTCCTGAAAGTAAAGATTTTGTTTTTGTAAGCATGTCAATTGCTGATTTTGGGTCAGTCCCCTTTTTTAATAATAATTCTTTGCCATAGTTAACATCTTCAAACAAAAATTTAAGAGATTCTTTTAAATCAGAAAATTTAACTATTCGCTCTTTTAAGACTGGGGTTAAGATTTTAATTTGATTGTCGGTAATTTCGGGTAAAAATTTTTTAAAATATTCTCCAAATTTTTCATCACTTAATTTACGAATATAAAGACCGTTAAAATAATCTAGTTTTTTGCAGTCAAAAATTGGGGACTTTTTATGCAAATGTTCGAGATTAAATGCTTTGATGAATTCTTCGAGTGTGTATAACTCTTGTTCCGTTCCAGAATTCCAACCTAAAAGCATTAAAAAGTTAAGTAACGCTTCAGGAAGATAACCGTCATCTAAAAATTGCCGTGCCATCACTGACCCAAACCGTTTACTCATTTTACCGGGGTGGGTCGGGTCTAATAGTACAGTCAAGTGACAAAATTCTGGCATTTCCCAACCAAAATAGTTGTATAGAATAACTTGTTTGGGGGTAGAAGAAATCCACTCTTCACCACGCATGATTTGAGTTATTTGCATCAAATGGTCGTCAACCACTACAGCAAAATGATAAGTGGGAATTCCATTGCTTTTTATTAACACTTGATCATCAACTTCATTAGTATTAAAAGTTATTTTGCCACGAATTTGATCATTAAAAGAGATATTTTGGTTATCTGGAACTTTTAATCGAATAACATATTTTTCACCATTTTTTAATTTTGTTTGAATTTCTTTGTCTGATAATTTTAGACATTGACGATCGTATTTTGGAATCTTTTTGGCAGCTTTTTGAACTAAACGCATTTCGTCTAATCTTTTTGGCGAACAAAAACAATAATAAGCCAATTTTTTATTCAATAATTCCTGAATATATTTTTTGTAAATTTCTAAACGCTCTGTTTGAATATATGGACCATATGGACCTCCAACGTCTGGTCCCTCATCGTAAACTAAATTAAAATCTTTGAAAATTTGTAATGTGCGAGGCATGGCACCTTCGACTAATCTTTTTTGATCGGTGTCTTCGACACGAATTATAAATTTACCATTATTTTGTTTGGCGTAGGCATAGGCATAAAGTGCAGTACGTAAACTACCGATGTGCAAATCACCAGTGGGACTGGGGGCCATGCGGGTGCGAATGGTTTTAGTTGAGGACATAGGATAGTCTAACATCGGAAGCACGTCATTGCGAGGTAATCCGAAGCAATCTCAGCGGAATTTAGGAAGCGCTTTACTGTTTGAAGCGAGATTGCCACGAAATTTTATGAAAAATTTCTCGCAATGACGCACTCAATTTAGTGTAATATTAAGTATGACGACACTGACACATACTGCTTATGTAAGTCGAAAAATAATTAAATATGGAGGCTTTGGAATATTGGCTCTGGTGATTGTATATTGGATTGGGGGAATGGTATGGATGGCATATTTGACGGCACATCCGCCATACGTGGCGCCAACACTTCGTTTTGGAAGATTGCCCAAAATAATATTTTCCAGCAAAGAAATTGATAAAAGTAAAACCTTTAATTTGGAATTATCAAATGATGTCTTTCCAAAATTTAAGGACCAAGCAAATGTCTACGTTATTTATCGTTCAAGAAGTGTAATTGGGGCACTAGAGGAAGCGAAAAAAACCGCTAATTTGTTTGGTTTTAAATCACAGCCAACCGAAATAAGTACGGGAATATATGAATTTGAAGATAATTTTTCGAGCCGTAAACTGACAATGAATGTTTTGGCTGACAGTTTTAAATTAAATTACGATTATTTGAAGGATCAGACATTGTTAAACCCTGAAAACTTGCCCAACAAGGAAGAGGCAATATTATTGGCTAAGGCATTTTTATCGTCAGGAGGAAAGTTGTACAAAGATTTAGACGAAGGAACCAGCAAAGTTACTTTATGGAAAATTGGATTCGGAACATTAAGTGAAGTTGGGGGGTTGACCGATGCCAATATAATTCGAATTGATTTTTTTAGAAAACAACTGAATGACAACCAACCAATAGTGTCCGATAGTTTGGATAAATCTTCAGTGTCTGTTTTAGTATCGGGATCGGAGGTAGCAGCCAAAAAAATTGTTGAGGTGAATTATAAATATGTAAATATTGATGACAGTGCTCCGTCAACATATCCAATTAAAACACCAGAAGTGGCTTTTGCCGACATGAAATTAGGATATTATTGGCCGGCAAAAGATGTGACAGCCAGTACCGTTACAATACGAAAAGTGCGATTAGCTTATTTTGAACCAATTACCCTAGTACAATTTTTGCAACCAGTATATGTTTTTGAGGGTGATGGTGAATTTGTAGCATATGTGCCGGCGGTGACAGAAAAATATACTCAATAATCAAAATTTAATTTCCAATTTCCAATAACCAATTTCCAAATAAATTGTTTTATTTATTTATCCAAGATATATTTTCTTTAGCCCAGTCGATGAGTTTTTTGGTATCAGTGAAACGGTCAGTCGACTGAGCAACTACCGTAGTTAATTTGTGTCCGTTAATATTGATAGCACCAATAAAGCAACCCGAGGCTTCGGGTGTCCAGCCTGTTTTGAGTCCTTCTACCTCGGGAACTACCCCCAAAAGCTCGTTGGTTGATATTAAATTATATTTTATTTCTCCTGAAAGATTAGATAAATTTATCTCTTTTTGTTTTACAGTTTCGACTATAAACGGGTTGGTGAGAGCCAAACGGGCTAACTGCGACAAATCGTATATGGTTGAATAATGATTTTCATTATGTATTCCATCGAAATTAGTAAAATTGGTATTATTTAAAATATATTTTTTAATCAAATTATTCATCTGTTTAACAAAACCCTCAGTGCCAGTTTCATAATGGTTAGCCAAATTAAAGGCGGCATCGTTGGCAGAATAGACTAATAAAGCAGAAACCAAGGTTCGGACAGTTACTTTTTCACCTTCAGTAAGCTCCATAACCTTGCCTTCGGTATAGGGAATGGTAGTGATAATTTCGTCTAAGGGGTATAAATTGAGAGCGGTGAGAGCGGTGGCTAATTTAGTCGTCGATGCGGGATATATGCGGTCATTAATTTTATTGCCCAACAATATATTGTTCGTGGCCAAATCAATAATTATATAATTTTGAGTTGACAAAATCGGGGCAATTTTATTTTTGACAATTGGGGTGGGTGGTGGTGTAAAAAATGCCGATGATTGGGGTATTTTTGCAAAAACAGTATTGTTCCCAAAATGATAGATGACAAAATTAATTAAAAAAAACAATCCAAATATAATTATATTTTTATAAATAAAGGTAAATTTATTTATTTGTGGAAATAAGATTTTAGATTTTTTCATTACTTAATTTTCTTAATACTTCTGGTTTGATTGACAGACCTACATCATCGAGTTGCTGAGGGTCAACATCGCCCGGGGCGCCCATAAGGACATCAACACCGTTTGAAGATAATGGGAAAACGTAAATATCACGAATATTTGATTCATCAAGTAAAATCATTAGTAATCGGTCAATACCAATAGCCCAACCACCGTGGGGTGGAGCACCGAAATGAAAGGCATTATATAACCCCCCAAATTTTTTGATAACTTCTTCACGACCGTAGCCAACTTTTTCGAAGGCTTTGACCATGGTTTCGGGCTCGTGATTACGAATCGAGCCAGAGGCTAACTCATAACCATTTAAAACTAAATCATATTGAAGTGATTCGATTGATAGTGGGTCTGTTGCATCTAAACTCTGAGCTCCACCCTTGGGCATAGAAAATGGATTGTGACCAAAGTCAAGCTTACCCTCATCATTAATTTCGTAAAAAGGAAAACCAGTAATCCAGACAAAAGACAATTCATTTGGATTGGTTAATTTTAATAAAGTACCCAAATAATTTCTAACAAGTCCTAAAGACTTGTTGACAATATTTATATTGTCGGCAACAAATATTAATAAATCTCCATCTTTGGCTTTTAAATTTTCGATTAATGATTTTTGAATATCTGGCGACAAAAATCGAGAAATTCCAATATCTAGATTGTTGGATGTGACCTTGGCATAGGCCAAACCTCTGGCTCCTTTTTCTTTGGCTAATTCCTCCAATTTTTCAATTTGAGTTTTACTAAAACTTCCTCCACTGGTAACAACTATTGATTTTATAACATCAGCATTATTGAAAACATTAAAATCAGTTTTATTTTTTAATAATTCAGTAACATCTTGGAGCTCAAGACCAAAACGAATATCGGGTTTGTCTGTACCATATATATTAATGGCATCAGTATGGGTAATACGAGGAAAAGGAAAAATAGCAATCTTTTTTTGAGGAGCAACAGTGGCGATAGTATCTTGCATCAGTTTTTCAGCAGCGCTAAAAAGAATGTCAGTTGTAGGAAAACTAATTTCGATATCAATTTGATAAAAAACACCAGCATGACGATCAGCACGTGGATCTTCGTCACGAGCACAAGGGGCGATTTGAAAATATTTATCAACACCCGAAACCATTAGCAATTGTTTAAATTGTTGAGGAGCTTGAGGGAGAACAAAAAATTTACCTTTGTGGATACGAGACGGAATTAGAAAATCACGAGCTCCCTCAGGGGATGAGGTGGTTAAAAGTGGGGTGATTACTTCGGTAAAACCATTTTGATCCATCCAATTGCGGACAGCCAAAATATATTTGTGTTTTTTCTTGATGATGTTGGCAAGACGATTACGACGTAAGTCTAAATAACGGTACTTTAGGCGTAAATTTTCCTCCAACTCGGTACCATCACTATCAAGAGGAAATGGTGGAACATCTGATTTGTTTAAAATAGTAATTTTTGTAGCTTCAATTTCAATGGTACCAGTGGGTACTTTTAAATTGATTGCTTTTTCATCGCGTTTTTTGACGACACCTTCGATTTCCATGACCCATTCTTTGCCAAATTCAATTTTTTCGTTGGTAACAACTTGGATATTCCCCGACCAATCACGAAGATCAATAAAGGCAATGTGACCATGGTCACGAATATTGGCAATCCAACCGTTTAGAATAACTTTCTCACCTATTTTGTTTAGACAATCATTGATTAGGGTGCGGGACATAGAAGGAATTTTACACTGTTATGATTTCTTTCACAATCAATTGAGGAGTTGTTGTGTTATTCCATTCGTTTAACGAAAGACTGGTGACGATGTCAATGGTATCGCCTGATTTTATTTTGTTAACTAAGTCGCCTTTTTTAAAAGCGATAGCGTCAATATTATTGATTTTAATTTTTAAATGATCGTTATTTTGGCCGATGGCGCGGATAGAATTGATAGTTATATTTTTTAAAAAAAATAAAGGTTGCGGATTACCAATACCAAAGGGAGCAAGAGACTCAAGAGATTTTATATTTTTTATATTGATTGCGTTTAACTGCATTTGAGCATCGACATCGAGATGTGGTGTTAAATGGATTTTGTTAAGTTTTAAGTTGACCGATTTGATAATAGTTTTTTTAAGTTTTGAAATATTTGAGGTCTTTATACTAAATCCAGCAGCACCACTATGCCCACCTAAATCGATAAATAAATCCGAGTATTCTCGCAAAGCAGAAATAATGTTTAGCTTGGGAATCGAGCGACATGAACCTTTGGCGATATCGCCATCAACAGAAATTACAATAGATGGTAAATAGTATTTTTCAGTCAGACGTCCAGAAATTAAACCAATAATACCGGGATTATAATCACCGGAAACAAAAACTAGTTTATCAGATTTCAGTTTGTCAGATATCAGATTTTCCACCCGATTAAACGATTCTTTTTGGATTAATTGTCGGTCTTGGTTAAAATTATTTAAAACTTGGGCGTATTTGGTGGCTTGATTTTCATTTTGGCTACAAAGTAAACGCAAAGCGTCGGTGGGATCGGATAGTCGACCGACAGCATTGATTCGTGGACCTAAAATAAAACCTAAATCATAAGTTGAGAGAGCATTTTTTATACCAGATATTTGAATTAACTTTTTTATCCCAGGTGATGGATTTTTATTTAATTGCTGTAAACCGTAAATCACAATCGAGCGATTTACCCCAACTAATGGCAAGCAATCGGCGACAGTACCAAGGGCAGCCAGACCCAAATCAGCCTTATTATCGATTTCTTTGGCGAGAAAATAAGAGATGGCAGAACCACAGATTTTGGTGTTATGAATAATACAATCAGTAGGGACAAGGCATGCCTTGTCCCTACTTGTAGAATCAGGCACAATATGATGATCAGTCACTATTATTTTTATATCTTGTTTATCTTTAATTTTTTTTAATTCTTTATCTGCCATAATCCCATTATCAACAGTAATTAATAAATCAAATTTGATATTTTTTTCTGCTTGAAATCGGAAAAATGATT
>Ga0100377_1003115_pt1 | contig 13578 bp, 10 predicted proteins | sample CryGeymeta201501_FD_83664 | JGI IMG/M metagenome (GOLD analysis project Ga0100377, IMG submission 83664) | Groundwater microbial communities from Crystal Geyser aquifers in Utah, USA - Crystal Geyser metaG 2015-01 | ecosystem: Environmental > Aquatic > Deep subsurface > Groundwater | place: USA... | reverse complement strand
GCGCATGAGACTTTACTGGATTTTGCACGCCACATAAATTATCTCGCCCAACCGAGCAATATCGACACGATGGGTGATCTGGCATTCAATCTCTTCGGTTCCCTCCTAGCGGTTTTCTATATAAATCCTAGGCTACAAAAATTTTGTGCGTGCACTACGTGGCTTTAGTGAAGCAGTGGACCCGAGCGGACTTGAACCGCTTGCCTCGTCAATGCGAATGACGCGCTCTACCAGATGAGCTACGGGCCCATTCAAGCATCTTCATTTATTATAAATTATTTCTGTACATTACTCAATACCCTCTGAACGTGCGAAATGATTTCTTCGAGGTTGAAATTAACCTTTACCATGAATTCCTGTGCGCCGAGACTCATTGCACGATCGATATCCTTCTTCTCTCCCAGGTTCGAGAGTATGATGACCGGAATCGAGGCGAGACGCTCATCCTTCTTAAGTCGCGAGAGAATTTCGAAACCATCAATACCTGGAAGAATAAGATCGAGGAGAATGATATCTGGTTTCCAGTTTTCGAGGATTCCGAAAGCTCCTTTCGCATCGATGGCGCTTTCTACCTTGAGCCCGCTGGAAAAAAGCTTGTGGATGAAGAGATTGCGGAGAAATTTATCGTCCTCGACAACCAAAACTCCTTTCCCTTTCATATCTTGGTCAATAATTGGTAGTTGTGCCACTTCTTCTGTTGCCTTGGAGTGTCCATTCTCCTGCAATAGCGCCTGCACCTTTTCTAGCACTTCGGCAGGATCAAAAATGGCCTTGATAAGAAAATCTTTTGCACCGAGTTTTTTGGCAAGTTCTACTTCTACCGGCTGTCCGGAGTTTGAAATAATAATGACTGGGATGTCCTTGAGGGCCGGATCCGTACTCATCTCTCTCAGTACTTCCATGCCGTTTTTTTTGGGCATGAGAACATCAAGAAGAATAAGATCTGGCTTCAGGCCACCTCGTAATTTCTGAAGTGCAATCTCCCCATCTTCAGCTTCTTCAACCGCGTAGCCGCTCTTCGAGAACTTTTCTAACAAAACATTCCGCAATGTTTGATCATCTTCAACAATAAAGATTTTTTTGCTCATATGGCTATATTATACATCATCTAATAAAGCGTCATCTTTTGGAATATGCTGTGCATCTAAAGGAAGCGAAAAAGAGAACACCGAGCCGGTTCCTTCTTGTGACTCGACATGGAGCGATCCGCCGTGTCGCACCGCCACGTTTTTTGCGAGATAGAGTCCTAAGCCGGAACCGCCTGTTTGGATATGCAGTGCGTTATTTGCTCGGAAAAATTTAGTGAAAAGCATATTCATCTGTTCTTTCGGGATGCCAATGCCAGTATCTCGCACGTGTATCTCTAGAAATCCATCGTGAATATTGATCTCTATTGAAACTTTTCCGCCGGCTAATGTATATTTGATCGAGTTGTCAACCAAATTTTGAAGGGCGAGCGCTACTTTATTTGCATCAAACACAAACAGCGGCGGATTTTCTTTCGGCATCGTTATACTGATTGCTACGCCTCTCTCGCGAGCAGATATTTTCATCAACTCGACGACACCTTCAATAGTTTTCATGATGTCATTCTGTTTGAAGTCATAGCCGAAGCGGCCCTCTTCAATACGTGCGACGTTCAGGAGATCGTTAACCAGCTGTATCATCTTCTCATTTGTTTCGTAGCCGTTGCTCAGAAGCTCATACTGCGAAGAATTAATGGGTCCTTCGTCGCCGTTGAGAATCATGTGGAGCGTCCATTTGACCGCTGAAAGCGGTGTGCGCAATTGATGCGCGGCAATTGAAATGAATTCGCTCTTGCTCCTTGCAATATTTTTCTCGCGTGTCACATCGCGCACGAGTTTTATAAACCCCTGTTGTTCTTTGGTCGTCTGATCGGTAATTGGCACCGTGATAATTTGCAATTCGCGCTCAAGCGGATAGGAGATGGTCATTTCGTTTATTTCCGCATTGAATTTCGTCAAGTTACGTTTAACCTTATTTGTCGCAGACGCTAGTGCGGGATATGAGACGTCAATCAGGCTCTTCCGGTTCTTCGTATCGATATCTTTCGGGAGAATTTCTTTCCCAACCACCTCCTCGCGATCAATTCCTAGAAGCATTTCTGCGGCGCGATTCATGCGAAGTAGGGTGAAATCGTTATCATATTCGAGAAGACCGTCAGTGAGATTTTCGATAATCGTCTCGATATGAGCCTTCGACTGGATGATTTCCCGCGTTTTTTCTTCGACCTGCTTTCCAAGCTTTTTTGAATATTCCTCTGCAAGTTTCCTCCGTTCCTCTTCCGTCTTTTTTACTACAGTGATCTTTTCTGCCTGTTCTCGCTCGCGCTGTACATCCGCTTCACGCAGATCTTCTATCATAAGACGAAGACCTACAAATAGTTCGGTGAATTCATCTTCTTGGTAAGAAATCTCCGGGGTATCTGAAAAATTTCCTACAGCAGTCCGTTGTAAAAATGGGGTAAGTTCTGAAAGTCGCTTTGCGGTGTTTGTTTTATAATTCTCAAGTTTTTTTTCGTTAGAAATATCCCGGAATACGAGCAGACCAATTTCACTGTTCTCGAACTTAATTGAGCGTGCAGAGATAAATATAGGGAAGTTATTTCCAGACCATGATGTTAGATGGGCGACCTTGCCGGGCGGAACTGTAAATACTTTTCTCGCGGTGAAGATTTGGTAGGTGATGCGTTCTTCCGACTCGAGCGGACTGAAATCAAATGTGAGCGCTAGTGCGTCATCTATGTGCTTGCCGATGAGGTCATCGCTGGTATAATCGAGCAGTAGACTCGCATGTGGATTAATGAGAGTAATTGTCCCATCCGGAGCAAATATAATGACACCCTCTGCGACAAAAGATAGAACGCCGCCAAGAATGGATTGCGCCATGAAAAATACCCAAAATTATGCGGCGACTGCGGGTGTTTCTGGAATATCTTTAATCGCCGCACGACACTTTTGGTCGATGTGCGGAGAAATTGCGGGGAGATTGTGTTCGTTAGCCGCGTGCGCCGCCGCTTGTGCCATAATGTCCTCCTCGGTCTCGCCGGTAAACTTCACATCGCAATCAACACCGATATCTCTGCAAGTAAGCTGTTTCATTTTATTGTAATGAATTTATGTACTAATATTCTGATCCACGGAAACATGAAGCCATTTGAGGGCCTCTTTCTCAGTGGCGAAAAATTTCATATTTCCCCTCGACGAAGCTGCAATAACAAACGACGCAAGCGTCCTCACAAACACATTTCCACCGAATATAGTTGCCCTAAAAATCTTTGGATGTTTAAAAAATTCAACCCATATTCTTCTCGCCGCCGAGGAAAATTGCGTAGATTGCTGTATATCTATACTAACGAGGTGCGCTTCTCCTGCATCAACAAACTTCCATCCTTCATCTCTTAACTGCACCGCCTCACTTTCATCCACGGGCGCAGATATAAGGTAGTGAATGATGCCATCCTTGCACCAAACTTTGTTCCCGCCGGGTGTTTTTATTACGTTTTCTTCATCCATATGAGTGTCGCCTCACATTGCTAGTATACACAAAATGCAGTAAGAAGCAGTACCAATTTATCCACATGTACAAAATGTCTTTATAAGTTCGGGCCGCCGGGAATTGAACCCGGTCTACACGCACCCGAAGCGTGCGTACTACCGGCATACTCCGGCCCGACACAGACCATCTCTCCCGTGTGCGCTCTAAGGGATTCGAACCCCTGACCTTTCGCGTGTGAAGCGAACGCTCTAACCAACTGAGCTAAGAGCGCGAACTATGGCGGGATAACAAAAGGATAACAAAAGATGGGTGGACCGTACAGGATTCGAACCTGCGACCCCCACATTGCAAATGTGGTGCTCTACCAACTGAGCTAACGGCCCATTTGGTATCAATGTATCATTTCCGAGCGATAATTTGAAGCCAGACGGTTTCCCCCGACTGCGAAGACCACATCGAACGTCTCCGGCATCGAGCCGAGATTCGTCATAGACAATAGCCAACATCGAGTACTCCCGCGCCAGACGAAAGCTCCGCTATCTCTCGAGCGCGAGATTGACCAGATGGGAGAGAAAATCGGGGAACGGCACGCCGACCGCGGCGAGAGATTTCGGCAGAAGTGATTCGGACGTGAGCCCGGGGAGCGTGTTGGTCTCGAGGTAATAGACGCCTTTCGGCGCGACGATGAAGTCGCTTCGCGAGTAATGGCGTAAGCCGAGCGCGCGGTGCATCACCATCGCCGCTCGTTTCAATTCCTCGGTAGCAACGCGGGAGAAATGACCGGGACAGATTTCGCGCGATTCGCCGGAATACTTCGCATCGTAGGAGAAGAAATCATCTTTTGGAGGAATAATTTCGACGACGGGGAGCGCGTAGAGCGCTTCGCCGCGCAGATTTTCAACAACGCCTGCAGTCGCCTCCTTTCCACGAATATATTCCTCAACGAGAATGCTCGGTGCACCGTCGGAGAAAAGCCGTTCGAGAGCGGCGAGAACCAGCGCATATCCGCCAACGATAGAAATACCGACCGAGGAGCCCCAGCCGACGGGCTTCACGACGACCGGCTGATGGAAAGCGCGGATGATCTCGTGTGCCGCTACCTCATTGTCGGCAGCGCGCTCGAGATGACGGAACTCCGGCGTGAGCAGTCCAGCTTCTTTCGCGCACATTTTCGCCATGAGCTTATGCATCGCGAGATACGAGCCGAAGGAATCCGCACCTGTATATGGAACTCCGAAGCGTTCTAGGAGTTTTTGCACTTCCCCATCCTCACCGTATTCGCCATGCAGACCGATGAGAACAACATCGAGCTGTCGCAGGACGCGCTCGGGCGTCGTCGGCCGACCGCGGTCGTGCCACTGTCCTCTTTTATCAATATACACATCGCGCGTCGTAAAGCGTTCTTCGGGAAGATTCGCGAGTATCGCGGCGCCGGATTTCAGCGAGACCACGTGTTCGCGCGATGGCCCGCCCCGCAGGACTCCGACGATAGTTTGCATACCGTTTAGTATACCAAACGAGAACGAGCGTGGCGGTGCCGGGCGAGCGAGAAGCGATGTGCTTCGGCATTCGCTAGAACTACATCAGTTTCATCTATGCCAGCGCGTCGTGTGCCGATAATTTCACGTGGGCGGTGCCGCCCATCTTTAACGACTGCCACTACTGATATGGCGACACCCACTTCTTTGAGCACCGACTCTGCCGCTTTTTTATGTGCAGTGCCACCATCCACCACAATCGCTTTTGGCAAGGGCCATTCAGGGTGACCTAGACGCCGCGAGAGAATCTCTTTCAGCGATGCAATATCATCATTTTGTATGTAGGACGTAGTACGTCCTACATGTTTTTTAGGACCGCGGATGCGGAAGATTCGGTATGCCGATTTGGCTGGGGTGCTATTCTCGACTACAATCATTACACCAATTGCATTCGTTCCAGAGAGATGCGCGGTGTCATATGCTTCAATTCTCTGCGAAGCGAATTGCCCCGAGTTTGTCGAGGGGTTCTGTTCCAAATTCTCATCTTTGATAAGCGAAACGTCCTGAATATGGTCGAATGCGGAGAGTTGTCGGCGGGCTTTAATCGCATCTTCGAAACGTTCCTCTTTTGCCGCGTGCCGCATGTCTTTCTCAAGTGTCATGCGTAATTCTTTCCCTCGTCCGCTCAAAAAGAGCATTATGTGACGTATCGTACAGCGGTATTCTTTTGCATTAAAATTACGCGGAGATTGTTTGATTTGTACATTGAATTCTCTCTGTGCCGCTTGATGCTTGCTTTTCGTACCGACCGGTTTTGCCGTATCGAAAAAAGGGAAGATGCGACGGATAATTCGCAATCCTTCACGTAACTGCGCGCCAGACGGAAATGGTCCGTATATCGCGCGAAAATGGAAGTCCGACTTCTGGAAACTTGTATTGAAGTCTGACTTCAATCTTCGCGTCTTGAAATCGATATCCTTCCCTCGAACAACGAGTACGCGCGGAATGTCTTCTCGCGTGATTACCACATGAAGAAATGTCTTATCGTCCTTCCCTTCCACGTTCACAACAGAACTGTACTTTTTGATGAGCGTCGCTTCGCGCACGAGCGCCTCGAGCACGGTCGGGGTTGTTTCAAACGTGATGCGATCCGCTCTCGTCACCATATCGACCACACGTGGTCCCCGGGTCAAAATCAATTCATCGTCGAAATACGAACGCACTCTGTCGCGCAGACTCGTCGCCTTGCCGACATACAGGACTTTCCTCCCATGTTTGAACAGGTACACGCCCGGCATATCCGGCAAGTTACTTTTTTGTAGATCGCTTTTTTTCATGGCGTTGTAAGACTTTCGATATATATTCGCCCGTATACGAGCCCTCGATGTCAGCGACCTCTTCGGGTGTGCCCTTCGCGACGACCTTCCCGCCGCTGGCGCCACCTTCGGGACCAAAGTCGATAAGATAGTCGGCATTCTTGATAACATCGAGATTATGCTCGATAACTACGACTGTATTCCCGCGCCGCACGAGCTCTTGCAGAATCTCGATGAGTTTCTTGACATCTTCATAATGAAGACCGACTGTCGGTTCGTCGAGCAGATAGATGGTCTTCATAGCCGCCTTTCGATACAGCTCGCTTGCTATCTTTACGCGTTGTGCTTCCCCTCCGGAGAGTGTTGTTGCACTTTGACCGAGCGTGAGATATTCAAGCCCGGTCGCGCTTAAACTCGTCAGACGGTCGGCAATCGCCGGAATATCGCTAAAGAATTTTTCTGCTTCTTCAATAGTCATAGTAAGCACGTCATGAATCGTTTTACCGCGAAAGGTGATTCCGAGTGTTTCTTTCATAAAACGTTTTCCTTCGCACACATTGCAGGTCACATAGACCGTCGGGAGGAAGTGCATTTCTACCGCGATGGAACCGTTCCCTTGACAAGCTTCACAACGGCCGCCGGAAACATTAAAGGAAAAACTGCTCGGTTTCCATCCGCGGGCGCGCGCTTCGGAGGTCGCGGCAAAGAGGTCGCGGATATGGGTGAAGGCGCCGGTGTAGGTCGCTGGATTACTTCGCGGCGTGCGCCCGATAGGCGATTGGTCTATAAGCACAACACGTCCGAGATATTCGGTGCCCGTAAGGGATGCGATGTATTCGAGCTGCTGTTTCCCTCGAGCTAGTCGAGAGGCGATATTGCGGTGCAAAATATTGTAGAGAAATGTCGATTTCCCGCTTCCCGAGACTCCAGTGATGCAGACAAGTTTGCCGAGCGGTACGTCGATATTTTGATTTTTTACATTATGCAGAGTTGCGCCGCGCACTTTCAGCCAGCCATTCTCGCTCGTACGGCGTTTCTCGGGAACAGGGATTTCTTTTTCTCCTCGCATATACGCGAGCGTCAAGGAATCATTTGCATTCTCTTTTGCTGTCAGCAATTCATCCAGCCAGCCGGAAGCGACAACCACCCCGCCGTGAACACCCGCGCCCGGACCGATATCGACCAGATAGTCGGAAGACAGGATAGTGCGTTCATCATGCTCGACAATAAGAATTGTATTTCCGAGCTCTTTCAGTGTGAGAAGCGTCTTGATGAGGCGATCATTATCGCGCTGGTGGAGCCCGATGGTTGGCTCGTCGAGCACATAGAGTGCCCCAGTGAGTCCGCTCCCGAGCTGTGAGGCGAGTCGAATGCGCTGCGCTTCGCCGCCCGAGAGCGTTGCCGCCGAACGATTGAGAGTGAGATAATCGAGACCGACGTTCAACATAAAGGCGATACGGCTTTCTATTTCTTTCAAAATCGGCATGGCAATATCGAATTTCATTTCCGATAGCTTGATACTATCGACGAATTCTTTCGCTTCGCGTATCGACATCGAAGTAAAATCAACAATATTCTTACCGAGCCCATTATCTTTTTCACCCTTTAAATAGACACGCAATGCCTCCGACCGAAGGCGCTTTCCTTTGCAGGCCGAACATTGCTCTTCAGAAAAAAGCGATTCGGTGCCGAGACCGTGGCATGCCGGGCATGCGCCATACGGCGAGTTGAACGAGAAGAGGCGCGGTTCGACTTCCGGAAAAGGAGTTCCGTCGTCCGGACAAATAAATCTTGACGAGAGCGTTTCGAGTGTGCCGTCGGCATGCTGGATCTTTACCAGACCATTTGACTCCTTGAGCGCGAGTTCGAGCGCCTCGGAGAGCCGTTCTCGAGCGTCAGCGGTCGTGCGAGCGAATTCGGAAACGAATATATTATCAACAAGAGCGTCGATGCTGTGCTGTTTATTCCGATCAAGTACAATCTTCTCGCGCAATGAATGAAGTTTCCCATCAATGACCACTTTTTCATATCCTTTCCCAAGAAGGTCATACAGGAGTTGATAGTATTCGCCTTTCCTACCCACGACCATTGGCGCATAGATAGTGACGGCGGCATTCCTATCGATTGCGATGATGCGTGAGAATATCATTTTTATCATTTCTTCTTTTGAAAGCCGCACTATAGGCACATCATGATTCACACAATAGGGCTGGCCAGCGCGCGCATAGAGGACGCGCAAATAATCATAAATTTCGGTAACGGTTGCGACTGTCGAACGAGGATTATTCGAACGGCTCTTCTGGTCTATAGAAATGGCCGGAGAGAGACCGGTAATTTCATCCACGTCCGGTTTCGCCATTTGATTGAGAAATTGCCGCGCATATGCGGAGAGCGACTCGACATAACGCCGCTGTCCTTCGGCAAAAATAGTATCGAAAGCGAGCGAGGACTTCCCGCTTCCCGAGAGGCCGGTAATGACCGTCATTGCGCCACGCGGCATCGCGACGTCGATATTCTTCAGATTGTGGGTACGCGCACCCTTCACGACGAGCCAGTCGCTCCCGTGCGTATGGTGATGCTCCTCTTTAAAGGTATTCGTTTTCTTTGGCATGCCTATAAATCCTGCCCGTGGCGGGGCAGGTACGATATGAGTGTATCACTTTCTTTTCTTCCCTTCCAATTTGTACAGCTCATCACGGATGAGGGCGGCGGTTTCGAAGTTGAGTTGTGCCACTGCCTCCGACATTTCTTCCCTCTTGCGTTTAATAAATGCCTTTGGATCGTCTTTATATGCGAGCTTATCGAGTACAAGAAGCTCGTCGATGGTTCGCTGGTGCTCGGTGCGCATACTTGCCGCAATGTCGTGGATTTCTTTATGGATAGTTTTCGGCGTGATGTGGTGTTTCTTATTGTGCGCAACTTGGAGCGCACGACGGCGATTCGTCTCGTCAATGGCGTGCTCCAACGAGCTGGTCATTACATCGGCATAAAGAATGACGCGACCGAGCACGTTACGCGCCGCGCGGCCGATGGTCTGTATAAGCGACGTCTCGCTCCGAAGGAATCCTTCTTTATCGGCGTCCAAGATACCGATGAACTCTACTTCGGGCAGGTCAAGCCCTTCGCGAAGCAAGTTTACGCCGACTAAGATATCGAATTCTCCTTTGCGGAAGTTAGTGAGGATGTCGATGCGATCCATTGTTTTCACATCCGAATGGAGATATCTTGCTTCAATTCCCTTCTCGCGCAAGAATACTGAAAGATCTTCAGCCATCTGCTTCGTTAAAGTTGTCGCGAGCACTCTGCCGCCGCTTCTTATTACTTTTTCTGCCTCTTCTATAAAATCTGCAATTTGTCCTTTATACTCTTTTGATTCAACGACACCTCGGACTACGAGTTCGGGATCGATAAGACCAGTCGGGCGGATAACCTGCTCAACAACTTGTTCAGAGTGCGCCCGCTCATACGGCCCCGGCGTTGCGCTCGTATACAATACCTGCCCGATCCTCTCTTCAAACTCCTCGAACGTAAGCGGGCGATTGTCGCGTGCCGACGGTAAGCGAAAACCGTATTCAATCAATACATCTTTGCGTGATTTGTCGCCCGCATACATGCCACCAATTTGTGGAACGGTAACATGCGACTCATCGATGACCGTGAGAAATCCTTCTGGAAAATACGAGAGAAGCGTGTACGGCGGCTGACCCGGCTTCCGCCCGTCGAAGTGGCGGGAATAATTCTCGATGCCGCTCGTGTAGCCGACCTCGCGAATAAGAGCGAGATCGTAGAGCGTTCGGCGCTTCAATCGTTCAGCCTCTAGCGGCTTTTCTTCGCGCCTGAAACGAGCGAGCTGCTTTTCGAGTTCGAGTTTTATGTCCTCTATGGCGCGAGTGCGTTCGTCTTTACTCGTGATGAAATGTTTTGCAGGAAAAACGAAAACTGATTTTGGTTCTTTAATCTTTGTACGCGAAATCGGATCGAGTTGTTCAATGTGAGCGACTGCGTCATTCTCGAAAACAATACGATATATAACACGCTCGTTGACCGGCATAAACTCAAGTGAGTTGCCGATAGCACGCACCTGCCCCGGATTCAAGTCGGCATTCGTCCGCTCAAAATAGATACCAATGAGTTTCCGAATAAGCGCCGCGCGATTCTCAATACTTCCATTCGCAATCTTTACATGCACTTTCTCGTATTCTTCAGGTGAACCGAGTCCGTAGATAGCCGAGACAGAAGCAACAATGATGACATCCTTACGCGTCAAGAGCGCCTGCGTCGCAGCGTGGCGCAAGCGGTCTATTTCGGCATTGATCATTGCTTCTTTTTCTATGTAAGTATCTGAACGTGCGATGTACGCTTCTGGCTGATAGTAGTCGTAGTAGGAGACGAAATAATGCACAGCATTTTCAGGGAAAAATTCCCGATACTCTTGCGCGAGCTGGGCCGCGAGCGTTTTATTGTGTGCGAGCACCAAGGTCGGCTTGTCATACTTTGCGATGATATTCGCAATCGTGAATGTTTTTCCGCTTCCCGTCACGCCAAAGAGCGTCTGGTGTCGTAAACCACGCTCAAGTCCTTCTTCAAGCTTCCGTATTGCTTCCGGCTGGTCCCCAGCCGGCGCCCATGGGGTGTGGAGTTTAAGATTGGCCATAGTAGTCGCGGATGAAATCGGCGCGATAGTCGTCGAATCGTCCATCGAGTATCGCTTGGCGCGCGCCGGAGACAAGTTGCAGGATGAATCCGAGGTTGTGCATCGAGGCGATGATAGCGCCGAGCATCTCGTTCGAGCGGACGAGGTGTGAGACATACGCAAGTGTAAACCCTGAAGTCTGACTTCTGGAATTCGTATTGAAGTCAGACTTCAATCCAAGTTCGGAAAGTGAGGTGAAGTCGTTGCGATATCGGCCATTGCGTAAATGGATAACGCCATGAGACGTATAGATAGAACCGTGGCGACCGAGCCGCGTTGGCGCGACGCAGTCGAAGAGATCCATACCGTTTGCAATACCCTCTAACATGTCTCCAGGCTCGCCGATGCCGAGAAAATGTCGTGGTAATTCCTCGGGAAGCTCGTTTACAGCGGCGCCGAGCACACTGTGCATATCTTCTTTTGAAAACGATCCGCCGATGCCGATGCCGTCGAAGCCAAGAGAAGCAATCGCACGCGCTGATTCTTTGCGCAGGTCCTCGTGTCGGCCGCCTTGCACAATGCCGAATATGGCTTGAGTGGATCGAGATCCGAGATTCGAACGATGAGTTTTCAGAGAACGTTCAGCCCAGCGATGGGTACGTTCCATCGCTTCGCGCTGATATTCATACGGTTCGTTTGGTGATGTGCATTCGTCAAACGCAAAGAACACATCCGCACCGAGCGCGTGTTGGATCTCGACCGAACGCTCCGGCGTGAAGCGGTGGAGCGAGCCGTCGAGATGCGAGGTGAATGAAACGCCCTCATCGTCAATGATTGCGAGTTGTCCGTGCTGGCTCGCCACTTCTTCATCGTACATTGCGAGCTCATGTTTTGACGTAGTACGTCCTACATCTGATGTAGGACGTACTACGTCCTTAAATTTCGAAACCCCCTTCCCGAAAGCGGCACCGAGCGAAAATACTTGGAAACCGCCAGAATCGGTCATCGTTGGCCCCTGCCAGCCCATAAACTTCCCGAGACCTCCGGCATCTTGAACGATTTTCTCACCGGGCTGGAGATAGAGATGGTACGTGTTCGCGAGTACGACCTCGGCTCCGAGCTCTACAATCGAACTCGGCAAAACTCCTTTTACATTCGCCTTCGTGCCGACTAGCGTGAAGGCTGGCGTACGAATAGTGCCGTGCGGCGTTGTGATGATCCCCGCGCGAGCACCTCCGGTGCTCGCGCGCTTTTCTATTTTGAAAGAAATTGTGCTCATTATTTTCTACCTTATCGCATCGGCACGGTGTTGACAAACGATAATAATAGAGTATCCTTATACTAGAAAAGTAATCGACTCATTACGGGTCGATTCAGAAAGGAGATCTTTGTATGAAAAAGAATTCTAGTTTAATTTTGGTCGCCATTCTGGCGACAGCACTGCTCAGTTCATGCGCTGGTCCTGGCGCAATAAAGAAAATCCCGGTAACTATGCCGGGAGGACAAAAGGCGACAATTATCGCCCACAACCAGTCAGTTCCTGACTGGATGCTTTCTAAAAAAAAGCTCGCACTGAATTATATGGTAAAGGGGGATGTTTCCCCAGTGCAGCTTGCTGCCGTTGCAGAATCTGAGCGTGCATGTCGGATCTATACCGACACGGTACGACCAGATAATCTGGTCGCTGTATTCTCTAGTGGCGTGCTTTACGCTGGCGCCGGATACCTTGGCGTCGGCCTTGGGTCACATTCATTTTCTGGCGCTGTTCATGCACAATATGCTCGATATGGTGCATGGGCGACAGGAGTCGCCGGAACCGCAAATGGCGTTATTACTCTCGGGGGTCAAACATATACCTTCGAGAACTGCGGGAGAGAAGTTCTCGAAAGTATGTTCCCAGAGTATAAAGTATGGGTGATACAAAAAAGCCCATATTGATAACACAACTGGCGCGAACTGCAAAGCAGTTCGCGCCCGTTATTTTTCAATCCGTAATTTATTGAGCCGTTTTCTGCACTTTCAATACTTTCAATAGTTCTACTTCGAAGATAAGCGCGGAATTCGCCGGAATGCTCGGCGCTGGTGATTGTTCGCCATACGCGAGCGATGCTGGGATTACGAGCTGCCGCTTACCTCCCTCTTTCATACCAACAATACCCTGGTCCCAACCTTGAATAACATTCCCTGCTCCGAGCTGGAAGATGAAGCCGTTTGCAGTTTCTTGATGATTAGCAGATGCGTCAAAGACAGTGCCATCGGTAAGAGCACCAATATAATTAACTGTTACACTATCTCCAGTTTCTGCTACAGCACCAGTACCGACAATCTCGTCATTCATCACAAGTTGTGTTATGGGAGCGGTGTATGCAGGCATAGTGATTGGTGTAGTTTGTGCGTTAGTAGTGACGTCCGACGTCGGTTGATTCGAAGGCGCCGGTACTCCGAATGGCGAGAGACCGGGAAGAATGAATAATATAATGACGACAACGAGCGCGAGTGCGACAGCGATTCCGGTTTGTGTTGGTTTCATATGGTTTAGGTTAAATATATGATGTGAGTATATTATGGTTTTTGAAAATCTTTAAATCGCTTCACCTCCTCGGCAACAGCGGCTTTCGCAATATCCTCGTGT
>Ga0100377_1003108_pt1 | contig 13589 bp, 10 predicted proteins | sample CryGeymeta201501_FD_83664 | JGI IMG/M metagenome (GOLD analysis project Ga0100377, IMG submission 83664) | Groundwater microbial communities from Crystal Geyser aquifers in Utah, USA - Crystal Geyser metaG 2015-01 | ecosystem: Environmental > Aquatic > Deep subsurface > Groundwater | place: USA... | reverse complement strand
TCGTCGAGGACGAGAGCTTGCATCGGCTCAGTGCCGGAAGTGGCGGACGCCGGTGAACATCATCGCCATGCCGAGCCGATCGACGGCCGTGATGACCTCCTCATCGCGGATCGAGCCGCCAGGCTGGATGATGGCGGTGATCCCCGCGGCCGCAGCCTCCTCCACGCCGTCAGCGAAGGGGAAGAAGGCGTCGGAGCCCATGACGGAGCCATGCGACCGCTCGCCCGCGCGGCGTGTGGCGAGGTGGACGGCCTCGACGCGGTTCATCTGACCGACCCCGACCCCCACCGTGGCGCCATCCTTCGCCAGAACGATGGCGTTGGACTTGGCGTGACGGACGACCTCCCAGGCGAAGGCGAGGGCCTCCTGCTCGGCCTCGCTCGGGCGGCGCCTCGAGGCGACTGTCCAGCTGTGTCGGTTATCCCTGGCGCGGTCGAGGGTCTGCACGAGCAGGCCACCGCGGATGCTGCGGATGTCGAGCTCGCGCCTCCGCGTCGGCCGCACGACCACCGCCCGGCAGCCCTTCTTGACTCGCGCCAGCCGATCGAGCGCCTCGACCTCGAAGGCCGGCGCCACGATGACCTCGACGAACAGCTTGCCGAGCGCCTCGACGAACTCCTCGGAGACGGTCCCGTTGACGGCCAGCACCGAGCCGAACGCGCTGATCGGGTCCGAGTCGCGGGCGCGCTCAAAGGCCTCGATGTGGTTGCGCCCCACCGCGACGCCGCAGGGGTTGGCGTGCTTGATCACCGCGACCGTTGGCCGCTCGAACGCCGTGATGGACGACCACGCGGCGTCGACATCGGCGAGGTTGTTGAAGCTGAGCTCTTTGCCCTGGAGGCGCTTGAAGACGGGGTCGAAGCTGTCCCAGAGGTAGAAGGCGCCCTCCTGGTGTGGGTTCTCGCCGTATCGAAGCGGGATGCGCGTGGACGCTGCCAGATGGATGGTCGTGGGCAGCGCCTCCACGCCCTCGACGTGCTCGCTCAGCCAGTGCGCGATGGCCACATCGTAGGTCGCGGTGTGTCGGAACGCCTTGAGGGCCAGCCGCCGCCGGAGGTCGTCGCTGACGCCCTCGGCCAGCGCCGCGCCCACGGCGTCGTAGTCGCCCGGCTCGCACACGACCGTGACGCGCTCGAAGTTCTTGGCCGCGCCCCGCAGCAGGCTGACGCCGCCGATGTCGATCTGTTCGACCGCGTCCTCCTCGGTGGTGCCGGGCAGGGCGACGGTGTCGGAGAAGGGGTAGAGGTTGCAGACGACCAGATCGATCATCGCGATCCCATGCGCCCCCAGCTCCTCCCGGTGCGCGACGGAGTCGCGGGCGAGGATGCCTGCGTGGATGGCCGGGTGAAGGGTCTTGACCCGCCCGTCGAGGATCTCCGGCGCGCCGGTCACCTCAGAGATCGCGGTCACGGTGATGCCCTCCTGAGCGAGCACGGCGCGGGTGCCGCCGGAGGCGATCAGCTCAAAGCCGAGCTCCAGGAGCCGCCGCGCGAACGGGGCCAGGCCGGTCTTGTCATACACACTGAGGATCGCGCGCCGATAATTCCTGGTCATGTTTATTTCCCGTATTCACTGCTTGACGTTCGTCAGGCCAAGCGGCAGCTCCACCGCGTGGGCCCTCCCTTTCGACTGCCCCTGACCGATCACCTGGCCGATGGCCGCCACCAGAAGCCTGTGCTCCACGGCGTGGACCCGCTGCTCGAGCGCGTCCAGCGACTCCTCGGGATCCAGCGGGATCTCCTCACTCAACACGACCGGTCCGGCGTCCACCTCCGCGACGACGTGGTGCACCATCACCCCGGTCCGCGCCAGACCCTCCTGCCTCGCCGCCCGATGCGCACGCTCGATCGCGTGCGTGCCCGGAAACTCACCCGGCAGCGCCGGGTGCAGGTTCAGCACCGGGACACGCACCCGCGACAGGAACTCCGGCCCGAGGATGTGCATCCATCCGGCGAGCACCACGAGCTCCGGCTCGAACGGCCGCAACGCCTCGGCGACCGCGCTATCGTAGTCGCCACGGTCCGCGCCGCGCTCCCGGAACACCTTGAGCGAGAGCACCCGCGTTGGCACGCCAACCCGCTCGGCTCTCGATACACCCGTCGCTGTGGGACGACTGCATACCACGACCACGACCTCCACATCCAGTGCGCCGGTCCGTTCGGCGTCCAGGATCGCTTGCAGGTTCGACCCGGCGCCCGAGATGAGCACGGCCAGACGCGTCGTCATGCCTCACCTTCGAATACGACCACCGGGGCGCCCGGCCGCGCGATGATCTCACCGGTCCTCACAGCATCGGGGCCGAGCGCCCGAAGCGCGTCGTCCGTGTCCGCCGCTGCGACATAGAACAGCATCCCGATGCCCATGTTGAACACACGCGCCATCTCGCGATCAGGCACCTGCCCGATCCGCCCCATCAGCTCGAACAGCGGCGGCACCGACCACGTACCCCGGTCGAGCGACACCGCGAGCCCTTCTCTGAGCATCCTTGGCGGATTGTCCACCAGCCCACCGCCCGTGATGTGCGCCATCCCTCGCACCCCGATCCCCGCCGCCCGAAGAGACCGATGCTCGGACAGGTAGCAGCGGTGCGGCGCAAGCAGCGCCTCGCCCAAAGGCACCGACAGCCCCACCGGCGTCGCCTCCAGCGCCCATCCCTCAAAGATGCGCCGCGCCAGAGAGAAGCCGTTGGTGTGCAGCCCCGCCGACGGCACCCCGATCACCGCGTCCCCCGCCTCCAGCCCGGCGCCATCGATCAGCTCGCCGCGATCCACCACCCCCACGATCGTGCCCACCAGATCGAACTCGCCCGGCGCATAGACCCCCGGCATCTCGGCCGTCTCACCCCCGAGCAGCGCCACCCCGGCCTCCCGACACGCCGCCGCACAGCCTCCGACGATCGTCGCGATCATCGCCGGGTCGAGCTTGCTGGCCGCCACGTAATCGAGGAAGAACAGCGGCTCCGCCCCCTGCACCAGGATGTCGTTGATGCAGTGATGCACGATGTCCATCCCGATCGTGTCGTACTTGCCCAGCGCCGTCGCCACCTTCGTCTTGGTGCCCACCCCGTCGGTCGATGCCACCAGGACCGGCCGCCCGCCCGCCGTCAACCCACCTGCGTCGAACAGCCCGCCGAACGCCCCGAGGTCGGACAGCACCCGCGGCCCGAACGTCGACCGCACGGCCGCCTTCATGCGCGAGACCGCCTCCGCCCCCGCGTCGATGTCTACACCCGCGTCCCGATAGCTCACACCCGCCATCACGCCTCCCCTGCCCGCGCGGCCAGCGCACGATGTCCAATGTCCCTCCGGACGTGCATCCCCTCGAAGTCGATCGCCGCGATCCCGGCGTAGGCCTCGGCGAGCGCCGCCTCCAGGGTCGCGCCGAGCCCGGTCACCGACAGCACCCGTCCCCCATCGGTCTCCAACCCCCGCGCGCCGACCCGCGTGCCCGCCTGAAACACCAGCCGCGCCGCCCCCCCCGCCGCGCCCACACCCCTCACCTCCAGCCCTCGCCGGAACGCCCCCGGATACCCCCCCGAGGCAGCGACCACGGCGGCTGCGACCTGCGAGGACCAGCGCAGCGCCCCCGCCTCCAGCCTCCCCTCCACGCACGCCTCCAGCACGTCCACCAGCTCACTCTCCAGCAGCGGCAAGACGACCTGCGTCTCGGGATCGCCGAACCGGCCATTGAACTCCAGCACCCTCGGCCCGTCCGCCGTCAGCATCAGCCCCGCGTACAGCACACCCACGTACGGCGCGCCGAGCGCAGCCATATGATCCACGACCGGCTGGAGCACCGTCTCGACCACCTCGGCCAGCATCACATCGGACAGCACAGGCGCCGGCGCATACGCCCCCATCCCACCGGTGTTCGGGCCCCGATCGCCGTCGAACGCGCGCTTGTGATCCTGGGCCGCCGGCATCACCGCCAGCCGCGTCCCATCGCAGAAGGCCATGACCGACGCCTCCGGCCCCTCCAGCCGCTCCTCCACCACCACCTCGGCCCCGGCACCGCCGAAGCCCCCGTCTCGCAGCATCAGCGCCAGCGCGGCGATCGCCTCGGCCCGGTCGTCGGCCACGATCACCCCCTTGCCCGCCGCCAGCCCCGACGCCTTGACCACCACCGGAAAATCCACCGCCTCGACCCACTCCACGGCCTCCTCGAGCGCCGTGAACGCCCGCCACCGTGCCGTCGGCACGCCGCACGCGTCCATGACCGCCTTGGCGAACGACTTGGAGGCCTCCAGCTGCGCCGCCGCCCGCGACGGCCCGAACGCCCGCACACCTCGACCCTGCAGCACGTCCACCAGCCCCGCCGCCAGAGGCCCCTCCGGCCCCACCACGACGAGGTCCACCCGCGCCTCCACGGCCCAGGCCACCACCGGCTCGAGCCCCTCGACCGGCACGTTGACGATCTTCCCGCCCGCCAGCGCCGTGCCGCCGTTGCCCGGCGCGACGAAGACCCGCCCCACGCGCGGCGACCGCGCCAGCTTCCACGCCAACGCGTGCTCCCTTCCGCCCTGTCCGATCACCGCGACCTTCATGCGCCCTCCCCGGCCCCGCTCAAGAAATCGCCCGCGGCGTCCGCGCGCCCGAGGGCGTCTCGCGGATGCCCTCCGCGCCGCGATCCGCCTCCTTGTGATACCACCACTCGTCGAGCTCCAGAGGGTACGCGCCGGTGAAGCAGGCCGCGCAGTGGCCGCCGTCGCCTTCAAGGCCCTCGGTGATGGCGCGCATCATGCCCTCCTGAGAGAGGTAGGCGAGGCTGTCGGCGCCGACGTGCGCGCCGATCTCGGCGACGGACATCCGGTGCGCGATCAGCTCGGCGTGCGTCGCCATGTCCACGCCCATGAAGCAGGGGTGGCGGACCGGCGGCGAGCTGACCCGCAGGTGGACCTCGGCCGCCCCGGCGTCTCGCAGCATCCGCACCAACGGCCCAGCTGTATTCCCACGGACGATCGAGTCGTCCACCAACACCACCCTGCGCGTCCTCAGGTTCTCCTCCAGGGGGTTGTACTTCAATCGCACTCCGCTCCGTCGCAGACGGTCACTCGGCTGAATGAACGTGCGCCCGATGTAGCGGTTCTTGATCAGCCCCTCTGTGTACGGAACGCCGAGCGTCTGCGCATACGCGATCGCGGCGGCGATCGAGCTGTCCGGCACGGCGATCACCACGTCCGCCTCCGCCGGTGCCTCCCGGGCCAGCTCCCGACCGAGCCGCTGCCGCACCGCGTGCACCGACTGCCCCTCGAACACCGAGTCCGGCCGGGCGAAGTACACATACTCAAACACGCACAGCGCTCGCCGCCCCCCCGGCAGCCCCTCGAAGCTCTGGATGCCGTCCACGTCGATCCGCACGATCTCGCCCGGCGCGATCTCCCGCATCATCTCCGCGCCGATGGTGGACAGCGCACACGACTCGCTCGCCACCGCGTGCCCCACCGTGGCGCCGTCCTCCACCAGCTTCCCCAGGCAGAACGGCCGCAGCCCATGCGGGTCGCGCACCGCCCAGACCGCGTCGCGCGTCAGCAGCACGAGGCTGTAGGCCCCTTCGGCCTGCGCCATGAACGCCCGGATCCGCCCCACCCAGTCCGGGCCGTGCCGCTCGCCGCCAGGCGGCGGCGCCGCCAGGAGCTGCACGATGACCTCGGTGTCGGTCGTGGAGCTCAGCCCCACGCCGCGCTCCAGCAAGCGACGCCGAAGCACCTGCGCGTTGGTCAGGTTGCCGTTGTGCGCCACCCCGAGCGGCCCCTGCAGCGACTCGATCAGGTAGGGCTGGGCGTTGCGAAGCTGAGAGGCGCCCGTGGTCGAGTACCGGGTGTGCCCGATCGCCAGGTGCCCCACCAACGGCGCCAGGTTGTCCTCGTTGAAGACCTGCGTGACGAGCCCCATGCCCTTCTGCACACACGCCACGGTCCCATCGCTCGTCGCGATCCCCGCGCTCTCCTGCCCGCGGTGCTGGAGCGCGTAGAGCGCGAAGAAGGTCGCCCGCGCCGCCTCGGTGCCGGCCGCGACCATCCCGAAGACGCCGCACGCCTCCCGCGGACGGTCCAGCCCGTCTTCGAGCCCCGCAAACGGCTCGTCCGCTCCTCCCTGATCCTCTGCCATCACCCCTGCCCTTCGGAGCGCCACCGCCCCACATCTCGCCGCGTTCGAGCCACGCGCCGCCGCTCGACGAGCGCGACGGCACCACTTGAGCGCCGTGCGCACCGGTCTACCCCGCGACGCAGTCCCCTCGGCGAGCTCTCGCTCACCGAGCTCCCTGCACTGCGTGGTGGACCCGTGCTCAGGCGGGTCGACCCTCAACCCTACCCGCGCCAGTTCAGCGCCAGATCGTCCTCGATGATCTTCTCGGTGTTGCGCGCCTGGAACGCCGCCACCCGCCCGCGCAGCGTCGGGTCGGCCAGCGCCAGGATCTTGGCCGCCAGCAGCGCTGCGGCCTCGGGCTCGAGCACCACCGGCGCCACCACCCCGGAGGGCATCCGCAGTGAGCTGAACACGTCCGCCCCGCCGAAGGTGTCCGAGTACGGCGGACACGCCAGCACCGGCGACTGCACGTTGGCGTCCACCACCCCGCTCAGCGAGTTCGACCGCCCGGCTACCGTGATGTAGACCTTCGGCCGGCCGTCGGCCTCGTACGCCTTGAGCAGCGCCAGCACGTACGCGGTCGCCTTGTGCGCCGACGCCACCCGCACCTCGCTCCCGATCCCGAACGCCGAAAGCTCGGCCACGATCCGCTCGGCGTGGGCGAGGTCCGCCTTCGAGCCCATGATGATCGGCACCACCAGCTCCACCGACGCGCGCTGCCCCGCCAGCCCACTCCCCTGCAGGTTGGACGCGATCCGCGCCGCCGCCGGCTGCCGCCCCGGCTCGAAGGTCTGGCCGGTCAGCCGCTCGTAGGCTGCGATGTACCGCTCGGCCACCTGCGCCACGAACGCCACGGGCATCGATGGCGGCGCGCCCTCACCCCGATACCCCTGCCCCACGAACCACAGCCGCAGAAACTCCTTGTCGAAGCTCTCCGGCTCCTGCCCCTCGGCCACCCGGGCCTCGTAGGTGTCGGCCACCCAGTAGCGGCTCGAGTCGGGTGTGTGAATCTCGTCGATCAGCGCCAGCTCGCCGTCGATCAGCCCGAACTCGTACTTCGTGTCCACCAGGATCAGGCCGGCCCGGCGAGCGAGCTCCTGCCCGCGCAGGAAGACCGCCACCGCCACGCGCTCGACCTCGGCCCACAGCGCTGGCGACACCAGGCCGCGCTCGACCACCTCGGCCGACGTCAACCGCTCGTCGTGCTCGCCCCGCGCCGCCTTGGTCGTGGGCGTGATCACGGGCCGCGGCAGCGGGTCGTTCTTCTTCAGCCCCGCCGGCAGCTCCAGCCCGTACGGACGGGGCTCGCCGCGCTCGTACAGGGTCCAGAGCGCCGTCGAGGTGGAGCCGGTGATGTAGCCGCGTACCACCACCTCCACCGGCAGCGGCGCGGCCTCGCGGGTGATCATGACGTTCGGGTCGGGCACCTCGATCATGTGGTTGGCGACCAGATCGGCGGTCTGCTCGAACCAGAACCGGCTGAGCTGCGTCAGCACCTGCCCCTTGCACGGGATGGCCCCGAGCACCCGGTCGAACGCCGACACCCGATCCGTCGTGATGAGCACCCTCCGGTCGCCCACCACGTACATGTCTCGCACCTTGCCCTCGAGGCGAGGGCCGTAGCCATCGAGATCCACGCGGGTCAGCGTGGCAGCGGCCTCAAGCTGTGGTCGGGTCAACATCTCCGCCTCCTGCCGTGTCGCGCCGTCGCGCGCTGCCTGGTTTGCCTGCGCCCTGCCGCGGGCGTCTACCACGGTCGTGTCAGGGTTTCAATCCCATCTTTGACGCACTGCGTCAACCAGCCGCCTGCACCGCTCCGGCGCGTCGCCCACGTACGCGCTGGCGTCCAGATACGTCAGCGCCTCCGCCTCCCCCATCAGCGCCACGATCGCCGGATCGGCCGCCAGCGACGCCGCCAACGGGTTCGCCTCTCCCGCCCGCGTCGCCGCCCAGGCCTCGAGCGACCGCGCGCGGATGACCTCGTGCAGGACCTGCCGGTCCCCGCCCCGCTTGACCGCCTCCATCAGCAGCCGCTCGGTGGCCGCGAAGACCCCATAGGTCGCCAGGGTTCGCCCCACCGCCGCCCGGTCCACCTGCAGCCCCACGACCAGCCGCTCGGCTCGCCGCAGCAGCTCCTCGGTGGCGAGGAAGGCCTCGGGCAGCACCGAGCGCCGGTTGGCCGAGTCGTCCAACGTCCGCTCCAGCAGGCTGTGCGCGGCGTTGTCCCAGGCCACCCGCGGGAAGTTGGCCACCATCCGCCCGAGGCTGTCGATGTTCTCGGCGTTGATCGGGTTGCGCTTGAACGGCATCGCGCTCGACCCGATCTGACGCTTCCCGAACGGCTCCCCCCACTCGCCGATCACCGGCGACTGCAACAGCCTGAGATCAAAGGCGAATTTGTACAGCGTCTGGGCGATCTGCGCCAGCACGTTCAGCACCCGGAGATCCTGCTTGCGCGGGTAGGTCTGCGTCGTCACCGCGAACGGCGACAGCCCCAACCCCTCCATCACCCAGCTCTCCAAAGTGGCCGCCGTCACGTCCGTGCCGGCCAGGAGCTGCCCATAGGACGCGCTCGTCCCCACAGCCCCCTTGAACCCCTTGCCCCGAAGCTCCTCCCGCACCCGCCGCAGGTCCACCCCGTCCATGTCGAGATCCTGGAGCGTCTGGGCAAGCCTGTAGCCCACCGTGGTCGGCTCGGCCGGCTGCAGGTGCGTGAACGCCATCGTCGGCACCTCCGCCCACGCCTCCACCTGCGCGCACAGCGCCCCGATCACCGCCTCCACCCGCTCCAGCAGCAGATCACACCCCGCCCGCAGCCGCAGCGCGTCGGCGTTGTCCTCGATGTCCATCGAGGTCGCCCCGAGGTGGATGATGCCGCCGCCCACCGGGCACTGCTCGGCCCAGGTGTGCACCTCCGCCATCAGGTCGTGCATCAGCTCGACCTCCAGCGCGTGCGCCCGGTCGATGTCGATGTCCTCCATGTGCGCCCGCAGGTCGGCCACCTGCGCCGCGCTCACCAGGCCGACCCGCGCCTGCGCCTCGGCCAGCGCGACCCAGATCCGTCGCCAGATCCGCCGCTTCTCCGCCTCGCTCCACAGACGACGCATCGCCTCCGAGCCGTACCGCCAGCTCATCGGCGACTGGTAGCGCTCGAACGCCTCGGCGGCCTCACCCCTCATCGACCACCTCCAGCCCCGAACGTGTCCAGCACCACGAGCTGCGCCCGCTCCGGCCCCACCGAGATGTACCGGAACGGCACCCCCGCCAGCTCGCTCAGCCGGTGCAGGTAGGCCCGGGCGGCCTTGGGCAGCTCCACCCAGGTGCGCGCCTCGCGGGTCGAGCACTTCCAGCCCGGCCACGTCTCCCACACCGGCTTGACCCGCTCCAGATCGGCCGTCTCCGGCAGCGTGAAGATCTCCTGCCCGTCCAGCTCGTAGGCGCGGCAGATCTTGAGCTCGTCAAAGCCGTCCAGCACGTCGAGCTTGGTCACCGCCAGGGTCGTCAGGCCGTTCAGCCACGCCGAGTAGCGGATCGCCACCCCGTCGAACCAGCCGCACCGCCGAGGGCGACCCGTGGTCGCGCCGTACTCCTGGCCCACCCTGCGGAGTTCGTCGCCGTCGGCGTCCAGCAGCTCCACCGGGAAGGGGCCGCCGCCCACGGCCGTCGAGTACGCCTTGACCACGCCCACCACCTCGTCGATCGCGCCCGGCGGGAGGCCTGCGCCGGCGTAGGCGCCGCTGGCCATGGGGTTCGAGGAGGTCACGTAGGGGTAGATCCCCCAGTCCAGATCCCGCATCACCCCGAGCTGCCCCTCCAGCAGGATGTGCTTGCGACCGTCCACCGCCGCCTGGATCAGCGGCAGCGTGTCCACGATCCGGCCCCGGAGCTGCTCGCCCCACCCCAGCGCCAGCTCCATCACCGCCTCCAGCTCCATCGGCTCGCCGCCGAGCTGCTCCAGCAGCCGGTTCTTGCGCTCCAGCGTCCCCTCCAGCCTCCGACGCAGGTACGCCGGCCGCAGCAGATCGCCCAGCCGGATGCCCGTCCGCGCGGCCTTGTCCGCGTACGCCGGCCCGATGCCCCGCTTCGTCGTCCCGATCTGGTCGCCGCTGCTCCGACCCGCCTCCTCCAACCCGTCGAGCTGCCGATGAAAGGGGAACACCACGTGCGCCCGCTGCGACAGGAACAGGTTGTCCAGGCTCACGCCCGCGTCGGCCACCTGCACCATCTCCTGCAGGATCGACTCCGGGCTCACCACACACCCCGCCCCCACGATGCACTGCGTCGCCGGATTGAAGATGCCGCTCGGGATCAGGTGCAGCTTGAACAGCCCGAACTCGTTGACCACCGTGTGACCGGCGTTGTCGCCGCCCTGATAGCGGATCACCATGTCGGCGCGCTGCGCCAGGTAGTCCACCACGCGGCCCTTGCCCTCGTCACCCCACTGCGCACCCACGATCGCTGTCACGGTCATGATGTCCCTTCCTTGCATCGGCTCCAGAGAGCCGCTGGTCTTGACCCCGGACCTCGCCGCAGCGGACCCGACGTCCCTCGCTGCCTCGCGCTCGATCAGTCGAGCTGCGAGGCGTATCGCACCGCGCGCTCAAAGAGCGCCAGCCCCAACTCCCCGCTTTCACCACGGTGAAAACGAGGGTGTTGGGACCCTGTGATGTGATCCTCCGGGTGTGGCATCATGCCCATCACCGTCCCGGTCGCGTTGCAGATCCCGGCGATGTGCCCCACCGAGCCGTTCGGGTTGTGCGGCCACCCCGCCCCTCGGCCTCCGTCCGGGTCCACATACCGAAGCGCCACGTGCCCCCCGGCCTCCAGCGCGCTCCGCGCCGCGTCGTCCTCCACCGCCACCCTGCCCTCACCGTGTGCCACCGGACAAAAGATATTTCCTGTCAGACCCTTCGTGAAGATCGACGGCGACCGCTCCTCCGCCTCGAGGTGGACCCAACGGCACTCGAACCGCCCCAGCAGGTTCCGCGTCAGCGTCACCCGCCGCGCCCCGAAGACGCCCGGACCCTCGACGTCTGCCATCGGGCCGGGCAACACACCCGCCTTCACCAACGCCTGAAACCCGTTGCAGATCCCCAGCACCGGCCGACCCGCCTCCACGAACCGACTCAGCGCATCCTTCAGCTCATGCCGCAGCGCCACCGCCAGCAGTCGCCCCGCCCCGAGGTCGTCCCCGTCGCTGAACCCACCCGCCAGCACCACAAACCGATAGTCCATCAGGTCGCGCGCCCCCTGAATGAGCGCGTTCAGATGCACGATCTCCGGAGCGCCCCCGGCCAGCTCGCACGCCATCGCCGCGTCGCGGTCGCGGTTGGTTCCCGTCGCATGAAGGATCAGCACAGGCGGTTTCATCGGCACCCCAGCTCGGCGATCACCCGGACCTGGCGCACCCGCGCTCCAGTGGTTCGGAGAGATCGGCATCCATTCCACCGCCGAACGCGGATATCGCGCTCAGCGAGGCGCATCGCTCACCATCGAGAGCGCAGCGCAGCAGGTTGGACAGGGTTATTCATGGGGGTTACCAGAGGGGAGCGGCAGGGTCAAGCTCAAAAGTTCTCGCTGTCCACACCGCCGCCGCGGCGGCGCACACACTGCCTCGATCAGCCGCTGGTCGCCGGGCAACCGCTCCGGCTGGTCGGGTAGTACCGCGTGCTCTTGTTGATGGTGCAGTTGCTCTCGTTGAGCCCCTCCCCTGGCTGGTCCGAGCACAGCAGCGTCCCGCTGACATGCCCCGCCCCACACGCGTCCCCCTCCTGGAAGTAGACCGAAGAACCCGTGGGCGTGCTCGCCACGCATCCCCGCGAGTCGCCCCCGCTGAAGAACACCGAGCAACCCACCGGGTACGGCGCGCTGGCCGGGCACTGGGCCGACACGCAGTCGCCTGTGATGTTCAGCGGCACGGTCACCGGCTCGCACGCCTGGTCCCGCCCGTCGCAGTCCTCGTCGATCCCGTTGGCGCAGACCTCCCGCGTGGCGGTGGCGAAGCCCTCACAAGGCCCCCAGAACCCATGGTTCGTGCACACCCGGTGGCCCGACCGGCACAGCCCCACGTCCGGATTGCCCGGCCCCGGAAAGCACACCTCGGTCTGGTCCGACACGCACTCGGTCCCGCACCCCTCATCGACCGCGTTGTTGCAGTTGTCGTCGATACCATTGAAGCAGAGCTCATCGGCCAGACAGACAAAGCAGCCCTCATCGACCTGTCCGTTGCAGTTGTCGTCGAGGTTGTTGTCGCAGAGCTCCTGGGCGGCCACCACCGCGTCCGCGCACTCGCTCCACATCAACGTCGCGTCGATGCAGTGCTGCATCCCGGCGGCGCACACCCCCACGTTGACCTGCGCCGGGTTGCCCGGGAAGCACGCCCGCTCCAGCCCCGGCGCGCACTCATCGGCGCACCCCTCATCGAGCTGCCCGTTGCAGTTGTCGTCCAGCCCATTATTACAGATCTCCTGAACACCACACTGCTCACACCCATCGTCAATCAGCAGGTTGCAGTCGTTGTCGACCCCATCCCCGCAGGTCTCCGCGGCGTCACACAGCGCGCATCCCTCATCTGCCTGCCCATCGCAGTCGTTGTCCCGCCGGTCCCCACACGTCTCATGGTCCTGGCACGGCGGCTCACACCCGTTGTCGATCACCCCATCGCAGTCGTTATCGAGCCCGTCGTCACACGCCTCCACCTCCGGCCCGCTCCAATCCGAGCACGGCCCCCAGAACTCCCCCGTCCCGTCGCACGACCGCTCCCCATCCGTACAGATCCCCTGCCCCCGCGTCCCCGCCGGTCCCCCATAGCAGCTCGGGTCCGGCCCGCACAGACACGCGATCCCCTCGTCCACCTCCCCATCACAGTCGTTGTCGACCCCGTCACACACCTCCTCCCCGCACCCACCCCCGTTGTTGCTGCCGTTGTTGCTGCCGTTGTTAGCGCCGTTGTTGCTGCCGTTGTTAGCGCCGTTGTCAGGGCCATTGTCAGGGCCGTTATTGCTTGTGTCTCCATTGTTTGCGCCGTTGTTCGGGCCTCCCTCCCCCGGCCCGGCCAGCTTATCCGCACAGCCCCCCATGACGCCGAGGCTCAGCGCGACGGTGAGCGTGATCAGGAGAGTCCGAAAAAGCTGCGATGTGGTCATGGTCGTCAGGGCCTCGATGAGGGTGCGAGCAAGCGGAAGCGGTCAGTGGATGGATCATAGATGAATCCGTCCCCACCCGCCACCCTCACCCCCCAGCCCCCTCTCCCCTATGAGGGGAGAGGGGGAGGCCCTCACCCCCCAACCCCCTCTCCCCTATGAGGGGAGAGGGGGAGCCGGACCCGTAAGCTGTTGCTGTACAAGCAAAAATCTTGTTCTACCCCCCCTCTACCCGTCGAGGGGAGAGGGGGTTGGGGGGTGAGGGCCTCCCCCTCTCCCGTCATACGGGAGAGGGGGTTGGGGGGGTGAGGGCCTCCCCCTCTCCCGTCATACGGGAGAGGGGGTTGGGGGGTGAGGGCCT
>Ga0100377_1003107_pt1 | contig 13589 bp, 7 predicted proteins | sample CryGeymeta201501_FD_83664 | JGI IMG/M metagenome (GOLD analysis project Ga0100377, IMG submission 83664) | Groundwater microbial communities from Crystal Geyser aquifers in Utah, USA - Crystal Geyser metaG 2015-01 | ecosystem: Environmental > Aquatic > Deep subsurface > Groundwater | place: USA... | reverse complement strand
TCGGAGTGGTCGCCGAGGTGGATGGGGCCTTCGTTGGTGGCGTTGTCGTACTTGCAGGTCAGGCGCACGACGCCGTCGGTGGGGATGGTCTTGGGCTCGGTGTACCAGTAGGCGCGCTGCCAGTTGAAGTCCCAGCGGCGGGTCTCGACGAGGCACTGGGAGGTGTCCTGCACGCCGGAGCTGTGGGTGCCGTCGTCCTCGAAGTCCATGACCTCGATGCGGATCTCGGTGCCGGCGAGGTGCATGTGGGGGAAGGTGCCCCAGAGCTTGAGGGGGATGGCGGAGTGATAGTAGAAGTCCTGGCGCACGCAGCCGTTGGCGCCGACGAGGCTGGGGTCGTCGCGGACCTCGCGGCCGGTGTGGCCCTCGGCGGGGGGGCTGATGCCGTCGTCGACGTTGTAGACGGTGTCGCAGCTCTCGGCGGAGGAGCCGTTGGCGCCGGGCGCGACCTGGAAGGGCAGGTTGCCGACGAAGATGAGCTGGCCTTCCTGGGCGGGGGTCTGTCCCTCGGGCATGAACCAGAAGCGCATGGCGGACTGGTCGCCGCCGTCTCCGCCCTGGGAGCGGTTGTAGTGCATCTGGAGGACGATGCGGGAGCCGGCCTCGAACTTGATGGCGGTGTCCCTGGGCAGGCCGGTGACGCCGCCGCCCGGTGCCCAGGCGCCGACGACGGTCTGGCTGTCGGTGTTGGCCGAGCCGAAGCACTCGTAGCCCGGCAGCGTGTCCTCGGCCTCGAACCCGGCGAGTTGGTCCAGGGTGTGCTGGTCACCAGGGACCTTGAAGGCCACGATGTGGTGCAGGACGCTGGGGTTGTCGACGAGGGTCTCGAAGCCGGTCATCCATCGGGTGGCCGCGAAGCCGGGGTCGACGACGAAGCAACGGTAGTCGTCGGAGCGGTCGCTCTTGGGGACGTAGACCTCGGGGACGAGGGCGTCGACGATGTCGTCGTTGGTGAGGCGGTCGGCGCCGATGTCGGTGACGCGGGGGGGGCGGGCGACGTAGTCGGCCTCGTCGCCCATGACCATGCCGTCGTCGACCCACTTGCCGAACATGGCGATCTCGTCGGAGGACATCTTGAGGTTGCCCTGGAAGTCGGCGCAGTCGTCCGTGAGCTGCCACGGCGGCATACGGCCGGTCTCGACGGCAGAGACGATGAGCGGGGCGAGGTCGGCAATGTGGGCCGGGTCGGAGAAGTCGTATACGGCGGGTGCGATGCCGCCGGTCGTGTGGCAGCCCGTGCAGTGGAAGTCGATGAGCGGGCGCAGGTCACGGTGGTAGGTGACGAGGTCGCTGTCGTCCACGCCGTTGTTGGCGCCGTTGTTGGCGCCGTTGTTGGCGCCGTTGTGGTTGGCGTCGGGGGTGGTCGTGCTGTCGTCCCCGCAGGCGGCGAGGACGAGGGTCGCGGCGAGCGCGGCGAGGAGCAGGGAGCTTCGATGTCGTGTCAGACCAGGCATGGGGTTCTCCATGAGGTGGGTGTACCAGCGCAGAATCTCGAAACGTATGAGGTGAGCGCGCACATGTCAACCGACCGGGCGGCCGAGGCCAGGGCGATCCGAGTTCTGGCCAGGTCCCGTGACTGTAGGGGTGGGCGCGCGCTCGGCGGCTCCCCCGCGGCCGCAACCGCGGAGCTTCGCGACGCGGGCGGCCTCGGCCCCTCGCTCGCACGGACTCTTGTTCACTTCTCCGTGGAGCCCGTCGTGGCCGGGCACCCCACGCTAATCCGGCGCTCGACGCGCCGTCTCGCGCGTGGGGCTACTGTGGGAGGGCGCCCCCGTTGGGGGCTTGGCCGAGGTTGGTTCGGGAAGCGACGCCAGTCTCGTTGGCAGTAGAAGAGCTAATTTGTATCAAGCGCTTGTGTTGCGCTGCCAGGAACGGGGAGGTGACTGTGTACCTCACGCGACCGGCCAGGCGGTGCCCGACACGCGAACCGCTCCCAACCCTCGACACCAGCACGGCCAAGCCCCCAACGGGGGCGCCCTCCCACAGTAGCCCCACGCGCGAGACGGCGCGTCGAGCGCCGGATTAGCGTGGGGTGGCCGGCCACGACGGGCTCCACGGAGAAGTGAGCAAGAGTCCGTGCGAGCGAGGGGCCGAGGCTGCCCGCGCAGCTTTGCTGCGCGGTTGCGGCCGCCGGGCAACCCGCCACACACTCAGGGTATCGACAGCGGCGGGCACGGGGCGAAGCTCAGGCGACGGGAGTCCAACCGATCTGCGCTCCAGCCCCTCCCCAACCCCCTCCCCCGTTCGTGACACCCCGCCAACACCCCTTGGAACCCCTCCCCCGTTCCCCGGCCCTCTCCTGCCCCCGTCCCGAACCCCTCCCCCCGTTCCGGAGGCCTCCTCACCACCTCCTTGGAACCCCTCCCCCCGTTCCGGAGGCCTCCTCACCCCCCGCTCGGAACCCCTCCCCCCGTTCCCCGGCCCTCTCCTGCGCCCGCCCCGAACCCCTCCCCCCGTTCCCGAGACGCTCCGCGCCCCTGTATCCATCCACGCAACCCGTGGTGACACCACGAACTCCGTGGGGGTAGACCAGGGCCATCGCAAAGTCCGTCCCGGCGGCGGCGATCGAACTTGAGGGGCTCGGCGTTGGCGTGGCTCCCCCGCGGCTGCATCCGCTCGATCCTCGTCAACACGGTATCCGTTGAGAAGTGAACACGAGTCGGTGCTTGCGAGGGGCCGAGGCCGTTCGCGAGGCGATAGCCGAGCGATTACGGCCTCGGGGGAGCGGCCCGAGCGAATACGGCCGCGGGTGAGCTGCGGGGGATCCTCGCTCAGAGGTCCGCGCGGCGTCTCTCGAGCTCGTCAGTGAGGTGGTCGGCGCGGGGGATGTTGCCACACGCGCGCCAGAGGTCGCGTCCGGTCTCCAGCAGGGTTAGCCCGACCTCGGCGCGTCCGCCTTCGGCGAAGCGGCGGCCGATGTGCTCGAAGAACTCGGGGACGATGGGGACGCGGGGGAGGGCCGCGGCGTCGGGGATCTGATCGAAGATGGCGAGGGCGGCGTCGAAGTTGCCTTCGATGGCGTAGATCCAGGCCCGGATGGCTCCGGCGGTGCCGATCAGGACGCGCATGTCGCTCTTGACGGCCTCGCGGAGCAGGTACGCCGCGCGCTCTTGCACGCCGTCGAGCTTGCCCTCGATGAGGTCGTAGACGAGGAGCACGAAGCTGGCGAAGAGCTCGGGCCAGCGGTCGCCGAGGGCGCGTCCGGTGCGAACGGCCTCTCGGGCGTGCTCGCGGGCCATCTCAAGATCGCCAGCGACGTGGAAGAGGCTGCTCATGTCGGAATGGAATACGGGGATGCGGTTGAGGCGTCCTGTGCGTCGGGCGATCTCGTAGACCTCCTCGTGGATGGCCCTGGCCCGTTCGAGCTGGCCGAGGCTGGTGTGGATGACGCCGAGCACGCGCAGGCCGCGGAGGCGGAGGTCGTCGCGGTGGCCGACTTCGGCCAGAGCGGCCTCGGTGATGCGGAGGGCAGCATCCTTGTCGCCGGTGAGGGAGCAGCAGATGGCGTAGCGGTAGGCGCCGCGCTGGCGCTCCTCCCAGTGCTCGGCGGTCTCGTAGGCGAGCTGGGCGGCCTCGGCGGCGCCGCGGAGGTCTTCGTGGTTGATGAGCCAGAGGGCCCTGGCGCGCCAGAACGCGCGTCGGCCGACGGGGCCTGCGTCGTTGAAGCGGCGCTCCATGGTCTGGAGGGACTCATCCCAGCGGCCCTGGCCGATGGCGAGGTTCTCGTACATGTCGCCGAGGACCTCTCCGGCGAGCATGGCGCGGTCGGTGTCGGGGTGAGCGAGGGCGCGGGTGAGGACGGCCTGGGCCGCGTCGGAGTCGCCGATCTCGGCCAGGACGCGGCCGATGGGGCCTGCGGCCTCGGCCCATCGGGGGTCTTCGTGGGGGAGGGCGTTGAGCGCCTTCATGCCCCAGGCGACGGCGGTGTTGGCCTCGCCTCTGGACATCTCCCACTCGACCGCCCGTCTCCAGAATACAGCGGCGAGGTCGAGCTGCTCGGCCTCGAAGAGGTGATCGCCGATGGCGCCGGACTGGGGGCCGGGGGCCTCTCCGGCGAGGCGTCGGCGAACGTCGGCAGCCTGGCGGTGGAGCTTGCGGCTGCGGCGGGTGCCGGCGCCGGCCAGGATGGCGTCTCGGGCGAGGGCGTGCGGGAAGGCGAGGGCGTCCCGGCCGTCGAGGCGGTGCTCGACGAGCAGCTCCATGTCGAGGAGGGCGTCGAGGAGGGCGTCGAGGTCGTGGACCGGGAGCCTGGCCTCGGCGATCAGCCCTTCGAGCGTGCCCACGTCGAACTCCTCGCCGAGGATGGCCGCCAGGAGGAGGACGTCGGCGGCTTGCTCGGGGGTCGAGGGCTGGGCGAGGCGGGCGTCGATGCTGGCCTGGATGATGGCGCGGAGCGACTCGGGCAGGCGGGTCTGGCTCGCCAGGGTGCCCGTGGTCCTCGGGGCGAAGGCGTCGGGGGTCGAGAAGGCGTCGCCAGCCTGGGAGAGGTGTTGCGCGAACAGGGGGTTGCCGCGGGCGCGGCGGGCGACCCGCTCGGCGAAGTCGAGCTCGTGGCCAGCGGCGACGAGGGCGTGGCTGAGCACGTCCAGGGGGAGCGGTCCGAGGGGGAGCTCCTGAACGGCCGGCGCGGCGAACCGCCAGAGCCTGCCGAGCGCCGCCCGGAAGGCCGTGCCGCCCTCGCCTTCGGTGGTGGTGGCGAGGATGAGGAGGGGGAAGGGCTCGAGGCTGGCCTCGTTGAGCAGGTAGTCGACGACCGCGACGAGGTCGGGGCCCGCGTGGTGGAGGTCGTCCAGCAGCAGGAGCACGGGCCGACGTCGGGCGAGGCGGCGCAGCATCCGGGCGATGAGCGAGAGGTTGCGGCCGCGCCGGTCGGCGGCGGCGGCCTCGTCGAGGGCCGAGGGCCGCAGGAACGCCACGAAGGACTCGACCTCGTCCTCGTCCTCCTCACCGCACCGGCGCAGGAACTCGCGGGCGGCGCTGTCGACCTGGGCGGCGCCGCGGCCCGTCGTGCCGAGGAGCTGGTCGAACGCGTTGCGGATACCCGCCAGGGCCGGTGCGCCGCGGACGGAGGCGGCGAGCAGGAGCTGAAAGTGCCCGGCCTCGGCGAGCTGGTGGCCGAGCTGGCGCGCGAGCGCCGACTTTCCGATGCCCACCGTGCCCCGGATGACCGCGACGGCGACCTGCCCGCCCTCCTGCACGCCGGTGGCCACGGCCTGCAGGCGGGCGATCTCGGTGTCGCGGCCATGAAAGCGGGGAGGGGCGAGGGGCTGGAGCGCTGCCGGTGGGGGCGCGGTCTGCGTCGCCAGGAGCGTCGGGGCGCCCTCGAGCGTGTCGCGTCCGGCGGGAGGCGCCTGGACACCGGCGCAGAGGGCGTTCCAGCGGTCCTCGGGCAGCGTGGCGGGGGTGCGGAAGGGTTCGAGGTCGCGAAGGACGTCGGCGGCGACGGCGTGGCGATGCTCAGGTCGCCTGGCGAGCAGCTTGAGGATGAGCGCCTGAAGGGCCGACGGGATCTCGACGCCCTCCGGTGCGCGCCAGACGGGATCGCGGGTGGCCTTGTTGACGAGGACCTCGACGGTGCGTCCCTCGAAGGGATAGCAGCCTGTGAGCATCCGATAGAGCATCACGCCGATGGGGTAGAGGTCGAGCGTGGGGCCGGTCAGCACATCCCCCATCGCCTGCTCCGGCGCCATGAACAGCGGTGTGCCGAGGGCCTCGCCGGCGCGGGTGATGCGCGCGGCGTCGTCGGTGTCCATCGCGGCGGCGATCCCGAAGTCGGTCAGGCGTCCCCAGAGGGTGCCGTTGGGCTGTCGGGAGATGAGGACGTTGTCGGGCTTGATGTCGCGGTGGAGGATGCCGCGGGCGTGGACGTGGGCGAGGGCCTCGAGGATCTGGCCCATCAGCTCGCAGGTCGGGCCGACGCCGAGGCGGGCGTCCTCGAGGCGTTCGAGGCCGACGCCGTCGATGAGCTGGGTGACGAGGAAGTACTGCTCGCGATCCTTGCCCCAGCGGCCGAAGTCGAGGACCTGGACGACGTGGGCGTGGCGGATCCGGGCCGACAGGCGGGCCTCTCGCATGAAGCGGGGCAGCAGGCTGGACTCGCTGTTTTCGTTCCAGATGATCTTGAGGGCGACGGGCTCCCCGCCGTTCACCGGTCGTGCCTTGAACACGGCGCCCATGCCCCCCTGGCCGAGCAGCGACTCGAGGCGGTACTGATCGGCGAGCGTCGAGCCGATGAGGGTCTCGACGAGCTCGGTGCGTGTCTGGGGCGGGGTGGACATGAAGCAGGCCGTTGGAGCGGGGCGCGTGTGCAACGATCAACGCACGCCAAGGGTAGATGGCCAGACCTCGAAGTCAACAAGGGCCTGGTGAAATCACCTTGATTTGACACCGGCGGGCGGCAGAGCTGTCACCGGGTGGGATGCGATGTTCACGTGTGCGCGGAGGTCGTTGGCGGCAGGGCTTTCTTGCCAACGTCGCGGTTCAGGCCTATGCTCGGGGGTGTGATCGGCTGTGACGATGCTCCACGAGGTTCCTGTCGTTCGGGTTGACGTCGAATTCCCGGTGTGGTCCGGCGCTGGTGTGTCAGCGTCGAGAGCCCGGGCGGCGGATCGGTCGAGCGAGCCCGTGGTGAGGTAGCCGTTCATCGTGCGTCTGGCTGCGGTGTCGGGATGCGAGAGGCCGTATCCTCGACGAAGCCGTGCCCCAAGATGACCCTTGCGCGAGGCCACTTCGGCGCATGGAGGACTTCCCTCTCATCCCCGTGCTTCTTGGCGCGAGCACCGTCTTACTGGCGGCGCTGGTCGGCGTGCTCTATTGGAAGCTACGTGGTGGTCGTGCGCTGGAGGTCCCGGAGCACGTCAAGCAGGTGCAGGCGCTGGTGACCGCCGAGCGCTTCGGGGAGGCTGCGGCCCTCGAAGCGGAGGTGGGCAACTCGGCCGCCGCGTTGAACCTCTACATCCAGGCAGGACAGCACGGTGAGGCGTCGCGCCTCGCCGAGCAGCAGTCGGACCCTGAGCGGGCCGCGGCGTTGGCGGAGACGGCGGGGGAGGTGGATCGCGCGGCGACGTTGTACGTCTCGGTGCGTGACTTCCGGGCGGCGGGGCGGCTGTTCAAGAGCGTGGGCCGTTACCGCGAGGCGGCGGAGGCGTACGAGCAGGACGCCGAGGTGGACGCGGGCGAGCTGGCGGAGACGTGGGAGCGGGCTTGCCTCGAGGCGCTCGGCGAGGTGGAGTCGCTGGCGGAGTTGGAGCCGACGGCGCTGGACGCGCTGGAGCATGCGGCCACGCGTGCGGAGTCGTTCCGTCGGCGTCGTGGCGACCGGGATCGCGCGGCGATCTTCCGCGGGGTGCTCGATCGGCACGAGCTGGACGAGGACACGGTGACGGCGCTGATCGCGCGTGCGGAGGGGTTCTCGGATCGGCTCGGGCACCTGGCGCGGGTGGCCCTGACGACGGTGAATCTGGCGCATGCGAGCGCGCCGTCGCTGATGAGCCCGAGCGATTTTGCCAACGCGATCAAGCGTTCGGTGGTAGAGGCCGAGCCGGAAGAGCCGATGCCGGAGTGGGCGGACCCTTACCGCGAGGGGTCGGACGGGGGCTTCGAGGAGGTGGCGCTCGACGTGCTGGGGGCCGAGCCAGCGCCGTTGGCGGGGCCGAGCGTCGCGGACGTCTTCGACATCTGGTCATCGGCGGGCGCGGACGACATCGAGTCGGAGTTCGAGGAGGTGTGGGGGGCGACGGCGCCGAACGTCGCGCACTTCGATCCGGTGTTGGACGTGGTGGGGGCGGTGGTGGTCGCTCCGGCGGAGGACGAGGCGGAGGACGCTCCGCTGCCGGTGCTTCGGGGTGAGGGGGTGGCGGCCAGCGCGTCGTGGCCAGAGGAGGAGGACGCTCCGCTGCCGGCGCTTCGCGGCGAGGTGGCGCTGCTGCCGATGGCGGTAGCGCCGGTGCGCCCGCCGGGGTCGAATGGCTTCGACGACCTGGGGCTGGACGACCTGGGGCTGGACGACCTGGACGACCTTCCGTCGCCGGTGACGGTGGCCGAGGCGGTGGTCTCGGAGGCGCTGGCCGCGGCGGACCAGGGCCCGGCGCCGGGGGTGACGGTGCTGCCGACGGAGGTGGCGACGTCGCTGCGGGAGTATCTGATCACGGGCGACCACGCCGCGCCGCGTCTGGCGCAGGTGCTGGACAAGGAGGCGTTGACGCGCAGCGAGCGTGCGTTCCTGTCGCGGGCGGTGCGTCAGGCGTCCGGGCCTCAGCCGAGCGATGTCGAGGCGATGCTGCTCGACTACCTGGGGAAGGACGCATAGCTGGCGTCCGCCGCGCGTCGTGCTCGGTAACTTGTTGATTTCATAGGGATATTCTATCTATGGTCGCAGCGGGGGCGGGCTGGGGTGCCGTGGTCCGACGTTCGGGCCGCAGGGCCTCGGTTGCGGGCGGTGTGGCGCAGCGCAGGCCGTAGCTGGCGACGTCGGGTGCAGGTCGCGGGCGCGGGGAGGGAGGTCGCTTGCCTTTGAGGGGATGACGCGCTACACACCTCTTCGACGGCCCGTCGGGTCGTCTTCGACCTTCTCTGGCCTCTCGCCCCGGACGTGCCATGCATCGCATCCCACGGTTTGTCTCGGCCGCCTTTGTCGCCGCGCTGTGTTTGACCATCGCGTGCGCTGACGACAGCACCTCCAACGACGACAGCTCCTCGACCCCCCAGAACCCCGAGGATTGCACCGCGGACCAGTTCTACAACTCCGTCTTGCGCAAGTGCGTCGATCGGGCGGATGCGGGTGGCGACAACAACGGCACCAACAACGGCAACAACCCGACCAACAACGGCGACAACAACGGCACGGACGATGTCGGCACCGACACGTCCTCCCCGGACACCCGTCCTGACGTGGTGGAGGAGGACACGCCCGACACCCGCTGCGACATGGACGAGGACGGCGTGATGTCGGTGGCGTGCGGTGGGAACGACTGCGACGACAACGACTACTTCCGCACGCCGGGGCGCAATGAGAGCTGCGACAACAAGGACAATGACTGCGACGGGGCGGTCAACAACGGGATCGCCTGCACGTTCTTCGCGCACACGGGCGCCAACCTGTACGCGGTCGACCCGTTCAACATGACCGCCACGATCATCAACGACGTGCCGGGCCTCCAGGACATCGACACCGATGTGGACGGCACCTTGTGGGGCGTGACGCGGGCCGAGTTGTTCCGGCTCGACGCGCGCAGCAACCAGTGGGTCAGCGAGGGCACGTTCCCCAACCGCATCGAGGACGCCAACGGCCTCGCGATCGACTCGCAGGGGACGGCCTACGTCACCAGCGGCGACTCGATGTACGAGGTCGACCTGTCCACCGCCACGACCCGCTGGATCGGTCAGGTCGGCACGACCTTCTACTCCAGCGGCGACTGCGTGGTGAACAAGGTCGACAGCCTCTACATGACCTCGAAGGAGCAGGGGCTGCCCGACACCCTCGTCTTTGTCGATCGAAGCACGGGCCACGGGCAGGCGGTCGGCTCCATCGGGTTTGACCGTGTGTTCGGCCTGACCGCAGGGTGGGGTACACTGTACGGTCTGACCTACGAGGGGGAGCTGATCTCCATCGACCCCAGCACCGGCCGGGGCACACTGCTCCACACCTTCCCGGACATCACGTGGTTCGGCGCGGCGAGCACGCCGTCCCGGTGACGGTCAGCGGGGGAGCGGCTCGAGGTGCTCTCCCAGCTCCTCGTCTCTGAGGCGCATGGGGCCGAGCTTGTCGGGGTTCTTCGGGGTGATGTCCTGGTAGAAGGCGCGGACCTTCTCCATGTCCGTCCGCACGTTCCCCGACAGCTCGAAGACCGGGCCGAGGCCCCCGACGCGGCGCTTGAAGTCGAGGTAGGAGAGGCCGATGGGGACGCCAGCGCCGTAGGCGATGTGGTAGAAGCCGCTCCGCCAGTATTCGGTGCGATCGAGCCGGCCCTCGGGGGCGATCAGCAGGAACATGCGGTCGGAGGCGTTGAAGGCGGCGACGGCCTGATCCACGACGTTGTTGCGGCGGCCGCGGTCGATGGGGATGCCGCCCAGCGAGCGCAGCCACCCCCCCCAGGGGCCCTCGAACATGCCCTTGCGGCCAAACCAGCTCAGCTTCATGCCCAGCGCCGTGGAGACGGCCAGCATGTACCAGAGATCCCAGCTGGACGTGTGCGGGGCGGCGATGATGACCGCCTTGTGGACGTCGGAGGGTACGGTGCCGCGAAGCTCCCAGCCGGTCAGCTCAAGGAACAGCTTTCCGGCCGTCCGGTAGAATGCGGAAACCTCCTGGTGGGGCTTCGACATGCCGATCTCCGATGGGGCACAAGGGACGGTGTGTGTGGGGCAGGGCGATGGGGCGCGCAGAGGTCGGGGCGCAGCCTATTTCGACCGGTAGATGATGCGACCACGGGACAGGTCGTAGGGCGAGAGCTCCACGGAGACCTTATCGCCGGGCAGGATGCGGATGTAGTACTTCCGCATCTTACCGGAGATGTGGGCGAGCACCATGTGGCCGTTGTCCAGCTCGACGCGGAACATGGCCCCCTTGAGGGCCTCCCGCACCGTGCCGTCGAGAACAATGCCTTCTTCTTTACTCACGAACGCTCCGTTACAGTAGGTGTCGAACGCTGCCGGAAAGGGGCCAGAGGCCCCGTGTTGAGTGGGCCCCTCGATGCGATCGATGGATGACGCAGGGTATGAGGTCGCTGAGGTCGCTTCCTCAGAGGTATGCTGGCACGATGGCGGTACTCCGTTGCCGTCTCGATGTCAAGTGTGCAGACGACACAACCGCTCGCCGGCGCCTGGGATCGGGCCTTGAGATCGGCGCTGCAGGAGGACCGAAGAGCCATGGGATTGGACTATCTTGCGTGGACCCGGCTGCTGGCCGAGGAGCGGCTGCCGGCCGCCATCGTCGACCTCGACGCGGTGGACGCCAACCTGTCGGCGATCGTGTCGGCGCTGGACGGCACGGCGTTGACGGTGCGGGTGGCGAGCAAGTCGATCCGCCACCCGGGCCTGCTCCGCACCCTGCTCGACCGGGGTGCGCCGCGGCTTCGAGGCTTGATGACGTTCTCGGCCCATGAGGCGGCGGCGCTGGCGTCCGACGGGTTTGACGACCTGCTGATGGGCTATCCGGTGGCGCGTCGGCTGGACGCGGACGTGCTGGCGCGCCTCGTGGCCGAGGGGGTGGACGTGACGGCGATGGTGGATCTGCCCGAGCACTGCGACCTTCTGGAGGCGGCGGGGGCGGCGGCGGGAGTGGTGGTGCCGTGCTGCGTGGACGTGGACGTGTCGTGGCGGCTGCTGGGCGGCCGGGTGCATCTGGGGGTGCGTCGGAGCGCGGTGCGGTCGGCGGCCGACGCGCTGGCGCTGGCGCAGCACGTGGCGCGGCGCTGCCCGCACGTGCGGCTGCGCGGGATGATGGCGTACGAGGCGGCGGTGGCGAGCATGCGGGAGGTGAACCCGGAGAGCCGTGCGCTCGACCCGGTGCGGCGCCTGATCCGAGCGGGCAGCAAGCCCGTCGCGGCCGGGCTTCGTGGGGAGGTGCGGCGGACGTTGGCCGCGGCTGGCTTCACGCTGGAGGTGGTGAACGGGGGCGGCACGGGCAGCCTGCGTTCGACGGTGAGGGACGGCAGCTTGACCGAGGTGACGGTGGGCTCGGGATTTTTGTGCCCGCACCTGTTCGATGGGGTCGAGGGGCTGGCGTTGGAGCCGGCGGCCTTCTTCGCGCTGCCGATCTGCCGTCGGAGCGATCCTGATCACCTGACGTGCCTTGGCGGGGGCTATGTGGCGTCTGGGGAGGTCGGGGCGGATCGGGCGCCGCGGGTGCACCTGCCCGAGGGGATCGAGCAGGTGGCGGTGGAGGGCTGGGGGGAGGTGCAGACGGCGTTTCGGGTGATCGATCGGGGGCTTCTGCTCGCGGTGGGTGATCCGATCATCTGCCGGCACGCCAAGGCAGGGGAGCTGGCGGAGCGGTTCGGGGAGGTGCTGCTGGTGCGCGGCGGGGCCGTGGTCGACAGGCAGCCGACGTGGCGAGGGCGGGGGTTGACGTTCATGTGAGCGGTTGAGGGGCGAGAGGCTGAACAAAGTTCTTGTGCTTCGGGCTGGCTGAACATACAACAAGGGGTGCTCGGGTGAGCAGCCTGGCGTGTGCGAGGCGGCGCTCCCGTGTGCGGTAGACACCGCGTCACCATCCGCGTCATCCGTGACGCCGAGGCCAGGGAGGCCGGCTCATGTGCTTGATCGATATCATCAAGACCACCCGCACCCAGCTCCAGGACAGGCTCGCGCGCATCCTCGTCGACGATCGCCGCCACGACAGCCCGGAGGCGCTGTCGCGCGCGCTGCGCCGGGCCTACGAGGAGGCCTCGGTGGTCTTCGCGACCCTGCGCGGGCACGACGTCCCTGTGGAGGTCGTGCCGCACCTGGCGCGCGGGACGGTCATCATCAGCGCCAACTCGGGGCAGATCGTGCTCGGCCGCAGTCTGCGGGAGGGGTGGGTGAGTGTCCAGCTCGGTCTGTCGGGGGAGCACCTGGCGCGCTACCTGTCGGAGTGGCCGGCGTTCCATCTGCCGACCGAGCCGGGCGCCAACGTCAACCGGGCGCTGTCTGAGCTGCGGAGCCTCCTCGGGGTGGAGGGGGAGGTGGACGTGGAGCGCGTCGCCGAGATCGCTGACGCGCACATCAGCCCGCTCGTGCACGACTACATCCACCGCCACCGGCTGACGTGGACGCCGGCGCGATGCTGGGCGTTCGAGCAGCGCCAGCGCCGCCGGTTCGCCGAGCGGGGCATCCAGCTCCTTGAGCAGCAGACCCGTGCCCAGCTGCTCGCGGCGGTCCAGTCCGATCGGGAGGGCGACGCGGTCGCGCTCGCCGAGGCCCTGAACGCGGTCGTGGGGCCGGCCAGCCAGCGGTGGGGGGCCGTGCTGGGGTTCACGGTGGAGGTCGTGGCGACGGCCCTGAGCGACGGCACGGTGGTGGTCAGCGATCCCTGGGACTACGACGCCGTTGTCTTCGCCCATGGGGACGGGACGTGGCGGCCGTCCTGGGGTGAGGTGACCCTGGAGGGGGCGCTCGGCGCCATCCTCACGCTCATCCAGACCGAGCCGGTCGAGGGCGACCCCGACTCTGACGACACCTGGGGGGACGACGACTGGTTCGAGGAGCGGGAGGAGGGGGCCCTCGAGGAGCGCCACCAGAGCCACTACTGGCTCCTGCAGGACCGCAACGTCCTGCACGAGCGCCCGGCGGACGAGCTGCTGGAGGAGGAGGAGCACTGGCGCGTGCAGATGTACTTCCGCGGCCTGGCGCGCGGCCAGCGGGACTCGGCCGACCGGTTCTGAGGGGAGGCGGCGAGGCGCGTGGAGGCGCGCCTCAGCGACCGGTGCGGGGGATGCCGAAGGGGGGGATCACGGCCTCGAACCCGTCGGGGCGGCCCTTGACCAGCACGCTGATGGCGTCGTGCGAGTGCAGGGACTCCTCATGGGAGGCGAAGATCCGGAAGTCGAGGATGCGCTCGTCCCGGTTGAGGACGGTGTAGAGCTGGCGGACGGCGTCCTCGACGAACTTGA
>Ga0100377_1003099_pt1 | contig 13607 bp, 13 predicted proteins | sample CryGeymeta201501_FD_83664 | JGI IMG/M metagenome (GOLD analysis project Ga0100377, IMG submission 83664) | Groundwater microbial communities from Crystal Geyser aquifers in Utah, USA - Crystal Geyser metaG 2015-01 | ecosystem: Environmental > Aquatic > Deep subsurface > Groundwater | place: USA... | reverse complement strand
TCTGTGAGCGACAGCTCGCAGAAGACCCTGCGTCGCGGGCTCAACCCGCCCCAGACGAGCGAACTGTAATAGCTCGCAGAAGACCCTGCATCGCGGGCTCAACCGAGATGCACGACGGTCTAGTAGATACGAGGAAACAAGGCATATATTTTTCGAACGGCTTCTCAGTCCTCCGACTCGCCTTCCTCGCCCCCGGACCGCCGGGCGGCGCGCCGAGCGGCCCGCCCCCCGGGGCCTTCGGCCTGACCCGCCCGCATCCGCGCCTGGTGCTCCGCCGTCAGCTTTTCGGCGTGACGGCGACCCACGAAGTAGCCCACGATCCCGCCCAATCCGACCACGGCGGGGATGTAGAAGATGTGCGCGGCGGTGATGTCAAGATCCACCTTCGGCGGCCTCCTTCCGCTGACCGAGCATCTCGTCGAGCCGGTCGAGCTTCTTGTCCAGGCGATCAATCTCGGCGTCGAGGCGACGCTGACGCACCCACAGCGAGATCAGATACCCCATCAGGAGCACCAGGATCGCGAAGTAGGAGCCGTAGAGGAACGGCCAGGCGGGCAGGTGCTCTTTGACCACATCCCCGTCTTTGGCCGCCTCGAAGGCGGTCGGCCCGTCGCCCCCCCTGTCGTGGGTCGGCTGCACCACCGGCGGCGGCTCCTGGGCCATCACCGAGGCCGGCGCCGAGGCCATGGCGCCTCCGACCAGCATCCCGGCCATCAGCACACCGAGCAGGCGGCCCGTTCTCGATCGCGAAGTTCTCATCCTGATCCTTCCTGGTCGTTCGCAGCGTCGTTTGGCCCCGCATGAACGGGGTCGGCGCTCACGCTGGCTATCGTTGCATATCGGCAACTTCGAGCTTGTACTCCTCGAGCTCGTACTCGAGTTCGCGCAGGCGATCGCTGCGTCCGGCGAGGTGTACGCGCATCCAATAGATGGCGGCGAACAGGAGCAGGAACGTCCCCATCGCCACGTAGAACGCGATCCGCATATCCGGGTGCAGACCGCCGCCACCCTCGCGCTCCACCAGCGGGTGCGTCCCGCCCCACGTCCGCACCGCCACGTGAATGATCGGCACATCGATGAAGCCAAAGATCGCCAGCACCGCCGAGATCTTCTTCAGCCGCTGGGAGTCGCTGGCGACCGACCGCAGCAACAGGTAGGCGCCGTAGATCAGAAACAACAACAGCGTCGCGGTCAGCTGGGGGTCGAACACGAAGTACACGCCCCACACCGGCCGCGCCCACAGCGGCCCCGTCGTCAGCACGATGGCGCAGAACATCATGCCCACCTCGACGCCCGAGTGCGCCATGGCGTCCCACCGGTCGCCCGGGTAGAGCAGGTAGACGATGCTGAAGATGAACGCCAGGAAGAATCCCGCGTAGGCCGCGATCGCAGACGGCACATGGAAGTAGAAGATCTTCTGCACCACCCCCATCTGCGCCTCGACCGGCGCAAAGCTGAACGCAAGATACAGGCTCACGCACAGCATCACGGCCGTCACGCCGACCAGCACCGGGAACCATCGGAATCCTCGCATCGCCATCTCCCTGCGGGTCCATCCTCGCCGCGAGCTCCGTGTCTCGCGTGGGCGGACGATACCAACGTTGGTCGCTCGCTTTCAATGGGAACCTGCGTCCCCTGCGCGCCCTACTCGTCCTCGAGCACCGAGCCAAACAGCCACGCACCGGCCACGACGTACATGACGTCGACGGCGATCATCATCTTGAGCCAGCTCCAGACCTCGGTGTCCGGGTGGTGGTCGAGCAGCGTCGAGACCGCCTTGACGCCCATCACCAGCAGCGGGATCGCCACCGGATAGAGCACGATCGGCAGCAGGACGCCGCGGCGGCGCACCGTCACCAACATCGCGCTGAACACCGTGCCCACCGCCGCAAAACCGATCGAGCCGGCGACAAGACCGGTGACCAGCAGCGGGACCTGGGAGCTCTCCAGCGGCACGCCAAGCACGAGCACGACCAGCGGCGTCGTGAACAGCTCCACGAGCAGCAGGTAGACCAGGTTCACCACCAGCTTCGAGCCGTACAGCGCGCGGGTGGCCCCGGGCACCAGCTTGAGCGCCGTCAGCGTGCGCCCCTCCTGCTCCTTGGCGAAGCTGCGATCGATCGAGAGCGTGCCGGTGAAGGCGATCGTGATCCAGAGCACGCCCGGCGCCACCGCCCTTGCCGTGTCCTCGTCGGCCCAGAAGCTGAACGTGAAGATCACCACCTGCAGGAAGGCGAAGAACAGGATCGTCAGCGGCGTCTCGAGGGTCCGAAACTCGCTGAGCAGATCCGTGCGCAGGAGCAGCCACATGTTGCGCAGCAGCGGCGTGCTCCGACGCGGGAGCGTGCTCTCGGCAGGCCCCACGTCGGGGGCGGCCTCGGCGGCGCGGCGTTGTCGACGGGCTGTGCGGCTCTCGGTCACGCGGCCTCCCCCATCAGGTGACGCTCGTACCACGCCCCGATGTGCTCACCTGGCGCCTCGTCGGCCACCACGCCCCCTTGCTTGAGCAGGATCGCTCGCTCCACCATCCCCGAAGGCATGTCCAGCCGATGCGTGATCAGCACCATCAGCCTGCCCCGGGCCTTGAGCGACTCCAGGAGCTGGTTCAAGGTCCCCGCGCTCGCCCGATCCAGCCCGGTGTAGGGCTCATCGAGCAGCACGATCGGCGGGTCCTGCAAGATCGCCCGCGCGATGGACAGCCGCTGACACATGCCGCGGGAGTAGGTGCTGACGCGACGGTCTGCGGCGTCCTCCAGGTCGACCTGGTGCAGCAGCCACGAGGACCGCTCGCGGGCCTCGGACAGCGTCATGCCGTAGAGCTGCGCGAAGAGGTGAAGGTTCTCGCGCCCCGTCAGATCCTGGTACAGCAGGCTGGCGTGGCTGACCAGACCGATCAGCTCCGGCGCCCGCAGCGCGAGCTCGCTGTAGCTGACCGTCAGGGCCCGGTCGCCCTCGGTGAGGTCGACGAGCATCCGGCCGCGGGTCGGCAGCAGGACGGTCGACAGGAGCGACATGAGCGTCGTCTTGCCCGCCCCGTTCGGCCCGAGCAGCAAGGTCAGCTCCCCGGCGCGCAGCTCCAGCGAGACGTTGCGCACAGCCATGTGCGCGCCAAACCGGCGCGACACCCCCTCCAGCCTGATGGCGCGGACGGTCATGCCGCTTCCCTGGCGGGCTTGGCGTCGAGCCGTCGCAACACCAGCGAGAGGCGCTCCCGAAGCGACGCCACCTCCAGGTCATAGGCGCGATCGGTGACCTCACCGGTGAAGTACCGATCGTCCAGATCCCGAAGCGCGTCGAACAGCTTCTCACGCTCTTCTTCGAGCGCCTGACGCTTGAGCGCGGCCACCGTGGCGGGGTTGCGCTTTTTTTGCGCGTCGCCGCGGCTGAGCGCAAATCCTGCGATCACAGCCCCCAGCCCCCCGAACAGGGCCAGCCAACGCCACGGCGGATCCTTGACCGGGAAGCCCGAGATGGTGAACTCGAGGGCGCCGCCAGCCTTCGCCTTGCCCCCCTCGGCCATCATGAACTCCGTCCCATCGCGCATCCCCTGGCTCGGACGGGTCGGTCCCACCGCCGTGAAACCCGGCGCGGTCATCTTGAGGTCCATGCGGGGAGTGCGCTTGTACGGCGTGGTCATCGTCGCGATCACCCGCATGTTGTCCACATTATAGGCCAGCGGCTGGCGGAACGTCACCGTCGCGCTATCCAGCTTCATCGAGTAGCGGATCTGCACCCGGATCGGATCCTCGCCCTCCATCGCCGGCAGGATGGGCTCGGTGACCATCACCTTGTTGTCCACCACCTTCGCCTCGGCGATCGTGTTCTGACTCCGGGTCACGATGGCCTCGATCCCCTCGGCCTTGATCGGCAGCTCGATCACCATCCCGTCGGCGTACTTCGGGTCGGTGGCCTTCGACAGGTCGAAGACCCGGGGCTGCGTGTTGGCCAGCGTCCAGATCTCCATGTAGATCAGGAACCCCTCGACCACGTCGATGGTGGTCAGCAGGTCGGTGACCACGAGCCCTTCGTCGGTGTAGGTCTTGTCGTAGATGTTGATGTCCGTCTCGAGCTTGCTGCCCGAGCTCGGCGCGATCTGGCGGCCAGCGAACCGGACGCCGTCGTGGATGACCGCGGGCACAAACCGCGCTCCGGGGATCAGCGTCAGCTTGCTGAAGGTGGCCAGCCCGTCAGGGCCGGTCTTCTGGGTGTAGGTCTTGATCATCATGTCGCCGGCGAAGATCTGGAGCAGCACGTCCTGACCCGCGACGGGCGCCTTCTTCCACGCATCGTCGACCTTGTTCACGCGCACGCCCAGCTCGAACGGCGTCCCCTTGGGCCGGGTCGGCAGCGCGGGCATGCTGTCGGGCACGCCAGGCGGCTCGGCGGCGGGCGGCGGCTCGACAGGGACGCCAGGGACGGCAGGGACGGCAGGGACGGGCTCGGCCGCCGCCGGGTCCGCGGCGGGCTCGGCCTTGTCCGGCGCAGCGGCAGGCGCGGCGGTCGGCTCGGGGGTCGCCTGCGCCGCGGGCGCCGCAGGCGGCGCCACACCGGCGTCCTGGGCCGCCGAGATCGCAGGAACGAGGAGCAGCGCCAGGCTGCTGATCAGGACAAGGATGAGGTTTCGGGTGTTCATCTAGGCCTCCCGGGTGGCGGCGAGCGCGGGGCTGGCGGCGACGCCCGTCCCACAGTGCTTGCAGAAGCGCGCATCGGCCTCGAGCGGCTCGCCGCAGCCCGAGCAGCCCGCGACGGGCGGCGGGACGCGGTGGCCGCACTGGCTGCAGAAGGTAGCGTCGGCGTCGAGGCCGTGACCGCACGCCGTGCAGGCGTGCGCCGCGGCGACACCGTTCTTCGCGGTCTTGACCCGCGCGTTGGCTTTGACCTGGACGCCGTTCTTCTTCTTGCTCAAAGCCACCTTCTTTACGGCGGGCGCGGCCGCCTCGACGACGGGCGCGACGCCCTCAGGCAGGTTCGAGCCGGGGGCCTCCCAGGCCGCGACCTCGAACCGCTCGGCGTAGCCCAGGTCGATCCGCGCGTCGTAGTCCGTGTCGCCGCGCAGGCGGTCCAGGCGCTTCATGACCGCGATCGCCTGACCTTCGAGGCGATCGCGCAGCAGGTGGTAGTCCTCCTCGGACAGATGACCGGTCTGGAAATCGAACTCCAGATCCCGGATGTCACTCAGGCAGCGGGACTTGAGGACCGCCAGTCCGGCGAGCTCCTCGGCCTCGGACTCGACGTCCAGCAAGAGCTCCTCGCGCTTGCTCGGCCACGCCATCATCCAGTTCGCGATCGCCACGACCGTGAAGACCACGAACCCTGCCAACATCAATAGAACTATGCTTCCCATGGCTCACTCACCTCGAACCTTGGAGGTCGTGCCCCGAATCGTGGCGGCGCGTGCGCTCGCACGCGCTGCTGCCCGGAGCGGCCGACGCTGAGGGTGGGAGGCCGAGCGGTTGGGGGTCGAACACCGACCCACACACGCTAGACCATGGACGGAGTCCGCCGGACACGAGCGGTCCCACCCCGGATGTCCTCGCCGCGGGGAACATCCCGCGCGGCGCGAGCGTGGAGATGCACCGGTCACCGGGTCGAGGTCAACCCTCTTCGTCCGTGAGGTGCCAGCCGACGCCATCGCGCCGCGCCGGCCCGCACGCCCCCCGCGCGATCCGCGCGGGATGACCCCGGTGGAGGCATCGCCCTGCCCTCGAGCGCTGATCGGTTTGACTCCCTTCGCCTGAGCTTCGCCCCGTGCCCACCGAGGTCTCCGTCCTCGTCGCCTGTGCAACCAGCACAGGCTCCTCGGCCGGGAACCCCGGTGAACACGGGACTCGCTCATGCTCGGTCCGTCTATCCGATCAGCGCTCTAGCGAAGATCGGCCAGCTCCTGTCGGAGCCGCTTGCGATACGGGTCGTCCTCATCCTTGGGGCCAGCGGCGGCGGCGGCCGCGTCCACCCCTTGCTGGGTGACGCGATGCGACGCGGTCCACTGGCGCACCTTGTAGCCCACCAGCGCCATCGCCACCAGGAGGGCGGCGATGGGCAGCAGGTAGATCAGCCAGTTGCTGCCCGACTGATCCGGCATCGCCAGCACGTCCGGGCCACGGAGCTCCACGAAGTAGTCCAGAATCTCCTGCTTGCTCTTGCCTTCACCGAGCATGCGCTCGACGATCGCCATGTCGCTCTGGAAGTCGCTGCAGGTCGGCGAGCTGTTCGCCATCGTCGGGCGCCCGGAGGCCTCGCAGTTCACGCGCACGACCTCCATGATCTCGCGGAGCTCCTTGTTGTGCACGCGGACCGTCGGGCCCTCGCCCGGCTTGTGCAGGTGCTCCTGGGCGACCGGCTGGCTGAGACCCACCGTGCCGAGCAGCACCAGCGGGCTGGCGCACAGCATCGCCAGCGAGGCCACGACCGCGGCGTTCGCCGTGGCTCGGCCCCACGAGCGCTGGGTCTGACGCAGCGGCTCCGGCCACAGCACGATCACCGTCCCGAAGATCAGGACGCCGATGCCGAACCAGAACCACCACACCAGCGGCGAGACCAGCATCTTGAAGCTCGCCACCTGCCCGTTCTCACCGAAGCCGGCCAGCGCAAAGTAGAGGTCCTCCACTGGCCGGGTGCGGATGTCGATCTCGCTCGTCGGGTTCTGGGGGGAGCTGTGGTAGATCGCCTGGGCGGGCCGCATCTTGGCGACCTCCTGACCGTCGCGCGACACCGTCAGCAGCGCCGTGATCAGCGTCCGCTCCGGCCCCTCCTCCTCCTGCAGCCCGTTGTACTTCACCTCGTAGTCGCCCAGCAGCACCGTCTCGCCTTCGCGCATCGAGACGTCCTGCTCCACCTTGAAGGTCGAGCCCGACCAGCCGATCACCGCCAGCACGAAGCCGATGTGGATGATGTAGCCGCCGTACCGACGACGCTGACGGCTCAACAACCCCAGCACCGCCTCCACCAGACCCTCTTCGTGGCTCTTCATCCGCGCCGACAGCCCGCGCCAGAACTCCGACACGCTCGCCGCGATGACGAACACCGCCGCAGCGAAGCCGCCGATCGAGTAGACGAGCTCCTGGGCGTCGAGGTCGAGATCCAGGTTCGTCGCGCGCAGCGTCCAGTACGCCGCCGCGATCGCCGGGGTGATCACGAACGTCGCCGCCATCGGCCACAGGAAGTTGCGCCGGAAGTTCTTCAGGCTCGACTTCTTCCACGCGATCAAGGTGCCGACGCCCATGAGCAGGACCAGAATGATGCCGAGCGGGACCATGTACTTGTTGAACCAGGGCGGCCCGACCGACACCTTGCTGCCCGTGAACATCTCCTGGATCTTCGGGAACAGCGTGCCCCACAGCACCACGAACACCATCCCGACCAGGATCCAGTTGTTGCCCAGAAACACCGCCTCGCGCGACAGCGGCGAGTCCATGGTCGCCTCGGACTTCAGGTCCTTCCAGCGCATCGCCAGCAGGACCGCCGAGAAGGTCACCGCCGCCCCCAGCAGCGCGAAGAAGTACGTGCCGATCGAGGACTGCGCGAAAGAGTGCACCGACTGGATCAGCCCGCTGCGGGTGATGAACGTGCCGAGCAGCGTCAGCAGGAAGGCGATCGTGACCAGCACGACGTTCCACCGCTTCAACATCCCGCGCCGCTCCTGCACCATGATCGAGTGGAGGAACGCCGTGGCCGCCAGCCACGGCATGAACGCCGCGTTCTCGACCGGGTCCCACGCCCAGTAGCCGCCCCAGCCGAGCTCCTCGTACGCCCACATCCCCCCGAGCATGTTGCCGATCGACAGCAGCAGCCAGGAGACCAGCACCCAGCGACGGGCCGGACGCAGCCACTCGTTGCCGGTGCGACCGGTCATCAACGCCGACATGCACCAGGCAAACGGGATGGCCATCGAGACGAAGCCGCTCAACAGACTGGGCGGGTGCATGACCATCAGAGGCGTCTGCAGCAGCGGGTTGAGCCCGCTCCCCTCGGCCGGCGCATCGCTGATGCCGAACGTGTCGAAGGGGTTGGAGGCGAACAGGAGGATGAAGACCAGGAAGGCCATCAAACTCATGGTCACGGTGATGAAGTAGGGGATCAACGGCTGGTCGGTCTTGCGCTGTATGGTCAGCGAGATCGCCGTGAAGACGCCCAGCATGCCTGACCAGAAGGTCAAGCTGCCCGCCTGGCCGCCCCAGAGCGCGGCCATCAGATACATCCAGTGCATGCGCGTGTCGCTGTAGCGAGCGACCGCGATCATCTCGAAGTCGTGAGTGGCCAGGCCGTAAAGCAGGGTGGAGCAGACGATCGCGATCAGTCCAAAGACCACGTACGTGCCCCACGTCGCCAGCGTGCAATACCGACGACTGCCGGTGCGTCCGGCGAGCACGCCGAGCGTCGCCGCCGCGAGCGCAAAGAAGAGCGTGAGGTGAAGGCTGATTTCACCGAGAAGACGGAGCATAGAAACCCCCAGTGGGTGACAAGTGCCGGGCTGGACGCCGCGCAGAGCCCATCCCGGCCGTGAAGGAGGGCAAAGCTACATGTTCGGGGCCGGGGTGGGGCTGCCCTGGGGCGGCATGTCGGCCGCCGGCATCGTGCCGCCCATCTTCTTGCCCGTCGGCGCACCCTCCTCGTACTTGGAGGGGCACTTGGCGATGATGTTGTCGGCCATGAGCACGCCGTCGGCGCCCATCTGACCCTCGGCGATGACCTCCATGCCCGCCTTGAAGGTGTCGGGCAGAGGCTTGTCGTAGGCGATGGTGATGACCTCGTCGTTCTTGATCAGGTCGAAGCGGGAGTCGAGCGTGCCAGGGGTCGCGATGATGGTGCCCTCCTTGACGTCGCCACGCACCCGGAACTTCTTGCCGACCAGGTCCGACTTCTGGCCGATGGCCTGGTCCACGGTGTACGCAAAAACTGCGTCCTCCGCTCCATCGAAGATGATGTAGGCGACCGCGCCGATGGTGAGGAACAGCCCGAGCACGAACCAGATCGACACGCCCTTGCCGTGACGCTGCCGCGAAAAATCTGCGTTTGCCGACGCAGGCCGGTCCCCGGCGGTCGAGGTGGAGGGGAGGTCGTCTTCGTGGGGGGTCTGCTTGTCGTTCATACTGCCTCTCTGCGTTTGCTGGTGTCTCTAGAGCCTCGGAGCGGCGACCGCGGTGGGTCGCGACCGGCTCTACTGGCAAACTGCGTGCCAGTCGACGGGACCTATCCGCCGATGCTAACCATCTGCTTGAGTGTCACATTTCCACCCTCGATGTCGAACGTATGGGTCTCCTGCTTGCCAAACAGCGCCCGTGACAGCGCCGCCTCCAGCGCCTGCCGATCGCCGCCAGAGCGCAGCACCGCCCGAAGGTCCACCTCGCGATCGTCGGCCAGGCACGCCCGCAACCCGCCTTGCGGCGTCATGCGGATCCGGTTGCACCCGGCGCAGAAGCACTCGGTCACCGCGCTGATCACGCCCACGCGCCCGTCGACGCCCTCGGGCACGGCCGGGCCGCTCAGCCGCAGGTAGCGGGCCGGCCCGACGCCCTCCGCTGGCGGCAGCGTCGAGAGCGCGTAGCGGCGCTCGAGCACCTGGCGCAGCTCCGCCGCCGGCACACACCGGCTCCCGTCGGTGTCGCCCAGGCCCCAGATCGTGTCCTCGCCGATCGGCATGAACTCGATGAAGCGCAGGACGTGCCCGGACGACAGCGCCCAGTCCACCAGGTCCAGCACCTCGTCGTCGTTGAAGCCGCGGATGAGCACCGTGTTGATCTTGATCGGCCCGAAGCCCGCGCGCCGGGCGGCCTCGATGCCCTCCAACACCCGGTCCAGCTCGCCGCCCCGCGTGATGCGGGCGAAACGGTCCGCCCGCAACGAGTCCACGCTCACCGTCAGCCCCGCCAGCCCCGCCTCGAGGAGCGCGACCGCCTGCCTGCCCAGCAGCAGACCGTTGGTGGTGAGCACGACCTCCTTGACGCCGTCGATGGCGCGCAGCATGCGCACCAGCGTCGCCAGGTCGCGGCGGACCAGAGGCTCGCCGCCCGTCAAGCGGATGCGGCCGACGCCCATGGACGCCATCACCGTCACCACGCGCGCGATCTCCTCAAAGGAGAGCAGCTCGGTGGCGGGCTCGAGCGGCACGCCGTCGGCGGGCATGCAGTAGACGCAGCGGAAGTTGCAGCGGTTGGTGACGGACAGCCGGAGGTAGGTGACGCGGCGACCGAACGAGTCCACCAGCGAGCGGCGCCCGTCGAGGTTCGACGGCGCGATGGTGGTCGGGGATGAGGCGGCGGACATGATGCTCCAGGGCGGGGACGGCCAGGGCGTGATAGCACCCGTGACCTGACGAGTATGGTACACCCGTTCGGTCCCCGCAACCGTGCGAAAATCGGAAACCTCGTGTTCGGCGTGACCGAACGATGCCGACGCTGAGCCAAGAAATACAAAAGGGCCTCGATTGAGACCCTTTTGTAATAGGCGCGGGCGGGCTTGAACCGCCGACCCCTTCCGTGTCAGAGAAGTGCTCTCCCACTGAGCTACGCGCCTGTGCTCGACCTGCGAGCGGCGTGGAACATAGAGTTTGCCCCCCCTGGGTGTCAAGCGAAATCGTCAACGTTGCCTCGCCCCCGCAAGAGCTCGTCAGCGCACGGTTCGGGTGACGGAGCGGGCCCCCGATGGCGAGGCCTCGCCCGTCGGGTGAGAAGACCGTGAGGCCTTGAACGGCGGCGAGGATCGAGGCACGGTGGTGGGTGAGCAGAGGGACGCGACCGGGAGCGCACGCGCATGTTCAAGAAGATGGCTCGAGCCCTGCTCGACAAGCGACACCGTGGCGGGATGCCCTTGACGCCCGACATCCTGGAGGGCGCCTGGCCGATGATGGTGGGGGACTACCTGGCCTCGCACACGCGGCCGGTGCGGCTGTCAGCCGGCCGGCTGGAGGTGGTGGTGTCGAGCGCAGCGCGCATGAAGGAGTTCATGTTTCTTCGCACCGAGCTGATCCGCCGCATCAACCTGCTGCTGCCGGTGGAGATCACCGATCTTCAATTCACCCTCGCCCGCCCGGATCAGCTCCCGGCCACGGCGCCGCTCCACGCCTCGGACCCGCCGCTGGGCGAGGTGCCTGAGGTTGAGCAGGCGCTGCTGGAGGGGATCGAGGACGAGGAGTTGAGGGCGTTGATGACGCGGGTGCGGCGGCTGTCGCGCGGGCGTCGTCGATGAGGCGGCCGTCGGGGGGCGCTGCTTGAATTGGCGCTGTGCTATCCCTATGATGCGTCGTCGCCTCGAAGCCCCCGATGTGACCCACCCGCCCGGCGTGAGCGGGCCGGCCATCGCGGCACGATGCCACCGACCACCAGGAGCGACCGTCCCATGAAGCGATTTACCCTCCAGCTCGCCGTGACCTGCGGTCTGTCCCTGCTCGCCCTGACGGCGTGCGGCGGCGGCGGCAACCCGTCCAACCCGCAGCCGGCCAACAACGGCAACAACGGCAACAACGGCAATAACGGCAACAACGGCAACAACGGCAATAACGGCAACAACGGCAACAACAGCAACAATGGCGGGAGCAACAACGGCGGCACCGTCGACCCGTTCATCGAGTGCTCCGGCAACGGGGACTGCGCCGCCAACGCCGTGTGCATGGACGGCGTCTGCAACATCGAGCCGGGCGGGACGACGGAGATCACGATCGGCTTTGAGCGCGGCAGCGCCGTGCTGCCCATCGGCGAGCCCCCAGAGATCGGGTGCTACAGCGACCCGGTCGTGCTCGACGATCAGGTCGAGTACGTGCAGATGAGCGGCGAGATCGAGAAGTTTGGCCCCGGCGGCTCCACCCAGGGCCTCTGCGTGTCGGTCTACAACAGCGACAAGATGCTGGCCTACTTCCAGGAGGTCTGCGCCGATGTGGACCCGAACGAGAGCGAGGCGCTCGAGGAGTGCTTCGGGGCCGATCCGTGCCGCTGCGAGAAGGCTGACGATCCGGACGCCTGCAACCTGAAGATCGGCTACTGCCCCGTGATCGGCGACGCCGGGATGAAGGCCGAGTGCGAGGCGAAGTTCGCCTACACCGGCGCCAACGGCAACCGGGACACGGGACGTGAGGCGACCCTGATCTACGGCCACCACGTCTCCATCGCCCCGCCCGACGATCCCTCGAACACCGACGTGGGCTGGTACAAGATCGAGGGCGTGCCGAGCAAGACGAAGCTGGTCCTCAAGGTCAGCGGCAAGACGATCCGCTGGATCGACACCTTCGAGTTCGGGATCGTGCTCAACGACGTCAAGGACGAAGGCGGCAAGAAGGTCAACACGTGGGGCGGCAACGTCATCTCCGTCGGCGCCTGGAACTCCATCCCCTCCACGGCGCTCGTGCCGACGGGCATCCAGGACGGCCACGGCGCCATCGCCGGCCGCCTCAACGACTGCGGCAAAGAAGGCCGCACGATCGAGATCGAGGGCCAGAGCTACAACGCCAGCAAGCCGGCGCCGATCGAGAACGCGACCATCAACGTCTCCCACGACGGCACACGCCTGACCTACTTCAACGGCAACCCCGACGACAGCCTGCCCCAACCCGAGCGCATCTCCACGAACAAGCTCGCGGTCTACGCGGCCATCAACGTGCCGGCTGGCCCGAACATCGTGTCGAACATCGGCCGCCTCAACGGCGAGCTGCACAGCCTGGGCGCCCGTCGCATCTACCTGCCCCCGCACAGCGTCGCCATCGCGACGTTCGAGGGCGCCTTGCTGCCGACCCCGTACTGATCGCACTCCGCAGGGCGGCTCGGCCAGAGCGCACGCCCACACCACGACGCCCCGACGCCTTCGCAGGACACGCCGGGGCCCTGCACCCCATACGCATGACCCCGAACCCCCCTACCCCGCATCCTCGCCGCTGGGCGAGGATCGCCCTGGCCCTCTTCATGCTGCCGTCGGCAGCGACGGCCTGTGCCTCGAGCCTCTACGACCTTCCGCAGCCGCCACCCCCGGCCGAGTGGACCTCCAGCAGCCTGGTGCCCGGCGAGGATGACAGAGCGTCGCAGCGGCGCTACATCGACGCTCGGGCGACGGCGCTGCAGCTCTATGCGGCGCTCAAGGCCAAGCGGTGGGACGAGGCCTGGGAGATGCTGAGCAGCGAGACCCAGTCCGCACTCGCCTACGGCTCGCCGAACCAGGACGGTCTGGCAGCGCTGGAGTCGGGCGAGCTGCGCTTCCCAGACGGCACCTCGTTCCGCTTCGAGCCGGCCGACACCCTGATCATCGACGATCTCAAGACCTTCAGCGACGAGCAGGCTGGGGCGGTGGAGACGGAGACGAACCTGCGCAAGGAGATCTACGCCGTCTCTCGGAGCGGCGAGTCGCGCAAGCTGGTGCTCATCTACGAGACCAACCGCTGGAAGCTGCACCGCACCCGCCTGCCTTGAGCTTGGGTTTCGCCATTGGACAGACCCGTTCGTGGTGGGGCCGACGATGTCTCGCTCGTCCGTTCGTGGTGGATTTGTTGGGTTAGCGCTCGTGCGTTCGTGGTGGATTCGTTGGGTTCGCGCTCGTCCGTTCGTGGTGGGTCCGATGATGTCTCGCTCGTCCGTTCGTGGTGGGTCCGATGATGTCTCGCTCGTCCGTTCGTGGTGGATTCGATGATG
>Ga0100377_1003098_pt1 | contig 13609 bp, 8 predicted proteins | sample CryGeymeta201501_FD_83664 | JGI IMG/M metagenome (GOLD analysis project Ga0100377, IMG submission 83664) | Groundwater microbial communities from Crystal Geyser aquifers in Utah, USA - Crystal Geyser metaG 2015-01 | ecosystem: Environmental > Aquatic > Deep subsurface > Groundwater | place: USA... | reverse complement strand
AACTTTTCTTCGGCGGCGGAAACGTAGGTGGTTCGGGTACGGCTTTCACTAATCAATGCTGGGAAGGCACCGGAGGAATTTATATACCGGTTGAACTTGTTTCTTTCTCGGCAAGCGCAAACGGCGGCGAAGTTTCATTAAATTGGACGACGGCAAGCGAAACAAACAACATGGGTTTTCAAGTAGAAAGAAAAAAGTTAAACGAAGTGAAATGGACCGTTGCAGGATTTGTCGATGGTAATGGCACATCCACAGAATTAAACCACTACACATTCAGTGATGAAAATTTGGTGTTTGGAAAATATCCCGCCAGGGCGGGACAAGTTTTTTACAGATTAAAGCAAGTAGATTTTGACGGCAGTTTTACTTACTCAAAAACCATTGAGGTAGATGTAAACACAATGCCCGATGATTTTGTTTTGTCCCAGAACTATCCTAATCCCTTTAATCCGTCAACAACAATAAAATATTCGGTGTCCAAAATTATAAATAATCAATCGTCAATCATAAATCTTAAAGTTTATGATGCGCTTGGTAATGAAGTGGCAACTTTAGTTAATGAAGAAAAATCTCCTGGTAATTATGAAGTTGAATGGAATGCATCCGGTTTTGCATCCGGTGTTTATTTCTACCGTTTGAAGGCGGGTGATTTTAACTCTGTTAAAAAACTTGTTTTGATGAAATAATTTTCTCTCTCATTTCAGTTCTCTGCGCAATAATAATAAACTTGTGCGGAGAACTGCAATTATGAATTGTGCGTTCAATTAAGAAGAATAAACCATTGCCGTCCGATTTATCGGACGGAAAGTATTTAGCGATTTATTTTTGACTTTAGCCACATTCAGAATTCTCAAATGGTGCTAAAGCCATTCTGCTTTTTCCTATCTCCTCTCCGTTCGTCCGTTGGCTAACGGATACAGCAACACAGTCATAATTTATACTCCTTACTTTTTATTTTGCACTTTTTACTTTTTACTTTTTACTTTTCACTTTGTGTTTGCCTTCCTAACTCAAATCATCCTCCGTTTTTATTTCACATTTTTTTATCATTTTATGTAAGTTCGTTCTATTTATTCCGATGTGAAGAGCCGCCTGAGAGATGTTGCCGTTAAATTTTTTCAATAGGTTTTCTATAAACTGTTTCTCTACAATTCGGCTTGCATTATCCGCCGCTGCTTTTCTCAATTCATCCATTTCTTCCCATGTTTCCGGAATTAATTGCAAAACACTTTTTGATTCATTCAATTGCTGAAGGATGAGATGCTCTGTATTAATTGTTTCTCCTTTAGCCAAAAGAACCGCCCTTGTTATAAAATTTTGTAATTCTCTTATATTGCCAGGGTAGTCGTATGCTTTCAACACATCCATCGCTTCGGAGGAAAATCCATTGAACCATACTTTCATTTCTATGGATGCGGTTTTGGCAAAATGAATAATTAATTCTTCGAGATCTTCTTTTCTTTCCCGCAACGGCGGAACATGAATAGGAAGAACATTAAGCCGATAAAATAAATCTTCTCTAAACTTTCCTTCTTTCACTAAAGAAGCAAGATTTTTATTTGTCGCCGCAATAATTCTTGCCTGCGTTTTAATGCTGGCTGTACCGCCGACGCGGTCAAATTCTTTTTCTTGAATTACGCGAAGCAGCTTCACCTGCGCTGTAAAATCAAGTTCGGCAATTTCATCTAAAAATAAAATGCCGTCAAAAGCAAGTTCAAATTTGCCGAGTTTTCTCGCAGTCGCGCCGGTAAAAGCGCCGCGCTCGTGTCCAAACAATTCGCTTTCAAGCAGCTCTTTTGGAATTGCTGCACAGTTAATTGCAATAAAAGATTTTTTCTTCCTGTCGCTTTGAATGTGAATTTGACGGGCAACTAATTCCTTGCCAACACCGCTCTCTCCGGTTATCAGAACAGTGTTATTGTTAGTTGCAAACAAAGAAATTGTTTCTTTTAGTTTTTGCATCGCTGGACCGCTGCCAAGCATTTGCATATAAGATTTATTTGTTTCTTCTTCGAGTGATTTTGTTCTGCTTAATAAAATTCTTTGCTGCAGCGCTTTTTCAATAATGAATTTCAATTCTTTCAAGTTTGGTGTTTTGGAAATATAATCGAACGCGCCGAGTTTCATCGCTTCAACCGCCGTATCAATTGAAGCGTAATCGGTGATAATGATAACCGGTAAATCTTCATCCACTTCGTGAATTTGCTTTAAAATCTGCAAACCACTTACTCCTTCTTCAAGCATTAAATCAAGAAGTACTACGTCGGGATTATTTTTCCTAATCAAACCAAGACCGTCATTCCCGGTGTATGCCAGGGCACAATTGAATTCTTTTTGTAGAATTAATGTAAAATCATTCACAAATTCCTTATTGTCATCAATGATTAAGAGTTGAGTTTTCAAGTCATAATTCCTTCATTTAGTTCGATTGTAAAAATTGTTCCTTCTGTTCCGTTACTTGTTTTAACATAAATCCTCCCGCCGTATTTTTTCAATATTTGGCGGGCAGAAAATAAACCAAAGCCGGAACTTGAACCTTTGGAGTAACCGCTTTCAAATATTTTTTCCCACTCACTTTCAATTATTCCAATTCCGTTGTCGGCTACATCTATACATACTTTGGGAGCCACGCAATATATTTTAAGTGAGATTTCTTTATTCCCATTTTGTGATAATGATTTCACCGAATTTTGGAGACAATTATCAATTATATCGGCAAGCTCATAGCTTTTTATTAAAACTGCTTTTTCACTTTCAAAATATTTACTTCGCGAAATTGCAACTTTGTTTTCCTCGAAAATATTTTGAAGTGAATTACAAGTATTTTTAATTACTTCTATAGGGTTACATGAAAAGGATTGATACACAATTTTCTTAATACCACTCAGCGATTCTTTTATAATATTAATTGCCTGCGCAAAATCCGGATATTTTTTTTCCTTCTCCGTTTGATTCGTTAATAACAATATTTTTAATGAATGTTTTAATTGCCGAACTATTTCGCTGCTTATATTGATAGCAAGCGAAAGATCGGCAATAGTGGACAATCTGGGAAATACCATTTCGTTGAATGTCGTTTGCCGTTCGTTAATCGTGTCGATATAATGGGGATTATTTAAATTCGTGCGTGCATGTTCATATAGCATGTGAAGACTATTTAGATTTGATAACGCCCAGGCTCCATGCGAAAAATTCATCAATTCGGTCAATAAATCATCGGTTAAATTTTCTAAGGATTTCATTTTGTTTTGATTTCTTGTAATCCAAAGAAAAACAAGATTGGGAATAGCAATACTTGCAGAAGATATTAATACTGGCAAAAAATATTTCTGAAAAAAAGATTCGGAATCATTTGTTAATAATAATAACAACCAGTAGAGAGAAATACTTGACGAAACAAACCCAAGAGAAAGTTTAATATTCCATTGATATTTTTGCAGACCTCTTTTTGTCCCCGCATACAAGATAAGGAAAGTTAATATTGTTGTAAGAATATAAAACTGGATCTCTCTGATTTTCAAAACTCTAAAAGTATGCCCGGGGAGGGTGTAAAAAAAAGCATACAAGCCGGTCAATTCATCAACATAGTAAATACTTCCCGGTTTCAAACTTGTTAAGATAATTTCTTTTCCGCCATAAAATTTAACTTTAACATCATATAGTTTATTTCGATCAACGCCAAAATGGGCAATGTATTCGCTGTTCTGAGCATTGCCAAATGTTTCCGAGCCGGCTTGTTTATAACCTCTAAGAAACGATGGATCATCCAAATGCGTATGCTCATAAATCCATATTTTAGCGCCCCATCCGTCAGTATTTGATATAACACCTCGTGGTCTAATTTTTATAAAATTATTTTCGTTCAGGTTGTTAACCCACAAAGCATATTCATTCGCTCCATAAGTAAAAATATCAATGTCCCCGTCGTTGTCGATGTCCGCTGCGGTTGAATAATGTAAAATAGGAATTGTTATTTGCATCTCTATAGTTTTGTCGATAAAATATTTTCCTTCAATATTCATGAGAAGAAAATTTTGCGGTTTTTTTTTATTTAGATCGGAGACGAAAATATCCGTAAAGCCATCGTTATTAAAATCACCGGTCGTAAGAGAAACATAGTTAAGGATTGAATCTCCCGGCAATATTTTATTTAATCCGAACTGTGTGGTAACATCGGTAAAGAAACCCCTGCCGTTATTTTGAAACAGCATTAGGAAGGAATGATCGGAGACAGTAAGAATATCAAGATCGCCATCGTTATCAAAATCCGCCGCAGAAGCGCCGGAAGTTTCCGTAACATTTAATGGGCTGATTCTTTTTTCTGATTCATCTGTAAAGCTTCCTTTGCCCTGAATCAATAATTTGTTCTTCCTCCATTTGTTAGCGATAAACCAATCGTTTTGGTCATCGCCATTAAAATCAGCAAAAAGCGATTGTAGGTTCCATGATTGGGTTATCTTTTTATATGAAGTATCTATCTTACTCAGTCCGTTAAAAAAAGAATTGTTAACGATAATTTCATAACCGGGTTTATCAAGAGGACCGTAGTAGTAGCTTACGCACAAATCCATTTTACCATCTGCGTCAAAATCGACCGGCTTAATATTAAAAGGGATGTGGTTGTTGTCATCAAAAAGCAGGGGGATTGACTTTGCCTTAAAAAAATTTCCTTTTTTATCATTTTCAAAAACAGCCAAAGAGGTACCGCCCGTATCAGAAACAACAACTGCAAAGTCAACAAAAGAATCGCAGTTATAATCGAGAAAAGCCGCCGTAGGAATTAACAATATCTCTTGCCCAAATGGAGAGAAAACAACCTTGCGAAAAGGTGTTTCGTGGTCATTAACAAAAACCGTAAAGAATGCATCAACACCTTTGTTAACCGCCATAATATCGGGCAGCCCATCGTTGTTAAAATCATAAATGCCGCCAATATAATTGAATGTGTAATCGTCACTTTTAATGCCGAGCACTTTACTTAAGTTGGCAAAATAATTATTCTCTGTTAAGCCGGCTTTGTAAACATAACCGTCTTGTTCGGAAAAGAGAAGAGAATCTTTGTGATAACTTTTATAGCTCGTAAACCGATAAGTCGATGGGATTTTCATTTTCAAGTATTTGTTGTGCTCTGTTCTCAACACGACATCGGCGTAAGCAATATTTTCGCGATAACCAAAAACCAATTTGCTTTTGAAACTGTTATCTAAAACAAACCTTCCATGAATGTAGCGGTAAATTTTCCTTTTGCTATCTAAAGCAAAAATTCCATCCTCTGAAAAACTTTTTAAGTCTATGATATCCCGTTTGTCTTTTTCATCAAACAGCGCCGGTTTAAATTCTCGGCCATTAAAAAGAAAAACACCTTCGGAATTAGTTACTAAAAATATTTCTTCTCGTGAGAGGGACTCTATAATATTTATGTGCGACTTAAGCGGAGTTTTTATTTCAGTCCATCTGTTGTTTTGATACTTCAGCATACGTCCAAAATTGCCGATGCTATAGATTAATCCCCCGTCAATTTTGTGTAACGACTGCATCGGCAAATGAAAAACGAATGGATCTTTTCTCCATTTCCCATCAAAGAAATTATAAAAATGCGTGCGCCATTGATTATCCATTGATGCGGCAATAAATTCATTACGAGAAATAACGGCGAATAAAATCCGTGTGTGCCCGGATGGGATAATTGTTTTATATCTTATTGTTTTATTGTTCAGGTAATGAATTACATCTCCTTCTTTCGTCTTTACCCAAAAATCATTACTTGAAACTGCGCTTAGGATATTAACTTCTTCGGGAAAAGCATAGTTGATTTTTTCCCATTTCCACTTTTGTTGAGAGTGAAGATTAACATAACTCCCGGAAAAAAGAAGCAACAATATGAAAACGTTTAGTCTCATAATAAAATATAATCAAATCATAATTTAGAAGATAGAAGTTTGAAACCAGAATTTGGGATCTGGTTTATTTTTCATTTTCAGTTTATTAGCCGCCGGCTAAAAATTTAATAACAAAAAGCTCCGGAAAAAAATCATACAAAGAAAATTTGTGATGGAATTGGTTTGTAAAAAATAAACGAATAACAATGAAGCGTTGTAACCCGATAAAGCAACATTGTTGCTTTGTTGCACTTCAAACAATATAAAATCCAACCCCCGTAGTTTCTCGTAAACCAAAGAGAAATAATCACTTAACATAAATTTCCGATTGGGTATGAAAGTTGCTTTTTACTATTAAAAAAATTATACCAGTACATACGTCAATTAAAATTTTATAAAAGTATGGAAAATAAATCTGTCAAATTTGATCGTGCATATAAGCTGTGTCCCAAATGCAATTTCTTCTGTCATATGTCGGAACATGATCAATACTGTTCTTTATGCGGAACGCAATTAATTGACAAATGTCCTGCTTGTTCAGCAAGCATAAGTAATCCGTATGCTAAATTTTGCAAAGAATGCGGAACTGCATATCCCGGAAAAATTCAAATAAATAAACAATCATTCTAAACATTCATAAGGTAGGTCATGAAAAAAATAATCACTCTTTCGCTTTTTGCTTTTTTGCTTCTTGCATTTTTATCATCGTGCAACAAAGATGAAAATCCGGTTGCACCGGACAGCATAAAATCTCTAACGATGAGCCATTGGGGCGTTGATTGGTCTAAAGGACTTGTCGGCTCTGAAGGCAACGATGTAAATGATGCTGACGGCGAGACTATTGGGTGGTGCCCCAACGGCAGCGGTACAGGTTCCGGCATCTGGTATCGTTCCCGCACCGACAAAATATATCGTATAAGCGCGGGCGAACTATCGGGTGTTACTTCGATTGATACAACCAAATGGGACAACGATGTTTGTGATACTCCGCTGGCAAACGGCGATCTTTGGGCAGCACAAGCAAATGACGGCTTCGTGGTTTTTAAAGTTGTTGAGCTTCCTACAGACCCAAATGATTACCAATGGAAAGTGAAAGTGCAATACAAGTTTAGTGCTACAACAAATTTTTAATATTTAAAAAGAGCCAATATTTAAATTGTCTCTTTTTTATTAATCGGAGAATAAAATGAAAACATACAAAGGTGTCTTACTAATTATCGTCTTGTTTTTAGCTGCACAAAATGTAAACGCGCAAATCTATTCAACTACAACCGGTGGGAATTGGGAGGATACGACCTCCTGGATTGGATACAAAGTACCCGGGGCACTTGATTCGGCTATCATTCAAGGTCCAATAACTCTTAATTTTGATGCGCCAACTCTCCATGATCTGTTAATTTCGGAAAACGGATCATTATTGAATGGTTGGGTGAGCAGCTTCACAGTAACCGGCAATGTATGGGTTAACGGAAATGTTAATTGTCCAAGCGTTTCAGATTTCAAGATTGGTGGTGATCTGCATTTAAATGGAAACTGGAAAGCGAATCTATTATTTACCGGTACAGAAAATCATTTTCTTTCAACAACTCCAACCAGCGTGTTTGATCCATACACTCATTTGCTTGCTTTGGAATCAAAAATAATTGCAGCGAGTGATCTTTATCTGTGTGGAAACGGATATCCCCATATTGTGGCAAAAGAGATTGATCTAACGGCAGGTTATTCTATGCATCTTTTCAAAGTGAGATTAGGCCAAGAATATTATTATATTAACGGCGGTATACGCACCAAGGTAATTGGGGGCAATAATACAATTTATTTTAACGAAGAAGTTCTCGCTTACACGGATCAATATTATTTCGAGTATTCCGATCTGCAGGATGTAACGCTTCAAGGGAAATTGTTCTTTGGAGGAGGAGTCAGGTTGTTAGGAGAAGTTATTAACGCTGATACCTTAAAAACTGCGGTTGGGGTAGGGAATTGGGTTGTAGAGGTTCTTGGTAATCTCACAAATAACGGGAATATTGAGGATGGATCCTTGAAATTCACTTTCCACAACAACTTTACAAATAATGGGGTTTTCGTCGTTCCGGTTGTTACCTTCCTTGGCATGAATGATCATCAAATAATTACCACACCCGGTAATTGGATAAAATTCACAAGCAATTTTCTTGCTGAAGAAGGAAAAATCATTGCAGAATCTGATCTCTATTTAAGTGGTAATGGTGCAGGAGTCCACCTGGTAGCTAAAGAAATTGATTTAATACTGGGGCACACTCTATATTTACGAGATTTAAGAGTCGGTTTAAATTCAGCGGCAATCAAAACAAAAATAAACGGTGGTGGAAATTCGGTTTACTTGCGTGGTGGTCTAAACAGCTACTACGAAAATTGTGATTTGTATGATCTTAATTTTAGAGGGTACACGGTTTTTAAAGGTAACAATACAAATTTATATGGAGAGATTGTAAACTTAGATACCTTAACAAACAACTCTCAAATTACACTGAACTCGTATGGTAATTTTACAAACCACGGAAGAATGTATAATTCAAGTTATGATATTAACATGAACATTTATGGTGATCTTACTAATGATAGTAATTACTCCGCCATCAGTACCTCACTTGTAGGCATGCATGATCAGAACATTTTTCTCCCGACAGACAAACCATTGAATAGTATGATAACAACCTTTAAATCCGAATTAACCGGGGCTACTTATCAATGGCAGAAAAATGGAATCGACATAGGAAATGCAACTACTAATCAACTCGTATTTAATTCTGCCTTAACAGTAAACGAATACGGTACATATCGATGTATTGTTGATGAAGTTCCATCACGAAAGGTATTTGTCGGAAACTCAGCGCCACCGGCATTTGAAATATATGATGTGCAAATTACAAATCTATCTTTAACGCAAACTCAAATCGAGTGGAAGACTACCGTTCCGGCAAGCGGTTTTATTTTCTATGCTGAAAACGATACAACTAACGGTTATCCATTGGAAGCTATGGAACCACAAGACCTTCGTCTCCAACACAGTTTAACTCTTGAAAATCTTACAACAGGATCAACCTATTATTTCATAATTGATCAGAATGATTCTGCGTGGAATAATATACGTTCGATACCTTACAACTTTGTTGCTGGTGATAGCATCGTCGGGATAAATGACCTTGATAATGTTCCTAAAGAATTTTCTTTGTCACAAAATTACCCGAATCCCTTTAACCCGACTACGAGAATTAACTTTACTGTACCAACATCACTTACACCAACACTCTTAACACTAAAAATTTATGACATTGTAGGGAATGAAATTGCAACTCTTGTTAATGAAGAAAAAGCCCCGGGAACTTACGAGGTGGCATTTGACGCCGCCGGACTGACCAGCGGAGTTTATTTTTACAAAATTCAATCCGGTTACTTTACCCAAACAAGAAAACTGATACTTATCAAATAATTATTTGAACGATTCATTCTAAGGTGCTATTATGAAAACATTATCTTTTCTTTTACTGCTTTTGTTTGTTCACACAAATGTTTCTGCTCAAACTGCAGTTACATCTCCTATTACTACAAATACAACATGGACTGCAGCGGGCAGTCCGTATATTCTCGGCACTCAATATGTTGAGGTTTATAACAATTCCGGCGAGGTCACTTTAACTATTGAAGCCGGAGTCGAAATTCAGGGAGAATATTATTACACGGGCGTTTGGCCCAATTACGACTACTCGAGATTAGTAATCGGAGAAAATGCAGCGTTAGTAGTTAACGGAACAAATACTAACCCGGTTATTTTTACCAAAAGTCCTACGAGTTTAGAAGATAAAAACTGGGGCGGAATTATTTTTACACAAAACTCCCGCGCTTCGCAGTCGGTTATAGATAATGCAATTATACAATTTGCCGGCGGCGAAATGGAAGGTGTAATAGAAATTTATACTGGCACGCCTCGGATTTCAAATGTTACTTTTAACAATTCAACCGGTTTATACATTTACGCCGAAAACACATCTACCCCGGTTATCCAAAACTGTACTTTTCAAAACGCAGATAATGGAATTATGCTTAATGATGCTTCCGGGTCAATTACAAATTGTAATTTTAATGTTAGCGGAAAAGCGATAGAACTATCAAAAAGTTTTCCTGTTTTATCAGCAAATACATTCGCTAACGAAAACTTTGTCCGCATAAACGACATAACAACATCGGGCACATTGAGCAAACCGGGCACACTTCTAAATGGTAAGACGGCGCCGTATTCCCTCGGCGATAAGTCCGTTTATATTCATAATGCTGTTTTAACTCTTGAAGCAGGCGTTGTTATTGAAGGAGAATATTATTATACCGGCAACTGGCCTGACTATGATCACTCCCATCTTGAATTGGACAACAACGCATCAATTAAAATACTCGGAACGGAAGCAGAACCAGTTGTTTTTACAAAGAGCCCGTTTAGCCTCGATAACAAAAACTGGGGTGGTTTAATTATTCATAACGATGCGAACTTTTCTAACTGTGAAATCACACACGCTGTTTTTGAGAATGGCGGCGGCGAGGTTGGCGGCGCGCTGACAATAATCGGCGGTAATCTCTCCATCAACAACTGCTTGTTTAAAAACAACTCTTGCGGTCTGTGTTTCGACTCTTCATCTACAGCTTCTATTATAGATAATGAGAAATTTTTTACACTTGCCCCTAACGGTTGGGGTTCGGCGATGTGACGGATTTCCCGCCCTAAATTTCATTCGAAGCACAACTTGTTTGTTAGCCCCAGAACTGGTTTACGAAGCACTGAATAACTAATTTTGCCAAACCCGTGTGTACATAGTTTTTTTGATTTACGGTCTAGTGTCCGCTGAATGGAGTTCCGAAAATTCCAACTGCAAGTTCTGCCCAAATGAGCAGGAATGCTCCAAGAATAACTATACAGAGGGCGATCATGTACTCTATTTTGGTTACTTTCCTCACTACAAGTTCACACAGTAACCCTGTGCCGAGCAGTAAGACACCAGCGACAATAAAATCGGCCAAAGTCCAATTAACTTCATCTGTAAACTGCATTACTATTAATGGTATCAGCAAGAGGAGTGTCACTATTGTTAAAATGATGAGCAGTCTTTTGTTTTTCATAATTACAAGAGTTTTCCCTTATTATTTATTGATAATTTCACTAAAAAAATTTTAACTTCAAAGAAAAAATAAAAAGAAGATTTTCAAAATTTCAGTCAGAATAAAGTAGGAAACTGGTGTTAAGAACGCTTTGTAGATTTGCTCTGGGCTGGCATTTCAGCACAAATATTCATTTTGAAAACGGAGTTTTCTGTAACCACAAAACTGTCAACGAAGCACGAAACCCCGCCTATGCAAATCTGCTGTTTCCTGCAGTGTTTTTTTGGGGGGGGCGACTTATTTGCACTCAAATAACGAGCTAATTTTTCAAGTGATTGTTCTGTTCCTGTTTCATTGTCTTTGGGGTCAATACCTGTCGGAATGTTTTTGAAAACGATTGTCACTTTTGTTGAATTGTTTTCGATTTCTTCTAAAAACACTTCCATCGTCATTCCGTTTGTGAACTTGTTTTTGGCTGACTGGAAATTAATTGACTGAACAATTTTTTCGTATGGTTTGAGTTCAACAAATTTTGCTGAGAAACGGTCTTCGTTATCTGATGTCTTGCCGACTGTTTCGCTGTCATGGTAGAAAAGAGACATACTGTAACCACTTCCGACTTTTAAGTCAAAGTTGTGTATTTTACCAGTCATATTGTTAGGTGCAAGCCAATATTCTAAAGCGTTCTTATCTGTAAAGGCGTTATAAACTTTCTCTCTTGTCGCCTGAATTATTTTTGAATTTTTTGTAGTCATGTCAAAATTTAAATACTTGTTGTCTGTTGTATATGTAAGGTCGGCTGACATTGCTGGAAACTCGTTTATAAGCCTCACAAAACAAGACATAAACAACAATCATCCGCCAAATAGGCTCATAAAAGAGAGCCTTTATTTTTCTAAATTTAATAATTTTTCTTTCTAAACCATCAAATAGAAATTTGATTTTTTGTAAATGGAAAAATCAAAAACACTACTTCGTTATGGTGATGTTTTCCCGGTTCAAGTTTACTTTTGGTTTCGTAATCGTAAAAATAAAAATTTAACAGACTGAAGTCTGTTCTACATATATAAACTTAAATGCCCAAAAATATATTAATACCTTATCAGTAAAGTTCGCGTAATATTTGGTAGAATAGTAACATGATAAATAAACGAAAAAATGACTGAATGAAAATGAATGGATGGATGAATGTTTTTCATTCAACCATACAGCCATTCAATCATTCTAATGTGATAAATTGGTTCTGGCTTGTCCAGGTTAGGGTATTTCCAAAATAATCTTCTACACCGCAGACGTAAAATAATCTTCACCATTCTCCTTAGTGTGAATCAACAGCAGTTGCGCGCGAACCATTTTAACGAGCGTGCGGGAAGCTCTTCGTTCGGAAATGTTTAGCAGCTCGCTCAACTGCTTTACGGAAATCGTTTCCTCCATTTCAAGAAAAGTGAATACCGCTTTTTCAAAATTCCCGATTGCATACTTTGTTAATTTTGTGTTCCCGGAAGTTGAACGCAGCACGCGGATCATTTCTTTACTTGCAAGAACACTTTTGTCATTTACGCGGACGTAAACTTCAGCTGAGTTGGTTTCCAAATCTTTTTTATAATCTTGAAGGCGGTGTGGTTTCTGTAGAGATTCGGGGACTTCAACAACTACAATTTCTTTTTGATCAACGACAAAATAAGAAAGCGAGAAAATAACCGGCGGCTCGCACATTTGACTTGCGGTTTCTCTAATTAATTCCGCTTCCCCTTTTTCGCTCGGCACTCCGTAAATTGATTTATCATCGTCAACTCCGATGATAAGGTTACCCCCCTTGGTATTGGCGAAAGCTATAATTTCTTTGGCTATTTTTTCATGTGAAGAAAATTGTCGTTTAAATTCCGTGTAAAGATTTTCCCCGGCTTCAATAATTTCCAACAATTCTCGTTTCTTCATTTTTCCGGGAACAAGATTACGTCGCCAATCCTTCCGCGGATAATTCCCGAACGGCGGCGTACATAACCGGAATTCACATTCGGCTGATGCACGAGCGGCGAAGGAATTACTGCCGCAAGTTTTGCACATTCAGTGGTGGTCAATTCACCCGGTTCTTTCCCAAAAAATTTATCAGCCGCTTCATCTATTCCAAAAACTCCGTCGCCCCATTCAATAATATTCACATACTGATGGAGGATACCTTTTTTACTCACTTCCTTTTCGATACGGAAAGTTGTGAGCAATTCTTTCGCTTTTCTGAAAACACTTTTGTTGGTGGTGTAATAAAGATTTTTTGCGAGCTGCATCGTAATGGTGCTTCCGCCGCGTGCAGCGCGTCTTCTTCTTTTATTTAGTCTCATAGATTTTTCCAACTCTTCCCAATCAACTCCTTTATGATTAAAAAAGTTTCCGTCTTCCATAGAGACAATAGCACGGAAAAGATTTTGATTTATTGATCCGAAAGACTCCCAACTTTGGTGCGGGTAAAATATCATCAGATGTTCAATTGCACGCTGTTCCATTAAGGATGAAACGTACGTGCGTTGATAATCAAGCAAAGGAATTTGAAATGCCGGAATGCTGAAGTAGAAAAGAAAGACAAGGTAAAAAATAATAGAAAGGGATTT
>Ga0100377_1003086_pt1 | contig 13633 bp, 14 predicted proteins | sample CryGeymeta201501_FD_83664 | JGI IMG/M metagenome (GOLD analysis project Ga0100377, IMG submission 83664) | Groundwater microbial communities from Crystal Geyser aquifers in Utah, USA - Crystal Geyser metaG 2015-01 | ecosystem: Environmental > Aquatic > Deep subsurface > Groundwater | place: USA... | reverse complement strand
CTGAAACACCAGCTGCTCCGGCGTGCAGCCAACGGTCAGCGGCGCGCCTTCGGCGAGCGCGGCGCGAAAGCGGTCAAGCTGGGCGCGGCAGAGCTGGTCGGCGGTCCCGACTGCGGCGCCGCACCCCTTGGCGACAGCGCCCGCGTCGAGCGGCATCGACCCCTCGCAGGAGCAGATCAGGATTCTTGGCTGTTTGGCGGTCATGCGCGATGTTCCGGTGCGGTGGGCTGCGCCTTGCCAGCGGCGGCGTTGTTGGCGATACCCTATGCCGACCGCAGGTTTGAGGGAAACCCCCGCCCATGGCGCGCGACGCGCTCGACATGCCGCCGCTTCTGCGCCACGTCGCCCCGCCCGAGGGCGTGGACGCCTTCGGGCACGCCTGCGCCATCGCGGGCGCGGCGGGGGCGGGGACGCTGGCGTGGCGCCGGGCGGCGGACGTGTGCGCCTTCGCCGTGGTGCTGGAGCCGGAGGGGGCGCTCGCCGAGGCGCGGCGCGCGTTCTTCGCGACGATGGCGGCGCTGGGCGACGCGCTGGCGGCGCATTGCGCGCCCGAGCGGCTGGTGACGTTTCTGTGGCCTGACACGGTGCTCTATGACGCCGCGCGGCTGGGCGGGGCGCGGCTGGCCTGGCCCGACGCCTGCGCCGAAGACGCCGAGCCCGACTGGCTGGTGTTCGGCGTCGAACTGATCCGCGCCCGGCCCGGACTGGCGGAGGCCGGGCGCGCGCCCGACAGCACGGCGCTGATCGAGGAGGCGTTCGATGACGACGCGCAGATCGTCGAGAGCTTCGCGCGCTATCTGATGCTCTACGCCGACACCTGGGGCGCGCAGGGCTTTCAGCCCGTTGCCGACGCCTATCTGGGGCGGCTGGCCGACAAGGGGCCGCAGGCGCGGCTCGACGCGCGCGGCGATCTGGTCGCGCCGGGGGCCGAGCCGCGCGGCCTGCTGGCGGGGCTGGCGGCGGCGCGCTGGCGCGATCCGCTGCGCGGGGGGCCGAGGCTGTGACCGTGATGCTGCCGCGCGCGATCCGCCTCGATCCGTCCGACACCTTCGTGTTCGACCCTGCGGCGACGCCGGGAGAATGGGCGCTGAGCGCGGCGTTCCTGTTCGCGGGCGTTGACCCCGAGACCCTGCCGCGCAAGGCGCGCACCGCCTTGCGCGCGGGGTTTCTGGGGGTGGAGAGCTGGGGCTTCTCGACGCTGGTCACGGTGACGCCCGCAACGGAGGCCGAGCGCGCGGCGCTGGAGGCGCGGCTGGCGGCGCAGTTGGTGGCGAAACTGGGCGCGCCCGATGTGGCCACCGCCCTGCCTGCGGCGCGCGAGGAGGTGGCCTTCGCCGCCTCGCTCTGCGCAGGGCACCCCGAGGGGATGCTGCTGGCGGTGCATCGCACGGTGGAGCAGGGACAGTTGCGCGAGACCTTCCGCACCCTGCGCCCGCGCGACGCGCGCGACGGCCCGCCCGGCCACGCCCGCGCCTTTCTGGTGGTCGAGACCGACGAGGACGACGCGCCGCCCGAGCGGGTGGACCTGCTGGCCTTGCGCGGCGCGCCATGAGGGAGTTCTGGGTCTCCAGCGGCCATCACCTGACCCGCACCGACGCCGCAGGCGCGCTGATGGTCACCGACGCACTGTTGCTGGCGCTGCTGGCGCGGCCCGAGGTGCTGCCGCCGCCCGAGGCCTGCGCCGCCGAGCGCGGCCTGCACGCCCGTCTGAGCAAGGATCCCCGCGCAGCCGTCGCGCCCGCCGCCATCGCCGCGATGGCCGACCCGGACGCGCGCGAGAACTGGACGCATCTGATCGGCTTTCGCGACCGGCTGATCGCGGCGGGCACGGTGGAGGGCGCCTATCTGGCGATGGTGCGCGCGCGGGCCGCGCCGCCGCCGTTGTTTCTCAACCAGATGACGCACCTGATTCTGCGCAACGCGCTCGACGGCTGCGACGACCCGTTCACGCTGCGCGCGGCGGAGCTGTTCTTTCGCCCGCAAAAAGCCTCCACGCTGAACGGCGCGCTGGCGCTGGCGGATCTGGAGCTGATCGAGGCGCGCGAGGCCGAACACGCCCACGCGCCGCTGGCCGCGATGCTGGAGCCCGACCCGCTGGCCGCGCTCGACGTGATGGACGCGGCCAACGCCTGGACATGGTGGAGCCGCTCCGACGCGCACTCGATGGCGCTCAACTTCGGGGCCGAGCCGCGCAGCCGCGCCGGGCTGGCCGCCGCCATCGCCGCCTGGTTGCGCCACCTTCTGGGCCTGCGCGTGCTGGTCGAGCCGCTGACCGACGTGGCCGACCAGGATTTCCGCTGGTATGTGGGGCTGGACGCCGACGCCTCGGCGCTGGGCGCGGCGCTGTGGCGGGGCGAGACGCCGCCAGACGATCTCGCCCGCCGCCTGATCGGGCTGTTCCGGCTGCGCTTTCTCGACCCCGCGCAGGCGGCGCCGCGGCTTGAGGGGCGGCCCGTGTATCTGCTGATGGCGATGACGCGCGACCATGTGGTGCGGCTGAAGCCGCAGAACCTGATCGTCGGCCTGCCGCTGGCCGAGACGGGCTGACGGGAGGGGGCCATGGTTCAGCAGACCATCCGCATCGGGATCGTCGCCACTGCGCGCAGGCCCGCGAACCGCTGGGCGGTGCGCGGCTTCGCGCCCAGCGCCGCGCTTGACGCCGCGCCCGAGGTTGCGCCGGGCGCGGCGCTGGCCGAGACGGCGGACGCGACCACCGTCTATGCGGGCCCCGCCGAGATCACGCTGCATTCCGGCGAGACCGGGCACTACCGCGACAACCTGTCGGGCCGCCCCTCGGTGTGGGTGGCGCTCAAGCCGGGCGGCGCCGCGCCGCAGATCGTCGCGGCGACGGTCAATCCGCACGAAGGCGAGGCGCTGGCGGGCGACGACGGGCTGCTGGTGGAGGCGGTGGCGATGCCGCCGCTGCTGCGTCAGGCGGTGGCGGCGTTCTTTGCGGCGCACCATGTCGAAGTGGCGTTCGAAAAGCGCAAGCGCCGCCGCGCCGACCCCGAGGCGCTGGCGCGGCGCGGCCCGCAGGACCGGGATCGGGACGGGGAGGGCCGCCGATGACCCGCGACAGCTTCATCGCGCGCTGGTCGCGGCTGAAGGGCGCGGCGGCGCAGCCCGACGCGGCGGCGGAGACGCCGCCCGCGCCCGCAGAATCCGCGCCCGCAGAATCCGCGCCCGCAGAACTCGCGCCCGCAGAATCCGCGCCTCTTTCGCCCGAGGAAATCGCCGCGCTGCCGCCGGTCGAGACGCTGACCCCGCTCAGCGACATCACGCCCTATCTGCGCCGGGGCGTGCCCGCCTTGCTGCGCAACGCGGCGATGCGGCGGATGTGGGCGCTGAACCCGGCGATCCGCGACTATGTGGACGACGCCATGGAATACGCCATGGACTGGAACACCCCCGGCGCGATTCTGGGCAATGGCCCGCTGACCGCAGGCGACGACGCGCTGGCCATGGCGCGCAAGGTGATGGGCGCGGCGCGGGAATCGGCGCCCGAGGCCGTTCCCGAGGCGACAGACGCGCCGACGCAAGCAACTGCTGCGCCGCGCGCCGTCGCCGGTCAGGGCGACGAACACGCCGCCGCCCCGCAGGCGTCGCCGCAGACAACGCCGCAGACAACGCCGCACACCACGCGGCACACCACGCCGCCGCAAGCGGTCGCCGCCCCCGCGCGGGCCGCGCAAACGGTCGCGCCCGAGGCCGGGCGCGCCGCCGCGTCGCGCCGCCGCCACGGCGGGGCCGCGCCATCGTGACGCGCCATCGTGACGCGGCGCGCGGCGCCGGCGCGGCCGGGCCGCAAGTTTTGCGTTGAACTCCCGAGCGCTTTGCGCATACCCTTGCATTCACAAGAGTTGCGATGCCCCACGCGCCATGACGCGCTGAGGGACCAGCGACCGCAGGGAGGAGACAAGCCCTCGTGAGCACGCTTCACCCCCGTCGCAGGGCTGGCGGGACGGCATGTTGAGTCAAGCCGACAAGATGCCGAACCCGGACGCCGCCGCCCCGATGGCCCCAGCAGACGATTGCGCGGACGCCGCCATCGAGCGCGCGCGCGCCGACCTCTACACGCTGTTTTCGGTGACGCTGGGCGCGGCGCCGACGGCGGCGGTTCTTGCGGCGCTGTCGGGGCTGGAGGGCGACGCGACGCCGCTGGGCCGCGCCTGCGCGGAACTGGCCGGGGCGGCGCGCGCGACCACGCCTGAGGACACGGCGCGCGCGCATTTCGACCTGTTCATCGGCGTCGGGCGCGGCGAGCTGCTGCCCTACGCCTCCTATTATCTCACCGGGTTTCTCAACGAGCGCCCGCTGGCCGCCGTGCGCGCCGACATGGCGGCGCTGGGTCTGGCGCGCGCCGAGGGGCTGCACGACCCGGAGGATCACATCGCCATCCTGTGCGCGGTGATGGCGCAGCTTGCGGCGGAGGGGCGCGCGGCGCAGGCGCGGTTCTTCACCGAGCGGCTGCGGCCCTGGGCGGCGCGGTTCTTCGACGATCTGGCCGCCGCGCGCCCGGTGGGCCTGCATCATGCGCTGGGCGTGGCGGGTGCGGCGTTCATGGCTGTTGAAACGCAGGCGTTCTCGCTGGAAACATGATAGACTTTGGCGGTGAGAGACCGGCGCGGCGCGTGCGGTGAGAGGCTTGGGCTTGGAGGGTGACATGACCGAAGGCGATAGCGACGCGGCCGTGGGCCGTCGCGGATTTCTGGGCGCCGTCGCGGGGCTTGCGGCGGCGGCGTCGGCGGCGGTCGCCGTCAGCGCGCCGCAGGCGCGCGCGCAGGCGGAAAGCGCCGAGGAGAAGCGCCGCGCGCGCTATCGGGTCACGCCGCATGTCGAGGCGTTCTACCGCACGGCGCGTTACGAATAGGGAGGCTGCGATGCTCATCAAACGCAAGGCGGGGCAGGTCTCCCGCACACGGCTTCAGGGCGCCGTCGCGGCGCTGGCGACCGGCGCGCTCGATCGCCGCAGCTTCCTGCGCCGCTCCGGCGTCGCGGTCGGCGGGCTGGCGGCGGTCGGCGCGCTCGGCGTCGGCTCGGTGCGCCGCGCCGAGGCCGGCTTCACCGCGCCGGGCGTCGAGACGGTGATCAAGAAGAACATGTGCACCCACTGCTCGGTGGGCTGCACGGTGACGGCCGAAGTGCAGAACGGCGTCTGGGTGGGGCAGGAGCCGACGTGGGCCAGCCCGATCAACCGGGGCGCGCATTGCGCCAAGGGCGCCGCGATCCGCGAGCTGGTCCACGGCGACCGCCGCCTGAAATACCCGATGAAGAAGCAGGGCGGCGAGTGGGTCCGCATCTCGTGGGATCAGGCGTTCGAGGAGATCGGCGACAAGCTGGGCGCGATCCGTGAGAAATCCGGCGCCGACTCGGTGTATTGGCTCGGTTCGGCCAAGTTCTCCAACGAAGGCTCGTATCTGTTCCGCAAGTTCGCCGCCTACTGGGGCACGAACAACGTCGATCATCAGGCGCGGATCTGCCACTCCACCACGGTCGCGGGCGTCGCGAACACGTGGGGCTATGGCGCGATGACCAACTCCTACAACGACATCCGCAACTCCAAGACGATCATCTTCATGGGGTCGAACGCTGCGGAGGCGCACCCGGTCTCGCTGCAGCACATTCTCACCGGCAAGGAGAAGAACCGCGCCAACGTGATCGTGCTCGACCCGCGCCTGACGCGCACGGCGGCGCACGCCACCGACTTCATCCGCATCCGCTCCGGCACCGACATCGCGGTGATCTGGGGGATGATGTGGCACATCTTCGAGAACGGCTGGGAGGACAAGGAATACATCGCCCAGCGCGTCTATGGTATGGACGAGGTCCGCAAGGAGGTCGCCAAGTGGACCCCGGCGGAGGTGGAGCGCGTGACCGGCGTGCCCGAGGCGCAGCTTAAGCGCGCGGCGGAGACCTTCGCCAAGGAGCGGCCCTCCACCTTCATCTGGTGCATGGGCGGCACCCAGCACACCGTGGGCACCGCGAACGTGCGCGCCTATTGCAACCTGCTGCTGGCCACCGGCAACGTGGGCGTCAGCGGCGGCGGCGCCAACATCTTCCGCGGCCACTGCAACGTGCAGGGCGCCACCGATCTGGGCGTCGATATCGCCACCCTGCCGCTGTATTACGGCCTCACCGAAGGCGCGTGGAAGCACTGGTCGCGGGTCTGGGATGAGGATTACAGCTGGCTTCTCGGCCGCTTCGACGCGGTGGAGGCCAAAGGCGGGCGCGACGCGCGCGACGCGCTCAAGAACATGGGCACGGCGGGCATCCCCTCCACCCGCTGGTTCGACGCCGCGACCATGGACGCCGAGCAGGTCGATCAGCGCGACAACATCCGCGCGATGATGGTGTTCGGCCACGGCGGCAACACGGTGCCCCGGATGCCCGACGCCAAGACCGGGATGAACGCGCTGGAGTTGCTGGTGGTCGCCGACCCGCACCCCACCACCTTCGCCGCGCTGCACGACCGCACCGACAACACCTATCTGCTGCCGATCTGCACGCAGCTTGAGTGCAGCGGCTCGCGCACCGCCTCGAACCGCTCGATCCAGTGGGGCGAGAAGATCGTCGAGCCGGTGTTCGAGTCGGCCAACGACTATTGGGTGATGTATCGGCTGGCGCAGAAGCTGGGCTTCGCCGACAGGATGTTCCGCAACATCGCGCTGGTCGAGGGCAAGTATGGTCCCGAGCCGGAGGCGGAGTCGATCCTGCGCGAGATCAACAAGGGCGGCTTCTCGACGGGGTATTGCGGCCAGTCGCCTGAGCGGCTGAAGGCGCACATGGCGCATCAGGACAAGTTCGACCTGGTGACGCTGCGCGCGCCCGCCGACGCCCCGGCCGAGATCGCGGGCGACTACTACGGCCTGCCCTGGCCGTGCTGGGGCAAGCCGGAGATCCGCCACCCCGGCACCCACATCCTCTACAACACGCACCAGCACGTGAAGGACGGCGGCGGCACCTTCCGCGCCCGCTTCGGCGTGGAGCGCGAGGGGGTGAACCTGCTGGCGGAGGGCAGCTGGTCGCTCGGCTCCGAGATCGAGGACGGCTATCCGCAGTTCACCATGGCGGTGTTGCAGCAGCTTGGCTGGGACGCCGACCTGACGGCGGACGAGCGCGCGCAGATCGAGGCGATCGGCGGCGGCGACCCGGAGGCGATCGGCAAGGTGAGCTGGTCGATCGACCTGTCGGGCGGCATCCAGCGGGTGGCGCTGGAGCATGGCTGCATCCCGTTCGGCAACGGCAAGGCGCGCGCGATGGCGTGGAACCTGCCCGACCCGGTGCCGGTGCACCGCGAGCCGATCTACTCGCCGCGCCCCGATCTGGTGGCCGACTACCCCACCCGCGAGGATGGCCGCCAGTTCCGCATGCCCAACATCGGCTTCACGATGCAGAAGGCGGCGGTGGACGGCAAGTTCGCCGAGAAATTCCCGATCATCCTCACCTCCGGGCGTCTGGTGGAGTATGAGGGCGGCGGCGAGGAGACCCGCTCCAACCGCTGGCTGGCGGAGCTGCAGCAGGACATGTTCGTCGAGATCAACCCCGAGGACGCCGCCGCGCGCGGCATCGTCGAGGGGGCGGATGTCTGGGTGACCGGCCCGGAGGGCGGCGCCAAGGTTCGCGTCAAGGCGATGGTCACGCCGCGCGTCGGCAAGGGGGTGGCGTTCATGCCGTTCCACTTCGCGGGCTGGTTCCAGGGCGAGGATCAGCGCGGCGCCTACCCGCAAGGGACCGACCCGATCGTGCTGGGTGAGAGCGTCAACACCGTCACCACCTACGGCTACGACCCGGTGACGGGGATGCACGAGGGCAAGGTGACGCTGTGCCAGATCGCGGCCGCCTGAGGAGGATGAGACAATGGCCCGTATGAAGTTCCTCTGTGACGCCGACCGCTGCATCGAGTGCAACGCCTGCGTCACCGCCTGCAAGAACGAGCATGAGGTGCCGTGGGGCATCAACCGCCGCCGCGTGGTCACGATCCGCGACGGTCTGCCCGGCGAACGCTCGATCTCGATGGCCTGCATGCACTGCACCGACGCGCCCTGCGCGGCGGTGTGCCCGGTGGATTGCTTCTACACCACGGCGGACGCGGTGGTGCTGCACTCCAAGGATCTCTGCATCGGCTGCGGCTATTGCTTCTACGCCTGTCCGTTCGGGGCGCCGCAGTATCCCAAGACCAACAACTTCGGCAGCCGCGGCAAGATGGACAAGTGCACCTATTGCTCCGGCGGCCCCGAGGCCGACAGCACCGAGGCCGAGTTCATCAAGTATGGGACGAACCGGCTCGCCGAGGGCAAGCTGCCGCTATGCGCCGAGATGTGCTCGACCAAATCGCTGCTGGCCGGCGACGGCGACATCATCGCCGAGATCTATCGTGAGCGGGTGGTGACGCGCGGCTACGGTTCGGGCGCCTGGGGCTGGCGGACGGCCTACAAGGAGACGCTGAACGTCTGATCGTCGCGGGCGGGGCGCGCGCGGTCGCGTCCCGCTGCTCCAAGGCAGGAAGGATTGACCGATGAACTCTCCACGCGGCGCGTTGCGCGCCCTTCTCACCGTGATGGCGCTCAGCGCCGGGCTGGCCTTCGCCGCGCCGACGGTCGCTCAGGTGGTGAACCCGACCGCCGAGGCGGTCAGCGAGGAGGCGCTGCTGAACGCGCTTCAGGGCGGTCAGGCGATCGGCGGTCGGGTCTCGATCCCCGATCAGGCCGCCGCCAACCTGATCAAGCCCTCGGGGCAGGACTGGCGCGCGCGCCATCAGGGCACGATGTTCTGGGTCAGCACGCTGGCGGTGGTGGGGATGTTGGCGGCCCTGACCCTGTTCTACCTGATGCGCGGTCGTATTCGCATCGAATCTGGCTGGTCCGGCGTTACGATCCTGCGCTTTAACGGCATCGAGCGCTTCGCGCATTGGCTGACCGCGACCAGTTTCGTTGTGCTGGCGCTGAGCGGGCTGAACCTTGTCGTCGGCAAGTACGCGCTGTTGCCGCTGATCGGCGCGGAGAATTTCGCCTGGGTGACGCAGATGGGCAAGCTCGGGCATAATTTCCTCGCCTGGCCGTTCATGCTCGGCGTCGCGCTCATGTTCCTGATCTGGGTGCGCGACAACCTTCCGCAGAAGGGCGACGGCGCCTGGCTGGCCGCTGGCGGCGGCCTGCTGGGCGGCGGCCATCCGCCGGCGCATCGCTTCAACGCGGGCCAGAAGCTCATATTCTGGTCCGTGATCACTGGCGGCGGCGCGCTGTCGGTGACTGGTTTACTGCTGCTGTTTCCGGCGCTGGGCGGCGATTATGCGAACTGGCAGCTTGCGCAGGTGCTGCACGGCGTGATTTCGGTGGTGCTGATCGCGGTGATGCTGGCGCATATCTATATCGGCTCGGTCGGCATGGAGGGCGCCTTCGACGCCATGGGCGATGGCGAGGTCGATCTGAGCTGGGCGCGCGAGCATCACGCCCACTGGGTCCAGGAAATGGCCGAGAAAGGCCGCGTCGCCCCTACCGGCGCCGCCGCGACGCCTGCGGAATAGCCGCCGGCCCACCTTTCGTCGCTGCAAGTCAAAGACCCGGCGCGTCCGCGCCGGGTTTTTTTGCGTCCGGAGGCGTCGGCTTGCGTAGTAAATCTGTCATGAAAATATCATCATATCTTTGCAGCCGCGCCATATCCGTCTTGCGCAGGCTGCTGGCGGCGATGGGGAAGGCGGAACATGAGCGCGCGGATTCTGGTGGTGGAGGATGAGGAGGCGCTCTGCGCCCTGCTCGAATACAACCTTCAGAAGGAGGGGTTCGCGGTCACTGTGTGCCGCGACGGCGAGGACGCGCTGATCCGCATCAATGAGGACAAGCCAGACCTGGTGCTGCTCGACTGGATGCTGCCGAAAGTCTCGGGCATCGAGGTCTGCCGTCAGCTGCGGGTGCGCGGCGACATCCGCGATCTGCCGATCATCATGCTGACCGCGCGCGGCGAGGAGGATGACCGCATCCGCGGCCTCGACACCGGCGCCGACGATTACCTCACCAAGCCGTTCTCGATGACCGAACTGCTGGCGCGGGTGCGCGCGGTGCTGCGCCGGTCGCGGCCCACGCTGTCGGGCGACGTGGCCACCTTCGGCGACATCATCCTCGACCGCGAGACGCGCCGCGTGCGCCGCTCCGAGCGCGAGGTGCATCTGGGGCCGACCGAGTTCCGGCTGCTCGACTGTCTGCTGCAACGCCCCGGCCGCGTGTTCAGCCGCGAGCAACTGCTCGATCTGGTCTGGGGCCGCGATGTCTATGTCGAGGCGCGCACCGTGGATGTGCATGTCGGGCGGCTGCGCAAGGCGCTGAACGGACGTGGTGAGCGCGACCCGATCCGCACCGTGCGCGCCTCGGGCTATGCGCTGGACGAGACCTACGGCGCCGCCGCCGCCTCGTGACGCGCGCGGCTGCCGGCGCAACCGTGCAGGCCGGGCTTTTGCGCCGCGCGCAAACGCGCTAGGCGAGGCGCGCGATCCCTTCAACGACGGAGACAGCCATGGTCAGCGACAGCGCGGCCCCGGGCGCAGGCGGCGCGGGCCTGATCGGCGCCGCAGTCCACCGCGAAGCGCCGCTCAGCCGGGCGGGCCTGCTGGAGCGCGCGTTCAGCGCCGCGTTCAGCGGCCTGGTCTATCCGCAGATCTGGGAAGACCCGGAAGTGGACCTTGCCGCGCTGGCGCTGCCGCCCGGCGCAAGGCTCGCCACCATCGCCTCGGGCGGCTGCAACATGATGTCGTATCTGGTCGCCGATCCGGCGGAGATCATCGCCGTCGATCTCAACCCGCATCACGTCGCGCTGGGGCGGCTCAAGCTGGCGGGGGCGCGGCTTCTGCCCAACTACGCCACCTTCTACCGCTTCTTCGGACAGGCCGACGCGCACGCCAACGTCGGCGCCTATGACCGGTTCCTGCGCGACGCGCTCGACCCCGAGACCCGCGCCTATTGGGAGCGGCGCGACTGGCGCGCGCGCCGCCGCGTCACGCAGTTCAGCCGCAATTTCTATGCCCACGGCTTGCTGGGCAACTTCATCGCGCTGGGCCAGTGGGCGGCGCGGCGGTTCGGCGTCGATCTGGGCGCGATCACCCAGGCGCGCGATCTGGCCGAACAGCGCGCCTTTTTCGACGCGCATATCGCGCCGCTGTTCGACCGGCCCCTGGTGCGCTGGATCACCCGGCGCAAGGCGTCGCTGTTCGGCCTCGGCATTCCGCCCGCGCAATACGACGCGCTGGCGGGCGGGCGCGACATGGCGGCGGTGCTGCGCGAGCGGCTGGAGAAGCTGGCCTGCGATTTTCCCATCGCCGACAATTATTTCGCCTGGCAGGCGTTCACCGGCGGCTATGCGCCGGGCGACGCCGGGCCGCTGCCGCCCTATCTGCGCAGCGCCAACTTCGCGGCGATGGCGGCGCGCGCCGACCGGGTGCGGCTGGTCAACCGCTCGCTGACCGACCGGCTGGCGGAGGAGCCCGCGGCGAGCCTTGACGCCTATGTGCTGCTCGACGCGCAGGACTGGATGACCGACGCGCAGCTCAACGCGCTGTGGCGCGAGATCGACCGCACGGCGCGGCCCGGCGCGCGGGTGATCTTTCGCACCGCAGGCGTCGAGACCATCCTGCCGGGGCGCGTCGCCGAGGCGACGCTGGCGCGCTGGCGTTATCACGCGGCGGAGTCGGCGGCGTTCGGCGCCCGCGATCGCTCGGCGATCTATGGCGGCTTTCACCTCTACACGCGCGAGGACTGAGCAAATGAGCGGCCATTCCGCGCTGATGGACGGGGTCTATCGCCGCCAGCGGCATTTCTACGACGTGACGCGCAAGTTCTTTCTGCTGGGACGCGACCGCCTGATCGCCGATCTGGCGCCGCCGCCCGGCGCGCGGGTGCTGGAGATCGGCTGCGGCACCGGGCGCAACATGATCGTGGCGGCGCGCCGCTATCCGCAGGCGCATTTCTATGGGCTGGACATCTCCGCGCAGATGCTGGCGACCGCGCGCGAGAGCGTGGCGCGCGCCGGGCTGGAGGGGCGCATCACGCTGGCGCAGGGCGACGCCACCGATTTCGACGCGCAGGCGCTGTTCGGCGTCGCGGCGTTCGAGCGGGTGTTCTTTTCCTACAGCCTGTCGATGATTCCCGACTGGCGCGGCGCGCTGGCGCAGGGCGCGGCGGCCACTGCGCCGGGCGGCGCGCTGCATGTGGTGGATTTCGGGCGGCAGGAAGGGTTGCCGGGCGTGGCGAAGGCGGGCTTGCGCCGCTGGCTGGCGCTGTTTCACGTCGCGCCGCGCGATGGGCTGGACGACGCTTTTGCGGCGGTGGCGGCGGATGCGGCGCTGGAAGCCCCGCAGGTCACGCCGATCTACGGAGGCTTCGCCTGGCTGCTGCGCGCAGCGCGTCCCGCCGCGCGCCGATGATGGCGTAGGACACCGGCCCCAGCGCCGCCTGAGCCTCGGCCTGCGCGCGCGAGGCCAGCCCATAGACCGCCACCTCAAGGCCCTGCGCCGCCACCAGCGCCGCCAGCGTCGGGCGCCAGAACACCCGGTGGACGCAGACGCCGTTGACGCCCTCGGGCAGCGGCGCGCCGTCGCGCTGCGGCGCGATCAGCCGCACGTTGATGTTGTGGCGGTTGGTCTTGTCGGGGTCGGGCTCGAACCGCTCCGCCGCCCAGAAGAACGGGAACGAGTTGCTGAGATAGAGATTCTCCAGCCGTCCGCGCGGCGCGCGGCGCGCCACGATGGGCGCGATGCAGAAAAAGATCCGCGCGCCGGGCAGAATCGCGCGCACCGCCGCCACGTCGTCGGCCCGCCAGCAGGTGAACACGATGTCGCGGCAGGGTTGCGAGGCGGCGACGCGCCGCGCGGCGGCGCTGGCGGCGGCGTGGCACTTCACATCGAGAAACAGCGTGCGCGGCGGCGTGGGCGCCGAGGCCAGCAGCGTGAGCGCATCCTCGAAATCGTTCTCGCACACCGAGGCGCGGCGCAGACGGGCGCGGAACACCGGCGCGTGCTCCACCACCAGCCGCCCCTCACGGTTGAGGCGCAGGTCAAGCTCGACGCCGTCATAGCCGCCGAAACGCTGGGTGTCGCAATCATCGAGGCGGGCGCCGTCGCGGAACACGCGGTGGGCGATCAGACGCATCGATGTCGGCTCCCAGGGATCATGTCGATGGTTTATAGCCGCTGCGCTGACGCTTGTCCTGCGCGCAGGGCCATGGACAAGAAAAATTCACCAAGCCGCGCGCGCGGGCGGGATCGCGCCAACGGTTGCATGGCGGCGGGCGCGGCTGCACACTGCGCCTCTATCCATTCGGGCGAGAGATCATGGCCTACAAACCCGTTGTTCTGTGCATCCTCGACGGCTGGGGGCTTCGGCCGGAGCGGGAGGCCAACGCCGTCGCGCTTGCCCAGACCCCGGTCTATGACCGGCTGATGGCGACGCGGCCGCACGCCACGCTGATCACCTGCGGCGAAAATGTCGGTCTGCCGCCGGGGCAAATGGGCAATTCCGAGGTCGGCCACACCAACATCGGCGCGGGCCGCGTGGTGTGGATGGACCTGCCCAAGATCGACCGCGCCATCGCCACCGGCGCCTTCGCCGCCAACCCCACGCTCAAGGCGTTCGCCGCAGAGGTGCGCGCG
>Ga0100377_1003083_pt1 | contig 13640 bp, 9 predicted proteins | sample CryGeymeta201501_FD_83664 | JGI IMG/M metagenome (GOLD analysis project Ga0100377, IMG submission 83664) | Groundwater microbial communities from Crystal Geyser aquifers in Utah, USA - Crystal Geyser metaG 2015-01 | ecosystem: Environmental > Aquatic > Deep subsurface > Groundwater | place: USA... | reverse complement strand
TTGATCCTCGACCGCTGGGTTCCACCACCGATCGAAGTGCAGCACGTGGTTGGCCGCCGTGAGGTTCAGGCCGGTTCCACCCGCTTTGATGGAGAGGACCAAGAAGGGCACGTCCTCGTCCTCCTGAAAGCGCTGCACGAGCTCCGCGCGGCGCTTCACGGGCGTGCCACCGTGCAGCGTGAGGCCCGGGCGACCGAAGCAGGTCGCGAGGAAGGCGCTCAGCGGCTCGACCATCGACCGATACTGGGTGAAGACGAGCGCCTTCTCTTGCCGCTCGGCGATGGGCTCACACAGCTCGGCGAGGTGCTGGAGCTTGCCGCTGCGCTCGGGCTCGAAGCCGCCATCGCCGAGCCACTGCGACGGGTGGTTGCAGATCTGCTTGAGCCGCGTGAGGAAGGCGAGCACCAGGCCGCGGCGCTCCATGCCCTGGAGCTCTTGGAGCGCGCGCGCCAGCTCGTCGACCGACTGCTGGTAAAGCGCTGCTTGTTCCTTGGACAGCAAGCAGCGACTGCTGAGCTCGATCTTGTCGGGCAGATCGGCGATCACGGCGCGGTCGGTCTTGAGCCGTCGCAGCAGGTAGGGGCGCATCAAGCGGCGAAGCGGCGCGTACCCGTCCCCGTCGCGCGCGGCCATCGTCTTGCAGAGCGCGTCGAACTCGCGCGCGGTGCCGAGCAGGCCCGGGTTGAGGAAGTCGACGATGGACCAGAGGTCCCCGAGGCGGTTCTCGACCGGCGTGCCCGTGAGCGCGAGGCGCCACCGCGCGTTCAAGCGCTTGACGGCGCGGGTCTGCGCCGCAGCGGGGTTCTTGATGGCCTGCGCTTCGTCCAGCCCGACCACCCGCCACTGAAGCTCCGACATCCACGGCACGCGCCCGACGGTGCCATAGGTCGTGATGACCACGTCGTAGCCGCGCACCTCCTCCTCGCTGAGCGCTTTGATCGCCGGCGTTGGGAGCTTGGACGGGTGGGCGATGAGCACCCGTATGTGCGGCGCGAAGCGCTCGGCCTCCGCGCGCCAGTTCTCCACCAGCGAGGCGGGGACCACCAGGAGGTCGACGTCGCGCTCCTCGCCATAAGCGCGCGCGAGCGCGAGCAAACCGAGCACCTGAATCGTCTTACCAAGGCCCATATCGTCCGCGAGACACGCGCCGAGCCCCAGCCCATAGAGGCTCCAGAGCCACTGCAAGCCCACCTGCTGGTAGGGGCGCAGATCCGCGTCCAGCGTGGCCCCCGCCTCGATGACCGCCGACACGGTGGGCGAGCGGAGGGCGTCCAGCTGACCCGCGAGCCACCGCCCCGCGACGACCTCGGACCACGCTGGGCTCTCGGGGTCCAGCGCCTCCTCGGGCAGGCCCGTACCCGCGCCGGCGAGCAAGCGCATCGCTTGGCCAAAGCCTAGCCCAGACGCCGACGCTTCCTCCACCGCGCGCCAGGCGCCCAGCACGCCCGCGAGCGCGTCGGGGTCGACCTCCACCCAGCGCCCCTTGAGCAGCACCAAGCCCGCGCTCGCCCCGAGCAGGGCCGCGAGCTCGGGTTCGCTGAGCGCCTCACCGCCGAGGGTGACCTCCACGCGAAAGTCGAGCAGCCCCCCGAGCCCGAGCGTCGACGGCGCCTCGGTCCCTACCGTGACGCCAACGATTGGGCGCGACCGACGGCGAGCGCTCCACCAGTCGGGCAGCCGCAGCACGACGCCCGCTCGCTGCAGGAGGGCGGCGTCTTGCAGCAAGGCGTAGGCCTCGGCCGCCGTCCACGCGAGCGGGTGGTACACGTCACCCGAGGCGACCAGCTCCCGCAGCGGCGCGCTCGCCTCGGCCGCGCGTTGGAGCGGCTTGAGCAGCGCGAGGAGCTGAGAGCGCTGCCCCGCGTACTCCTGGAGCGCCCGCGCGAGCGGCACGTGCTGTACGCGCGAACGTCCGGGGTTCAAGCGCGCGTAGGTCGCGAGGAAGGCGAAGGGGTAGTCAGGATCTGAGCGGTTCTCAGCGAGGTGCAGGCACACCCGCCCGGCGAGGTGCCACACGGCGTTGGCCTGATGAAGGTAGCCGCTGACCCCGTCCTCATAGGCCGCGGACCGCTCCGCGAGCGCCTCGACCACCTGGTCCCACACCTGCCTCAGCAGCGCCTCGGACACGAGCTCGGCGCCGCGCATCGGCGGCACGCCCACCACCAGCGGCGAGAGGGCGCCGACGTCGGGCGGCGGCACGACCACCACCTCGGGCGAGGCCGGATCCATCGCGCCACAAGCGGCGCGAACCACCAAAGCGCCGAGCTCCCGCCAATAAGCGAGGCTCGGATCGAGCGCCGTCCCCACCTCGGTCGCGCCCAGGTGCAGCACGCCGTGCCCGGTCCCGAGGGCGAAGGCCGCGACCACCGCCGCGTCGGCCTCGCTTCCCCCCGCCACGGTCACGCGCCCGCTCGGGTGCAGCACCCCGACCATTCGTGGGGACGGGCTGGACACAGCGGTGGCGGGGGCGCGGCGCGAGGGCATCAGAGCTCCGAAGCTAGCAGCGGGACCGCGGCCCCTAACACGGGCGAGGTCAGCGCCGCCGATCCTCGCGAAGCTCGCGGTTGTCCTCATGAAGCTCGCGCACGCCGAGGTCGACCTCGCGCTGGGTGAGCGCGTCGAGCTCGCGCAGCAGGTCGGCCTTGTGCTGGTAGTCGCCAGGCGTGGCGGTGTTGTTCATGAACTTGGGGTGCAGATCGCGCAGCTCGGCGGCGATGGCGCGGGTGCGCGCTTGGTCGAGGCGCTCGCGCTCCAGGTCGCGCTGGTCGTCGCGCACGTCGCGCTGGTCGTCGCGCCCCGGCCCCGCCGCCTCGACGCGCGACTGGTGGACCTCGGCGCGGGCGTCCTGCACGTCCCGATGGCCCTCGGCCAGCTCCGAGCGCAGCCAACCCTCCAGGCAGGCGTCGGCGGCGCGCTCGGCGGCGTCGTTCTTGGAGGTGCGGGCGGTGTGCCAGTCGGCAATGCACGCGTGAAGGCGCGCGGCGTCGACCCGGTCGGACATCACCTCGTTCTGGTCCTGGCGGACCTCCTGCCGGTCGTGGGCGCGCTCGGCGGGGTGCGCGGGCGGTCCAGCGTAGGCGGTCGTGAGGGAGAGCAGCAGGGAGGCGGTGAAAAGCATCGGGGGCTCCTTGGGTGTGGGGTGCGGCGTTCAGTTTGCCCCGCGCTGCGCCCCCTCTGCAACCCTCGCGGGCAGAAGGTGGCGCGGCTATGTGCACAGCACCCCATTGAGAGGCTCTCTATGCATCGCTTCGCGCTCGCCGTCCCCGTCCTCGTCGCGAGCCTCGGCTGCGGCTTGTCCACCGTGCGCTGCCCGAGCGAGGGCGTCGAGCTGCGCTTCGCGGTCGACGGTGACGCCTCCGTCGCCCAGGCGCTCATGACCAAGCGCCTCCAAGCGGCTGGGCAGACCTGCGTCACCGCCACCGCCACCGCCACGGGCGTCGCGGTGCAGCTCGCCGACCCCGCCGCCGACAGCGCCCGCCTCACCGCGCTGCTCACCGCGCCCGGCCACCTCCGCCTGGCCGCCAACGGCGCGCCCGCCACCTACCGTGCCCTCGGCGAGGCCCTCAGCGACGCGGTCCCCGACGACGTGAGCGTGCGCTTCGACCGCGATCACCTCGTCGTCAGCGCGACCGACCGCGCGCAGGTCGTCGCCCTCGTCGGGGCGGCGCCAGCCGGCCACCGCGTCGCCTACGAGCCCGCCGACCCAGGCTGGTCCGTGTGGCTGCTCCAAGACGCCGGCGCGCTCGATGACCCCGAGGTCCTCGACGTGAGCCTCGGCGACGACACCTTCGGCCCCTCCCTCGCCCTGCGCTTCGGCGCCGACGACGGCGCCCGCTTCGCCGACCTCACCCGCGCCCAGCTCAACCAGCCGCTGCCGCTCGCGCTCGACGACGAGCTGCTCATGGCCCCCGTCGTGCGCAGCCCCATCGAAGGCGGGCGGTTGACGATCACCCTTGGCCCGACGATCACCGAGGCCGAGGCGAAGCGGGTGAGCGCGCTGATCGCGGGCGCGGGGCTACCGCCGACGCGGCTGGAGGCGGAGGGGGTGTACTAATGTAGCCGGTGTCAGGGTGCTGGCTCCGGATTCGCAGCGAAGATCGTCAGCATCAGCTCACTGCTGTCGAGAACTCTGTACTCTGGGCGCCGCCCCGACAGGCGCTCGCTCTCATCCAGGATGACAGGCACGCCCTCGCCGCGCTTGTCCATGATGTGCTGACGGTGCGCGTCCAACGTGGCGTCCTGCAGCGGACAACGAGCCAACAGGCTGGTGACGGCCTCGTTGCGCGCTGCTTGCCGAAGCGCGATGCTCTCGGTGGTCATCGTGTTGGGGAGCATGCCCGGCGAGTACAGCTCCAGCCGGTCGCGATACAGCCTCAAGCGAACCTTGCTGCCCGGCATCGAGTAGTCGCGATGCGCGACCGCGTTGGTGACGGCCTCAAACACCGCCCGCATCGAGAACTGGGGGACGTCTTGGCGGCCACCAGCGGCGTGCTTGAACGCGGCCACGCGCATGTTCTTTCTTACGAACGCGCAGGCGTCGAGGATCTGGCGGTCTAACGGCCCCGTGATGTCCTGCGCGTCGAGCTGATAGACGGACTCGCCGCCTGGGAGTACCGTTGTTCCTTGGTAAGCGACCGCCTGGATGAAGGCGCCCGGCAAGAAGGTGTGCGCCACATCGCTCCCGAGCAACAGCCCGGCCACGGTGGGGTGCCACACCCCCTGCTCGTCCGCAAACGCCATCGCGAGCTTCTGGAGCAGCACCTCGCGCGCGTCGGCGCTCTGTTGAGGCGCGAAGCGCTGCCACAGGCTGTCGTTCAGATCGACGAGCGTGGCGTTGATCACCGGCGTCTCGTCAAACCGAATCAAGCGCGACTGGCTCCGTTGCTGGAACAACCGGCCGAGCTGCTCTGGCGGAACAGGCCGCTTGGACGACCCCACGCGATGGTAGTAGCCCCCCGAGCTCTGGTGCACAAACAAGCTACGGAGCACCTCGACGCGAAGGATCGGCTGCTCGGTACCTGTGAAATCCGGGAGCGTGAGTCGCTCGATGACCGGGGTGAGCGGAGGCTTGATGGACTGCTCACACGCGTCGCGAACCACGCGCTCGACGTCATCGAGGCGCTCCACGGGGATGCCCACGACCTCGCGCCTCGTGTCCTCCACGCCGAGCAACAGCACCCCGCCCGTGCTGTTCGCGAACGCGGCGAGCTCATCGGCCAGCGCGTCCTGTGTCGGGCCGCGCACCTTGCCACCGGCGAAGCGGACCTCCTTCAGCTCAAGAAAGTTGTCCTCGCCGAGTCGGATCTTCTCCAGCAGCTCGCTTCGGGTCGCCAGCATCACCCCTCCCCGCCCAAGCGCTTCCACCGCCGCGCAAAGGCCTCTCGCCCACCCTCCATGACTCGACAAACCTCGTCGCGCACGGAGCGTTCTTGGAGGGCGCCGCTCTGCTGTACGAAGCACTGGCCCTTGCCGAACGCCATGACGTGCACCAGCTCCGCGTCGCCGTTCACGACGACGTTCGGGTTGTGGGTCACGATGATGAGCTGCCTCCGCAGCTTGTTGTCGCGGATCTGCCGCACGATGAGGTCGTAGATCAGGTGGTTGTCCAGGTCGTCTTCGGGCTGATCGAGCACGATCGGGTCCTCACCGAACGCGAGCAGGAACGCGAGCAGCGCCGCTGAGCGCTGCCCCTGGGAGCCCTGCTCAATCGGGAGCCACTTGCTGTCGCGCTGATACTCGATCCGCAGATCGTCCTCGGGGGACCAGATGAGCACGCGATCGCCAAACTCGGGATCTTTGTGCTTCTTGGCGAGGTAGTTCTTGAAGGGACCATGGAACGACGGGGCTACGCGAAGAACGCGCTGGCGAACCGCCTCGATCGCCGCGCGCTTCTCCTCGGCCACCGCGAGGTCACAGGCCAGTCCTCGATCTTCGTTCCCCTCGCTGGTCAGGATATCGGTGGCGAAGCGATCGTCGCTCGCGTCCAGCAGCTCGCGCAGCTCGCGCTCAATCTGCCTCGCGTCATAGCCGTACGGCGCGACCGTGACCCGCACGTGGGCGTTGTTGTGCAGCACGCTCGCGAGAAACTGCTGCCTCGCCGCGGTGATGCGCTCCCGTCCAGCCGCGATGACCGCTAGCTGCGCGTCGATCGCGCCGCTCAGCGCGTCGCGCTCCGCCTTCACACGGGTCAGCTCCTTCTCCCTCAGCTCCAGTGACTGGCGCTCCAGGGTCAGCCGCTCGAACGCGCCAGGGTCCTGCACACCGGACTCGGCCAGCTGGTGCTGCAGCGCGGAGTACGCGGCCACCTTGGTGTTGTGCCGCTCCTTCCAGCGTTGAAGACGGAGGTCCGCCTTCCACGCGGCGACGCTCTCGCGCAGCGCAGCGGCCTCCCCCTTCAGGCGACGCCGGACCTCCTCCATCGCCGCGTCCACGTCGGCACGCCAAGCGAGCAGGTCGGTCTCTTCGGCGGGGAAGTGCTGGCCAGACCAGTCGTCGAGCTCCAGCTGCCCGGCCAGCTGGTCGACGCGAGCAGCGGCCTCGGCGGCTTGGTCGAGCGTGGCGATGATCTCGCGCAGCTGGCTGTTGGTTCGACCGTACGCGCGCAGGACCGCCGCGTGATCGCTGTGAGCGAAGGCCTCCAGCTTGCGGACGACCTCGTCGAGCTTGCGCTCCACCTCAGGGAGCTCGGCCAGCTTGCCGTCGAGCTCGCGCAGCTTCGCGCGCTGCGCCTTGAACGTCCGCGTCGCCACGTCCAGCGCGACGCGTGGCGCCTCGACGCTCGCCGCCTCGTCGATGATCGAGAGCAGCGCGCGGCGCCCGCCTCCGGCGATGTGAGCGATCTGCCCTTGTGACAAGACCCGCAGCGGGAAGCGGGCCGCGTTCACGGCCTGGCTCACCGATGGGCGCCACTCGCCGTCGCGCAGCTCCTCCACAGCCGACTCCGCCGCCGCCGGCCGCCAGACGAGCCGGAGCCGCGCGTCATCCTGCCGCCACTCCAGCTTGATCTCAGTGGTATCTCGGAGCGCTCCCTCGCTGGCTCTCCCCTTGGTGACCTTGCAGAAGGCCTCGAACTGCGCCCGTGGTTCTGAGCCCGCAACCAGCTCCGAGCCCCGGCCAGCGGCCAACCTCAACGCGTGGACCACGGTGGACTTCCCCGTGCCGCGCCCGCCTACGATCGCGTTGAAGAAGGGCGACAGCGCGACGCGCACCGGCGCTCCGTTGCCCATGTACCGGGTGCGAGCGATCTCAATGGCCACCAAGGTGTGGGACGGCAGCTTGTTGGGGTCGAACGCCTCCTCATCGCTGCGCCGAATCGAGACGTCGTTGCCGTCCAGCAGCGCGAGCCGCAGCCCCTCCAAGGTCGGCGAGGCCATCTTCGCCCAGGTGTAGCGGCTGCCTGGCTGGTGGTGCTCCGGATCGCCGTGGGTGTCGCTGCCCAGCACGCGCGCGAGGCGACCGGCCGCTCGAGCGACGACCTGCGGCGGTTGAAACGTGTCGCCACACCACTCGATCGCCAGCAGGCCTTCGACCTCCATTGCCTGCTGCAACGTGATGGCGTCCACCCTGCTCTGGTTGCCCGTGCTGCACTCCAGCAGCCCCTTGGGTTGGTCCGCATGAGCCGGGATGGGGATGGCGCCCGCCTTCAAGATGAGGCGGAGCACCTCGGCCAGGCCCTTGGTTGTAACGCCATCACACGCGCCCTTGGTGCCCCCGTAGCCGACGCTCCCGAGGAGCGAGTCGACGTCGCTCGTGGTCTTGGAAGGATCGAGGACCGCCAGCAGGTGTACGCCGCCTTGCGCTGAGATCTCCACGCCTGGGAACAGGAAGAGCTCTCGGAGGCCTTCTTCTTCGCTCGCTTGAAGCTCGCTGTACGCGCCCTTCAGCGTGTCGATCCACGCGCCGCTGTTGTGGTCCGTGATGACCACGCCGTCGATCCCCGACCTCATGAGCTCGCGCAGCCAGGTCGCTGGCGCCGTGGACGCGTCCCCCTTCCAGTCGGTCGACGCGGGCGTGTGCGTGTGAAGGTCGAGCTTCCACCAGCGAGCGCCGGGGTAGGTCGGGCGAGAGAAGGCCATCATGACTCTCCAATAACGGCGAAGCTGGGAGACCGGCTCAAGCGCCTTGACGTCGACTCGTGAAGACGCCGTTTTGTACCACGCACGCGTGCTCGCTGCCCGTCAGGAGCGGCGGGCGCACGCCACCACGTCGCCTACGAGCCTGCCGAACCGAGCAGCTCGATGCAGCTGCGCTTCGGCGCCGCCGACGGCGCCCGCTTCGCCGACCTCACCCGCGCCCAGCTCAACCAGCCGCTGCCGCTCGCGCTCGACGACGAGCTGCTCATGGCCCCCGTCGTGCGCAGCCCCATCGTGGAGGCGTGCCGCGGCCCCAGCTGACCCTCACTTGAGCAACGCCTCGCGCAGCCAGTCGCGAAAGGCCGCGAGCGCCTGGGGGTCGAAGCCCAACCGCGCCGCCTGCTCAAGCGGGTAGGACTCGAGCAGCCACGCGAGGGTAGGTGGCGAGAACCCGCCGTCGCGCCGCGCCGCGTCGCCGAGCGCACGATCGAGATCGCCGCCCGCCGCGATCAGCGCGCGGGTGTCCTCTAGATCGCGAGGTTCCGAGCGCGACAAGAGCGTGCAGAGCTTCTGCACGAGCAGCTCGTGAGCCGTGTCCACGAACACACCAGGAGCGACCTCGACCGGCGTCTCTACGGGCTGAATCGGCTCCGCGATGAGGTCGACCACAAGGGCCTCTTCGCCATCTGCGACGCGCAGCCGAACGAACGCTGGTGACGTCTGCAGCGTTTGCACGGCCAGCCCTGCCGCGACAAACCGCTCCTGCACGACCCGCACGATGGCGCCAAGCTGGGATCGGTCGCGCCAGAACAGGTCGAGGTCGCGCGTCGCGCGGTGCCCCAACACAAAGCCAACAATGGCTCCGTCACCGGCTAAGGTCCATGGCGGCTCCAACCCGGCGAGCAGCTCCAGAGCGCGCCGCTGCAACGCGCTCAGCCTACCCCCGTCCACGCGTCTTCTCCAGGTACCAAGTCCAGAACGCCAGCTTATCGCTCAGCAGCGGCTGCAGCAGCGGCCAGAGCTCGCGCATGGCGGCGACGCCGATGACGGTGATCGCGTCGTCGGGCTTCGCTTGGCGCATCACCTTCGCGGCCCACCACGCGCGGTCCTCGGCCGAACCGGAGACCAAGAGGTCCTGGAGCTCCGTCAGGCGCAGCTCCGCGTCCCACAAGAAGTAGGGTCTACCTTGCTCATCGCACAGGCGCTCGGGCGGCGTCGGACACAGCATGCGGGCAGCATACCACGCCAACGCCGACCCTCGCCGAGTCGGCAGGAACAAGCCCTCGGGCCGATGAGCCGCCGAATCGGTGCCCAAGAATCGGCGCCCTAGAACTGCACGAACCAACGCCCGGCGGCGTCGCCCCACCAGTCGCCGCGGAAGCGCCCGCCGGTGCCCTGCTGCTCTTCGACGAAGGAGACGCGGCCCGTGGTGTAGATGGTGTAGCTCGACCAGTAGGTCGAGCTGCTCGAGTCCGTGTGCGGGCCAGGATGCGACGTGATCGGCGAGTGGCAGACGACGTCCTGGCCGCCGATGCCCCAGGCGCGATCCGAGAAGCTCACCGAGGCGCAGACCACCTGCGCGGGGTTCTGCGTCGTGCTGACCTTCACGCTCGCGCCGTCGAGCACGTGCTGGCGGAGCTCAGCGATGGAGCCCGCGCCCGCGGGGCGGTCGTAGATGAGGTGCCAGCGACCGTCGTGCAAGCACTCGGCCTCGGAGCTCCAGCCCTTGGGGCCGAAGTCCTTGCAGGTCTCGCTCCAGCGCGGGGCGGCGTTGGCCTTGACCGCGGCGAGCAGCGTCACGAGGTCCGAGCTCAGCGCGGCCTGGTTGGTGAGCGAGGTCGCCGCGTCCGCCTTGAGCGTCGCTTCGTTCGCGAGCGACGTGCTCATGCTGGTCCGCAGCGAGGCGAGGTCGCTGAGCGCGGCGCTGAGGTCGCCCTGCATCGCGCCCTGGTTGGTGAGCGCGCTGGCCAGATCGCCGTCGAGCAGCGCTTGGTTGGCGAGCAGCTGGTCCTGCTTCGCTTCCAGCGCCATGCCGAGGGTGGCCGCGGAGATCATCGTCTCGGTCGCGAGCTTGTCGCCGCCGATGTGGCTGCCCGGGCCGAGCTCGACCGGGCCGCCGAGGTAGGCCGCGACGTCGCCGTCGGTGTAGTGCGGCCCCGTGGCCAAGCGCGCCTCGCCATCGGTGTAGCGATCGTGGTTCAGCGGGTTGCTGGGGTCCTTTGCGCCGAGGTCCACGTCTTGGGCCGTGTGGGTGTGGTCCCCGCGGGCGACGGTGTTGTTGCTCGTGCCGACGGGCAGCAGGTTCATCGACAGGGTGCCGCTGGTGATCTGCTCCGCCGAGTGCTCGTGGTTCGAGGCGGCCGTGCACGTCCACGCCGAGCCCGACCACAGCGGGATCATGGCCGAGGCCGTGCAGCCGAGGTCACCGAGGAGCTGCGGGGCGCCAGCGATGCTGGCCCAGCCGATGGTGCCGTCCTCGGCCACGACGGGCGAGCCGTTCACCGTGAGCGAGGTGGCGTCCACTGGACCGCCCGCGACGCTGCTCGCCACGTCGGCGTGCCCCGCCACCACCGCGAAGGGCACGCTGTTGAGCGGCAAGCGCTGCGGGAGCGCGGGCGAGCTGTCCAGGCCGATGCTCAGCCAGAGGTCGGGCGCTAACCGCAGCAGCGCCGCGTCCACTGGCGTGATCGCGCCGAGGTCGACGACGTAGAAGCCGTCCTCGAACAAGACGCCCGCGTGGTCCTCGGTCCAGAGCTCCGCTGCCCCCGAGGGCGCGTCGTACAGCGCGAAGTGCAGGTCGTGCGCGCCCTGGAGCACAAAACACAGCGCGCCGCGTCCACCTCGCGCGACCAAGCACCGCGTTAGCCGCCCGCCGATGCCCACGCTCTCCCCCCGCGCGCTCCTCCTCGCCGCCGTCTTCGCGCTCGGCGTCGCACTGCGCTGCTGGCACCTGGACGACGCGCTGCTCTGGCATGACGAGGTCGCGACCCGTGTGTTCGCCACGGGCCACACCCCCGAGGCCTGGCTCGCGGCGCTCTACGACGGGCGCGTGCACACGATGGAGGAGGTCCGCCGCTTTCAGCGCTACGACGGCGGCTTTGACGTGCTCCCTACGATCACCGGCCTCGCGAAGGACGACCCGCAGCACCCGCCGCTCTACTACATCGCCGCGCGGGCGTGGGTGGCTGCCTTCGGCGACTCGGTGAGCGCGCTGCGCTCGCTCTCGGTGGTCACGGGCGTCGCGCTGCTGCCCTCCCTCGCGTGGGCCGCGTGGGAGCTGTTCCGCACCCGCCGCGCCGCGTGGACGGCCGCCGCCCTCGCCGCCTCCTCGCCCTTCTTCGTGCTCTACGCCCAGGAGGCCCGCGAGTACGCGCTGTGGAGCGCGCTCGTCGCCCTGCACGCCGCGTCCTTGCTGCGCGCCGTGCGGATCAGCGAGGAGCCGAGCGCCTCAGCGCGACGGCAGGTCGCCGCGTGGAGCTGGTACGCCCTGATCACGGCGGTGGCGCTCTACACCTCCTTCTCCACCACCGGCCCCATCCTCGCGCACATCGTGTTCATCGCCGGCCGCGCGCGCCTGCGCCCCGACCGCACCAGCCTCTCCGCCGCCGCCGCCATGGCCGTCGCCGCCGTGAGCTTCGCCCCGTGGGCCCTCGCCCTGTCGCGCCACTACGAGGCCTTCGCCGCCTCCATGCGCTGGTCGAAGGAGATCGTCATCCCGAACAGCTCGCTGCTGCGCATTCAGGCGTTCAACGCCAGCCGCTCGGTGATCGACCTGTGGCCCGAGCTGGACAACGGCGCCGCCTGGGTCGCCACCGCCCTCGCCCTCGCCCTGTTCGCCAGCGCCCTGCTCCACGTCGCCCGCCGCGAGCGCCGCGACGCCGCGCTGCTGGTGCTGCTGATCGTCGCGCTGCCCGTCGGCCTGATGCTCGGCCCGGACCTGCTCTACGGCGGCATCCGCTCGGTGTCCGCGCGCTATATGACCCCGGCGTGGCTCGGCCTGCTGCTCGCCCTCGCCGCCTGGTTGAGCGCGGTACCCCGCCGCGAGCCGCTCCTCGCCCTCGTGCTCGCCGTCGGCCTCGGCAGCGCTTGGCACAACGCAGGGCAGCCCACCGTGTGGACGAAGGGCACCAGCGTCGGCCTGCCCGCCATCGCCGCCCTCGTGAACGCACAGCCCACCCCGCTCGTCGTCGGCGGCATGGAGTCGCACAGCCCCGGCAGCCTGATGGCCCTCGCGAACCTGCTGCGCGACGACGCCCACATGCAGCTGCGCACCATCGAGGAGGAGGAGGCCTGGCGCTTACCGGCGGACAAGGCCATCTTCTTGCTCAACCCCATCCCGCCCTACCGCGAGGCGATGGAGCGCCGCGACGGCGTCACCACGCGCCGTGTCTACCACGACCTGTTCCTGGAGCTGTGGGTCGTGGAGCGGCCGACCTCATGAGCTTGGTGCTGCTCGCCTCGGTCGCCCTCGCGGGGGCCGACGTGCTGACGACCTCACTGGAGCTGCTCCTCGACGTGCCGAACCAGCGCTTCGCCGGGGTCGCGACGCTGCGCTTGACCGCCGACGGAGACGCGGTGACGCTCGACGCCATCGACCTCGACGTCGACGCGGTGCGGGTCGACGGACGGGTTGGGCGCTTTACGCAGGGCGAAGGCAGACTTCGAATCGAGTTACCGCGAAGACAACGCGTACACACCGTGGTGATCCGCTACGGCGGCGGCCCCTCCGAGGGCCTGCGCTTCGAGGAGGGTGCGGTCTACACCGGCTTTGACACGCGCCGCTGGCTGCCCTGCGACTTCGACCTCGGCGACCGCGGCACCTTCGCGCTGCGCCTGACGGGGCTGCCCGCGGGCTGGGAGGTGGTGGGGAACGGGCAGGAGCGCGGCGCCTGGTGGCGGATCGACCGCGCACATCCAGCCTACCTCCTTGGCTTCGCGGCGGGCGACCTGTGGACGACGCGCACCCGCCCCACCGGCCTCGCGGTCGGCGGCGGGCCCACCACGACCCGCGACGCGGCGACGCTGCTCCCCGAGCTCGAGCGCATGGCGGCGACCTACGAGGCGCAGAGCGGGCGCGCCCTCCCCGGCGGGCGCTTCGACCTGCTCTTCTTGCCCGGAGACGTCGCGCAGGAGAAGGCCGACTTCGCGCTCCTAGGCGAGGACTCAGCGACCGAGACCCTCAACGATCCGCGCGAGGACTGGCTCCCCGCCCACGAGCTCAGCCACGCCTGGTGGGGCAACACCGTCACCGCCGCCACTTGGGCCGACTTCTGGCTGAACGAGGCGCTGTCCACGTACGCGACGAACACCTGGAAGCGCGCGCGCTGGGGCGACGTGGCCTACGCGCGCGAGCTCGACCTCTCCCGCTCGCGGCTCGCCCGCCTGCGCGCCCGCGGCGACGCGCGCGCCCTCGTGCTCGACGCCGGCGCCACCGCGGACGACGCTGGCGGCACCCTCGTCTACGCCCTCGGCTTCTTGACCCTCGACGCCCTGCGCGAGCGAGTGGGCGATGAGGCCTTCGACGCAGGGCTTCGAGCGCTCATGCCCGCCACCGGCGAGCGCTCGCTG
>Ga0100377_1003081_pt1 | contig 13645 bp, 10 predicted proteins | sample CryGeymeta201501_FD_83664 | JGI IMG/M metagenome (GOLD analysis project Ga0100377, IMG submission 83664) | Groundwater microbial communities from Crystal Geyser aquifers in Utah, USA - Crystal Geyser metaG 2015-01 | ecosystem: Environmental > Aquatic > Deep subsurface > Groundwater | place: USA... | reverse complement strand
GAGCTGTGCCGCCAACGGCTGGACCGACCTCGACGAGGACCCCGAGGACGTGCGCTACGCTTGGACCGTGAACGGCGAGCTGGTCGCGACCTCACAGGCCGTCGAGCTCGGCGCCTTCGTCAAGGGCGACCTCCTCGCCTGCTCCGCCACCCCCTGGGACGGTGAGACCGAAGGATCGCCCGTCACAAGCGACAGCGTCACCGTGCTCAACTCCGCGCCAACGATCGCCAGCGCGGCGCTGTCCACCGTCACCCCGGCCAAGGGCGACACGCTCTCGGTCACGCTCGCTGGCGCCGATGACGTCGACGGAGACGCCGTCGCCCTCGCCTACAGCTGGCTCGTGAACGGCGCCGCGGTCGCCACCACCGACACCCTCGACGGCAGCCTGTTCGGCAAGGGCGACACCGTCGTCGTCATCGTCACCCCCAACGACGGCACCGTCGATGGCGCAGCGATCACGAGTGACACCGCCACCGTCATCAACGCGGCGCCCGTGCAGCTCACTGCGGTCATCGCACCCTCGAGCCCGTTCACCAACGACACGCTCTCCGCCGACGTCTCAGCGAGCGACGCCGACGGCGACGCGGTCACTTACGCCTACGCGTGGACCGTCAACGGCAGCCCCGCCGGCTCCGACCCGACCCTCGACAGCGCTGCCTTCAACAAGCACGACGTCATTGGGCTCACGGTCGCCCCCAACGACGGCTTCATCGACGGCGCGCCGCTCGCGGCCCCCCCGGTCACGGCGGTCAACTCCGCGCCCACCGCCCCCACCTTGGAGATGTCGCCGCGTTTTCCGCAGGTGACGGACGATGTGTTCTGCATGATCACCGCCGAGGCGACCGACGCGGACTTGGACGCCACCACCTACAGCTTCGCCTGGACCGTGAACGGCAACGCTTACGTCGGCCCCACGAGCACCACGGACCACGCGGGCGACACGATCCCCGCCGCGAACACCCATGAAACGGAGACCTGGGCGTGCACGGTCACGACCAAGGACGACGAGGTCACCGGCCCCACGGCGTCAGCCACAGCCGAGGTGTTCAAGTCGGACGGCCTCGTTCGTCACACGGACGGCTCGTGGTTTGGCGTGGACTTCGTGCGCTGTGGCTCCGGGGCTCCCAACACCTGCACGATGGACGCAGCCAAGACCGCGTGCGCTGCTGTCGGCCTGCGCGTCGTCAGCCACGCGAGCGACGACACCCCCGCGACGCGCTCGCTTGGCGCGACGAACTCCTGCCAGTGGAGCGTGTCCTACTTCACCGTCATCCGCCCCATGGCACCCGACGCCTGCTTGGTCGGCGTGTCCAACCTCGACTGGAGCCAGTGCTGCGGCATGAGCTCGTGGCACGGCAACACGCTGCTCTTCCCTGCCGCGGGCGACACCTTCGGCTACGTCGAGCCGAGCAACACAGGCTACGACCCGTCCCTCCCGAACGGGTCGGGCGCCACGTGGGGCTGCACGACTTCGCCAGCCGAGAACGTACCGGGTTGTGCGACACAGTACGTCGCCTGCGCCCGGTAGCGCCGCGCACACCCGCTCGGGGTAGCGACAAATTATCGAACGACAAACTTCTCCTACGCGAGGTCCCCCATGCATCCGAGCCGCCCGCTCACGTCTGTTCTTATGGTCCTCGCGCTCTCCGCCTGCCGCGGCACCCCCGACGCCATGTCCGTCGCGCTCTCGCCCGACCCCGCCTACACCACCGACGATCTGACGCTGATGGCCTCGCTCTCCGAGGGGGACCTCGCCCACGCCGACAACTTCGACATCCGCCTCAGCTGGACCGTCGACGGCGCGGCCCAGGCCGATCTCGACGGCGCCACCACCGTGCCCGCCGACCGCACCTCCAAGGGCGAGCTCTGGGAGGCCACCGCCGTCGCCAACCGCGGCAACCACGCAGGGGAGCTCGCGATCGCCAACGTCACCATCGCCAACAGCCTCCCCGTCGCTCAAGGCGCCCTCGACGCCAACACCGCCGCCAACGCCGACCTCGTCGCCTCGGCCTCCGCCACCGACGCCGACGACGACACCGTCAGCTTCACCTGGGCCTGGACCGTCGACGGCACCCCCTCCGACGTCGCCACCGACACGGTCCCCGCCGACCTCACCGCCAAGGGCCAGATCTGGGAGGTCACGATCACCCCCAATGACGGCGAGGCCAGCGGCGAGCCCGTCGTGCTCAGCACCTCCATCGCCAACGTCGCGCCGGTCGTCACCGAGGTCACCCTCAGCCCCGTCGACCCCGCCACCGACGCCACCCTCACCGCCGATGTCGTCGCCTCCGACCTCGACGGCGACGCGCTGCTCCTCCGCTACGAGTGGCTCGTGGACGGCATCGTAGCGCAGGACTCCGACGCGAACACGCTGGACGGCAGCCTCTTCGACAAGCACCAGACCGTCTCCGTGCGCGTCACCCCCAACGACGGCTTCGTCGACGGCGCCGCCTTCGAGTCCAACGCCCTCACCGTCGTCAACAGCGCGCCCAGCCTCACCGGCGCCGCCATCGACGCCGCCGAGCTCCGCACCACCGACAACCCCGCCTGCCTCGCCTCCGGCTGGATGGACCTCGACGGCGACCCACAGGACGTGCGCTACGCCTGGAGCGTCAACGGCATCGTCGTCGGCACCTCGCAGAGCTTGGACGCTGCGCTCTTCGTGAAGGGCGACCTCGTCGCCTGCTCCGCCACCCCCTGGGACGGCGAGGTCGAAGGGGCTACCGTCAGGAGCGGCCTCCTCACCGTCCTGAACACGGCGCCCACCCTCGCGAGCGCGGCGCTGTCGAACACGAGCCCCACCGCGGCGGACACCCTCTCCGTGGTCCTCGCTGGCGCCAATGACGCCGACGGCGACGCCATCTCCTACGCGTACAGCTGGAGCGTCAACGGCGTAGCGGTCGCCACCACCGACACCCTCGACGGCGCCTCCTTCAAGCGCGGCGACACCATCGTCGTCACCGTCACCCCCAACGACGGCACCGCCGACGGCGCCCCCGTCACCAGCGACACCGCCACCGTCGTCAACACGCCCCCCGCCATGGTCAGCGCGGTGATCGACCCCGCGGCGCCGAACACCAACGACACGCTCTCAGCCAACGTCTCAGCGACGGACGCCGACGGCGACAACGTCTCCTACACCTACGCCTGGACCGTCAACGGCTCCCCGGCCGGCACCGGCGCTACCCTCGCTGGCGCCGCCTTCTCCAAGCACGACGTCATCGGCCTCAGCGTCACGGCGAACGACGGCAACGTCAACGGCGCGCCCCTCGCTGCGGCCCCCGTCACCGCGATCAACACAGCCCCGGTGATCGTAGGCGTGAACCTCTCGGAGACGTCCCCCACCGAGGCCTCCACCGTCACCTGCCTCCCCGCCGGCTGGTACGACGCGGACGGAGACGCCGAGACGTACAGCTACGCGTGGACCGTCAACAGGGGCCAGGTCGCTACCACCGCCTCCATCGACGGCGCGCTCTTCGCGAAGGGCGACACCATCGCCTGCACCGCCACCCCCTTCGACGGCGAAGACAGCGGCCTGGCGCTCACCTCAGCCCCCGCCACCGTCCTCAACACGGCGCCCGTCCTCGAAAGCGCCACCCTGTCGAGCGTGGCCCCGAAGGAGGGCGACACCCTCTCCGTCAACCTCGGCGCGGCCTCCGACGCTGACGGCGACGCCATCTCCTACACCTACGCGTGGTTCGTCAACAGCGCGAAGGTCGCCACCAGCGACTCGTTGGACAGCAGCTTCTTCAAGCGCGGCGACAGCGTCTACGTCCAGGTCACCCCCACCGACGGCCCCAACGCGGGCGCGCTCGTCACCAGCGACACCGCCACCGTCGCAAACACCGCGCCGGTCATCGTCGTCGCCGCGCTCAAGCCCGTACAGCCCAACACCGACGCTACGATCTCCGTGAACGTGGGTGCGACGGACGCCGACGGCGACGCGCTCTCCTACACCTACGCTTGGACCGTCGACGGCGTGCCCGCGGGCACCGCCGCCACCTTGCCTGGCTCGGCCTTCGTCAAGCACCAGGTCGTGGGCCTGGTCATCACCGCGCACGATGGCATCGCGGACTCCGCGCCGTACACGACCGGCACGCTCACCGTCGTCAACACGCCACCGAGCATCACCTCCGTCGGCCTCTCCGACCTGATCCCGAAAGAGGCCTCCGTCATCACGTGCCAGCCGACCGGATGGGCAGACCTCGACGGAGACCACGCGGGGTACGGTTACTCCTGGCTCGTCAACAGCGTCGAGGTCTCTACCCTCCTCACCATCGACGGCAGCAAGTTCAAGAAGGGCGACACCGTCCAGTGCGTTGTCACCCCGAATGATGGCGATGACGACGGAAGCCCCGTCAATAGCAAGGTCGTGACGGTGCTCAACACCGCGCCCACCCTCGCTAGCGCCGCCCTCTCCAGCACCGCTCCCAAAGAAGGCGACACGCTCAGCGTCAACCTCGGCGCCACCTTCGACGCCGATGGTGACCCCGTCAACACCACGTACACCTGGTATGTGAACAGCGTGAGCGTCGCCAACACCAGCACCTTGGGCAGCGCGCTCTTTAAGAAGGGCGACAAGATCTATGTCGTCGTCACCCCGAACGACGGCAGCATCGCTGGCGCGCCCGCCACCAGCAACACCGCCACCGTCGCCAACACCACCCCGGCTATGGTCAGCGCGCTGATTAGCCCCGCGAGCCCCTACACCAACGACACGCTCTCCGTCAGCGTCTCCAGCACTGACGCCGACGGAGACGCGGTCTCCTACGGCTACGTTTGGACCGTCGACGGGGTCTCAGCCGGCACTAGCGCCACCTTGGCGGGCACCGCCTTCAGCAAGCAGCAGGTCGTGAAGGTCACCGTCACCCCGAACGACGGCAGCATCACGGGCGCTTCGCTCACGTCGGCCGGCGTCACCGTGCTCAACACCGCACCGGTCGCGCCCTCCATCGCGCTAAGTCCCTCGTTGCTCCTCAAGGGCGAGCCCATCCAGTGCTTGGTCACGGTAGGCTCTACTGACGCCGACGGCGACGCCATCTCCTACGACTTCGTATGGACCGTCAACGGCGTGTTCTATACCGGGCCAGCCACGCAGACTGACTTTCCAGGAGACACCGTGCCCGCGGGCGTCACGCTCGGTGGTGACGTTTGGAAGTGCGAAGCCACCGCCACTGACGGCGCCGCCTTCAGCTCTCCTGTGACGGCCTCGGGCACGGTCACCGCGACCGTCATCCCTGGCAGCACGTTGCTGACCGCCCAGCAAGCCGACCAGATCAACACGTGGATTGGCACGCCAGGACAGCGCTGGCAGCCTTGCTACCGGAAGACGACCAACGGTGCCGCGTCCACGACGTTCCACTCGCTGTGCGACAACAAGGGGCCCACCATCACGGTCATCAAGCTGAGCACCGGCAAGTTGATCGGCGGCTACGACGCCACAAGCTGGACTTCTAGCAACGGCTACGTCTCGTCCGTGCCAAACTTCTTGTTCTCGCTCACGAACAGCTTCAAGCACGCACAGCAGGGGACCTACTGGCCCGGGTACAATTACTCGACGTACAACACCGCTGCCTATGGCCCGACGTTTGGCGGCGGGCACGACCTGAACGTCACCACAACGATGAACGGTGGCTACTGCAACATCGGTTACAGCTATGCGTGCCGGGTGGGCAATACTGGCTCCGCCACGTGCCAGAACGACTTCTGCGGCTCCTACAACGCGTGGACCGTCACCGAGCTCGAGGTCTACTACAAGATGCCGTAGCCCTCGACGATAGCGCGGCGCTCTTCCTGGCGGTTGGGTGCCGTTCCTCAGGACACCCCATCGCCTCCGTGATCGCCGTAGATGCCACGCTGCACCGCACGCCGAACGACTGCTCCGAGGTCAGCTTCGGTCCTCGCTACGGCGCAGCGCCAGGCTGCACCCGCGTGACCGACCTCATGTGCCGCTGAGCGCGGCCCCGCGTGCATCCGCGGGCCGCCTGTGGCACAATGCGCCCCTCTCGCACCTCCCGGAGGCCACGTGGCCGCAGCGTCCAACACCTTCCAGCTTCGCACCTACACCTTCATCGATCAGCTCCAGCCGCAGCTCGCGCAGTTCGTCGCGAAGGACAACCGCGTCTACGACCCGAAGGAGTACGACGCGGCGATCCTGCTAGAGCTCGCGCCGGCCATGGAGATTCACCGCATGATCGACCTCGCGCTCAAGAGCACGGGGGTTCGCTTGGGGTCGGTGGTCACCGAGCGCCAGTACGGCCTCATGCAGATTCAGCACGAGGACCAAGGCCAAGTGCGCGCCGCCGGAGACGCCGTGCTCGCGCAGACGGGGCTCACCCCGCTGGACCGCGCGCCGCTGGAGATCCTCACCAATATGGTGATCCGCGGCGTCGAGCAGGACCACGCCATCTTCTTCACCGGCACCTCCAAGGGCAACATGGTCCTCGCCAACGAGTCCGTGTTCATCCTGGAGATCACGCCAGCGGCCTACCTGATGCTCGCCGCCAACGAGGCCCTCAAGGCCGCGAACGTCAAGCTCGTGAACATCGTGCCCTACGGCGCGTCCGGGCGCCTGATCATGAGCGGCTCCGAGGCCGAGATCGACGTGGCCGTCGCCGCCGCCCTCAGCATCCTGCAAGCGCAGAACGACGAGCTCAAGAAGTAGCTCGCCCCCGGAGCGCCGCGTGGCCGAGCCGTTCAAGAACCTCGTGTCACCGGCGAGCGTGCAGCAGCTCTCCGACGCGCTCTCGGCGGTCTACCCAGACTTTGCGAGCGAGCGCTTCCGAGCGAGCGCCACCGACGGCCTGATCGCGCTGGAGCTCAAGGCCCGCGTCGCCCACGTCGCCGACGCGCTGCGCGCCGAGCTCCCCGACGCGTGGCCGAAGGCCCTCGGACTTCTCATAGCCGCGCTGCCCGAGGCGCTCCCCGACGACACCGGAGTCACGGGCCTCGCGTGGCTGTGGCCGATGCTGCGCGCCGTCGAGGTCCATGGCATCGACCACCCCGAGCCCTCCCTCGACGCGCTGCGGCTCATGACCCAGCGCTTCTCGGCCGAGTTCGCGCTTCGCCCCTACCTCATCGCACACCCCCAGCTCGCGTGGGAGCGCTTGGGCGCGTGGGCGACGGACCCCGATCTGCACGTGCGCCGCTTGGTGAGCGAGGGCTCCCGGCCGCGCCTGCCGTGGGGTCAGCAGCTCCGGGCCAGCGTCGACGACCCAACCCTCGGCCTCGCCCTCCTCGACCGCTTGGTAGACGACACGTCGGCTTATGTGCGCCGCTCAGTCGCAAACCACCTGAACGACGTCTGCCGCGACCACCCCGACCGCGCCCTCGCCACCGCCACCGCGTGGCTCGCGCACCCCTCGCCGCGCCGCCGCGAGGTCGTCACCCGCGGCCTGCGCACCCTTGTAAAGGCCGGCCGCCCCGAGGCGATGGCCCTGCTCGGCCTCGGCGCCGCCCAGCTCGCGGTGCACAGCCTCGCCGCCGATCCCCCCACCGTTCGCCTGGGCGACCGCACACCCCTGCGCGCCACCCTCAGCGCCCACGCCGACCAAGAGTGGCTCGTGGACTGGCTGATCCGCTCCCCCCGCGCCAACGGCACGCTCAGCCAACGCGTCATGCGCGGGTGCCGCCGGCAAGTCCGCGCCGGCGAGCGCGTCGAGCTCGCCCACACCCTCTCGCTCAAGCCGGTCACCACCCGCGTCACCCGCCCCGGGCGCTGGCGCGTGCTCCTGCAGGTCAACGGGACCGTCGTCGGGGAGCTGAGCATCGACGTCTTCGAGTAGGCACTCGAGCGGCGGTGGCTCGGCCCCCGCTTGGGCGGCGGCGACCCGGACGGCACAGCCGCTACCCGCCGGGGCAGCGGCGAGACAGCCCTCAGCGAGCCCACGACGGACGAGCGGATTTGGCATTAGAACGCCATCGAATCGAGCGGTCCCCCAAAGAGCAAGGGGTTGAATCGAGCGGTCACGGCGCTGCGCCGCGAACGGGACGTCGAAGATCGGCGTTTGTTCGTCAGCGCTGTCACGGAGCTCGCGCCAAGTGCTCGATTCAACCCCGTCCTGATCGGGTGGGTGCTCGATTCGACCCCGTTCTCACGCCGAACCGAGAACGAGCGCGTTGCGGGTAACGAGGCGAAGGAGGACACGGCTGGGCTGCGGAGATGGGTTGGTGGGACTTCGGCGATGCGGCACCCTGCGCTGCGTCAAACATCCGCTCCTACGCCTGCCAATTGCGGAATAGCCAAGATGGCTATAGACTGACATCGGGAGGCTCAATGAACGTCTCGCTGACTGAAGAGCTCGAGCGCTGGATTGAATCGCGCGTGTCCACCGGCCTGTACCGCTCTTCGAGCGAGGTCGTGCGAGAGGCGCTGCGGGTGCTCCGTGAGCACGAGGAGCTGAAGGAGCTGCACCGGGAGGAGTACCGGCGACGGATTCACGAGGGGCTCGCTGACGTCGAAGCGGGGCGCTTCGTAGACTTCGATGACGCTGTCGTCGCCCATGTCCAGGCCGCCGGCCGCCGCGTGCTCGCAAGCAAGGTCTGATGTCGCTTCGTCTCGTCATCGCCGACGCCGCGCAGCACGACCTGCTTGAGCTGTGGGTGGGCATCGCTGAACACAACACGCGCGCCGCAGATGAAACGGTGGGCCGCATGCAGCAAGTCGCCAAGCTGCTCTGCACCCAACCCGAGATGGGTGTTCTCAGGCCGGACCTTCTTCCGAACATTCGCTGCTTTCCCGTCGGGAACCACCTGATTGTCTACCACCTAGCAGGTGACGTCCTCGCGATTGACCGCATCTTGGATGGCCGCCGCGACCCGAGCAGCCCGCTCTAGGGCCACCAAGCGTTTCGGCTCGCTGAGGTGCGCCTTTTGCCGGCCAACAATCGGGCGCTCATCCTCCGCCGAAGCTAGGCGCGACGGCTCAATACGGCTAGGCTTTCAGACACCGCTTCGCTCGAAGCGTTGGCCCGCATCACCTCCGTCCCTGAGGGTCCGTCATGAACCTCATCAAGATGGCTTGGCGAAATGTCTGGCGAAACTATCGGCGTTCGATGGTCACCATCGCCGCGATGACCCTCGCGCTGTGGGTAGAGCTCATCTACTCCGGGCTGGTCACGGGCATGTTCGTCGACATGGAAGACGACGTCACCGAGATGGAGACGGGCGACATCCAGCTCTTCGTCGAGGACTACCTGGAGCGCCCGTCGCTCTACAGCGTCGTCGCGCACCAAGACGACATCCTCAAGCGCCTCAAGGACGCCGGCTACGACGCCACCGCCCGCCTCATGAGCGGCGGGCTCGGCGCGTCCGGCGACCTCTCGTCGGGCGTCAACATCATCGGCGTCGATCCTGCGCGCGACGGCACCGTCCTGCGCATCGACACGGCCCTCGCCGAGGGCGCTTGGCTCGACGACGCCGACCCGAGCGGCGTGGTGGTCGGCCGCGGCCTCGCGCGCACCTTGGCGCTCAAGCCCGGCTCCGAGCTGGTCGTGCTCTCGCAGCGCACTGACGGCGGCCCCGCCAACCAGAAGTACATCGTGCGCGGCGTGCTCATGTCGGTGGGCGCGAGCGTCGATCGCGTCGGCGTCTTGATGCCTACCGGGGCGTTTCGCGACCTCACCTCGCTGGAGGACGGCGCGCACAAGATCATCGTCAAGCGGCCCGACACCCAGGAGCTCAACGCCGCCGCCGACGCCGTGCGCAAGCTCGTGCCCGAGGCCAAGGTCATGACCTGGGCGGAGCTCAACCCCATCCTCGCGCAGATGCTGCAGGGCGTGCAGGTGATGATGGGCTTCATGTACTTCATCATCTATGTGGCGGTGGCCATCCTCATCCTGAACGCGATGTTGATGGCGGTCTTTGAGCGTATTCGGGAGTTTGGCGTGCTCAAGGCCATCGGCTACAGCCCGCTGCAGGTCCTCACCATGATGCTGCTCGAGGGCATGCTTCAAGCCTGCATCGCGACGCTCGCGGGGGTCACCCTCGCGCTCGGCCCGATGTGGTACCTGCAAACCTATGGCTTGGACGTCGGCGTGCTCGGCGGCGTCTCCATGGTGGGCATGACCATGCCCGCGATCTGGCGAGGCAGCTTCACGCTCGCTTCAGGCCTGGTCCCCGTCCTCATGCTCTTCGTCATCGTCTTCTTCGCCGTCCTCTACCCCGCCCTCAAGGCAGCGTGGATTCGCCCCGTCGAAGCCATGCACCACCAGTAGGGAGCTCCAATGACCGGCCTTCAGCTCGTCTCGCTCGCTTGGCGGAACCTCTGGCGCCAGCGCCGACGCACCCTGCTCACGCTCGTGTCCATCGCCTTCGGCGGCTTCTTGGCGGTGCTCATGACCGCCCTCCAAGACCGCTCCTTCGCCGACTTTATCGACACGGCCGCGCGAATGGGGTCCGGCCACGTCACGCTGCAGAGCCCCGAGTATCAAGACGCGCCCTCACTCATTCACGCGGTCGCACACAGCGACGAGCTGCGCAGCGAGGCGCTCAAGGACCCACGGGTGGCGCAGGCCGTGGGGCGCATCTCCGGCCAGATCATGGTCTCCACCGCGAGCGACAGCTTCGGCGCCCTGTTCATCGGCTACGACCCCACCCAAGAGACGCCCGAGACCTTCGAGTTCGCGGACGACCTGGTAGATGGCGCGCTGTTCACCGCGCCCAAGCAGAAGGGCATCGTGCTCGGCGCCGTGCTCGCTCGAAACCTCGGCGCCGAGCTCGGCGACAAGATCGTCTTCACCATGACCGACCACAGCGGCAAGATGGTGCAGAACGTGCAGCGGCTGACCGGCACCGTCGCCACCGGCGCCCCGAGCTTGGACGCGGCGCTCTGCCTGCTGCCCATCCAGACGGTCCGCGAGGCCGTGGGCTACGCCGACGACGAGACCACGCAGGTCGCGGTCTTCCTCAAGGACGGCCGCAACAGCCAGCGCGTCGCCGCCGCCCTGCGCGCCAAGCTCGGGAGCGGGGTCGGGGTGCTCACCTGGGACGACGTTCAGCCCGAGATCCGCGCCTTTGTGGCCATGAAGGTGGGCGGCGGGCGCGTCATGGAGATCATCATCGCCATGCTCGTGGCGGCGGGCATCTTCAACACGATCTTCATGTCGGTCATGGAGCGCACGCGCGAGTTCGGCATCATGATCGCCATCGGCTACTCGCAGACCCAGCTCTTCCTGCTGGTGATCTTGGAGAGCGCGATCTTGGCGGTCCTCGGCCTCTTTAGCGCCATCGCTGTCTCTGCGTGGCCCTACTACTACATGTCCACTAACGGCTTGGACATGAGCGCCGCCTACGCAGCGTCGGGCACGATCGAGATCAGCGGCGTTGGCTTCGATCCCATCTTGCGCGTCGGCATCTTCCCCGAGAACGCCGTGATCATCGCGCTCGTGCTCATGGGCGCCACCGTGCTCGCGGGCGTCTACCCCGCTTGGCGCGCCGGCCGCGTGCAGCCCGTCGAAGCCATCAACCTCGTCTAATGAACCTGGGAGCTGACATGCCTCAACCAAGCGGCACCCCCGTCTTTCAGTTCGAGAACGTCACCAAGATCTACCGCAAGGGCGCCATGGAGACCCACGCCCTGCGCGGCATGAACCTCACCGTGCACAGCGGCGAGTTCGTGGCCATCTGGGGACCGTCGGGCTCCGGCAAGACCACCGCGCTCAACCTGGGCGGCGCGCTCGACACCCCCACCTCGGGCACCATCCGCCTGGAGGGCGTCGACCTCGCAACGCTGTCGCGCAAGGCGCTCTCCCGCCTGCGCCGCGACCGCATCGGCTTCGTCTTTCAGGCGTACAACCTCATCCCTGTGCTCACCGCCTTCGAGAACGCCGAGGCGGTGCTCGCCCTGCAGGGCGTCGCCGCCAGCGAGCGCCGCGACCGCGTGATGCAGCTCCTCAAGGACGTCGGCCTCGCGGGCATGGAGCACCGGCGCCCCAACGAGCTCTCGGGCGGGCAGCAGCAGCGCGTCGCCATCGCCCGCGCGATCGCGTCGAACCCCGCCGTCATCCTCGCCGACGAGCCCACCGCGAACGTCGACTCCGAGACCGCCGAGAAGCTCCTCACCATCATGGCCAGGTTGAACGAAGAGCGAGGCATCACCTTCGTCTTCTCCACCCACGACCCCCGCGTCATGAAGTACGCGCGGCGCTTGGTGGGCATGGTCGACGGCGCGATCGCCACGGACGAGGTGAAAGCGTCGGGAGAATGAACAGTGGACAACACTGCCTGTTCAGGACGCCCTTGCACAGACCGTTCAGGGGCGCCGAGTCGGCAGGCACATCGGTTCGAGGGCGCCGTTTCCCAGCGACGAAGCGTACTTCTGTACGCGAGGAGCGCAGAAACAAGCACTCGGGCCGATGGGCCGTCGAATCGGTGCCGCGCTATGCTGCGCGCTCCAAGGAGCGCTCCATGTCCTTCGCCGCCGAAGAGCGCCACGCCGCTCACCTGCTCGCTATCCTCGAAGACGGCCGCCACAGCGTCGCCGACAACCGCCACCTGTACGAGGACGCCGATCCCGCCCTCGTTCACTTCTTGTTCTCATGGCTTCGCGCGCGCTACCCGGCCCAGCACTCGGCCTCCGAGGGCGTGCTCGGGCGCATCGTCGAGCTCTGCGGCGCCAGCGCCAAGGTGAGCCGCATGGCCAAGGCGGGCCAAGACGATCCGCTCGTGGAGTGGTTCGAAGAGAACTACAGCTACAAGGAGCTCGACCGCGACGCGTTCATCAGCGTGATCGTCGCGAAGCTCGAAGGCTGAGGCTCACCAACAGGGCAGCTCGAGCTGCGTCTTGAGCGCCGCGTAGGTGGCGTCGTCGTGCAGCAGCCCGACGTGGTCCACGTCGGGGATGGCGAGGTTGAGCGCGCCCTCCAGGTACGACGACTCGTTGGGGATCGTGGTGTCGGCGGTGCCGTAGATCGACGCCCAGATGGTGGGGCCGGGCGTCGAGGGGTCGGCGTTGAGCTGCGTCACGAAGTCGTTGGTCGCGCAGATCTCCTCCCACACGCAGACGTGCAAGAAGTCCGGCGCAGAGCACGAGGACGCGAGGCCGTGGTTCATGCCACCGAGCGAGGTGTAGCTGTTCACGACCTGCGTCCCGCCCGCGTTCTTGAGGAAGGTGCGCGCGCTGAGCGTGCCCATGCTGTGCGCGACCAGGTCGATGCGCTCCTCGCCGGTCTGCGCGAGCACCTGCGCGACCAGCGCACCGATCGCGACCGCGTTATCTGCGTTGCAGCCCCACTTTGGGTCCTCGGCGTCAAAGCGGACCACATAGTCCTCAGGCCAGCCATCCGCGAGCAAGCGGGTGACCACCTCATCGAAGTCGGCCGAGCTGCCGTTGATGCCGTGGACCAAGACCACCGGACGCACCGTGGGGCAGCTCGGCGGAGCGGGCTCACAGCTCGTGTCGGTGCAGGCCGTGTCAGACGTCGAAGAGCAGCCCACGAGGCCGTGCAACAGGAAAACAAGCGCGATGCGGAGTGTCATTCGCAGAACCTATCGAGCGTTTTGGGTAGGTGTTCGCGTATTCTAAGGGGTGCAGATCGCCCTCCGTCAGGCAGGCGCGGCGAAGACCATCGAAGTAAGCTGAATAATCGCATGCGACATCCATTGTCGGAATGTGCCCGCGGCGCTGTCGCTGGGTGAGTCGCCCGGT
>Ga0100377_1003070_pt1 | contig 13673 bp, 7 predicted proteins | sample CryGeymeta201501_FD_83664 | JGI IMG/M metagenome (GOLD analysis project Ga0100377, IMG submission 83664) | Groundwater microbial communities from Crystal Geyser aquifers in Utah, USA - Crystal Geyser metaG 2015-01 | ecosystem: Environmental > Aquatic > Deep subsurface > Groundwater | place: USA... | reverse complement strand
GCGCGCAGCCGCCGGGCCGGAGGCCCGAGCGCAGGCGCGAGTGGTCCATGCCCACACGCGCGCGCCGAAGGGCAAGCGGGACTAGGGTCCCCGCGCGCAGCCGCCGGGCCGGAGGCCCGAGCGCAGGCGCCAGTGGTCCATGCCCGCACGCGCGCGCCGAAGGGCAAGCGGGACTAGGGTCCCCGCGCGCAGCCGCCGGGCCGGAGGCCCGAGGGCAGGCGCGAGTGGTCCATGCCCACACGCGCGCGCGCCGAAGGGCAAGCGGGACTAGGGTCCCCGCGCGCAGCCGCCGGGCCGGAGGCCCGAGCGCAGGCGCGAGTGGTCCATGCCCACACGCGCGCGCCGAAGGGCAAGCGGGACTAGTGCACAGGTGCTCCTTGAAATCGCGTCGCAGCGGATACAGCCACACCGACTTCGGCTGGCCGTTGAAGCGATACGAGCGACCGCTCCTGGACCACCCCTTGGTCTCGCCCACGCAAACGCAGTTGCTGGCGCGGTAGCAGGTACCGCGGAAACGCGAGATGTCGACGAAGGTCTCCGCCAGCACGACGCGATGGCCGTAGACCTCCTCCCAGTCCACGCTCAGCCGTCGCAGGTTGGCCCCCAGCACGCGTGAGGCCAGATGCGGGCGACGAGCCCACGGCAGGATGAGGAAGCGCGAGTTGTTGACGACCAGACCGAGCTTCGCCCTCTTGGTCGCTTCGTCCCAACCGACGTACCGATCGCGCGGACCGTTGCGCAGCGACGCTGCGCCCCAGCTCACGTTGCGCAGCGTCGCTGCGCCCCAGCTCACGTTGCGCAGCGTCGCTGCGCTCCAGCTCACGTTGCGCAGCGACGCTGCGCCCCAGCTCAGCAGGGCAACCAGCTCGCCGTCGAGATGGGCCATGTAGCGGACCGACTCGCCTACCAGCGCGGCATCGCCCAGGTAGTGGAATCGCTCCATGTGCCCACCCCAGCCCAGCACTTCGTGGGCGCGCATGGGCCGCACCACCAGCCTCGAACCCAAGCCTTGCCGCGCTGCCGGCTCCCCCGCGCTCGGGACACCGGTCGGACACAGCGCGGCCGCCGCCGTCTCGACCGGGCCGCGACGGGGGCGGCCCTGCGGTCGCCTGGGGGCCGGCAGGCGAACGACGCCAGCCTGCTCGAGACGGATCAGCAGATCCCGCGCGCTGCGCACCGCCCAGGTTCCGTTCGGACGCCGCCAACGAAACACCCGACAGACTTCGCGGGCGAGCTCCTGGCGCGTCCGGCCGAGTCCACTCTCGACCATCACTCGAATCCGCGTGAGCTGCCGCCCGTCGAGCAGGGTGCCCCGGAATCCGACTCGCGGCGGTTCGTTGCTCTGCGGCTGACGCTTCACCCCTCAGCTATCCCACAAGGCGTCGAGCGGCGTTCGTGCCTTGTGCTAGCTCCCTGGATCTACCTGAGCTCTACGACTTTGCCGGGATCCTGAGCGTGTAGGTGTGGCCGCGGGTGTTTCTGATGATAGGGAAGAGCACGTCGTTGAAGCGGCGAAATCCCTTCCCGTCCACGAGTGCTACGAGGAGGATGTTCCGCTCGTCGCAGGTGTGCCGCAGTCGCTCGATGCGGCTCGCCTTGTCGCGGGCCGTGCCACCATCCTCAGCGAGCTTCGATTCGATGATGACGGTTGCATCGTGCCTGTCGGGCAAGGCGAAATCAGGTGCCTGCTCGAAGCCGGGGATGGAGTTGTCAGTAATGCGGTCGTACGGAATCTCGTGTTCTCGGAGGAGCGCCTCGAGAGCGTCCTCGAGGATGTCGCCCTTCCTGTCCGACAGAGCATCTCGGACGTAGGCGAACGGCCTGCCGGTGTATCTCTCGTAGAGCAGGTGCTCGTAGGAGACGCCGCCGGCCGCGCATGCTTCAACCGATTCCCAGCCAGAAACGGTGTCAACTTTGTGCTGACGGGATCTGAAACCTGCCGCCCCCAACTCCTCCGGCAACGGCATCAGCGTGCCCCGAATGATGCCGCAGGTCGCCTCCCCGAGTACTTCAAGGGCCCGCTCTGGAACCTTGCCCGGTACATCGGCGAGCCGATCGGCTCGTTCGATCTGCTGTAGCTTCTGGGTGGAGAGCCGGAAGGTCAGCTTCGCCAGTAGGATGTCGGAGAGTTCTGCCCACGTGTAGCCAGTGATGAGGCGGAAGACCATCAAGCTGGCCGGAAAGTCAGCGAGTGCCCGACGCACGCGGTCCGGGTCGAGGGAGGAGAAGTCGCCAACCAGTTCTCTGGTGCGCCGAAAGACTGCGGAGAACCGCTGATCATCGATGATCCCGTCGCTCCACGGCACGACGTGGTAGAGGGGACTCAAGGTGTTCTCATACCCACGCGCAGCACGCTCAAGCAGTCCTTCTGCTTCGCGTGCGACGTCGCCGCGGTCCCCATTCGTGGCGCTACCACGAAGCGGCGCCAACAAGGTAGCCGGGGGCGCCCTCCTACGAAACATGGGCTTGCATCTTGGAGGGGCCGGTTCTTGTCCGGAGGCGCGTCCAACACTTCAGGACGAAGCGAAGCTGAACCCGACTCCCTCGGCATGTGGTTCCCCAGTTCGTCGACCGGCCGCACCGTCTTGTCTGCAGTTTTCGGCGGTACGTGATCGCGCGACGCGTGCAGTAATTCTGCTCCAGCACCTCCGCTCCGGCTGTGGTTCTACTGGACTGCCCAGGCGACCTGCGGTACTTTCCGCCCAGCTCGCGACGCCCGCGGGCCGAAGGCGAAAGGAGCGCTATGCAGCCGGTCAACCTCATCGTTAGCTGCACGCACCGAAAGAAGGCAGTGGTGCCCGCACCGCTGTGCGCGCGGACGTTGCGGTCCACGTCCCTGCTGGACCGGCTCGACGAGTGGATCGAGCGCCGGGAAACGCACGTCGCCGAGGAACGTCGGGCGTCAGACCTCTACGCCGGCGACCATTGGCAGGTCGCTCAATCAGTAGCACGGGTGGCAGGCGATGTGGGGCTGGATGTTCGACTCTGGGTATGCTCGGCGGGCTACGGCTTGATCCGGGCATCTACTCCTGTGAAGCCGTACTCGTATACCTTCGCGGCCCGGCACGCGGATTCCGTAGCTCCCTTGGTTACCCGCGACGCCAACGGCTCGTCCCCGTCAATGTGGTGGTCGGGCCTCTGCGCCCGTCCGGCCTCGAAGGCCCCCGCTCGGGGCATCGCGGGGCTTGCTGCGGACGAACCCGGTGTCCCAGTCGTCGTTGTTGCGTCCGAACCATATGTGACCGCGATGGCGGAGGACCTTGTCGAGGCGCTGGCGGCCCTCAGGTCGCAGGACCTGCTCTCAATCGTGTCGAGCGGCACAGACGCCAAGCGCGTCCCAGAGTTGGCCTCGTGCCTCCTTCCCGCCGACGCTCGGTTCGAGGCTATCGTCGGTGGAACGCGAGCCGCCCTCAACGTCCGCATCGCTAGGCTGATGTTTCAGCACGTGGCCGACGGACAAGTCTCATCTCGGACACACCTAGGCGCCACGCTCGAGCGGCTCTCCTCAACATTGCCGCCGCTCCGTCGCTTCACCCGGCGCAGGCTGTCGGATGATGATGTGCGGGCGTTCATTGAGGAGGCGCGGCGGAGCGACCCGTCGGTTTCCAAGACGCTCCTGCTGCGGAAACTGCGCGCGGGGGACGCCGCATGTGAGCAGGCCCGCTTCTCTGACATCTTCAACCAGGAACCGGGACGGGACGGCGATGGCTCGTAGAAAGCCTGAGGCTCTTCGCCGTCGCGCGCTCCGCATCGACCAGAACGGGAAACGCGCGCTCTACCTGTTCGCGCTGACGGGCGACGAGATCCTTCAGGTCGCTGACATTTCGCGCATCTCGCGCGACGACGCGGACCGACTTCTCGGCTATCAGCGTCCCGAGGTGCGACGACACGTCCAGGATATCGTCGACTACCTCGACAGCGACGACATCCTGTTTCCGAACGCAATCATCCTCGCGCTGTCGTCTCGCGTGCGCTTCACTCGCAGTCGCGGGCCGCAGGTCCACGACGACGGTGTCTCCGCCGGCATTCTGGACATCCCCCTGGCGGGCCACGGGCAGGGTAAACCAGCTTGGATTGTAGACGGCCAGCAACGGACGCTAGCGCTCTCGAAGTCAACCCGCGCGGGACTGCCTGTGCCGGTGAGCGCCTTCGTGGCCGACGAGGTGGAGCTCCAGCGCGATCAGTTCATTCGCGTCAACAACCAGCGTCCACTTCCGCGTGGGCTCCTCACCGAACTCCTTCCCGAAATCGTGGCGCCTCTGCCAACCAAGCTTGCCGCTCGAAAGATCCCCGCAGCTCTCTGCGAGTGGCTGAGCACAGACTCGCGGTCACCGTTCTGTGGGCTCATCAAACGGGCGTCGATGACCAGCCAGCAGAAGCGGAAGGCGGTCGTGTCGGACACGGCCATTGTCCGGATGATCGAGGAGAGCCTCACGTCCCCAAGTGGTGCCCTCTTCCCTTTTAGGAATTCGACGACTGAAGAAACGGACTTCGCCGGCATAGGCAGCGTACTCGTTTCGTATTGGCAGGCGGTGAGGGACACGTTTCCGGAAGCGTGGGGCAAGCCCCCAGCGAAGAGCCGCCTCATGCACGGCACCGGCATCCGATCGATGGGTCGACTCATGGACAGGATCATGGGATGGCACCGCCCAGCCGAGGGCGACCCCACCGCCTACGCGCTTCGAGAATTGGCCCGGATCGCACCCATGTGCCGCTGGACCAGCGGTCAGTGGGAGGAGCTCGGACTCGCCTGGAACGAGATCCAGAACGTGTCCCGTCACATGCGCATGCTGACCGATGTGCTCATCCGAACCTACGTCCAGCAGCGGGGGGTGGCTTCGTGAAGTTCTTCTTCCCGGACAGCCAGGACATGGTCGATCCGTCCTTCGACTTCAAGGCTGAGACCCGCGCGGAGTTCCGAGTCCGGCAGCACGACGATCGTTATGCCCACGAGGTGTTCCAGGAAGCACCGTTCGACGGCATCCTCGTGTCCATGGGCATCGTGGAGAGCATCGGTGGCGCCGGTGCTGGCAGATACACGATGGCGCAGCGACACCGCCTCCGGCGGGTCGGGGCTCGGGAGTTCTTCCGGTTACCGTCGAACTCTGGGTCGGGTTCCACGATCCAGATGATGGGGGACTGCGGGGCATTCTCGTACGTTCGAGAACCGGAGCCCCCATTCAGTACCGAGGCCGTCGTCGACTTCTACATCGACTGCGGGTTCGATTTCGGGATCTCGGTCGATCACGTGATTCTAGGCTTCAAGGCGGAGTACGATGCCGCGCTACCAGGGATGGACATCGTTCCGTCCGACTGGAGGCGCCGGCAGGACATCACGCTTGCGAGAGCGCGCGAGTTTCTTCAACTCTGCGGAAGGCGCAACGCCCGGTTCGAGCCCATCGGGGTGGCGCATGGGTGGAGCCCCTTGTCCTACGCCTCGGCGTTCGAGGAGATCCAGCGAGAGGGGTTCCAGACAATCGCGCTGGGTGGCCTCGTTCCGCTGAAAACGCACGAGATCTTGTCGATTCTGGAGGCTGTCGGCGCTGTCCGGAGGGCCTCGACCAGAATCCACCTGCTCGGCATCAGCCGAGTGGAGCATGTCCCCGCGTTCGCGCAGTTCGGCGTCACCAGTTTCGACAGCACTTCCCCGCTGCGACAGGCGTTCAAGGACGAGCGCGACAACTACTACACGATGGAGCGTACGTACTCGGCCATTCGCGTCCCGCAGGTTGACGCAAATCCGAAGCTGATGCGGCGGATCCGGGCGGGCGAGGTCGACCAGGCCGCTGCGCACCGCCTGGAACGTGCTTGCCTAGACGCGATGGCTGCCTTCGACGATGGGACAGCGACGATCGACGACGTACTCCTACCACTGAAGGAGTACGAGGAGATCCACGATGGCCAGCGCACACGCATCGACCGCTATCGGGAGGTGCTTGAAGCTGCTCCTTGGAAGCACTGTGGTTGTGACATCTGCCGCCATCTGGGGCACCACGTCATCTTGTTCAGAGGCGCCGAACGAAATCGGAGACGCGGCTTCCACAACGTCTACGTCTTCCACCGACGGCTAGCGAATACGATTGAGGAGATGCAATGAGCAAAGGTGATCGAACGGCGACGGGAGCCCCCAAGAAGGCCTCAGAGTTGCGGCTCCCAGCCCTGCGAGTGCGCCAGGGCGAGCGTAGGACCCTCTATTCCTTCGCCGTGGATGGGAAGACGCTTGACCGTTTCGCCGCGGTATCGAGGCTCCGGCGCGACGAAGAACGGGCCATTCACGGCTACCAGAGGCCCGAGGTCCTGAGTCACATCGGCGAGATCCGCCGCTACTTGGAGTCGACCGCGCCGATGATCCCTAACGCGCTCGTCGTCGCGTTCGACGAGAGGGTTCGTTTTCTGCCCCACGAGGGTCTCAACGGCTGCGCCTACTCCCAGCATGGGGAGCTAGTGATCCCGCTGGAGGGCTCCAGTTGCCAGGAGGGCCTACCCGGCTGGATCGTCGATGGTCAGCAACGCGCCGCCGCGATCCGCGAGGCGAACATCGAGGCCTTCCCGATCTGCGTGACGGCATTCATCACGTCAGACCTCCAAGAGCAACGCGAGCAGTTCATCCTGGTGAACACGACCAAGCCCCTTCCGAAGGGTCTGATCTACGAGCTGCTGCCCGCCACCGAGTCACGTCTCCCTACGCTGCTTCAACGGCGGCGCTTCCCCGCGCATCTGATGGACCGCCTCAACAACGAATCGGTCTCACCGTTCCATCGGGCAATTAGCACGCCCACTACCCCCAACGGCATCGTGAAGGACAACTCCATCCTGCGGATGCTCGAGAATAGTCTCAGCGACGGTGCTCTTCACCCCTACCGAGATCCTGTGACTGGGCGCGGCGACGAGGCGACCATGCTCTCGATCGTCAACGCCTTCTGGGCGGCGGTGAAGGAGGTGTTCCCCGACGCCTGGGGCAAGCCACCCCGCAGGTCGCGGCTCATGCACGGAGCTGGGATAGTCGCCATGGGCTACGTAATGGATGCCATCGCGGACCGCTACCGCTCGCAGACGCTGACGGCGGCGTTGTTCAAGGAGGACCTCGAACCGCTCGTCGAAGTCTGCTCTTGGACTCATGGCTACTGGGATTTCGGGGGCGGGGACATTAGGAAATGGAATGAGGTGCAGAACACATCGAAGGATGTCTTCCGCCTCGCGAATCTGCTGCTCGTCGAGTACAAGCGCCGCGTGTGGAGTAGACAGGGCGCAACAGCGACAGCTTGAAGCCTGGCACTTCGGTCGCGGCAGTCACGGAATTGCGCTGGCCGCAGTCAACGAGCAGTACCGGGACCGCAACTGGGTGGCATTTGCGTTGTAGTCCGGGCTATCGAATGGGAAGTAGTTCGCGTTCTGTGCCTGAAGGAACAGGCCACTGCGGGTCATGTTCGTGGATCCGGTTACCAGACCCAGAGGTGTCACCAGCCCTTTCGCGTGCAGGTCAGGAACGAGGTACACGGCCGCTCCCTCGCCGAGCAAGTAACGCAGCACATCACACTCACGCCTGTGGTGAGCCGGATCCTTGGTCAATCCGCTTGGGTTCCGGCCATACGCGAGTACGGCGATCTCGACCGTCCATCCCCGGACCAAGAAGCGCTGAAGGATTCGATTCAAGCTGTAGGTGCCGGCGGAACGCTCAATCTGCAGCTGACGATGCCACGGCCCTGCACGCAAGAATAACTCCACCTCGCTAAACCACGGCGAGACCACGGAGACACGGCGCGGCGCCGGTACGACCATGCTGTTCTCGTCAGCCAGAAGGCTCATCGCGAGCAGATCCACGAGGATTTGCGGCTCCTGCCATGTGACGTTCGGCATCCGAGTCCTCCCTATAACGGCATCTTCGGACGGACGGTCGAAGTCGGTACGACTGGCGCGGACCAATCCAACCGGAAGACAGTGCTCCACCCGCCCGGTGTTGTTGCCGGGAAGACCGCCACGTCTGACGCGCCTGAGGCGCCTTGAAGAGTCACGGTGAACGCAGCTACCCCAGCCGGCGTTCGGCCGAGCGCAGACGCGACCGTCGAGGCGAGCATCGACCAATCGACGGTCCGGGCAGAGCCTTGTCCAGGATAGGTTGCCTGAGCCACGGGATCAGGAGCCCCGCAGATGACCTCCCTGCAGAGTGCGTCCAGGAGCAGCTTGCTTACGGATTCACGAGCATTGAGAACCCCGTGCACATTCTGCTCGGGAGAGACCAGGCACGCGACGCAGCCGTCGACGCAGAACCCGAAGGCGGATTCGAGGGCCTGGAAAGTGGGATAAGCCGCACCGCCCATGAGGTTGCTTCCGGCGTGTACTTGGTACTGCCCGACGTGCGCGACGAACTCGGGCACCCACTGCAGCAGAACGAGATCGTCGAACGACGCAAGGGACAGTTCGGCACGCAGAAAATCGAATAGATGACCCGCAACCTGGCGTTCCCCCTGCCTGGAACTCTGCAGATCGTGCCAGCACCCGGGAGTAGCGGTGACGTCATGAAAGGCCAAGTGCGAGGCGTGGCTGCTGGCGCATTCGTCGAGGGCCTGCTCGAGACACTCCGCGAAGTCCGTGGTTGGGAGGGGATCCGGGGCTCCACCCAATGCGGCTTCCCTTGCGGACAGAACCCGCTCTACCGCGGAGACATGGAAGTTCCGCCGCAGCAGGTCGGAAGTACCGTTTCCGAACTCGTCGCTGTCGAACAACACCAACTCGGAGGCGGCCGCCGAACGGCGCCTGTAGAAGTACGACAGTTGCTCCGACGATGCGCCACTGACACGAAGAGCTGCATTGTGCAACGCAATTCCAAGCGAGTTGAGCAGTAGTTCTTCGGATGTACGCCGGAAAGAAGCGGCGTCCAGGTTCGCCACCTGGCGGCACGCTTCATCAAAGTAGGTGCGTGTCGCTCGCAGCGTGTCAGTTCGGTCGTCAACGGACGCCGGATTTTGGACTCTAGCGAGCCAGCGCGAAACGAGTTGGTATCGGTTGTCGTCGATGTATCGATGGTGCCCCGGAGTAAAGCACCCCACCACGTCATCGAGGTTGAAGCGCGGCGGAGCCAAGGGACGCCCGGCGGCAGTCGACGGATGCCATTGTTCTAGCAAATGAAACCAGATAATGGCCCGCAGGTTGCGGACAACGAAGGTCGAGGGCCGTGCCTGCTCTGCCCACGGAGGGTCATTCGGGTTGACGGGCGCACGCGCGTGCTCGCCGAGGAAGTCGCTGAGGAGATGCGCAAGAAGCGCCTGGTACACGGGCGAGTCCAAGTGCGCAGGAATCGTGTCGAGGAAGTTGCCAACGACCGTGCCCGGCTGAAGGTCGACAACGAAGCGAATGCCCGGAGCGGTGAAGCGGTGCCCAAGCACAACAGCGCCCGGCGTCTGTGGGTCCCCGCTTCGATATACAAGACGCGCGGGATCGATGGCCCTCGTCATGAACTGACGGTCCAGGCCCCAGACGAACGAGGTAACGTCAATCTCGCTGTCGTAGTCCTCCGAGACGAACGGCATGAGCACCGGAGGACGGGGGGGCGGCGGTACGGCTACGCCGCCTGGACCCTCGTATCGCGTGGCCAGTCGATCGGGTATGGGGCCACATCTGGCCGAATGCGTAAGGCGGTACCAGCGTAGAGCGAAACAACGAGGCGGCGTAGCCATCGGTGGCAGAGGCGGCGACGTTGCCAGGTCGCGCTCGTCCCCGTCGGTGAGGAGCCCATCCGGGTGGGGCATCGGTTCGCTCCAAGATGGCAGGAGCCCCACCTGCCTCGGCTGGAACACGGGCACGGGTTGGAAGGGATCGGGAAAACCACGCGGCAGGTCGGCGGGTTGGATCGGCGGACAACCCACAATTGCCTGAAAGTATGCGTCATCAGAGGTGTCGAGAAGCACATCCTCAAGCCCTCGCTGACGTGTATCCAAGCCCAGGCACCCGAAACTCGACACCGGCACCTTGTAGGGACTCGTCTCGTACCGGTAGGTAACCGTTCCTGGGGTTAGCAGGGCCAGAGCCGTGGTCACCGGCTCGAATCCCAGATCGACCTGACGCTGTCCCCGTTCGATAAACACCCGGACGTATTCGCGTCCGACTGACTCGAAAAAGTTGGGAGTCCAGAGGAACGGCTGATTCCCTGGGAGAGCAGGCGGAACGCCTCTCCGGAAGACGGGCAACGTGAGCAAGTCCCGAGCGTACGAGCGGGTCATGATTCCGGAGACGGGGTCATGGTAGCTACGCAAGAACTCCGCTTGACGCGGCGGTCCGGCGAGAGCGGTAGTAGGCGGAGGGACCGGCCACGCAGCAAGGGTCGCAAGCGAAAGAGTTCGTCCTGCTATCGACAGCGGGGTGAGGAGGAAATTTGGGCCAAACTCATGCTGGAACACGTCGATTGCGCCGGCGGATGTCCCGCAAGGAGCGCTACCTGGACCGTTGTTCACATGGCTCGGAGCCTCGATATCCGCTGGGTCAGCTCCCAAAGCCGCCAGGAAGCGTGCCAGATTCTGTCGATTCACCACGGCTCGGGAGTGCTGTCCGAACAGGAAGTCGAACACGCCCTGAACCTTCTGGTCCCACCCCGAAAAAGATCGTTGGTTCTTGTGGTCGTTGATCAGCATCAGCCGATCACCATCGTGCCCGGGCCGATGTGATGGAGGTCCGCTGCCTTCGAGCACCAGAAAGTCGAAGATCGCCATGAAGAAGTGGTTGCGGGCGACGATGCGGTTGTCCTCGTGCAGCGGAATCGGCTGGAGGTACTCAGGGTCCAGTGCAACGCGTGGGTTGCGGAAGTAGAAGTGGTCCCGAGCGTTCTCGGTGACCAGGTGAACGACGACACTGTCCGACGCTATTTCGCGTCCAACGCGACCGACCTTCTGCTGAAGGCTCGCAGGGTCGCGCATGGCTCGAAACGTGACTCCGTCGCGAACTCGCTCAAGGTCCACACCCACCTCAAGGCTGGGGGATCCGATCACGAGCGCGCAGTTCTCCTCCCCGTCACCAAAATCACGATGCCGCAAGAGTTGGCGGGCTTCGCATCGGAAGATGTCGTTGATAGAATTGGCTGAGGCCGCGAGGTTCACCTTCGAAGTGAAGGTCCGCACCCTAACGCCGTTGATAGGGTGGTACTTCCCGTCCGGTGTCGCCCTCGGCTTCCGATATCCGTTGAGGGGCGTGGCTCCGCCGACGCGTGCGGGGCGATTACTGCCAAGGTGGTCACGGGACCACCACCAGCACAGCCCGGCTTGGAAAAAGCCGCACGCGTCCAGGTTGCCGATGGTTGCAGCACCGGACGTCGACAGGATTGGCGCGAAGCACGCAGAGCCAAAATCTGCGGGCTGCGCTCCAAGTCGCGCCAGGTAGGAGTCTTCGTTGGCCGGGTCACCGTGATCCCATAGCCGGTCGATCGCGTCCGTCTGAGCCTGGCGGAGTCCCGGGGGCACGCGGGGGATCGTTCGGCGAATGCCCCGCTTGCAGTCACGGCAGAGTGCCCCATAGTGCTGCGTCGCATGAGCTCTCCACGAGGCCGGCCGCTGCGATAGATCTCCATACAGAACCACTCTCCACAGCGGCTCTTGAAAACGCACGAAGTAGGGTACGGAACGCACTGGGTTGGCTGTCGTCGCCATGGACGCGGCCTTGGTACGTTCGTTGTCCGCGATTAGGTCAGCCCAGCGATTCACTCCATCGAGCGAGTCGCAGAATCCCAGCGTCTTGCGCGTGATTCGGGAGTCCCGCGGCTCTACGACGGCGGTCGGCAGCACGGGGTTGTCCAGTTCATCGAGGCGAAGTGGTGGTCCCCCTCCTGTCCGTTGGTAGTACTCGTGGTACAGGCCATCCCGCCGGTTGTGTATGAGGCACGACGTGGCGTTGATCGCTGCGGTGAGGCTACTGGCCTCAGGACGTTGCCGCAGGAAGAAGTGATGAACCGAGCCGGTCTCCTCTGAGTTGCCGACACCCAGGTGCAGGATCCTCTCCGGTGTCGAGTTGCCGACTCGTGCCAGATGGTGGCGCGGCTCCGCGATCGTTGCGCTGGCGCCTAGGAAATAGGGTCGTCCAGCATTGGCGATTGAAGGAAGAAGGTCCTCAAGTGCAGCGCTGGGCTGCCCGCGGCGGAGTCGCCAGAGTCCCCGCAGAAGGAGTAGGCGCTTGAGGAACATGCGCCCGTGCGCACCGTACAGTCCGCTCATGAGGTGGACCTCGTCGAGGACGATCAGGTCCAAGTTGCAGCATAGGCCTTCGCTTGCCTCAGGGTGGGCGATGCGGTTGGCAAGTGTGTCTAGGTTGGAGATCAGGATCGGTGTCTGCCCTTGGTAGACGGCCCGGATCGCGTGGAACTTCTGCCCCCGTGCGGGCGCGGCCCCTGGAGGGGACTGTCCGAGACGCCCGCCGGCGTCGAGAACAGGTGGGGGGATGCGCTGACCTAGGCGCTGTCCGGTGTGCTCGACAAGACGCACCAAGTCCTGGAACTGGTTCGACGCGAGGACAACGCGGGGATAGACGAGAAGCGTCGCGACCCCTAGCGTCCCGCGCAGCGTGCGGTACGCCGCGTGAATGACAGCCCCAAGTTGGAACGCGTAGGACTTGCCTGATCCAACGCCGGCGGTGACGATGTGCCCATCGCGGTCCCTGCGGAAACTACTGCAGTAGAGACCCGCGAGCGTGCTCAAGCACGAGCGGGCCTGAAACTCCGCTATCCTCGGCGGGAATCCTCGCGCACCCAGCAAGGCAATAAGGGCGTCCAGCGTTGCCTCGATAGAGCGAGCGAGTTCATCTCGTTGCACGGCATGGTCAAGAGCGTAGCGTGCAAACCCAGCACCTGGGAGCGATATCTGCACACAACCGGCTCGCACGTCTGCCACGACGGCGTCACGAAAAACAACCAAGTCCACGTCGTAGTTAGGCCGGAACTGGGCTCGCCTCTCGTAGCGGAGCAGGCCGGTGCTCGGGAGCATCCGAAATCGCTGATGGTTCAAAGCCAGCAGGCGACCGACTTCGGCCACGCGAGACCGGTAGCGAGTCTCCACGGAATGGTCATAGATGGCGACCCTTTCCCACGGATACCCATCAAACCCGCGAACGTCGTCCTGCTCGACTGGGAGTCCGGAAGGGCTGACCCCTAGCGAGTCGAGGTCGACCAACTGTACGTCGATGAGATCCGGTGATGGTCCCTCTGGCGCGAGCTGAAGTACACGCCGCTGCGACCAGAGTTCGACGAGTATTCCGCGGACGTTTGGAACGTCGCCATGCAGCAGGTCCCCCGTAGGGATGGCTGCCGCCACCTCCGCCGCAGTGGCGAACGCGCTCGGAAGATTGGCCCGCAAGAAGACTTCCTCGAGGGAATAGAGCGCGTCCAGCACGGTCTTCTGCTGAGGCGTCATCGGGGAACCTCGAAGTTCGGCCGAAAGCTCACGGTCAGGGACGGAAGCAGGTCATGCGTTCGGAGAAAGTCGAGCACGTGCGGTTCCCGGAGCAGTTGGTCAAGGGGAACTCCTCGGGCCGTTCCTCGAAGGAAACGCTGAACATCGCTGTCCATACCGTCGCCTTCCAGCGCATCGATCCTGTCCCGGAGCTGTTGACGGAGGTCGTCGACTCGCGTGAGGTCATCTTCGCTGCGTGGAAGCGCCGACGCTTTCCCTTCGAGCTTCTCACACAGCACTGCGATCTCG